>Ga0315908_10000146_pt1 | contig 57492 bp, 53 predicted proteins | sample LakEriMetagenome_12_FD_203520 | JGI IMG/M metagenome (GOLD analysis project Ga0315908, IMG submission 203520) | Freshwater fungal communities from buoy surface, Lake Erie, Ohio, United States - Buoy 4 MA124 | ecosystem: Environmental > Aquatic > Freshwater > Lake > Lake biofilm | place: USA...
TTGTCACCTGGAATACGCCAGAGCGAACAGATTGCACAGAGCCAACCTTGCCGCCGACTGCCTTTGTGATTGCTTCGGCGCGGATCTTGGCATCCTTCATCGCCTCTTCAAGTAATTGTGGACGAAGCTTAGGAAGAGTTGATAGGTAGTACTGAGGTCCATAGTTATTCACGGTCACACCCTGCTGCAAGATCATGCCAATTCCTTGGGATAACTTAGAGACAAGCTGCACATCTTTTGAGCGCACTACAACATCGCGGGAAGCGCGGTAGTTAAGAATCTTGCCCGTGTTATTGCCATTAACCCATTGCTCATTAGCATAGGTTGATACTGATCCCAAGGTGAGTGCATCAGCAGGAATTCCACCATCGGTGAGATATTTGCTTACAGATGCCACATCGTTGCCTACCTTTGTCACAGCTTCTGCAACTGTGGGACGAGTAAGTGAGACATTAAGTGTCCAGACAACGTTATCCGCTGTTGCCTCAGTCTTTGCAGATCCTGTGACTGTAATTCCATTTGCATTACGAGCGGCAAATCCTGCACCAACCTTTACGAGTCCACCACCGAGAGCCACTGCGAGAATAAGTGCAATTCCAATATAGAGAATTGATTGGCGACGTTCTGTTGAAGTCATGGGCGTTTGTGATGTCATGTTCTGATTCTATCTTGTTTAAATAGCTCTCAGTCTTTGCACTTCCTGTAGGTCGACGCCTCGATACGGTTCGAGCGCTTCATCCCACGCACTTCCCAGTGCTAGCCCTAAATTCTCACGAATTTCTAAGTCATCGTAATGGGCAAGGGCTTTGCGGATCACATCTTCACTCACAAGGACTGTGCCGACTTCATCCAGGGTTGCGCGATGGATTCCAAGCTCTGGGGTACAGAGAAATATCTCACCACCGTGATTACCAAGTTCGCTGACTTCAAAACGAAGGTAATGCCAATTCTTTAGCGCTGTTGCAATTTTGGATGCAGTGCCAAGTGGTGCGCGAAATTCCAGTGTTGTGCGCACAGTGCCCGCAGCTAGTGGTTGATCGCGCCAGAAAATATTCTGTGGCGCACCAAGGAGTGAGTTCAGTCCCCACTCAATATGTTGGCGCAGGGCGGTAGGTGCGGAATGGATAACAACCAAACCAGCGAGGTTTTTTTCATGCATTTGCTGCTCCTAGCAAGGCTCGCTTTGTGCGACCTTCCCCGATCCACAACGACTACCAATTGCTAGTGAGTGCTCTATTTATACAACTTTCTACTGACTTTGTGAATATCTGCCCGCTTTGAGAGGCTATTTGAGCGTGGATGGCAGATATTGGGAATAGGCATACGGGTAGGTAGCAGGTACGATTTTCCCTAGTCGGACGCTTTATCAGTACCCGTTGTTAGATTTACTTCTTTACTCGGTATGGCTGAACGCAAGACGAAGACTGGAAGCTCGAGGAATTCTCGAACTCCTACACATATCGAAGGAATAGTAAAAAATATGGCAACAGGTACAGTTAAGTGGTTCAACTCTGAAAAGGGATTCGGTTTCATTGCAGTTGATGGTGGCGGACAAGATGTATTCGTTCACTACTCAGCAATTCAGGGAAACGGTTACAAGAGCCTTGAAGAGGGTCAGGCAGTTTCATTCGAGGTTGTCCAGGGTCCTAAGGGTCCTCAGGCAGATGCAGTGAACGCTAACTAATTTCACTTATAAATAAGGCCCGCTGAGAAATCAGTGGGCCTTATTTTTTTATCTTTTTTTTTTGAGAATTACTTCTTAGGAAGCGGCGGAATCTCGCCAACCTTAGCCTTGAGCGCAGCAACTGCCTTTACTGGCGATAAATCTTTCCCGCTCTTCCATGCATCAAGATATTTCCATGGCAATACTTCACCGCGTCTGACCCACCACGTATCAGCTGGTGTGGGCCAAGAAATTCCAAAGTGAAGGTGAGGCGCGGTTCCGCGCGCACTTCCAGTAGATCCAATTGCGCCCAGTAACCGTCCACCCTTAACTTCTACTCCAGGTTGAATGCTTGCAGGAATCGAGCGCAGGTGGGATCCGTAGTAACGAACGCCATCGATACCAATAATTGAGACATATAACCCGCCACGATCAATTCCAAGGTTTGTCTTTCCACTCCAGAGATCGGTGCGGTTGACCTCATCGACAACACCATCGATGGGGGCTACAAATTGACAACCAGCTTTCGCCAAAATATCTGTGGCGGCATAGTCATGATGTGCTCGTGCATAGTTCACTTCACAATTTGCAACAGGAAATGTGTAGATAGGTGCTGCATGCGCAGTTGGTATTGCGGTGAAAAGAAGAGTGAGCAGAACGAGTTTTCTCAACATGACGCTAAGCCTAACGAAACAAAGATTAAATCTTGAGTGCGGCGCGGTCTAACTTGGCTGTGACAATCATGTGAGGAACTGTCAGAGCCCAGATTGTGACCAAGGTCAACCATAAGAATGTGTCACTGACATTGTTCTGAGAAAAACCAGCGAGCAGAGCCACAAATATTAGAGTTCCAGCAAGTGCTGGTAGCCCAGGAATTACTGCGAGGGCGAATGCTCGTCGAGAGTTATTTCGTTCATAGGCATCAAGGCAGCGAGGTAGCAGAGATGTCAGGCGCGCTGTGTGGCGCATTGCATGCCAGCAACCGAAGTAGACAGCAAATGCCACAAGCGGTGGTGCAACAGATGCAAGGGCTGCAAGAAGTGTCAGATCCAGCAGATCGCGATATCGCTTACGAGATATGAGCACCATTGCTGACAGTGTTGCAATCGCAGCTACTGCAATCTGAATTTCAGAGGTATATCCATAATGCCAATTAATCAGTGAATCATTGACTTTAGTAAGGGCTTCAGTGCTTCGACTATTGACCAGTGGAATCACAACAGGAAGCAAACCTGCAGCTGGTGCATATGCCCACACAGGTAACTTCGATGAAGTAGTGCCCTTGAGGTGATTGAGTTCAGAGATGAATGCGCTGTCTCCAATTCCAAAATGGGTTGCACTCATTAATACCACTGCAATGAATCCCCAAACATTCCACTGCAAGATTGCCCATATTGCAGCAAGTGCAATAACGACGTAGATGGTGACAAAAAATGCCATCTTAAAAGGTTGAGCTTTAGGAAGAGTCACAAGGTGATCCAGGGCTCCATGAGGAATTCCTATTGCCAGCGCAGTAACAGCCATCACGACTTGCCAGTTCAGTGATTCAGCGCCAAGCCAGGAGGAGAAAGCGATAGAGAGAGCGATGGCGATAGCAACGATGGCGCTTGAGAAGGTTCGCACTGTTGAGAAAGTCTTTAACTTGGCCATCTCCATAACCGACACAGTAGCAATATTCATAGCGAACTATGCAAAAATGCAGCCATGAAACAGTGGTCCTATATGGCAATGCTGATTTTCACCTTCTGCGGTTCTGCATGGCTTGAGATTTACCTCAAGACAGGTGTGCTGCGCCGAATTAAACGAGTCGCAATCAGCGTTCTTCCCATCAGCGTTCTCTTCCTTGCATGGGATGCCTATGCGATTGCACAGGGTCACTGGTTCTTTGATCGTGAACAAATCTTGGGAATTTATGGTCCCTTCAGCATTCCACTTGAAGAATACTTTTTCTTCATGGTCATTCCCATGGCAGCTATCTTCACAATCGAAGGTGTGACAACGGTGAAGCCTCATTGGCGAAAGGATGAGTTCGGCGAATGATTTATTCAGATATTGCCATTACCGCTTTTGCAATAGCGGTTATGGTCGACCTCTTTATCTTTAAGACATCAATGCTCACACGTCCCGCCTTCTGGACTTCCTACGCAATCATCTTGCCATTTCAATTCTTAACGAATTGGTGGCTGACTTCAAGAAATATCGTCATGTATAACCCCGATTCAATTATGGGGCTACGACTATTCTCTGCCCCAGCCGAAGATGTTCTCTTCGGTTTCGCACTCGTCTTAAGCGTGATGGGGTTGTGGGAAGTCTGGGGACGTAAGGGCTACCAGCGCCACTAAAGAATTAGCCCAGTCGACAATTAACCATGCGCAGCTGCAACCGCTGCGTAGACAATCTTTCCATCGTGCACATTAAGCCCTGCTGCTAACCCTGCATCATCTGCCATCGCCTGCTGCCAACCCTTATTGGCAAGAGCAAGTGAGTACTTAAGCGTTGCATTAGAAAGCGCTGCAGTCGATGTTGCCGGAACTGCGCCAGGCATATTTGCCACGCAGTAGTAGAGAGAGTTATGGACCTTAAATGTGGGATCTGCATGCGTAGTTGCATGTGAGCCTTCAAAGCATCCACCTTGATCGATTGCAACATCGACGAGAACTGAACCCGGCTTCATCTTTGCCACCATTGCATCGGTAACTAGCTTGGGGGCCGCTGCCCCTGGAATAAGTACGCCACCAATAACAAGGTCAGCTTGCGTGCAGTACTCCTCGATAGCAAAGGCAGAGGATGCAACAGTCTTTACTTGACCGTGGAACATCTCATCAATTTCAACAAGGCGCTTGAGGTTGATATCAAGCAATGTGACATCGGCGCGTAGTCCGATAGCCATCGCAGCAGCTGAAACGCCAACGCTTCCGCCGCCCAAAATCACAACTTTGCCTGGCGCAACTCCGGGTACTCCCCCGAGCAAAATTCCTCGGCCACCGTTAGGGCGCTGAAGTGCAGCAGCACCCACTTGAATAGACATACGACCTGCAACTTCTGACATCGGTGCAAGCAGTGGAAGGAAGCGATTTACTTCAACAGTTTCATAAGCAATTGCAGTTACACCTGCTGTGATGAGCGCATATGTGCACTCGCGGGATGCTGCAAGGTGGAGATAGGTAAAGAGAATCTGGCCTTTGCGCATGCGGTGATATTCCTCGGCAACAGGCTCTTTGACCTTAATGATCATCTCGGACTTCGCCCATACTTCATCGGCGGTATCGAGGATGGTTGCTCCAGCTTTTACATACTCAGCATCTGTAATGGATGAGCCAAGTCCTGCGCTCTTTTCGACAAATACGCTGTGGCCTGCAATGACGAGAGAGTGAACTCCTGCCGGTGTAGTTGAGACTCTAAATTCATTGTTCTTAACTTCTTTTGGGATACCGACAAGCACAATTAACTCCTATAGTCGACGTTGACTGAGTGGGACTTAAGCGATGCTACTCCTAAAGAGCTTGTATATAGAACAACAAACCACTCTCAGGCTTTAAGACTGGAAGTTGCAATCCAACGTGGGCAAGTTGATCTCCGGTCATTGTGAGTGCTGGCCACCATCCAGGTGCTCGCTTTTGAATGAAATCATCTGCGCTCAAATCTTCAACAACTGTGAGCTGATAGGTGGTTTCCTTATCAAGTCCATCAAAAGTTGTAAGTAGTGGTCCAAAGTTATCGAGAGAAGTCAGCTGCATATAGGTAAAGATTGCCTCTTTCTTATCCAGTGCAACAGTGCCATAAAGCTGAGCATTTCCAACAATTTCATCGCTGCGAACAACTGTTCCAGAATGAAGTAAGTCACGGTGCTTCTTGTAGAAAGCGATATATGCGTTAAGAACGCGCATCTCTTTCTCATCTGCTTCATTGAGATCCCATTCGATACCGGCATGGCCAAAGAGGGCGTTGAGTGCACGGAATGAAACTGAATGCGTGCGATGCATCTGATGTCCCACAGTTGGCCCCACATGAGTGCCGAGGAATTCTGGAGGAATAACAAGTCCTGTCCAACGCTGAATCTGTTGACGCTCTAGCGGATCATTTTGATCTGATGTCCAGAAGCGATCTGCATGTTCAATCATTCCAAGATCAATACGTCCGCCACCTGATGAACAGGATTCGATTTCAAGACCAGGATGGCGTTTTTTGAGTTCATCAAACATGCGATAGATGGCTTCAGTCTGCTTGCGCACCACTGGGCGACCATCAGAGATTGGATCTGTTAAGTGACGATTGTGATCCCACTTAATGTAAGCAATATTGTGTGCAGAAAGAATTGCATCAACTTGGTTGAGTACGTGGTTATATGCGCCCTCTTTTGTCAGATCTAATACTTGCTGCCAACGCCCCTCAATCGGCAAGCGCCCTGGCTCCTGCAGAATCCAATCAGGGTGTGCTCGATAGAAATCTGAATCGCGATTGACCATCTCTCCCTCAAACCAGAGACCAAATTCAATGCCTTTATCGTTGATGTATTTGATGATGGGATCTAAACCATTTGGCCATGCATCTTTTGAGACAACCCAATCACCAAGGCCAGCACGGTCATTGCGACGTGAACCAAACCAACCATCATCGAGAACTACTCTTTCGACTCCAATTTCAGCAGCTTTATCGACCATCTTGCGAATGCCTTCTTCATTGTGATCGAAGTAGACCGCTTCCCACATATTGAGAGTTAATGGACGAGGGCGCACCTTTGTAATGTGGTTTGGGCGTGAGCGAATCCATGTGTAATGGTTATTGGTAAGCCCATCAAGACCGCGATCACTAAAGGTAGCAATGGCACGAGGTGCGATATAGCTCTCGCCCTTCTTGAGAATTACTTCACCTGGAAGCAAGTACTCGCCAGCTCCAATTGATTTATGTCCATCAATAAGGCGTTCAACGTGATGAATATTGTTTCCAGACCATGCCATCGCAAGTGACCACGCTTCACCGTGTCTAAATCCTGTTGCATGATTAAGTGCTACTTGAGTAATGGTGTAGTCATGGCCTGAGCGTCCTTCAAATCCTTCACGAGTAATGAGACCGTAGTCGATGGAACGACGTTGCGGCTGACGCTCTTTCGTCCAATGGCCATAGAAATCAAGAACTTCATTAGCTTGCTCAGCAAGTGGAAGCCAGTAAAGGAAATGGTCGAGGAAGTAATCGCCCTGTGCGGTATTGGTGACCTTTGCATCCATTAATAAAATATCTGATGGTGTGAGCGTGTAAGTAATCTCAATTTCAAGTCCTGCGATTGCATCGACAAAAACTGCAACCATTGATTGATCCTTCTGGACCGCACTCTTTACGGTAAATGAATTAGATGCGCCTACTCCCCCGCGATGTCCTCGTAGAGCAGGATGGCCAATCCATCCGCGAGAATGTTCGCGGAGAATTAGGTTGCTTGATGACACATCAAGGCCGCCATGAAATGCTGGCTTTGTGAGGGCAGATATAATCGATTCTGCCGACTTCTCAGTGATGGCACCTAGCTTCTTGCCCCAGTACAGAACTGCAAGTGAATCGCCATCGTGCTCGAAGATGATTGAGGAGCGCGCCTGACTGAGATGAATCATGGCGTTATCTTAATGAGCCACCCCGTAAGATTGCTCTCGACGAGGCGGTAGCTCAGTTGGTTAGAGCCCCGAACTCATAATTCGGTCGTCGTCGGTTCGAGCCCGACCCGCCTCACTTCACCGGCCGCGTTCATTTGCCGATTACCTCTTATTCACCCTCTTGCGCCATCCTTAACCAGTGAAAGATACGCAAGTCACCTACCAAGATCGAGAGCTCACCTGGCTCGACTTTGATACGCGAGTCCTCGAACTCACTGAAGATCCCACAATTCCTCTCCTTGAGCGCGTGCGATTTCTTGCAATCTTCTCTTCAAATCTTGATGAGTTCTTCATGGTGCGTGTGGCATCCCTTAAGGCAAAGATTGAGCGCGGAGTCACAACTGCCAATAGCGCCGGATACACCCCACAAGAGTTATTGAAAATTGTTCTACAGCGCACTCAAGAGTTAGTCAGGATTCAGGCCGAGCGATTTAAAGATGTGATTGTTCCTGAATTGGCACAACACGGTATTGAATTCCTTAAAATTGATGAGCTCTCTCAGGATGAACGTGATCATCTCAAGGATTATTACAACAAGCGCATCTTTCCTGTTCTGACACCACTCGTGGTTGACCCATCACATCCTTTTCCATATATCTCCGGCTTATCTCTCAGCATTGGAATAAATATCGAATCTAGCGATGACTTTGACATCAGCTTTGCTCGAGTAAAGGTCCCATCTAATCTGCCTCGATTTATTCGCACATCCGATACTTCTAAATTTAGATTCGTCCTCATTGATGAGCTCATTGCAGAACACCTCTCCGAACTCTTTCCTGGAGTTACTCTCAAAGATCACTTCTTCTTCCGTGTCACACGAAATCAAGATTTAGATCTTGATGAAGATGAGACTGATGACATCCTGGAAACGATGGAAAAGGAATTAACAAGGCGTCGCTTTGGTCCACCTGTGCGCCTTGAGGTAGATAAGGTCATTAATACTCAAGTTCTTAATGAACTTATGGATGAATTACAGATTGATCCCCAGGATGTCATGAAGTATGACAGCCCGCTTGATTTGCGAAGCCTAAACCAAATTGCTGATCTGGATTTTCCAGAACTGAAGTACAAGCCATTTAGAAGCGAGACTGCGCCAGAGCTTCGCGATGTCGACCCTGACTCAACTGATTCATACTTCACAGCGCTGCGTAAGGGTGAAATCTTGCTTCACCACCCTTACCAATCCTTTACAACATCTGTAGTGAAGTTCCTTGAAAATGCAGCGCGCGACCCTCAAGTCCTAGCAATTAAGCAGACTCTCTATCGCACTTCTGGTGACTCACCGATTATTGAAGCTCTTATCGAGGCAGCTGAAGCAGGCAAACAAGTGCTTGCTGTCATCGAAATTCGTGCACGATTTGATGAGATGGCAAATGTGCGATGGGCTCGCAAACTTGAAGAAGTTGGCGTCCACGTTGTGTATGGCTTGATGGGACTTAAAACACACGCAAAGCTATCTCTCGTTGTTCGCGAAGAGGGTGAGACACTGCGTCGTTATTGCCATGTCGGCACAGGAAACTACAACCCAAAGACTGCTCGCTTCTATGACGACCTTGGCTTACTCAGTGCAGACCCAGTCCTAGGTGAAGATCTCTCTCGACTTTTCAATGAGCTTTCAGGTCACTCAACAAAGCATGACTACTCACGATTGCTCGTGGCTCCTCACAGTATGAGACAAGGTTTACTGATGCGCATTAAACGCGAGACCAAAAACCACCTCGATGGTAAGCCTGCATGGATCCGATTTAAACTTAACTCTCTTCTTGATGAGGAGATTGTTGCTGCTATTTATGAGGCAGCTGATGCTGGCGTCAAGGTAGAAATCGTTGTGCGCGGAATTTGTTCTCTCCAACTCAACAATCAGCCACGACGTGAGAATATCAAGGTTCGCTCAATCCTAGGTCGATTCCTAGAGCATTCCCGCATCTACTACTTCCGCAATGGTGGAGCCGAGGATTATTACATCGGTAGCGCAGACATGATGCATCGAAATCTTGATCGTCGCGTTGAGTCACTCGTGCGCATTGAATCCGACAAACACAAGGAACGCCTCAAGGGGATTTTAGATGACTCACTCTCTGATCAGTATTCAACATGGAAACTTGCTGAAAATAATCAATGGGTCCGTCATATCAGTGACGCTGATGGAAAATACTTAGTTAACTTCCAAGACCACTTTATCGATAAGCATAACCGCGCGTGATTAGAGCAGCTGGTGCACTCCTATGGCGAGAAGTTGATTCGCGCAATCTAGAGATTGCCCTCATCCATCGCCCGCGATATGACGACTGGTCACTTCCCAAGGGCAAGATTGAAGATGGCGAGACAGCTCTGCAATGTGCTTACCGTGAAGTCTTTGAAGAGACAGGAATAAAGGCAACATTTACTCGACAACTGGGATCTGTTGAGTATGAAGAGAGCGGGCAGAAGAAGAGAGTCATCTTCTGGGCAGCACGCTGTGCAGTTGATACCGGTACCTTCGTTGTTAACGAGGAAGTAGATGAGCTTGTCTGGTTCTCGCCAGAAGATGCGTTGGCAAAAGCCACACATGACTCCGATCGTCAGATGATTGAAGACTTTCAAGCCCAAGAACAGCGCACAGATACTTTGATCATTTTGCGCCACGCCAAAGCACTAGAACGCGGCGACTGGGATGAAGCAGATTCTGAAAGAACTCTCGACGAAGTTGGATTTGATCAAGCACAGCTTCTGATCAAGCACCTTGAACCATTTGCCATTGATGAGGTCTACACATCCAACTACACCAGGTGTGTTCAGACTGTTACTCCTCTCTCCCATTCACGAGGACTCACAATCACGCAAGTTCCAAGTTTGAACGAAGAAACTTTTGAAAATGACCCTCAGCGATCTGTCGCTTTCGCTAACGCTCTCAAGCAGGATGAGAAGAACATATTGATTTGCAGCCATAATCCTGTGATTCCGACAATGCTCCGTGGAATTTTGAATACAAAGCTAAAGAATAAGGATCTGATCAAGCTTGAGCCAGGAGATGCGTGGATTGTGCATCGCGTCCGGGGTGAAATCGTTGGTTTGGATTACTTAAGCATTACCAACTAGCGCTCAATCCAGTCCAGTCTGTGGAGAACAATTCCTTCGCGAAGTGCCCATGGGCAGATACGAATTTCCTTTAGATTAAGCGTTTGCATGAGTTGTCGTGCAACCATCGCACCAGCAACTATCTGAGGTGCGCGTTCTGCTGAGATGGAAGGTAGCTCCATTCTCTGGCCAGTATCTAACTTTTGTAGACGCGGAAGAAATTCGTTGAGTGCCTCCAACGTAAGGTGCGGTCCAAGTTTTGGGAACATATTCTGTGAAATCTTTGCCAGAGTGCGAAAAGTCTTACTGGTACCCGTAGCAATATCTTTCTCATACGTGGATAAGGAATCTGCAAGTGGTGCAATCTCTTCCTTGAGATAATCTTCCAACAATTTCAATGATTTTGAAGTAAAGGGATCACCTTTAAGGAATTTTCGAGTCAGTCGTCCTGCTCCGAGTTGCATGGATGACTTGAAGATGGGGTTCTCTTCTTCACCCCGTGCTATTTCTAGTGAACCGCCACCAATATCGAGCACGAGCAGATCTCCTGAAGACCATCCAAGCCAGCGACGTGCAGCAAGGAATGTGAAGCGCGCCTCTTCTTCACCACTCAAAACTTGCAGATCGATATTGCATGTCTTATTCACATGCGCGATGACATCATCTGAATTATTTGCTTCACGGATTGCTGAAGTTGCAAAGGCCAATAATTCATCAATTTCTAAATGCTCGGAACTCTTTATATTTGTTGCAATGGCATCGGTGATTCGATCAATACCGACTTCTGTAATTGAGCCAGCCTCATCAAGATATTCAGTTAGGCGAATGACGGATTTATGAGATGAGTTAGGAATTGGAGGTCCACCTAAGTGGCCATCAACAACCTGCAGATGAATGGTGTTAGAACCAACATCGAGCACACCTAATCGCATTTTCGAAGTGTAACGAGATTAAGCAGTCACGCCCATCAAATGCTCCATAGCGAGTTGGTCGAGGATTTCATATCCATAACCACGTTTGCCTGCTACATCTGCATCGAATGAGTCCTTTGCAAGATCCTTCCAAGTTTCACCTGCAGCAAGTGTTGGCTCTGAAAGCCCTGGAATATTTGATTCCTTCATTGCGGCAATGACTCGTGGATCCTTGCGGAATGCAGCTGCGCGCTCTTTGAGCACGAGATACATGCGCATATTCGATGTTGCAGATGCCCAGACTCCTGAATCGCCATCTGTGCGCACAGGCTTGTAATCAAAGTGCTTCGGCCCTGCATATCCGTATCTCTCAAGAAGATCCACGAGGAAGAAGGCGCTCTTGACATCGCCATGGCCAAAGACAAAGTCCTGGTCATACTTTGGACCGCGCTGACCGTTGAGGTCGATGTGGAATAACTTCTTCTGCCATAGCGCTTGTGCGATTCCGTGAACAAAGTTCAGGTTAGCCATCTGTTCGTGGCCCACTTCTGGATTTAGCCCCACCATCTCTGGATGATCGAGCATTTCAATGAACCCAAGTGCATGGCCGATTGTTGGAAGGAAGATATCTCCACGTGGCTCATTTGGCTTAGGTTCAATCGCAAACTTGATGTCATAACCCTTATCAATCACGTACTGGCCAAGGATGTTAAAGCCTTCTGCATAACGCTCAAGGGCAACATAGGCATCCTTAGAGCTTTCAGATTCAGCGCCTTCACGTCCTCCCCAACAAACATAAATCTTTGCACCCAAATCAACAGCCAAATCGATATTGCGCATCGCTTTGCGAATGGCAAAGCGGCGAATATCGCGATCATTGCTTGTCAGCGCGCCATCTTTAAAGACTGGATGGCTAAAGAGGTTTGTTGTTGCCATCGGAACTTTCATTCCTGTTTCGGCAAGTGCTTTCTTAAAGCGATCAATATGTCCCTGGCGAGTTGAATCATCGGAGCCAAACGGAAAGAGATCATCATCGTGGAATGTCACACCGTATGCACCACGTGCTGCGAGTTCATTGACTGTGCGAACTGGGTCTAGAGCTTCGCGGGTGGGATCACCAAATGGATCGCGCGCTTGCCAGCCAACAGTCCAAAGACCGAAGGTGAATTTATCTGCAGGTGTGGGTGTGTACGTCATGGCGCGACTCTACTTGAGCGCGTAAAAGAATGAAAGGTTTAAGGCTGTGCGAATTCGCCGGTAACGAGGAAGTAGACACGACGGGAAACAGAGACGGCGTGGTCTGCAAAGCGCTCGTAGTAGCGACCTAACAAGGTCATATCAACAGCTGAGGCAACTCCCTTATCCCATGTACCTGCTGTTAATTTCCCAATAAGTTCACGATGCAAGGTATCGATGACATCATCATCTTTTTCAAGTTCTAGAGCCATAGTGGTGTTGCGCGTTTCAATAACTGTTCCAACTTTTTCTGCAATCTTTGTTGCAGCATCACCCATGTGACGAACAATGTCATGAAGATCTTGTGGAACGGCTACCTCTGGATGGCGAAGACGTGCAATCTTGGCGATGTGGTGTGAAAGATCGCCCATTCGCTCAAGATCTGCACTCATACGAAGTGCTGTGATAAGTGCTCGAAGATCAGATGCAACGGGTTGCTGGCGCGCAATAATGTCGATGATGCGGCTATCTAATTCATGTTGAAAATTATCAATCTTTTCATCTGCAGAGATCACATCTTCTGCAATGCGAAGGTCGGCAGCCAATAGTGCCTCTGTCGCCTTCTTCATTGAGTCCGCGGCCATCTTGGACAGGTCAACGAGTGATTGGGAGACCCCATCTAACTCATCTTGGAAGACTGAACGGATAAGTGCCATGTGCTGACGGTAGGGGGGTTCGGTGAATAATGAAAGTCGTGGGAATGAACGGACGGTAAACAGGCCTTTTCTGCCATTACTCTTACGGCATGTGGCTTCGGAGAACTGAGGAAACTACCCTCCACGAGGACCCCACGATTCTCTTTGAAGTCCTTGAACAATTGGAACAAGATGCACTTCTTCTAGCCCCAGGTGATGTTCCAATATTTGCAACATCAGGTATCGACAATCTCAATATTTTGAAAGATGGGCGGCTACTGAGCCCTGAACTCCTTGCCATCATTCGCGTTGTACGCAGAACCGGATTTACACAAAGCGGAAAAATCGAAGTACCACGTGGTCCTATCGGTGAAGGTCTTCGTGAATTAACCGTGAAAGTTATTTCCCTGAAGAAAGAGTTACAAATCCTTGTCTTGCTCAGCGATGAGAGTGAAGCAGAACGCGTTCATGAAGTCCGTCGCGATTTCGTTGCAAATATTTCTCATGAACTTAAGACGCCTATCGGCGCACTTTCACTCTTGAGTGAGGCGGTTCTCTCTGCAAAGCATGAACCTGACGCTGTTGAAAAATTTGCCTCTCGCATGCAACAGGAAGCTAAGCGCTTGACTGATCTCGTTCAAGAAATCATCAACCTCTCACGTCTTCAGGATTCAGATCCACTTCAGGTTGCTGAACCACTCTTACTCAGTGATTTAATTTCCGAAGCAGTTGATCAGTGCCAGACAACCTCTGCAGCTCGCGGCATTGGCTTAGCAGTATCTGATGAAGTCAACGTCACAGTTTTTGGTGACCGCGATCAACTCTCTATGGCGATTCATAACCTTGTTGAGAATGCCATCAACTACTCCCCTGAAAATACAAAGGTCTCCATCTCAACCAGCCTTGAGGATGAGATTGTGACGATTTCAGTTGCAGATCAAGGAATTGGTATACCGGAAGCCGATCTTGAGCGAATCTTTGAACGCTTCTACCGAGTAGACCCTGCCCGCTCACGCGAAACAGGTGGAACAGGACTCGGTCTTTCGATTGTGAAGCACGTTGCTGCAAAACACGGTGGCGAGATCAAGGTGTGGAGCTCACAGAACGTTGGATCAACATTTGCCCTTCGCTTGCCCGTGCATAACAACATCAATGGAGAGACTCGAGAATGACAAGAATTTTAATTATCGAAGATGAAATTTCATTCTCTGAGGCGCTGAGTTTCCTTCTAGAAAAGGAAGGTTTCGAGACAGAAGTTGCCGAGACAGGTAAGGCAGGTATCGCATCCTTTAATAAGAGCACCTTCGACTTAGTTCTCCTGGATCTGATGATTCCTGAAATTTCAGGTATCGATGTCTGCCGAACAATTCGCACATCATCACAAGTTCCCATCATCATGCTGACAGCAAAAGATTCAGAGGTAGATAAGGTTGTTGGGCTAGAACTTGGCGCCGATGATTATGTAACAAAGCCATACTCTGCTCGCGAACTTGTAGCGCGTATCAAAGCTGTATTGCGCCGTGGAACTCCTGAAGATTCATCTACATCGGAATCCTCGGGAATCCATAGCGCAGCTGGTATCCGTATGGATATCGAGCGCCATCAGGTGACTGTCAACGGCAATTTGATTCCGTTGCCACTCAAAGAATTTGAACTTCTGGAATTCTTATTGCGCAATGAAGGTCGCGTCCTAACTCGCGGTCAACTCATCGATCGTGTGTGGGGTGGCGATTACTACGGTGATACCAAGACTCTCGATGTTCACATTAAGCGTTTGCGCTCAAAGATTGAGGTAGATCCAGCTAATCCAGTGCTTATTCAAACAATCCGTGGATTGGGTTATAAGTTCGAAGCATAGATTGACTCTAGGGATATCCCTTCTCGTATAAACCATTGGGCGGGAACTACCCTTATCTATGGTTAAAACTCTGGCGAATCCAGCGCGGGTCTTGCTCATTAACGATGATGCATTTGAACTCGCCACAATGTCTGCATCCCTTCGATTGCACAGCACCAATGTCATCGGAGAAGCCTCCAATATCTTTGTAGCAGAAAATCTCTTTCGCTCTCTTCAGCCAGAAATCGTCATGATTGATCTGCAATTCTCTGGTGAAGAAGCAGTTGGATTACTGCAGCGATTTAGAAAAGTGGATCCTGATTTGGGAATCGTCATCATTACTTCATGCCCAGATTTAAGGCTCTTTGGACTCCTTGAAAAGAACATCCCACATGGGGCCAAAATCATTCTCAAGCGCTCTGTCTCAGACCTCTCCATCATTACCTTTGCGCTGACTGAGAGTATGGAGTCAGCAAGTGATGGCTCAGATATGAAATGGATAAGCATTCACGCTGATATTCATGAGAATTCATTTATCAGTATTTTAAGTGACCTTACCGATATCCAAATAGAGACTCTTCGACTTGTCGCACAAGGACTGAGCAACTCTGAGATAGCACGTGTTCGTTTCGTTTCAGAAAAATCTGTTGAACAAATTGTGGCGCGCATCGCACAACACCTTGCAATATCTCCAGATAGAAGTCGCAATCTTCGAGTGATTTTGGCTGGCGAATACTTCAAGTGGCTCGGCGCACCTAGACATTAACTCCCGTGGGGTAAAGTCGCGCTATGCCCGCAGAACTTACCCTTGCTGACCTACGCCAGCGCTGGAATGAAGTTCTCGATCTCGTTGAAAGTCGCGACCGTGTTGTGTGGATCGCCTATTTTGATGCACGACTTGATTCATTTGAAAATGGACGATTAGCTCTGGATTTCAGAGATAGCAACAAACTTGCCACTGGCCATGATTATCAAGAAGCACGTCTGCGCCATCGCTCACTTCTGCAGAGCGCAATCTTTGATGTATTTGGCCTGACTATCGTGGTGGTCGAGAAGTGAAGAAGATCCTTGCGCTCCTGTCCTCCATCGCATTTCTGTCTCTATCTATTCAATCAATTTCACCTGCGCAGGCAACAGACCTCAACTTGATTGGTCCAGGTGGGCGAATCCATGGCGCCGATATCAGTCGCTGGCAACATCCCAATGGAAAACCCATTGATTTTCAGAAGATGCATGATGCAGGTCTGTCATTTGTCATGATCAAGGCATCTGATACTCGAGATGATGCCGATCTTCTCGCAGCAAAATATGTCAAGATGGATCGCACAGCAGCACAAGCAGCTGGCATCTACACAGGTTTCTATCACTATGCACTTCTTCCTGATGTCACATCACCATCTGCGATAACTCGCGATGCTCGTGTTCAGGCACAGAAGGTTGTGTGGAGAATTGCATCCCTTGGTGGATATAACGAAAAAGATCTACCGATTGCCCTCGATCTTGAAAATAACTGCGTGAGAGTAAGCTCAACGAGAGTCTGCAAGAAGTATGCAACACGCAGCGCTGCAACTTTGTGGGCAAAGACTTTTCTTAAGACAGTCAAAGAGAAGACAGGTCGCACACCCTTTATCTACTCTTCACCTCATTTCCTTGAAACCGCACTCGTTCGAGATAAAGAGCTGAGTACTTATCCCCTTTGGATTGCGCAATATGCAATTGACCCCGCTAAAGAAGGTGCAAAGCCCAATGTAAAGGCAGCGGGATGTTTTGTGCACTCATGGACAACGGCGCAATGTTCAGCCAATTGGACTGTATGGCAGTACTCATCTTGTGGAATTGCACCTAAGTACGGAGTCCCAGGTAGTCGCCTAGATCTCAATGTCTTTAGTGGTACACCAGAGAAATTTCAGAGCTTGCTCACCGGAACCTGGTTACCAGAGCTTGCAGATCAGATGCCTCAAGGTGAGAGCACAACTATGACAATTACATCCGTATTCGCCTCAACGACAAATAAGAATGCCGTAATTTCAGTTGAGGTAAAGCGCCCAGATAACTCACCTGTTGTCACGGGATCAGTGAAGTACTACTTCAACTCAACCAATCAAGTAGTGCCAAAAGTGGTTCAAACTGTTGCGCGTGAGACAAGCGGCTCATGGAAGTTATCTATTGCGGGAATTCCAGCGGGAACATGGGTCGGCAACGTTGGATTTAGGGATGCATCAGGTACACATGCTGAAATTAAGCAACCACTGGTGCTCATAATTGAACAAGGACCAACACCAACACCTGCACCGACAAAGAAGCCTTCAACGAAACCTGCTACCGATAGCTGCAGGAATCAGATTAAGAATTAATAAGCTCGACGAGAGCTTCTTCCTCTTTCTCAATCACTGCAAGGAAAGCACTCACTGAAGCACTGCGTTCTTTAGCACCCCAACCAAGTGGTTCACCAATAATCTTTGCAACCTCTTTAGCTGCATCTGCGCCGCCATCGAAGGCTTCAAAAGAGATACGTGTGCGGCGAAGGAGAACATCTTCGACTGAGAGTGCGCCTTCATGCGTTGCAGCGTGAAGAATTTCAGCCTTCAAGTAGGGAAGTTCAGGGATGATGCGCTCTGCAAGGCTTGAATCGTGTGCGATGAGCTCAAGTATCTCTTCAATGAGTGAGCCATAGCGATCAAGAAGATGGGTCACAGTTGCCTCAGAGAGTGCATGATCTTCTGCAATCTTGGCAACCTGTTGCTTGAGTGCGAAGTAGCCATCTGCACCAATGAGTGGAAGTTTCTCTGTCACTGAATCATTGACAAGACGACGAAGATCGAGGACAGCAAGATCAACTGCATCTTTAGCCATCACGCGATATGTGGTGTATTTACCGCCAGCTATGCTGACAAAGCCAGGTGCTGGGCGATCGACAGTATGTTCACGTGAAAGTTTTGTTGTTGCAGAGCCAGTCTTATTTGCAACCAAGGGGCGAAGACCTGCAAATACCCCGATGATGTCTTCTGCTTTGAGCTGTGGATCAAGTACTCGGTTTGCCTGATCCAGGATGTATTGAACATCTTCTTGTGTAGCAAGAGGTTTAGAGCGATCTCCTTCATAAGGAGTATCTGTAGTACCAACAATCCACTTATCGCCCCATGGAATAAGAAAGAGGACAGAGACTGCAGTTTTAAGAATAATTCCATCTTTGGAGTGAATCGCATCTCCTGGAACAACAATGTGAACACCCTTAGACATCGCAACTGAATACCCGGCTGTGAGTCCAAATTTTTCATGGAGCTCATCACTCCAGACTCCAGCGCACATAATCGTTGCCTTTGCAGAGATGGTGAACTTCTTATTTGTCGCAGTATCAATAGCTACAACGCCCGTAACCTTCTTGCCAGAGCGAGTCAGATCCTCTACGCGAACACCCGTTGCCATGACTGCGCCGTGGCGAGCAGCTGTGCGAGCAATCATCATCGTGTGACGAGCATCGTCAACTTGTGCATCGAAGTAACGAATAGCACCAGTAATAATGTCTTGACGCAGTGATGGTGAGATTGTTGCAATTGTCTTACCTGTTAAATGCTTATGTGACGGAAGTGCGCGCTTAAATCCGCGAAGAGCGTCATAGAGAGCAAGGCCTGCTCCGACATAGGTGCGCTCTTTGACTTTTTCTGTTAGTGGATAGAGAAAACTGACAGGCTTGACTAAGTGCGGACATTGCGTTGAAACCATGAGTTCGCGCTCGTGTAGCGCTTCGCGTACTAATCTAAAGTCATATTGTTCAAGGTATCGAAGGCCACCATGGATGAGCTTGCTGGATCGACTTGAAGTACCAGCTGCATAATCATGGGCTTCAACGAGAGCAACTTTTAATCCACGAGAGACAGCATCAAGGGCTGCACCCACTCCATTGACTCCCCCACCAATAATGAGGATGTCGAACTCTTCACTGGCCAGAGACTTAAGAGCCTGCTGGCGCTGCAGTGGATTGAGCTGTGAAGTAAACATCTTTGAAGAGGTACCAATTCCTATGTGCTTGAGTAGTTTTAACAGTCTTTAGTAGTCTTAACTATATGGCATACATCGGAAGTTTGGACCAGGGAACCAGTAGTACCCGTTTCATGATTTTCGATGGTGATGGAAAAGTAGTGGGGCAACATCAACTCGAGCACTGCCAAATACTTCCTCAAGCAGGCTGGGTTGAACATGATGCCGCAGAGATTTGGGATCGCACCAAAGAGGTGATTGCGGCAGCTCTCAAGCAGGCAGATATCTTGGGTTCAGATTTAGCTGCAATCGGTATCACCAATCAACGCGAAACAACAGTTTCATGGGATGTCACCACAGGTCACCCTCTTCATAACGCCATCGTCTGGCAGGACACCCGCACAGCTGATTACCTAAATAGCTTCTCCCCCGAGATTTCAAAGGCGATTACCTATAAATCAGGTCTACCTATCGCACCTTACTTTTCCGGCAGCAAGATGCATTGGCTGATTGAAAATTCGGCAGAAGTAAAGAGCGCAATAAAAGCTGGCACAGCACGTTTTGGAACTGTGGACTCATGGCTTCTCTGGAACTTATCTGGCGGTGTGCAAGGTGGCGTGCACTTCACCGACGTCACCAATGCAAGTCGCACACTGCTCATGAACTTAGAGACTCTGCAATGGGATGACGAGCTACTTGGCTACTTCGGCATTCCTCGCAATCTTCTTCCTGAAATCAAATCTTCTTCAGAAATTTATGCAACAACTAACCCCCATGGGCCTCTAGGTTCTGCAGTTCCCATTGCAGGAATTCTTGGTGATCAGCATGCAGCAATGGTTGGACAGGTTTGTTTTGAGCGCGGTGAATCTAAGACCACATATGGAACGGGTAACTTCGCACTTCTTAATACGGGAACGGAGATAGTTCGATCAACCAATGGTCTTCTCTCCACTGTCTGTTACAAATTCGGTGACCAACCTGCGATGTATGCACTGGAAGGTTCTGTGGCCGTAACTGGCTCTGCCATCCAATGGTTGCGCGATCAACTAGGAATCATTTCAAACGCTGCTGAGACTGAAGCACTTGCATCATCTGTGACAGATACTGCAGGGGTTTACTTCGTCCCAGCATTTTCAGGACTCTTTGCACCCTACTGGCGCACCGATGCACGTGGCGTGATTGTCGGTCTCACTCGTGCTGCAACTAAAGCCCACCTTGCACGCGCTGCCCTTGAAGCAATCTGCTATCAAACCCGCGATGTCATGGATGCGATGGTTGCAGATAGTGGTGTGCCCATGACTGAGATGCGCGTTGATGGTGGCATTACTGCAAACTCACTCTGTATGCAGATGCAGGCAGACATCATGGGCATCGATATCACTCGTCCACTGATAACCGAGACCACAGCACTGGGTGCTGCATATGCAGCCGGATTAGCAGTTGGTTTCTGGAAGAACACAGATGAATTGAAGAAGCAGTGGAAACAATCGCGTCGCTGGAGCGCAACGACTAGCGTTGAAGATCGTGCATCGGGTTATGCCGGATGGAAGAAAGCGATTGAACGCACACTCAACTGGGCCTAGCGAGATATTGCTAGGCGCACGGTAGAGTACGCACATCATGGATGAGATAGTCGAACTTTCTGCTGGCATTGTGCGCACAAGCCGCACCATGAACGATGGCCGAACAATTCGCTACTACGACACTGCAGGGCAAACTCGCACCGTTGCAGATCAACGTCCACAGGAGGAACAACCAGGAATCGGTGAACTCCGCCTTGATCCACTGGTCAATGAATGGGTTGCTATGGCAGCTCATCGCCAAGGACGCATCTTCTTGCCACCGAAGGAACTCTGCCCACTGTGTCCAACAACAGGTGATCTGCTTACTGAGATTCCTGAAAATGATTTTGAAGTAGTTGTCTTTGATAACCGCTCCCCTTCACTTCGCCCACCAGATGGAGACTTTGCTCTTCCCGATATGGTCGGTTCAGATACTGATGAAGGCGCTGCTGCCGGTAAGTGTGAAGTAATCTGCTTTACAGCAGATCATGGTGGTGCATTTAAATCACTATCCCCACAACGCGTGCGCACCCTTCTTGAAGCATGGCGCGATCGCACGGCAGAACTTTCGACAATGCCATTCATCGCTCACATCGCACCCTTTGAAAACCGTGGTGAAGAAATTGGCGTGACACTTGCTCACCCACATGGTCAGATTTATGCCTATTCATATATTCCACCACGCGTGGGCAAGATGCTTGATGTGGCACGTGCACACCATGCAAAGACAGGTCGAGTCTTATTCGATGATGTCCTAGCCCGTGAACTTCGCGATGGCGTTCGCATCATCGCTCGCAATGAACACTGGGTTGCCTTCACACCTTATGCATCCCGCTATCCCTTTGAAATTCACGTTGTGCCGCTTCAACCCGTTGCAGATCTGACCGAGTTAGCACCTGCTGCATGTGATTCATTCCCATCGATTGCCATCGAAGTCATGCAACGCCTTGATGGAGTATTTGGCATCGAGATGGCCTATATCGCTGCGTGGCATCAAGCGCCTGTGCGTGAAGGTCGCGATCTCCTTCGTCTGCATTGGCAGATCACAAGCGTGCGCCGCGCTCCAGGAAAACTTAAGTATCTAGCTGGTTCAGAGTCTGCGATGGGTGCATTCATTATGGATATGAAGCCTGAGCAATCTGCGCAGCAGTTAAAAGATGTAAAGCTCTAAGAGATGGCATCGATTGCACGTAGTTTTGAAGAGATCTATGGCCGCAAACCAGAAGTAATTGCAGAAGCACCAGGTCGCGTCAACCTTATTGGCGAACATATCGATTACAGCGAGGGTTTCGTACTCCCCTTCGCGATTGCAGATCGCGCCCATGCAGCAATCGCAGCTCGCTCCGATGGTCTTGTGCGCATCGCATCGCATCAACGGAAAGAGAAGATTTTCTCCATCGACATCAGCGATGTGAAGCCTGGAAGCAAAGGTGACTGGGAGAAATATGTACTTGGTGTTCTCTGGAGCCTTGGCATTACATCCGGTGTAGATATCTTGGTTGATGGGACTGTTCCTTCAGGTGCTGGACTTTCATCATCTGCAGCTCTGGAATGCTCAGTAGCGGTAGGACTCAATACTCTCTTTGCACTCAATAGAAGCAAGGAAGATTTAGCTCGTGCCACACAAAAGGCAGAAAATGATTATGTGGGAATGCCCTGCGGCATCATGGATCAATCTGTATCACTCATGGGTCAAGCAGGGAGCGCGCTTCTCCTTGATTGCCGCGACCTTACAACCCAAAACATTCCCTTTGATGTTGCATCGGCTGGACTTGAGCTTCTGATCATTGATACACAAGCCCACCATGCACTCGTTGATGGTGGGTATGCAGAGCGACGCGCAGCCTGTGAATCTGTGGCACGCAAATTAGGAATTCCATCTATGCGCCACCTCACCTTGGATGTTCTCGAAGCTAACCGTGAGAAAGTAACTCCCACTGAATTTATCCGTGCGCGCCATGCTGTTACTGAAATTGCTCGCGTGCTTGAAGCAGTCACAGCTCTTCGTGCATCAGATTTTGCAACGCTGGGAACTCTGATTAACGCATCTCACGTATCACTACGTGATGACTATGCCGTCTCATGCCCTGAACTCGATGTTGCAGTTGATGCATCTCTTGCAGCAGGTGCGATGGGCTCACGTATGGTCGGTGGTGGTTTTGGTGGAAGTGCAATCGCGCTGATCAAGGCAAGTGATACACAGAAAACTAAAGATGCGGTCCTTGCAGCCTTTGATAAAAATGGATTTAAGAAACCACGCTTCTTTACTTCACTTCCCAGTGCTGGAGCTAGCGCGAGCCTGGTCTAGATACGTTAGTTGGCAACCGGCTCTACGGAGAGAACTTCAACACCGCCGATAGAGTTAAGAATTTCTACCAAATCTGTTGGATCTGTTCCAGGAACAGCAACGGTGATCTGGTCATATCCAGTTCCACCTTCACTCCTCAGCACAACGAGTTCGCGGATATCAGCACCTGCTGTTCCGATTGCGGATGCGAGCATGCCAAGTGATCCAGGACGATCAGGAAGTGATACTTGCAAAGTGAAGAGAGCCATAGGAAGAAAGATACCCGCTACCTAAGAACTCTAGGTAACGGGCATTTTTCTTACTGAAGATTTAGAGCGATGGAGCAGAGCCTAAAGTGACCTTGAAAGTCTTACTTCCACCTGTTGGTAGGTCTGCCACAATCGTGACAACCGCACCTGGTGCATAAGAACGGATTCGAACGATTGCTGTATCAGTATCAACAATCTTAAATCCATCCATGCTTCGAATAATCGCTCCGACAGGAATGCCAGCTTTTTCAGCACCTTCATTGGCACTCAGACGAGCAATCTTTGCTCCCCCTGCTGTGTATGTTGGATCGAAGTAGACGCCAAGAACAGGACGAGTTGATTTTCCGGTTGAAATAATTTCATCAATAACGCGCTTTGCCTCATTGATAGGAATTGAGAAGCCAAGTCCAATAGATCCACTTGTTCCACCACTGGAGAGCGTTGCAATAGCTGAGTTCACTCCGATGATGCGACCTTGAGAATCAATGAGCGCACCGCCTGAGTTACCAGGGTTAATTGCAGCATCAGTTTGGATTGCATTCACGTATGACTGCGCAGCATTGGAGCCAGTTGATACCGGGCGATTCAGTGCAGAGATGATTCCGCTTGTGACAGTACTTGCAAGGCCAAGAGGTGAACCAATAGCTAAGACTGGATCTCCAACGCTCACCTTGCTGGAATCACCCAATGTTACAGCTGGCAAGTTACCCATCTGAATTTGAAGCACTGCAATGTCATAGCCAGGATCTCTTCCAATAATCTTTGCTGGGTATTGATTGCCATTGGAAAGTTCAACTTGGATAGTTGCCACAGAGCCAGAAGTGTCTATGACGTGGTTATTGGTGATGATGTAGCTCGAAGTCGAGTTGCTCTTATAGATAGAGCCTGAACCTGTTCCGCTTCCACTTGAAGCGGTTACCGATATTGAAACAACCGATGGCGTGACTAGTGAGGAAATAGCCTTGGTGTTCATTCCATTGCCACCGATTTCAACGAGTGTGCGGCTGGAAGAACATGTGCCTGTTGTGGATAGGAAGAGTGCTTGGGTGCGATTATCAGCACATGCTTTAAGAGTGCCTGTTGTTGGGGTTATTGCAGCAGTTGCAATAGAGCCTGCAAGGGCTGCGCCTACGATAAATGCTGCAACTACTTTGACGTTTAACTTCATTTTTCTCATACCCGTAATCCTGCCTCTACTTCCTGAGAGTTCCCTGTAATGTAAATGTGTAGACCTTTAAGCTTCAACAATCCATGCACCGCTAACGGCGACTTTGACCTTTGCAAGCGGGGTCTCGGCAGGCCCACTCACAGGGCTAGCACTCTTGAGTGGATCAAATTCGGCGGCGTGGCATGGACACTTCAATCGCTTGGAAGATGCGTTATAGGAAACTGTGCACCCTTGATGTGTGCAGATTGCAGAGTAGGCAAAGACTCCACTTTTGGTGCGAAAGAGAATCGCTGGAATACCTTGTGATGAGCTGATGAAGTTATAGGTCTTTCCAACTTTCATATCTGCCAACTTGATAATCTGTTTTCCGGTTGCCTTAGATGTTGATTTCGCAGAATTTGAGGCAGCAGTTGCCTGAGGAAATGCGCGTCCTGCAAAGGATGCAAGCACTGCAAGAGATGCGATGACGCCAGTGCGAATAGCTCCACGGCGCTGGATATTAAAAGATGGCATACGACGATTTCCAATCAGTAGTAGTAAATATGCAAGCCACAATATTGCGTAGGCGCTATCACCGGCTAAGAAGTATGGGGTTGTGTTGAAAGAACTGGAGAGCCAGAGCCCTGTTGCCATGGCAAAGCCACCGAAAGCTGCGCTATTGGGTGCAACATATAAGAGTGTTGCAAATCCAATTGCGAACTCTGCAAGCATCACGAAGGCGCCAACAAGGGCTGCGCGTTCAATTGTGTAGTCAAGCAAGAAACCAATAGGTGAATTTTCTGCAAAGGCAGCCAGTTGCGTTCCGATATAGGTAGGTGAACCTTGGTTAAAAAATCCGGGATCACTTGCCTTATGCCAGCCTGCATAGATCCATGTGGCTCCGAGAAAGAGACGCATGATGCGAAGGGCGTTGGATTGGGATCGCCACGAGGTGGCGGCGCCACGAGTGATGCTGCGGAGCGAATTCATAAAGTTAGGGTAAAGCACCCCCGCCTAAATGGCTCCCTGACTTGGATTCGAACCAAGAACCTGTCGATTAACAGTCGACTGCTCTGCCGTTGAGCTATCAGGGAATGTAACGGGCGCAACTCTACCGCAGGGTCTAACGCCTGCCAAAATGAGGGAGAAATACGCGAAGTTAGAGCGAACCAATCGAGAGTTCATGAAGCCCACGTTTCTGGGTTTCAAGGGCTACTAAATCAGCGAATGCACCGTTGTATTGCTCAACATTTTCAACGGGATTCAGGCGCTGCAAACTCGATTTGAGATCTGCAATCTTGCGACTGACCAAAACTTCTCGAAGGCGAGCGACAATACTTGCAACATATTTATCTGAGACTGCGCCATCTGTGCGCACTGGTTCAACTGAGAGCTCTGTGAAGAGCTGACGCATTCTTTCATCACTCACATTTTCAAGCAGGACGGCTTCAGTCCCAAATGAATCAATGATGCGACGAAGCTCGCGATAGGCAGGATGAGTAAATGCATCCTCTTCAATAGTCTTCCAATCAAGGACAAGTCCTGGCATCTGTAGCTTTGCTTTGAGAACTTCACGCTCGAGCATCAACGTTGGCTCATTGGGATTTGGTCGCCATGCAGTATCTGATGTGGGCGCATCAACTGGTGCAGCACTTGTTGTGACCTTCTTCAGTGCGCTATTGACTGCCGCTGTCACAACTTCAGTCTCTGTACCAAGCCACCCAGATAACGATTTAATGTATTCAGGACGAAGTGATTTATCGCGAATGGCGGCAACTAAGGGTGCTGCAGTATTGAGAGCATTGACGCGACCTTCAGCTGTTGTCAGGTCATGTTTTTTCAGCTCTGTGCGAATAGCAAACTCAAAGAGTGGAACTCTCTTTGCGATTAGATCACGCAGTGCAAGATCGCCCTTATGTTGGCGAAGATCGCAAGGATCAAGGCCATCTGGTTCAACGGCTACAAATGTTTGTGTCACAAACTTCTGATCATCGCCAAATGCCTTCATGGCAGCTTTCTGTCCTGCCGCATCACCATCGAATGTGAAGATGACTTCACCACGGAATGTGTCGGCATCCATGAGCAGGCGACGAATAATGCGGATGTGATCATCGCCAAATGCCGTGCCACATGTGGCAACAGCTGTAGTAATTCCAGCTAGGTGACATGCCATCACATCGGTATAGCCCTCAACGACTACTACCTGACGGTTTTTAGCAATATCTTTCTTAGCCATATCAAGGCCATAGAGCACCTGTGACTTCTTATAGATAGGAGTCTCAGAGGTGTTGAGATACTTAGGACCTTGATCTTCTTCATCGCTAGCTAACTTGCGAGCACCAAATCCAACGATGTCTCCTGAAATATCTTTGATCGGCCACATGATGCGATTGCGGAACTTATCAATGGGGCCGCGCTCACCCATCTTTGAAATTCCTGCCTCTTCTAACTCTTCAATGGTAAATCCTGCTGCGCGAAGATGTTTGGTAAGGCCATCCCAACCATTCGGTGCATATCCCACACCAAATGTGACACACGCAGCCTTATCAAATCCGCGTTTAGTCAGAAGATCACGTGCATGGGAAGCATCAGGAGATGAGTTCAATAACTCTTGATAGAACTTTGCAGCTGCAACGTGGGCAGCATAGAGACGTGAACGCTGTGAAGTTGGTTGAGCAGGCCCACCTTCTTCATAGCGCAATGTGTAACCAATTTGTGAAGCAAGTCGTTCAATAGTTTCGGTAAAGGAAAGGTGATCTGTCTTCATCATAAAGTCGATGACATCTCCGCCAACGCCACAACCAAAGCAGTGGTAGTAATTCTTTGATGGAGTCACATGGAAAGAAGGTGACTTCTCATCATGGAAAGGACATAAACCCTTCTTCTGTCCCCCGCCAGCATTTTTAAGAGCAACGCCGGCTGCAGTGACTACTTCATCGATATGTGCATGTTCGCGCACATAAACAATGTCATCTGCCTTGATACGACCGCTCATGTTCCTACCTTACCTACGCGCCGAAAGGTGTGCATGGAGTGCATATGCACCGGGGTCAGTCAGGCTGGCAATCTGGTCCACCACCACGCGAAGGCGCTCTGAATCTGTGCTCGCCACTTTCCAATCATCTTCAAAGATGGGATCGAGTTCCTTGGGAGCAGCCTCAAAGAGCATATCCACAAGTTCATGAATAACTATCTGTTGCTTTGCATAACGCTCCTGTGACGCAGCTGCATTGATGAGGTAGTGGCCAGCAATCGCTTTGAGGAAATCTACTTCAATCTTCTGCTCGCGTGGAATCTCAAGGTTTGCGCTATAGCGCGTAAGAGGTCCATCGCCATGGACCTTTCGTGTTTCAAGCTCTGCAGCTAAGACGAAGCGGCCAATCAACTGTGAAGTTGTATCTTTCAAACGAGCAAGGGCTCGGTGTGTGCGATCAAAGCTTGTCGGCCAGCAGGTGAGGTTCTGTAAGCGAGTCAGCGCTGCCACAACTTCTTCCTTACTTGCATCACTTCCATAGCCACTGACCATCTCTGAGTAGAGAATGTCGAAATCTCTATCAAAGTTCTTTACAGTGACTTGTCCTGCAAATATCGCATCCTCTAAATCGTGGACTGAGTAGGCACAATCATCAGACCAATCCATGATTTGGGCTTCAATACATTTGCGCCCTGCAGGTGCACCTTCGCGAACCCAATGAAAGATATCTGTGTCATCGTCATACACACCAAACTTACGAGGATTTTCAGCTCGTGCCCACGGATACTTGGTGGCAGCATCTAACGATGCACGAGTGAGGTTTAGTCCCAGGCTCTTGCCATGGCTATCGACAGTCTTTGCTTCAATACGAGTGAGTAATCTAAATGATTGCGCATTGCCTTCAAATCCACCGCACGGTGCTGCAACTTCAGCGAGTGCTTCTTCACCATTGTGACCAAAAGGTGGATGGCCCATATCGTGTGATAAACATGCAGTCTCTAGAAGATCAGGATCTGCGCCCAATGATTCACCGAGTTCGCGACCAATCTGTGCGCACTCCAGTGAATGCGAAAGACGTGTGCGCTGGAAATCATTCTCCCAAGGAACAGCTACTTGAGTCTTTGCAGCGAGGCGACGAAGCGCCGCAGAGTGGATAACGCGTGCTCGATCGCGCATAAATTCTGTGCGGCCCGGGCGCTTTGCTGGTTCATCCAGGAAGCGCTCTTGATCTGATGCGCTGTAACTACTGGATGAGCTCATGCACATACCTTACAAGTCCACTATTACCCAGATGATCTGAGATATGAATGCCTCGGCGCCCTAACGTTATATAGGAAAGATAGGCCCCGGCTTCGCGAATCAAATATCTCATGCGTGATTTTTCAAGAGTATTAGGTCCGCCCTGCACCGGTGAACATGTTGCCACTGCCCCTAAATCATTTGCCATCGTCATCGCTCGCTGGCAGTGATAGGGATCTGTTGCGATGATGACGTTATAAATCTTGAGTGAGCGCATCTCCTTGATGTATGCACGAGTCTGGCTTAAGGTATCGCGGCCGACCGGAAGTGCAATCACTCTATTCTTTGAAACCCCATTGCGTGTAAGCCAATACTTTCCTGCAGCAGCCTCGGTTGTGCGATCTCCTGGGGCTCCTGCGCCAACGGTAATAATAAAGGGTGCATAGCCTTTATCGTGAATGCGCTTTGCTTCAAGTAGTCGCGCGAGTAATACATCACCTGGTGCACCGTTAAGTTGCGCAGCACCTGGCACCACAATGACTTCAGCTGTCGTGCGAAAGGTTGGGTTCTTTGCAGAGTTCCATGTAACAAAGAGTGCATACGTTGGAATGATAATAACGACTGCAAGGATGAGTGAGATAACTCGGCGGATTAATTTAAACATTACCCACCCGAGAACATATCTTCAACATCAAGATGAATCATTTCATCGGGGTCATTAAGCCAGCCATCAGGCAAGGTAGGCGGACGACCACTGCTTGTGCGACCACGTGGCTTATCCCCTATCTCCACCGGATATGGCTGATCATCGAGTTGATCCAGTAATGAACGAAGCTCTTTCAGTGAACCAACCATGCCAAATTGACGGCGTAGCTCTGAATGAACACTGAAGCCTTTGAGATACCAAGCCATGTGTTTGCGTAGGTCGCGGCATCCGCGATCTTCAGATTCAAAGTAATCAACAATCAATTCACCATGGCGGAACATCACTTCACGCACTTCGTGAAGAGTAGGCAATACGCGCTTATCTCCACCGTTAAATGCATCAACTAAATCTGCAAATAGCCAAGGACGACCAAGGCACCCGCGCCCCACAACAACTCCAGCACACCCTGTTTGGCGCACCATTTCAATGCCATCGGCGCCCGACCAGATATCACCATTGCCAAGGACAGGAACTCCCGTTGGCTTTAGGTGCTCCACTAGATTTTTAATGGCAGACCAATCTGCTTTGCCTTCATACATCTGCTGCGCAGTTCGTGCATGGAGTGCAACCCATGCAACACCAAGGTCGGCTGCAGACTTTGCCGCCTCTAAATATGTGTGATGGTCTGTATCAATACCAATGCGCATCTTTACCGTCACTGGTATTCCATAGGGCTTTGCATTCTCGACTGCTGCCTTCACGATTTCACGGAAGAGATTGCGTTTAAAGGGAAGTGCTGCTCCCCCACCTTTACGAGTAACTTTTGGAACCGGGCAACCAAAGTTCATATCGATGTGATCTGCTAAATTTTCGCGGCCAATCATCTTCACTGCTTCGCCCATATGGTGGGGATCAACGCTATAGAGCTGCACAGAACGTGGCCATTCACCAGCACCAGGTTCAATCATGCGCAGTGTTTCAGGAATGCGCTCTAGTAGCGCGCGAGCTGTGACCATCTCAGAGACAAAGAGACCAGCGCCTTGTTCGCGACAGAGCATGCGAAAAGCGGCATTGGTAATTCCAGCCATCGGTGCAAGCACCACAGGAGGGTCTACTAGGTGAACTCCATCTTTGAGCGGGAGTTGAAGCGGCTCTAGCAGCCGAGTAGTCGTGGCGCTAGCCATGCTTCTACTTGATCAATGCCGATGCGCTCTTGCGCCATGGTGTCGCGATCGCGAATGGTTACTGCTTGATCTTCCAACGTTTCAAAGTCGATGGTGATGCAATACGGCGTACCGATTTCATCTTGGCGACGGTAGCGACGACCAATAGCTCCTGAATCATCGAAATCGATATTCCAATTCTTACGCAATTGCGCAGCTAAGTCGCGCGCCTTTGGTGAGAGGTCAGCATTACGAGAGAGAGGAAGAACAGCAGCTTTGACGGGAGCTAAGCGGTGATCAAATTTCATCACAGCGCGCTTTTCCATCTCACCCTTTGCATTGGGCGCTTCATCTTCTGTGTATGCATCCATCATAAATGTGAGCGTGCAACGATCTACACCTGCTGCAGGTTCGATCACAAAGGGAGTCCAGCGTTCATTCTTCTCTTGATCAAAGTAGGAGAGATCTTTACCTGAAGCAGCTGAGTGAGCCTTGAGGTCAAAGTCTGTGCGATTTGCAATACCTTCGAGCTCGCCCCATTCAGTTCCATTAAATTCAAACTTATATTCAATATCTGCTGTGCGCTTTGAGTAGTGCGACAATTTCTCTTTTGGATGATCATAGATACGTAGGCGATCAGGATTAATTCCAAGATCTGTATACCAAGCCATACGCGTATCAATCCAGTATTGATGCCACTCTTCATCAGTTCCTGGAACTACGAAGAACTCCATCTCCATCTGCTCAAATTCACGAGTACGAAAGATGAAGTTACCTGGTGTGATTTCATTACGGAAAGACTTTCCGATCTGGCCAATACCAAAAGGCGGCTTCTTACGTGATGTTGTCATCACTTGATCAAAGTTAATAAAGATTCCTTGCGCAGTCTCTGGGCGAAGGTAGGCAAGACCTGACTCATCTTCAACAGGTCCAAGGTATGTCTTAAGAAGACCAGAGAATTGCTTCGGTGTTGTGAATTGGCCCTTATTGCCACATGCAGGACAGTTCATATCTGCAAGAGATGCTGGCGCCTTTCCGTGCTTTGCTTCATAAGCTTCCTCTAAATGATCTGCGCGATAGCGCTTATGGCAAGCAGTACATTCGGTAAGCGGATCGCTAAATGTTGCAACGTGTCCTGATGCTTCCCAGACTTCGCGAGCCAAAATAACTGATGAGTCGATACCGACAACATCTTCGCGGCCCATCACCATGGATTTCCACCACTGGCGCTTAACGTTATTTTTGAGCTCTACGCCGAGTGGGCCGTAATCCCAAGAAGCGCGAAGGCCTCCATAAATTTCTGATGAGGGGAATACAAATCCACGACGCTTTGAGAGCGAAACAATATTTTCTAGACGGTCTACGGCCATTTCAAATCTCCATCCGGCTGGCTGTCGGCGAATAACAACGGTCGTTGCAATCGTGGCCTTAGTTTATCTCGTAGGCCCCAGGTTCATCAATTGCGCGTGCCAATAATGGAATAGCTTCTAGCTTTGTGCGCATCGCGCTCAAGGCGCGTCGATATGAGCCAACATTTTCCCAACGAGTGACAAGTGCCCAGAGATTGGAGTCATCGAGATTCTGGCCATATTCACCATCGATAAATCCAGCACAAGATGCGAGTGCTTCGTAGGCAGCACTCACATCTTTCTCAAAGGCGGCGCTTTCAGCCAATTGCACTTCAAAGCGGGCGATAGCAATCATGAGAGAACAGTAATGCCGTTATCCTTAAGCCATGAACCTAGCCATTGCCTTTGCCGCAATCACCGTGCTTGCGACAACTCTGGGTGGCTATGTCGCTCTCAAATCATCTGATCGATTCCACCTCGTCCTAGGGCTCTCTGCCGGTCTTCTTCTCGGACTTGTGGGATTTGATTTATTGCCTGAAATTTTTGAAATGAACACCACAGATATCGGTGGAATTCGCACTGTCTCACTTGCCATCTTGATTGGCTTCTTATCACTTCACATTATCGAAGGAATATTCGGTAGCCACGAACCAGCCGAATCAGATTACGGTCATGATCACGAACACCACAACATTGCAGGTTCCCTCGGCGCACTTGCCATGGGTGGCCATGTATTCCTAGACGGTATTGGTTTAGGCGTTGCCTTTAAAGTCAGCAACTCACTTGGGTATGCAGTCTTTATCGCAGTCCTTGTCCACGCATTTAGCGATGGTCTTAATACAGTCTCACTGATGGTCAAGAGTGGGAATTGGAGTAAATCAAGTTATAGATTGCTGGGAGTCGATGCTGTTGCTCGAATTGGTGGAGCAAGCGTGGGAACCTATCTCGTACTCAGTGATTCATCACTTGCACTGTACTTAGCGCTCTTCTCAGGATTTGTAATCTATCTTGCTACTTCTCATATCTTGCCTGAAGCGCATTCACGTCACTCATCACGCTGGACATTCTTTGCAACAATTCTAGGCGTATTGATTATGTGGGGCGTTGTAGCAAACCTCTAAGCAGAGCCGAATCGACGCTCTCTCTCAGAGTAAATCTCAATCGCTTTCCACAATAACTTTGGCGTCATATCTGGCCACAAGACATCCATAAAGACGAACTCTGCATAGGAAGATTGCCATGGCAAGAAGTTGCTGGTGCGCTGCTCTCCTGATGATCGCAGGAACATATCCACATCACGCATCTTCGGTGAGTAGAGATACTTCTCTAAAGTCTTCTCATTAATTGAATCAGCCTTCACCTTGCCGCGCTTTACATCACGGGCTAATTCAGCAGCGGCATCAACAATCTCTGCACGGCCTCCGTAGTTCACACACATATTGAGCGTGAGCTTCTTATTCTTCTTGGTTAACTCCTCTGCCTCTTCAAGCTCACTAATCACTGATTTCCAGAGCTTTTGTGGGCGACCTAGCCAATTGATTTTCACACCCATCTCATTAAGGCGATCGCGGCGCGTGCGAAGCATTTCGCGGCTATAGCCCATCAAGAACTTCACCTCTTCAGGGCTGCGCTTCCAATTCTCTGTAGAGAACGCGTAGGCACTTACCTCTTTCACACCAAATTCAATACATGCTTCAACGAGATCAAAGAGAACTTTCTCTCCCGCTTGATGGCCTGCAGTGCGTGGTAGTCCGCGCTCTTTCGCCCAACGCCCATTGCCATCCATCACAATTGCGATGTGTTGGGGAATCTCAATCTTCTTAGCCATGGGTAACTTGTTACGCCCTCTCGACCATCGGCAGACTTCGCAGTCCGCGTTCAAGGTGCCATTGTAGGTAAGCAGTTACCAAACCACTAGCCTCTCGGCGATGGCGATGTTCGCTCTTTACAGCCGCATCCCAATCTCCCACAAGAAGTGCTTGCATCAGCGATAACGCCTCAGGTGATGCAGTTGCCGATGCAGATGGCCTGCAATCCATACAGACAGATCCACCGCCGACGAGTGAGAAGTAACGGTGAGGTCCAGCCTTTTCACAACGAGAGCATGCAGTCATGGATGGTTCATACCCACCAATAGAAAGTGATCGTAGTAAGAATGCATCGAGCACGAGTGATGAATCGTAACGATTGTCAGCAAGTGCCTTCATGCCACCGACAACGAGTTGAAATTCTTGAGGGGCTGGCTCTTGCTCCTGTTGAGTAAAGCGCTCTGCTGTTTCAAGAATCGCATGAGCAATTGTCCAGCGCTGGTAATCCTCTGTCAGCGCTTCACCATAATTCATAATCGCTTCAACCTGAGTAATGGTGTCGAAAGTCTTACCTGAGTGCATCTGAATATCGACATGGCTACCAGGTTCCAGGCGCGCACCGAATTTAGACATCGTGCGACGAACGCCCTTTGCCACACCACGAATACGACCATGCTCTTTGGTAAGCAGAGTAATGATGCGATCTGCTTCACCAAGCTTTTGCGTGCGCAAAATGATTGCCTCATCGCGATAGAGCTTGGATTGATGGGCAGACATACTGCGTACGATAGTTAGCGAATAGCGCGATTGATTGCAGACACGACTGCCTTGAGTGAGGCAGTCGTTGTATTAGGGTCGATTCCGACTCCCCAGAAGACTTCTCCTGCAATGGCGCACTCCAAATAGGCAGCAGCTGATGCATCTCCTCCTGAGGAGAGTGCATGCTCACTGAAATCAAGAACGCGAACATCAACGCCGTAGTTCTGCAAGATATGGCAGAACGCTGCAATCGGTCCATTACCTGTGCCAGCAAGTTCAATTGCTTCACCGCGATCTGTCATCTTGACGGTGAGTTGAACATCTTCACCCATAACAGACACTTGTGACATTCCTTTAAGACGGAATCGTCCCCACGGCGCAGAATCCGTTGGCAAGTACTCATCTTCAAAGATGTGCCACAACTGCTCTGCAGTGACCTCGCCACCTTCATCATCTGTCTTTGTCTGAACAATCTTAGAAAATTCAATTTGATGGCGACGAGGAAGATCCAGTGAATGTTCATTCTTCATCAAGTAGGCAACTCCACCCTTACCTGACTGTGAGTTCACGCGAATAACAGCTTCGTATGAGCGACCAATATCTTTGGGATCGATAGGAAGATAGGGAACAGCCCATGTGTGGTCATCAACATGCTTTCCTGCAGCCTTTGCATCACGCTCGAGATGTTCAAAGCCCTTCTTAATCGCATCTTGGTGTGAACCAGAGAACGCTGTAAAGACAAGGTCGCCGCCATAAGGATGGCGCTCAGGAACACGTAACTGATTGCCGTATTCGACTGTGCGACGAATTTCATCGATATCGCTGAAATCAATATGAGGATCAATGCCGTGAGAGACCATATTCATGCCAAGGGTGACAAGACAGACATTTCCTGTGCGCTCACCATTGCCGAATAACGTTCCTTCAATGCGATCAGCGCCTGCTAAGTATCCAAGTTCTGCAGCAGCCACTCCTGTTCCACGATCATTATGTGGGTGCAATGAAACAATCACGCTCTCGCGGTTTGTGAGGTTGCGACACATCCATTCAATGGAATCTGCATAGACATTCGGTGTTGCCATCTCAACCGTTGCAGGAAGATTCATGATGGTCTTCCATTGCGGTGTTGGCTTCCACACATCATTGACCGCATTACACACCTCAACAGCAAATTCGAGTTCTGTGCCTGTATATGACTCAGGTGAGTATTCAAATGAAACTTTGGTCTCAGGAACTGTCGACATTAATTCAAGACAGAGCGCAGCAGCATCTGTTGCAATCTTCTTGATTCCATCTTTATCAAGGCCGAATACAACGCGGCGCTGCAAGGTAGAAGTTGAGTTATAGAGGTGAACGATGGCTTGCTTTGAACCCTTGATTGATTCATAGGTGCGACGGATGAGTGGTTCGCGAGCCTGTGTCAGCACCTGGATGATCACATCATCTGGAATCAATCCCTCATCAATAATCTTGCGCACAAAGTCGAAATCAGTTTGGGATGCAGATGGGAAACCCACTTCAATCTCTTTATAACCCATGGCAACGAGTAACTTAAACATTGCAAGCTTGCGGGGAGTATCCATGGGATCGATAAGAGCCTGGTTGCCATCGCGAAGATCGACAGAGCACCACTGTGGTGCCTTGGTCATCTTCTTACTTGGCCAGGTGCGATCTTCAAGCTCTACAGGGATAAATGGTGAATAGCGATGCACCGGCATCTTGGAAGGTTTTTGCTTTGGAAAATTCATTTCACGTGCTCCTTAGTTGTTTGGTAATCCGAGGGTGTTTACCGGCAACACCAAACTCCGCAGCGAGGAGACCGGTTGTTAGGCCTCGCTACGGCGGATAAGGAGGAGTCCGCGGAGCTTCATAGTGGCTACAGAATAGCGCGAGAGCGCTTATCTAATCAAGGCGGCTTATTGTGGTGGAATCAAGGTGCCAGAGAAGATCTGCCAAGCAAGGGCAGATTTAGCAACCAGAGAGAGCGTGATGTAAGTCTTTTCTCCCCGTAGATAGTCAGACCACTTACCGACTTTCTTATATTGCAGATACTGCACGATTGCAAAGGTGTTGAAGAAGAAAAAGATTGAGAAGATGATTCCATAAACAAATGCTGGAGCCTTCGTATCTCCTGGCCCTCCAACAGCCAAGACATAGAACAAGATTGCAATCCATGGGACTGCTCCTGCAATACAACCAAAGATAAATGGAAGCCATCCACCATTGCCTGGCTGCTCATACTTTTCTTGCAGCCACCCAAAGAGAATCATTGATGCATTCACACCAAAGAGACAGATGATGGCAACAACATCAGATACTCCAGTAATCAAAGCGATGAGAACGATCATCACTGATGAGCTAATGGAGTACTCAACCCAACGGAAGTAGTTGCGATGGGCTGCAAGGCCTGCGCTATAGCGGCTAAAGAATTGTGGGCTTGCAACTAAGAAATGGAAGAAGGCTGAAAGTCCTAGGAAGATTGCAACAGTCAGACCGATAGGTGCATTCAAAAGTGTGACAGGTTCTGCAAAATCACTTCCTGGAGGTCCTGCTGCGTAGCGGGCAACAATAGGCAAGGTGAAGTCGCTCGTAAGGACAAGCACTACCGCCATTTGAACGAGATGGAAGAAACCTGCAATGAGGTTGTAGCGACGAATGGATGATGCGTTTATCTCTTTAGCCATAGCAAAATGCTACAGAGAAGGCGCCCAATTTCCTGGTTAGAGGACCGGTAAGTATCGATCTAATTCATAGGCGCTGACCTGGCGGCGGTAGTCCTGCCACTCAGAGCGCTTATTACGAAGGAAGTAATCAAATACATGCTCGCCCAAGGTTTCTCGAACGAGTTCGCTTTTCTCCATCACAAGGATTGCTTCTTCAAGGTTGGATGGAAGAAGTTGATTATCTGTTGAGGGCTCAAGAACATACTTCTTCTCAATTCCCTTTAGCCCTGCAGCCAACATCACCGCATAGGCAAGGTAGGGATTACATGCAGAATCTGGTGAGCGGAATTCAATACGCGTTGAATTCTCTTTATTGGGCTTATACATAGGAATACGAACAAGCGCGCCGCGATCGTTATGGCCCCAGTTGATAATCGATGGAGCTTCTCCCCCACCTTGCAGGCGCTTATAGGAGTTAACCCATTGATTAGTCACTGCCGTAATTTCTGCAGCATGCTTCAAGATGCCGGCGATAAATTGGCGACCCACAGTTGAGAGATTGAGCTCTGCACTGGAGTCATAGAAAGCATTCTTCTCGCCATCAAAGAGTGAGACGTGGGTATGCATTCCAGAGCCAGGATGATCGGTAAATGGCTTAGGCATAAAGGATGCGAAGAATCCTTGGTTGAGTGCAACCTCTTTAACCACATGGCGAAATGTCATGATGTTATCTGCAGTGCTTAAGGCATCGGCATAACGAAGATCAATCTCTTGCTGGCCAGGGGCTCCTTCATGATGGCTAAATTCAACGGAGACGCCCATTGCCTCTAATAGCGTAATTGCCTGACGACGGAAGTCATGTCCCACAACAGCTGGTGTGTTATCGAAGTAGCCACCTTGATCAACAGGAACAGGTGCCACACCTTTTTCAGGTTCTGATTTAAAGAGGAAGAATTCAATTTCTGGATGGGTGTAACAGGTGTATCCCATCTTGGCTGCCTTATCTAAGGTGCGACGCAGAACATTGCGAGGATCTGCAGGAGATGCTTGACCACTTGGCAAAGTAATATCGCAGAACATACGAGCAGCACCTTGTGCTTCAGCGCGCCATGGCAAGATGGTAAATGTTGCAGGATCTGGCATTGCCAACATATCGGATTCAAATTCGCGAGCAAATCCTTCAATCGCAGAACCATCAAAACCGATTCCTTCTTCAAAGGCATTTTCAAGTTCGGCAGGTGCGATAGCCACAGATTTCAACGTTCCCAGAATGTCGGTAAACCACAGACGGATGAAGCGAATATCGCGCTCTTCGATGGTGCGAAGGACGAACTCTTGCTGCTTGCTGATGTTCTCACTTGGGGACATGTGGGCCATCGTGCCAAAGGCAAGTTACGGCAGTGTTACAAAATTAGAGCTCGCGCCACTTACTTGTCATAGGCAGGCGTCGATCCTTACCGAAGGCACGCTTAGAGACCTTGGTGCCAGGTGGATATTGGCGGCGCTTATATTCAGCCCTATCGACCATCGCGATTACGCGCATCACAAGTTCCTTATCAAAGCCTGCAGCAATGAGGGCATCTCTTCCTAAATCATCATCGACATAGGCCTTCAATACTTTATCCAACACTGCATATTCAGGAAGTGAGTCAGAATCCTTTTGGCCAGGACGCAGCTCTGCAGATGGCTCCTTTGTAATGGAGCGCTCAGGAATCGGTGGAACGTCACCTGCATCCTTTGCTACCTGATTGCGCCAGCGAGCAAGTGCCCACACATCGGTCTTATAAATATCTTTTATCGGTGCATAGCCACCGACAGCATCGCCATAAAGAGTGGAGTAGCCGCAGGCAAGCTCTGATTTATTTCCCGTGGCAAGTACTAAGTGGCCATGCTGATTAGAAAGGCCCATCAGAGTTGTTCCTCGCACGCGAGCTTGCAGATTCTCTTCGGCAAGACCGGTGAGCTCCATCTGTCCGCCGAATGCATCGACCATATTCTGGATCTTAATAATGCGAAATCCAAGGCCGGTGTTGGCAGCCATCAATTGTGCATCTTCAACCGAATGATCGGATGAATACTTGCTGGGCATCCCAACCCCATGCACCTTATCTGGACCCAGTGCATCGATGGCAAGTGCTGCAACGAGTGCTGAATCAATGCCGCCGGAGAGGCCAACGAGTACAGATGTGAATCCATTCTTGGTTACATAATCGCGAAGGCCCACAACGATGGCCTTCCACATCTCTTCTTCATCACCCAGGCGATGAGCAATTCCAGGAATAGATGGCTTAGCAATTTCAACAGTGTCTTCAGAGATGATCACATCAGGAGTAGATGTTCCGACTTTCACATCAACATCGACAATCATTACGCCATCTTCAAATTGAGGAGCGCGGGCAATGACTGCGCCATCTGAATTCACAACAATGCTGTCGCCATCAAAGACCAGATCATCTTGGCCACCTGTCATATTGACATAGGCAAGAGGAGCTTTAGCTTCGCGAGCGCGTTTGGTAACCAGCGCAAGGCGCACATCATCTTTAGCTCTCTCATAGGGAGAACCATTGGGAACAATGACAAGTCCTGGTGTGCGCTCTGCGAGCTTTGCAGTAATTCCACCATCAATCCAGAGGTCTTCACAGATTGCGATACCGACATCAACGCCGTGGATGCGCACGACAAGGGTGGAATCTCCTGCCACAAAATTGCGGTACTCATCGAAGACTCCGTAATTAGGTAGGTGGCACTTTGCATAACGCGCCTTTACCTCACCGCCTGCAATGACAGCCACCATATTCTGTGGCTTGCCATTGACCTGATCGAGGTAGCCCACGATGGAGACGATCTTCTTATCTAATGTGGATGCGAGCGCTGTCAGTGCGCTCTTACTCGCCACCTGAAATGAGGGGCGCAGGGCTAAATCTTCCACCGGATAACCGGTGAGCACCATCTCAGGAAATATCGCAATATGCGCACCTGCAGCTACTGCTTGATCGACTGATTGCTTAATGAGCGCAGCGTTACCCGCAAGGTCTGCGACCGTGGGGTTCACTTGAGCCAGCGCCAAACGCAACTTCATAGTTCAAGAGTATCGGGAGTAGCATTGGCTGGAAGACCCGGGGACCTCGCATGAGGCTTCGAGGCAAGGAGATTTACATGAGCACATCAACGACCCTCTATGGCGGTGCATCCCATCGTCGCATCACCATCCTTGACCTGCGCTCTGCCAAAGAGCGCGGTGAGAAATGGGCGATGCTCACAAGCTATGAGCAGATGACGGCATCGATCTTTGATGAGGCAGGCATCCCCGTCCTTCTTGTGGGCGATAGCGCAGGCAATAATTTTCTCGGGGAAGAGAACACCATCCCTGTCACAGTCGATGACTTGATACCTCTTACCCGCGCCGTTGTTCGCGGATCCAAGCGATCACTTGTTGTGGCAGATCTTCCCTTTGGTTCCTATGAAGCATCGCCAGAGCTAGCTCTTGCAACATCAACACGATTTTTTAAAGAGGCAGGTGCGATGGCGGTCAAGCTAGAAGGTGCTCACCTTGCAACAGTGGAAAAGTTAACTTCCGTCGGCATTCCTGTCATGGGCCATCTGGGCCTTACCCCGCAATCACTTCACCAATTAGGTGGCTATCGCGTGCAGGGCAGAGATGATGGCGATGCAATATTGGATGCAGCCCTCGCCCTAGAAAAAGCTGGCGCCTTTGCCATCGTTCTTGAACTCGTTCCAGCAGAACTTGCCGCCCGAATTACAGCAGCCCTTTCTATTCCCACCATCGGAATCGGTGCAGGAAGTGAGTGCGATGCCCAAGTACTTGTCTGGACAGATATGGCAGGACTGACTGCCAATCCTCCAAAGCTTGCCAAGGCATATCGAAATCTGCGCAAAGAACTCTTTGATGCCAGCCAAGAGTTTGCCAGCGATGTTCGCGCAGGTGCCTTTCCTTCCGAAAAGCAAACATTTCACTAGTCTTCTCAGGTGGCTAAGTATGCAATCGACCTTACTCCCCTAAAAAAGTACCCAGATTTTCGTAATCTCTGGACCGCAGGGCTGATTTCCTACTTTGGATCGATGATCACCTATGTCGCACTGCCCTTTCAACTCAAAGAGCTCACCGGTTCCTACCTTGCAGTAGGACTCCTCGGTGTTGTTGAGATCGTTCCACTGATCATCTTTGGTCTCTATGGCGGCGTTCTTGCAGACTCTGTCGATCGCAAGAAGATGGTCTGGGCAACCGAGGCCGGCGCCCTCATCTTGGTCCTGGTACTTCTTGGCAACTCTCTCCTTGGCAGCCCGACAACTCTTGCCATCTATCTCGTCGCAGCACTCTTTGCCGTCGTCGATGGTCTGCAACGCCCTTCGATGGATGCGATGTTGCCCCGGCTTGTCAGCCATGAAGATCTGCCGGCAGCAAGTGCTCTCTTAAGTTTGCGCTGGCAGTTAGGTGTCATTGTTGGACCGACTATCGGCGGAATTATCTTCTCAACGATGTCGGTCAGTGCAGGTTATGTCGTTGATATTGCAACCTACCTGCTCTCACTCTTTTTTCTTGCACGCGTAGGCTCGATTGCTCGCTCAAAGGAGGCTGAAAAGCCATCTCTGGCAGCGTTATTAGATGGTGTCAAATATGCATTTAGACGTCAAGATTTATTGGGTACATACATCATCGATCTTGCTGCAATGACACTTGCAATGCCGATGGCGCTCTATCCATTCTGGGCAGATGAGTTAAATGCTCCCTGGGCTCTTGGAATGTTCTATGCCGCAATCACGGTCGGCTCTGTCATTGTTACTTTGACATCGGGATGGACTCGCACCTATCGCTTCCATGGTCGCGCCGTCATCTTGGCTGCGATGGGATGGGGCCTTGCCATTGCAGCAGCGGGCATGAGCAACTCATTGATTCTCGTCCTTCTCTTTCTCACCATCGCCGGGGCATCGGATATGGTCAGCGCCCTCTTCCGGGGAAATATTTGGAACCAGACCATCCCCGATAATTTGCGTGGTCGTCTTGCCGGAATCGAATTACTTTCCTATTCAGTAGGTCCACTAGCTGGCCAACTTCGCGCAGCCTCTATGGCGGCAGCTACTACCTTGTCGATCTCGGTAACTTCTGGTGGGCTGATGTGTGTCGTTGTGGTCGCACTTTTGGCGATTTTCTTACCGAAAATGTGGAAATACGACGTCCAAACGAACGAATTTGCCGTTCGAGAGCGGGAAATTCGTAAAAATCGGGAGATTTCTTAACTCTTGCATCAAATGTTTAACGTTTTCGGCAAAATTCGCCGAAATTCGGTGCAGAAATAGTTAAGGAAATTGCGAAAGAGCATAGAAAAATTAAATAAATAATTAGCGACACGCAGTGCAATTTTTCTCACAATGTAGTGGTAATTCTTTCCATATTCAGTCACACTTATCCACGAAACAGGTTTGGGTGACGGATCCGAACCCTTCCGATTAGGAGATAAACACATGGCTGCAGCTAAGAAATCTGCTCCAAAGAAGCGCAAGAAGGCAGCTGCACCAGCAGCACCTAAGAAGCGTCGTAAGAAGGCTGCTGTAACAGCAGCTCCAAAGAAGCGTCGCAAGAAGGCAGCAGCTAAGAAGGCTGCTCCAAAGCGTCGTAAGAAGGCAGCAGCTAAGAAGGCTGCTCCAAAGCGTCGTAAGAAGGCAGCAGCTAAGAAGGCTGCTCCAAAGCGTCGTAAGAAGGCAGCAGCTAAGAAGGCTGCTCCAAAGCGTCGTAAGAAGGCAGCAGCTAAGAAGGCTGCTCCAAAGCGCCGCAAGAAGAAGGCAGCAGCTCCAGCAGCTGCTCCAAAGCGCCGCCGTCGCAAGAAGGCTGCTGCTAAGTAATTCATTACTTATAAAAAACCCCGCCAGGCAACTGGCGGGGTTTTTTATTGCTTACAACCAATTCGTGAGCTGATTAATCCTTGTGGTTAATCCTCAAGCGGATTCTCTTTCAAGGAATCACTTACCCGTTCGAAAATCTCTGCCAGTACCTTCTGATCTTCCTTTGTCAGGTGATCAAGAAATCTGCCTCGCACGCTATCGACATGATCGGGGGCAGCAGCAACAATCGCCTTCCAACCTTTGGCGGTCATCACAGCGAAGTAGCCACGTTTATCGATAGGGCAGGCCTCGCGCTTAACCCAGCCGGCCTTCTCCATCACCTTAATTCTGTGTGACAGGCGCGAGCGAGAGAGCATCGCAACATCTGCCAATTCACTCATACGCATTCGTCGCTCTGGGGCATCGCTCAGTTGTGCCAAGACTTCATAATCTGCCATAGAGAGTTCATGGTGATCGAGGTCGTAATCAAGGGCTTCTAGTAGGCGCCGGCTAGCGATGATGTAGCGGCGCCAAGCCTTCATTTCGGCAGGGTTTAACCAGCGTGGTGTTGTAGCGTTTTGCCCTGCCATGCATGAAAGTGTACGGCAGAAGTAGAATATGTTGAACTTTCAACTACTTATCTCTATGCGAATTGGATGACATGAGCCTCACATCAGGAATCGATAGCGCCTCCCTCGACCCGTTGGTCCGCCCGCAAGATGATCTCTTTCGCCACTACAACGGCGTCTGGGTCCGCGAGTATGAAATGCCGGCCGACCGCTCCAGCGATGGAATCTTTCGCAAACTCCATGACGAGGCTGAAGAGCAAGTTCGCCAGATTATTGAGACATCACGTGGTGTAGGTGAAGCGCAGAAGATTGGCGATCTCTATAAATCATTTATGGATACTGACGCCATCAAGGCTCGTGGTATTTCTCCTATCGTCGATGACTTAGCTGCCATCGATGGCATCACCAACTTAGATGAATTCATCACCGTGATGGCCCGCCTTGAGATGCGCGGCATCGGTGGAATCTTTGGTGCAGCTATCTATCCCGATGCGATGGATTCCAATACCAATATTCTCTATATCGGCCAAGGTGGTCTCTCACTTCCTGATGAGTCCTACTACCGCGAAGTACAGTTCGCCTCCATCCGCACAGCATTCCTGGACCACGTCGCAAAGATGTGTGCTCTGGTGGGTATTAAAGATGGCGCAGATGTTGCCAAGAAGATTCTGACTCTTGAGACAGAGATTGCCACCCACCACTGGGATCAAGTTAAAGATCGCGATGCCACTTTGACCTATAACAAGTACTCACGGGCAGAGCTTGAAAGCCTTGCCCCACACTTCTTATTCGACACTTGGGCCAGCAATGCAAAGGTGCCGGCAAAGGCATTTGAAACCTTGGTCGTATGCGAGCCATCCTTCTTTGAATCAGTCTCTGCCATCTTTGCACGCTTTGATTCCAACCGCGATTCATGGGTGGCTTGGCTCAAACTCAATCTCGTCTCTGCGAGCGCTGCATTTTTGACCGATGACATCGTCCAACAGAACTTCGAGTTCTATGCAAAGACTCTCTCTGGCACACCACAAATCCGCGATCGCTGGAAGCGCGGTGTCTCAGTCACACAAGGTGCACTCGGTGAGGCCATCGGTAAGGTCTATGTCGAAAAGCACTTCCCTGCTCGCGCCAAAGAAGAGATGAAGGTCTTGGTCGATTACCTCCTTGAGGCATATCGCTTAAGTATTCTGGAGCTGCCATGGATGTCAGATGAGACAAAGAAGAAGGCTCTAGAAAAACTGACTAAGTTCACTCCCAAGATCGGCTATCCCGATAAGTGGCGCGATTACTCAACTCTTGAAATCTCAGCCAGTGATTTGATTGGCAACCTCTGGCGCATTGCAGAGTTTGATCATGCCTATGCCATTGCAAAGATCGGCGCACCTGTCGATCGCGATGAGTGGCATATGACCCCTCAGACAGTAAATGCCTATTACAACCCCCTTGCCAATGAGATTGTCTTCCCTGCTGCCATCTTGCAGCCTCCATTCTTTGACTTAGATGCTGAAATGGCTGCCAACTACGGCGGCATTGGTGCAACGATCGGCCATGAAATCGGCCATGGCTTTGATGATCAAGGCTCGAAATATGATGGCGATGGCAATATGGTCGATTGGTGGAGTGATGTTGACCGCGCAAAGTTTGAAGAGCTGACCAGCGTGCTCGTTGCACAATTTGATGCGCTCTCACCTGAGAGCACACCTGATATCCACGTCAACGGCGCATTCACATTAGGTGAGAACATCGGTGACTTAGGTGGCCTTGCAATCGCCTATAAGGCCTATAAATTGGCTCTCAAGGGCACTGAAAGCCCTGTGATTGATGGCTTTACAGGAGACCAACGCTTCTTCCTCTCCTATGCGCACTCATGGCGCAATAAGAACCGTCCGGAGGAGGTGCGCCGGCGCATCGCAATCGACCCACACTCCCCTGATGAGTTCCGTTGCAACCAGATTGTCCGCAATGTCCAGGAGTTCTATGACGCATTCAGTGTGAGCGAAAAAGATGAACTCTGGCTAGCGCCTTCCGAGCGCGTTCGGATTTGGTAAAGGTAGAATCACGACCATGAAAAAACTTTCTCGTAAGCAGTGGATCATCATCGCTGTCGTAATCCTTATCGGTGGAGCAATCCTTCGCTCTGTCACCAATGGCGGCTCAGATGCCCCTGTTGATGCAGCGACCTTGGTCCAAGAAGAAGCACCGGTTGCCACGATCGCCTTTGATGCACCACTTGACCTTGGTGGCGGCGTCTTTGTGACTGTCTCATCCCCTTCACGTTTTTCACCCACACAATTCATGACCAATATTGATCAGAAGCCAAAGACCTCAAACTCATTTGAAGTCATCATCAAAAACGGTGGCAAGAGCGCACTTGATTTCACCACTGTCTCATTGCAGGCAGCATCCGGTGCCAATGTCTGCTTCGATGTCTTGGGTGACCTTGATATCAACGGCGCTCCAACTGAACCACTGAAAGCTGGGGCTGAAATCACCTACAAGTATGGAGTTGGTTGCCAAGCATCTGTGGGAGATCCACTGACCCTGACAGTTCGCATCGGTGAATCAACTGTTCAGGTAGATGGAAAGCTTGCATAAACTCAATTCAATAAACTATTGAAATAAGAAAAGCCCCGGCCAATTGGTCGGGGCTTTTCTTATTCCTTCTTTAATCCTCTGGATAGTGACACGCAATGCGATGGCTTGGGTCTGTGCCAATCTGCATCAGCTGTGGAACTTCGGTGCGGCACTTATCTTGCGCCTTCCAGCAACGAGTATTAAATACACAGCCTGCTGGTGGATTCACAGGGCTTGGAAGATCTCCCTGCAAGATGATGCGTTCGCGCTTTCGTCCCTTAATCGGATCTGCAACAGGCACTGCTGAAAGAAGCGCCTTTGTGTAGGGATGGCGAGGATGTGTAAAGAGATCGACCTTCTCAGCCTCCTCCATTACCTTGCCGAGGTACATCACAATCACGCGATCTGAGATGTGTTGCACGACGGAGAGATCGTGAGCCACAAAGATGTAGGCCATATTAAATTCATCTTGGAGATCTTCAAGAAGGTTTACAACCTGGGCCTGAATCGAAACATCGAGTGCGGATACTGGTTCATCGGCAACAATCAGCTTTGGCTTAAGTGCAATAGCTCGAGCAACACCGATACGTTGGCGCTGTCCACCTGAGAACTCATGCGGATAGCGGTTGATATGTTCTGGGTTTAGCCCCACGCGAGCCATCAAGCGCTGCACCTCTGCCTCAACGCCACCGGCAGGTGTGATGGCCTGAATATCAAATGCTGCACCGATCAACGTTCCCACAGTGTGGCGAGGGTTCAGGGATGCGAAAGGATCTTGGAAGATCATCTGCATCTGTGAGCGAAGTGGCTTCATCTCTTTAGGCTTGAGGTGTGTAATGTCTTGACCTTCAAAGATGATCTTTCCCTCTGTTGGCTCATAGAGCTTCAAGATGGTGCGACCTGCAGTTGTCTTACCGCACCCAGATTCGCCCACAAGGCCGATTGTCTGACCCGGATAGATTTCTAGGTCGATGCCATCAACGGCCTTTACTGTGCCCTTGACCTTAGAGAATGCACCGCCTGTTGTTGTAGGAAAGTGCTTCTTCAGCCCTTCAATCTTGAGAACTGGCTGATTCATGAGCGGCCACCGATTTCTGCGCGAGCTTTGACAAGTTCTGCCTCTGACAGATGGCATCGTGAGAAGTGCTCTGTTGTCTTGTTTTCAAGTGTCGGCGCCGTTGTGGCACAGAGATTGCCTGCAACGCGGTCAGTAAATGAGCAACGGGCGCGGAATGAGCATCCTTGAGGCAGATTAATCAGTGATGGTGGCTGTCCAGGAATTGCGACAAGGCGCTTTGATTCAAGTTCACCGATCTTTGGAATCGAATTCAAGAGACCGATTGAATAAGGATGATCTGGGCGATAGTAAATATCTTCAGCGCTACCGCTTTCAACAATCTTTCCTGCATACATCACATTCACGCGATCTGCGACCTCGGCAACAACGCCTAGATCGTGAGTGATCAAGATAAGAGCCATATTAAACTCTTTCTGCATATCGCGAATCAATTGAAGAATCTGAGATTGCACAGTCACATCCAGCGCTGTGGTTGGTTCATCTGCGATCAGAAGTGATGGGTTATTGATAAGTGCCATCGCAATCATCACGCGCTGGCGCATTCCGCCTGAGAATTGATGAGGGAATTCATCCACGCGCTTACCTGCATCTGGAATACCCACAAGATCTAACATCTCGATAGCGCGCTTCTTACCTACTGCCTTATCGCCTTCGTTATAGAGAGCCCAGGCTTCGATGAGCTGGTTTCCGATGGAGTAATACGGGTGCAGAGCTGACATCGGATCTTGGAAGATCATCGACATCGCTTTGCCACGCAGCTTGCGCACTACCTCATCATCGGCAGAGATCACATCAACGGGGCCTGAATCAAGATTCAGAAATGCTTGGCCTGTGATCTGTGTGCGCTTTCGATCATGCAGGCCCATGACGGCAAGGGAAGTAACAGATTTACCTGAACCTGATTCACCTACAACAGCAAGGGTTTCACCGCGCGCCACAGTAAAGGAGATGTCATTTGATGCCTGCACAAGGCCATCTTCAGTCGGAAATGCAACATTGAGGTTTTTAACCTCAAGAAATGGCTTTAAGGTCATGAAGCAACTCGTACTCGTGGATCGATATATGCATACAAGATATCAACCAAGAGATTAGCGATAACCACAAAGGATGCCGCCAAGATTGTCGTTGCAAGAATTGTGGGCAGATCATAATCATTGAGCACTGCTCGGATTGAGAGTCGACCAAGTCCTGGCAAGTTAAATATTCCTTCAGTGATGATTGCGCCACCAAGCAACCCTGCAAAATCAAGACCAGCTAATGTAACGATTGGTGCGAGGGCTGCGCGAAGAGTGTGCTTGCGCAAGATATCTTGCTCATTCAAACCCTTGGCGCGCGCTGTGCGAATGTAATCTTCTGAAGAAATTTCAATCACGCTCGATCGCGTAAAACGCGTATACCCAGCTGCATAGAGAAGTGCCAGGGTAATCCAAGGGAAGATAAAGGATCTAAACCAGGCGACGGGATCTTCTAGTGGTGAGACCCACCTTCCCATCTCCAGTGGATTAATGAGATTAAATTTAAGTGCCACAAAGAGAAGAATCAAAATACCCGAGATAAATGTTGGAAGTGATGTGCCGATCAGAACGAATGCCGTAGCACCGCGATCTTGCCACTCATTTCTCTTTCGGGCCGCCAGGATTCCAAGGCTGACGCCGACGGAGAGCCAGAGAATAAAGGCTCCCACCGCAAGGGATAAGGTGACTGGGAATGCTTCAGCAACAAGTGTTGTCACGCATTCGTGGCGGTTATATGAATAACCAAAAGCTGGAGCTGGACATTCAAACCTAGCTGCTCCATCGCCATATTCGCGGCCTGCAACTAGTCCTTTTACAAAGCGGCCATATTGAACATGCACAGGGACATCGAGCCCGAGGCGATGGCGGTTAGCTTCAATGACTGCAGGAGAACATGCCTTACCGCATGTGAGCGCTGCTGGGTCCATAGGAAGGACGGCGAAGATGCCAAATACAGACATGCTCACGAGAGTGATGACCAGAAAGGTCGCACTCAATCGACGAGCTAAGTACTTCAACATCCTTAAATCTCCCTATTTCTTCATTTGGTGATTTCGTGGAGTTGCGGGCGGCTTAATTTCTTAAACCGCCCGCAACATCTTACGAAGTGCTAATTAACTATAGATAACTCTAATAGCGAATTAGTTCTTGACGTACATCTGTCCGAAGCCGAAGTTACCTTGTGGCTCCCAGTAGTACACGCCGCCAACCTTAGATCCCCAAACTTCTTGGGTCTTTGAGAAGACAGGGCGGATGATCCAGTACTGATCCATAACGTACTGGGATAGTTCCTTCCACATTCCTGCCTGCTTGGTGCGGTTTGTTTCTACCTTTGCAGCATCTGACTTCTTCTTGAATGCTGCATATGCTGCATCATCCCAGTTCTGTGACAAGTTAAATCCGCCCTCTTTTGTGAAGAGTTCAGGAATAACTGTTGATGCATTTGCCCAGTCAGCTCCCCAGCCAGCAGATGAAATATCGTTCTGCTTTGTGCCGTCGAGAACTGTTGAGTAGTACTGACCTGATGGAATGAAGTTGAACTTCACAACAATGCCAGCTTCCTTAGCAGCATCTTGAATCAAGACAGATGCCTTCTGGTTAGTTGCAGATTGTGCAATATCCCAGACGATTCCCTTGTCAGCAGATGTCGCGCGAGCGTGAGCATCTGGGCAAGAGGTCTTAGCCTTTGCCATCAATGAAGCTGCATATGTTGGATTTCCAGTGATCTTCCAATTTGGATCGCTGATGTTGCCCTTTGTCTTTGCATAGTCAAGACCAAGAACTGGCTTCACAGGATTATCTCCTGGGTCTCCGTAGAACTCACGTCCACCTGAAAGGTCGATGAGAGCCTGTGTGTTGACTGCGAAGAAGAGAGCCTTACGAACATCAAGGCAATCCATCTTGCCCTTCTTGACGTTCATTGCTGAGTAGCGAACGTATGGGTCATACACGTTAAAGCGCTGTGACTTCTTTGTTGGATCATCGAAGAATGCACGTGTATTTGCAGGTGACAATGAATCAAGTGAAGCTGTGTTTGGGATCTGATCTTCGAGCATGATCTGATCGCGAACATCTTCAGCTAGACCGAAACGTACGACGATGTTATCTGGGTATGGAGTACGAACAGCGTCAGAAGACTTCTTCCATGCTGTGTTACGTACGAGCTCCATTGTGTCGCCGATCTTGTATGAAGCAATCTTGTATGGACCGTTAGCGAATGGCTTGAGGTCGTACTTATCGCCTGTGTCCTTTGAAGCCTTTACTGGTGCACCTGCTGGGTAAGTAAGTGCATAGTTGAAGTCAGCAAATGAGCGGTTGAGCTTGAAGGTAATTGTGTTACCTGAGCAAGAAACTGCCTTATCGAATTGAGCCTGTCCGGTCTTCTTGTAAGGACCCTTGTATACAGATGCTCCATCTTTATCCTTAGGGATATCGAGTGCCTGTACTAGGTACTGAGGACCGTCAGTGATGACATCCTGCGCGAATGGACGTGACACACCGTACTTAACGTCATTACAGGTAACAGCTGAGCCGTCTTCCCATGTGACGCCTGCACGAAGTGTGAACTTCCATGTCTTTGCAGCATTTGATGGAACACCAGTGTTAGTTGCAAGGTCTGCAACGAGTGATGATCCAGCTGATCCTGGAGTTGGCTTGTATGAAACCAAGTTACGGTAGATATATGAGTTGAAGAACGCAATATCGCGGCCTGTGTAAACACGGGCTGGATCTACGTGATCAAACTGCTCTGCATGTGTGATGAAGTACAAAGTGCCGCCAGTAACTGGCTTTTCAGCAGCGTTTGCACTTGAGCCGTATGCAACTGTTACGCCAACAGCAAGTGCAATTGCAGCTGTTGAAGCAAGGATGCGACGGCTAGTTTTCAAACCGGACATGTGTCCTCCTTGTAGAAGCGGTTCTAGCGCACGGGACGTGCGCTAGATGTGAAACTTCATTAAGAGAAACTCGCGAGATATCTCTTCATTGAAGCTTCTTCCCCTATTGCTAGGGAAATCTATGGTCTTTCTATCGTCCTGCCTTGGGGTCGAGAGCATCGCGGACTGCATCACCCAACAAGTTGAGTGAGAGCACAATGGCAATCAGGATTACACAAGGAATAAGAAGGTATGCAGGGTCTTCACGCCAGTAGCCGATGGCATCAGCAAGCACGAGACCAAAGGTTGATGCAGGTGGCTGAACGCCCACACCAAGAAATGAGAAGGTCGCCTCTGCTGCGATATATCCAGGAAGTGAGAGCGAGGTAAAGACAATGGCAGTTGGCCAAAGATTGGGTAGTAACTCTTTGACAATAATGCGCCAGCTCGATGCGCCCATCGCTTGTGCTGCCATGACAAAGTCACGTTCACGCAGTGACATCGCTTGTGAGCGAATAAGTCTGTAAAAACCTGTCCAACCAAAGAAGACGAGGAAGGTAACCAGAACCAAGATTCGAGCAGCATTTTCGTGAGCAATACCTGTCGCCTCCACACGCTGCACGAGCGGCAGTGAGAGAGCGATGATCATAAATGTTCCGGGAAATGAAAGGAGGAAGTCAGCAAAGCGACCAACAGTTGAGTCGATGCGCCCCTTGAAATAACCTGTGGCAATTCCGACCAACATACCTATGCTGATTGCTGCAACAGTTGAGATGATTGCAACAAGAAATGAAAGCTGTGAACCATAGAGAAGAAGTGCGAAGACATCGCGACCCACGCCTGGCTCAATGCCAAGTGGGTGCGCCCATGAGATTCCGCCCCATGGTCCAATCGGCATTGCAAATTCGTTTAATACGCCGTCATAGATAGTGCGATTGTCTACGCCAACGAGGCGAGTAATAATTGGTGCAAGAGCTGAGATGCTCAAGAAGAAAATAGTTGCGCAGCCTGCATAGACGCCAACCTTGTTGCGCTTAAAACGTCCCCAGGCGATCTGCTTCGGGGTGCGCTGAACTATCTCTTGTGACTCTTCTTCGAGTACAACGGCAGCCAATTACTTAACCCCTTTGAACAGATAAATTCCCAATATTGATGGCACGGTTTACCCGTGAGTACTGCAACGTAGTCGCAAGACGGGCAAAAAGAAACCCCAAATGTCCCAAATCACCCCATTTTGCAGAGGTCGTTACCTACTCGTTATACCTCGCTAGCGGCAGCCCTCTTCATTGCAAGAAAGAGCGGGATTGAAAGAAAACAGCCGAAAAACATTGTGATAATCCAGGCGGTTGCAAGATCTGCCCCCAGCATCAGCCCTGTGATGGCGGGCCCAAGGACTCCAGAGACTGACCATTGCAAACTCATCCACGAATTGGCGCGGCCACGAATATGTTCTGGTGCAAGTTCATTGGCAAGAGTTGGAATTGTGGGAGCTTGAATCATTTCACCGACTGCAAAAATGAATTGGCTAAGTGAGAGTGCGATACCAGATGCAAATAATGGCAGGTAGGGAGCTATGCCAACAAAGACCCACGAGAGCGCCCAGACCAATCCCACAGCAATGAGGGCTGCATACTTGGAATACTTATCAATCACTCGCATTACAAGTGGCTGAAAGAGAACGATGGAGAGAGTGTTCACACCAAAGATGATGCCGAGCCACTTGGGTGAGAGCCCCAAGAACTGTGTTGCAAAGACTGGAATGCCAGCTTGGATAGTTCCATAACCGAAGGTGAAGAGAATGATTCCGGCAATGCCTAAGAACATCAGTGGTTTGATTTCAAAGAGATCTCGATATGAGCCTGTCTTAGGTTCATTCTCTTTGGGGATGTATTTATTGACATGCTCGCCACGCAATGTGAGCACAATCAGTAAATAGAGCAGGAATGTGCCGGCATCGACCCAATACATAATTTGGAATGAGAGTAAGTCACCGCGCTGAATAATCAGTGATGAGAGCAGGCCTCCCACGCCCAGACCTAAATTGAGCAACATAAAGTTAAAACCAAAAATTTTCGAGCGATCTTTTTCAGGTGTGAGGCGAGTCAAGATCACACTTTGACTTGGCCAGATTGCCTGTCCTGCAATATTAAGTCCCGTCATGACAACGACTGCTTGAAAATGTGTCTGCACCTGGGACAGCGAGAAAGCTGCGGCAGAGTTTAATAAAAGCCCGCCGATGATGACCTTCTTAGGTCCGATGCGATCGACGAGTGCACCCATTGGTGAGCTAGCAATGATGCTGACTAAGGAGCCGTATGCAAGTAAGAGACCACCAAAGGTATTGGTGAAGCCGCGCATATCGTGTAAGTAGACGAGCAGTAATGACAGAGTCATTCCGCCACCTATGGCGTTGAGACAAATACCGAAGATGATCTTCCGTGACTGCGGATTGAGCAGGACGGTAAATTCCTTATAGAGCATTTACTTTAAAAGGCCTTGAGCCTGCGCCAAGATCTCAGCGCGGTACTTCACTCCAATTGATATGTGACCCTCACCTGGTTTAAAGGTCAGAGTTGCTGTTGGAATATGTTTTTCTAGCCAGTAAGAGTGAGCATGAGGAACCATGAAATCGTCATCGCCCTGCCATAAGAAAACTGGCTTGGTAATTGAAGCTAGATCAAATCCCCACTTCTTCACAAAGACTAGGTCATCATCAATCCAACCATCGAAGCTGACCGCAAGTGCACTACGCATCGATGCTGCCATTGCATCGGCTTCCCCGCCTTCTAGAACTGCCTTATCGGCATCACCAATGAGTCCACCAAATGCTTCGATGATGTCACTTCCTGTAACAGATTTCATCGCTCCTGCATTGTCATTCATCCATTGATCGATGACAGCCTCACCCTTAAGGGCTGCGCCAAATTCATCATGGTTTTCAGGGCCCATGCCTTCAAGAAAATCTAGATCGTCCACACCAAATGCGCCAACGCCTGCTAGTGAGATTGCACCAACGTTGCGCGATTCAAATGTATTGGCAAGGCAATGTGGGCCTCCGCCAGACCAACCGATGGATACAAACTTAGTGATGTTCTTTGCATCTAATACTTGAGCAATATCGGTATTGACATTTATTACGCTGCGCCCTGGATTGCGATCACTTGTTCCATATCCAGCGCGGCTATATGAAATAGCGCGAATTCCTGCACTTGCTGCTGACTCAAGCCAATCAGACCATGAGCTTGCATGGCCTGGTGTTCCATGATGGAAAACAATCGCGCTCTCAGAGTTGATTCCATTATCGGCAATCTCTAGTTCGCGACCATCTTTGAGTTTAAATTGAGGCATTTAGCCAGTCTATTACTCTGACACAATATGCAACATGGTTTCGGCTAGTGAAGATAAGGGATTCTCCTATGAGATTACCCATGCCTCCGATTCTGGATTAGCGCGCGCAGGCGTCATCACAACACCACATGGTCAGATTCAGACCCCTGCATTTATTCCTGTGGGAACTAAAGCCAATGTGAAGACAGTTCTTCCTGAAGCGATGGAAGCACTCGGTGCACAAGCACTTCTTGCTAATGCCTATCACCTCTATCTGCAGCCAGGACCGAGCGTTCTCGATGAGGCAGGCGGTCTCGGTGCATTTATGAACTGGGATAAGCCGACCTTCACCGACAGCGGTGGGTTCCAAGTCTTATCTCTTGGTGTGGGATTTAAGAAGGTGCTTGCTATGGATGCGCAGACCTTTAGATCAGATCAAGTAATCGCCAAGAATAAAGAGCGTCTTGCCCATGTCGATGATGAAGGTGTGACATTTAAGAGCCATCTTGATGGTTCGATGCACCGCTTTACCTCTGAAGTCTCGATGCAGATTCAACATCAATTGGGCGCCGACATCATGTTTGCATTTGATGAGTGCACAACTCTTCACAACACCCGCCCCTATCAAGAGCTAGCGATGGAGCGCACATATAACTGGGCAATTCGTTGCCTAGATGAACATAAGAGATTGAGTGATGCGCGAGCCGATAAGCCCTATCAAGCACTCTTTGGTGTCATTCAAGGCGCTCAATATGAAGATTTGCGCAAAAAGGCGGCGACAGATCTTGGTGGAATGAGCTCATCAGGAATTGAATTTGATGGATTCGGTATTGGTGGCGCACTTGATAAAGATTCACTGGGCACCATCGTGGGGTGGGTGAACTCCACACTGCCTGAAAACAAACCTAAGCATTTACTTGGTATTGGTGCACCTGAGGACCTATTTGTGGGCGTTGAAAATGGCGTTGATACATTCGATTGTGTACTTGCATCCCGTATTGCACGCACCAGCGCCGTCTACACAATGACTGGGCGCTTTAACGTCTCTAACGCTCCTTATGTGCGCGATTTCAACCCCATAGATGATGAATGTGATTGCTACACCTGCACCCACTACACACGTGCTTACCTGTGCCACCTATTCCGCGGCAAAGAGATGCTGGCTGGAACACTTGCCACGATTCACAACGAGCGATTTATTGTGCGCCTTGTAGACCAAATGCGACAAGCGATTATTGATGGCACGTTCCAAGAAATGAAGAAAGAATTTATGGGGCGTTATACCCATAAATCAGGTCAAGCCAGAGATTAATTAGTGGTGACTTTTTTGAATCTCTTGCGCCTCTGTGCCAACTTTGGTCCACCCACCTGGAACTAAATCATCAGCTTCCGATGGACCCCAAGTTCCATCTTCATACTGAATAACAGGATGTGGATTTTTGAGTAAATCTTCAAGAATCTGCCATGACTGCAACACCGCATCGATTCGAGTAAAGCGGAAATGATCACCGAGTATCGCAGCGCGTAACAAACGCTCGTATGGTCCTTGGCGATCTCCAAATTCTGCAACGAATTCAACTGAGAGATCAACGGTCTCTGTAACCAATTTAGTACCTGGGCGTTTTGCTTGAAGTGCAATATCAACGCCATCTTTGGCACCTAATCTAAATCGAACATGATTTGAATTGGCCTTCCCAAAGAGCGCACGCGGTGGTTGTTTAAACTCAACGATTACCTCAAGTACCGTCTCTGGCATCTTCTTACCTGTACGAAGGTAGATAGGAACACCAGCCCAGCGCCAGTTATCAATAAACAACTTCATGGCAATAAAGGTTTCTGTATCTGAATTCTCAGCAACGCCATCTTCGTCTAGGTAGCCGTCAAATTGACCACGGACAACATCGGTCTTGTTGATATCACGAATTGCCGAGAGAACTTTGATTTTCTCATTCTGCATTGCTTCAGAACTCATCTCAATGGGTGGCTCCATCGTCAGCATCGTTAAGACCTGCAAGATATGGTTTTGCAATACATCTCGGGTAGCGCCCACGCCATCGTAAAAGTTACCGCGTCCATCGATGCCAAAACTTTCAGCCATCGTAATCTGGATATTAGAAACATAGTTTCGATTCCACACAGGTTCAAAGAGAGTATTGGCAAAACGGAAGACCAAAAGATCTTCGACCGCTTCCTTGCCTAAGTAGTGATCAATACGGAAGATCTGTTCTTCCGGTAGCAACTTCTTGAGCTCTGAGTCCAGCGCCCTCGCACTTTCCAGGTCGCGACCAAAAGGTTTTTCAACGACGACGCGTGCTCTCTTGGTAATTCCTACCTTATCGAGTTGATCCACAATCTTGGCAAAATATTCAGGTGCAATAGCTAAGTAAATGACCGGTAGCTTGTAACTCTTGATGGACTCAGCCAAGAGCTCAAATGTGGCAGTATCTTCATAATCTCCCACAATTAACTTCATTTCATTAAGCAGCTTATGCAAAATCTTTTCATCCACATCGGGCTTACGGGAACGAATAGCCTTTTCTGCATTCTCGCGGAATACCTCTTGTGACCATTTTGACGAAGCGACACCAATAATGGGCACATCCAGCTCGCCAAGATCTTCAAGGTCATAAAGTGCTGGAAATAGCTTCTTCTTTGCTAAATCTCCGGTCGCGCCAAAGAGTACTAAAGCATCAGCCTTCATTATTTAGCCGAAGGCTTCTCGTTATGTCCACCGAATTTGTAACGCATCGCACTCAAGACTCGGTTGGCAAATTCATCATTATTGCGGGAAGCAAAGCGCGCATAGAGAGATGCGCTTAAGACATGAGCTGGAATTCCTGCCTCGATTGCAGCTTGGACAGTCCAGCGACCTTCACCGCTATCGCTGACCTCGGTGGAATATTCTGTGAGCTCTTTTGATTCAACGAGAGCCTGTGCTGTGAGATCTAGTAGCCATGACGCAACAACACTTCCACGTCGCCAGACTTCAGTAATTGCTGGAATATCAAGATCATATGCTGGAGTCATCTCATCTGCAGCCTCAAAGATTGCAAGACCTTCTGCGAAAGCTGCCATCATTCCGTATTCAATTCCGTTGTGGATCATCTTCACGAAGTGGCCTGAACCTACTGGTCCGCAATGCAAATATCCATATTCAGCTTGTGCTGGCTCCCCTGTGCGACCTGGTGTGCGCGCTGCAGATTCAACACCTGGGCAGAGTGCTCTAAAGATCGGATCGAGTGACTTCACAACAGCGTCATCGCCACCAATCATCAGTGAGTAACCACGCTCTAATCCGTAAACACCACCTGATGTTCCAACATCAACAAAGTTAATTCCCTTTGCCTTTAAAAGTTCGGCATTCTTTAAATCGTTCTTGTAATAGCTATTTCCAC
>Ga0315908_10000147_pt1 | contig 57273 bp, 59 predicted proteins | sample LakEriMetagenome_12_FD_203520 | JGI IMG/M metagenome (GOLD analysis project Ga0315908, IMG submission 203520) | Freshwater fungal communities from buoy surface, Lake Erie, Ohio, United States - Buoy 4 MA124 | ecosystem: Environmental > Aquatic > Freshwater > Lake > Lake biofilm | place: USA...
ACGTCACCGACGGGTGGAACTTCCTCATGCGGGTGTACCGCCCCGGGGCGTCCGTCCTGGACGGCACCTACCAGCTGCCGAGGCCCGAACCGTTGAAGTAGCCGCACGGCAACCGCGGCAAGGCAAACCATCCCTGTGAGACTACGGGGCCGAGGGACAACGTTGGCCCGGGTAGAATCAAGCTGCCGGCTGTGGGGCGATCCCGGGTTTGCATGGATGGGTGGGTGGCCTTCGCACCCGGTGTCCCCCGGCTTCCGCCGGGGGCTTCTTGGGCGGCGGAGTCGGCTCGGTTCGCATGGCCCGCCAAGTAGTTGCCCTTCCCCGGAATCACGTGCCGCACGCCGCCGCGGGGGTCGCCCATGTCGCCGGCATACCGCGGGATCACATGCATATGCACATGCGGCACGGTCTGGCCGGCGGCGGCCCCGGCATTGAAGCCGACGTTGTAGCCATCGGGCTTGGGATTGAGCCGCTCATCGAGCAGGGCCCTCACCTCGCATCGTTCGCGCAGACCCACTCCGCCTCGGGGACTCCCAGAAACGGCGAGGGGGCGGCTGACTCCATGGCCGGCAGTGCACGACCCGGCGGGACAACCCTGGTCCGGGGTAGAAACAGGGCGGTCGGCCAGCATCAAGCTGAAAACCCGCGTTTTTACCGGGCTTCATCGAGAATCAAGGATCCCTGTCGCGGGTAGTGTCGGATCAGAAGCTCACCAGCGCCCGCACGCCGGCGATCAGCGCCGGCTCCGCCAGCCGGAGCGTGGGCACGATGTATTGCAGGTCGGGCGTGATGCGAACAGCCGGCGTGAGGGCGTAGTTGTAGAAGCACTCGATGCCCTGGCCGTCGCCGACCGGGCCGAACTGCGATGTGATCAGCGTGCCGATCTCGGGGCTCGCCGACGCCCAGTACCAGCCCACGCCAAACGTGTCGCTGCGCCTGCTCCGGAACGGGGCGGAGCCCCCGAAGCCGAAGCTCAAGAAGGCGTCGATCGGGCTGGTGTTTGGGTCGGCGATGCCGGCGCGGCCAAACGGCCCCCAGCCCCGCGTGTCGTCGGCCGGGTCGCCGAACAAGAACTGATCGAAGTTCCAATACAAGCACCACGATCCGCGCGTCGTGGGAATCGCCACGTCCGGGTAGGGGATGTAGGCCTCGGTGATCGACGTGTAGGCCCGGCTGTTCCAAGTCCCGCCGAGCAGTTGGTGGCCCGGGCGGTCGAGGAAGCTCGTGGGCACCCGCACGGCCGCCGATAGGAGCATGCCGTCGTTGAACAGCGTGTCGAAGCCACTCGTGGCCGTCGTGTCGGTCGAGTTGAGCACGGTCACCATGACCATCGGCCCGTCGTCCGGATGAAACACGAACCCGGCCCCCAGCGCGGAGTAGGGCACCGTCGCGCCGACGATGGGGTTGAACACGAAGCCCATGTTTGAGAACTGCGTCTTGCCGCGGCCGTGGGCGAAGGCGTTCATGTCGCCGTCGAGCGTGTCCATCTTGCCGGCGAACACGGAGAACGCATCGGTGAGTTCCTGCGTGAGCAGGACGTTCGTCAGATATACCTCCTCGCTGGCGTAGACCGGCAGGTCGGCGATCAGCGTCGGCGAGATGAAGCAGCCCACGTTGCCGACGATCGTTTCGCCGTAGCGGTGCTCGGCGCGCAGCTTGAGATACAGCCCGTCGCGCACGCCGAGCTTCCCGCCGTCGGCGATCACGCAGTAGTCGCCGTGGCCGGCGTAGTCGAAGGCCTGATCGAAGCCGCCGTTGGCGTTGCCGATGTAAAAGCCGGTGTTGTCGGCGAGGATGGTCAGGCCAGCGGCGGCCAGTCGTTCGCGAAAGCCGTCCTGCGAGCCCAGGAGATGCGGGGCGATCTCGTACTGCGGCTCCTCCAGATAGGGCTGTGGCGGTTCGTCGGCCGTGACCGCGCCGGCGAGGCACCAGCACAGCCCGGCGGCCAGCCAGAGCATCAACCGCCCGGTGGCATGATGCCCCCTTTGCACTTCGCCGGCTCCGCAGTTTGGTTTTGTCGATACCATCGACAGAGTCGTGCGGCTGGGTTTGGCGGGTTTCCTGCCGTCGGCGGGCCGGCGTTCAACTGGCGAGTCCGGGCAAACCCTGCGGCTAGCCGCCGGCCCCGGTGGCCGGGTCACCGCCCCGGCATCACTGCCCGGGGAGTTGCCGTCCCCAATAGAGCAACGACACCGCGATGACGATCGCAACATCGAGATTCATCGCCTGCCGGGCAAAGTTGCGGATCGGTTTGGTGCACACGTAGACGTCGCCCGTCTCGGTCCGCACGCGGCTCGTCACGATGTGGTAGAGGCCCATGAGGGGTAAAGACGCCAATGCCGCGAAGAGCAGATCCACCCGCAGATCGAACGTCGGCGAGCTGCGCACATACGCCAGCAGGCCCACGGTCAACGTGACGAACAGCGCCTGCAGCGACACGACCTCGCGAAAGGAGTTTGCCTGGGCGACGCACGGGGGCACGTCATCCGGCGGCGTGCCGAAGACCACGGCGAGAAAAGCATGAAAGCCGTTCATGGTGACGGTCAAGGTCCTGGGGGTGAATGGCTCGTCAGTCTAATGCCCGAATGTCGTGAACTACCCGATCACGAGGCTCGCGAGGGCCACTGCTGGCATGACCCAGATCGTGGCCAGCCGCCGACGCCGCGGGATGTTCGCGATCGACGCGAACCACACGAGCCCGATCGCCACAGTGCCATCGAGCACCCACTGAAACGGCACGCTGCCCGACGCGCCGTTGATCCAGTCAACAAGCGGCGCCACCGCCATCCGCACGGGATCGTCGGCTGGCACGCCGATGAAGCAGGCCCCAAACACCCGCAGGCCGAAGGCAGCAAACGGAATCAGCCCGGCCACGAGTTCCACGCGGCCGGAGAGCTTCGGCAGCGGCGCAGCCCAGATGGCGGTCCAGAGCGTCGTGAAGAGGAGCAGGCGGAAGGTCTCCATGAACGCCGAGTGTAGCCCCGGGAAGCTCACCGGTCGTTCATGGCCTGCCGTGCGGGCCGGCTCCCCCGGGCCCTGCGTGAGCGCCTGTCTATGACACAAGTGATGTGCGCCGAACGCTGGCCCGCGGCCGATGCGACCGGTAAAATACACGCAGCATCAGGAACGACACGTCCCCCAAGGCGTGTTGGAAACGCCTCGGCGGCGTTTCCGCAACCGAGCCACTGCAAGGCACACGGTGCTTCCGCCGGCATGAAAATGCCGGCGGGATGTGCGTGAGGATTCAACCCTCACGAAACAATGTTGCAGCAGACCGACGGGCGGCGACGCCTTTCGGCCTGGTTCTTGGTGCGTGGCTCATTCTGGAGTACGCACGATGGCCGAGAATCATTTTCCCGACCTGTTTCGTAGCCGGCAGCAGCGGATTCAGGCGGCGGACACCGCCGTGGCCGAGGCTCGGCGGGCCGTCGAGCGGTCCAAAGCCGGCGACCAGCAGCGGCAGATCAGGACCGCCGCTCGCAAGAGCGAACGGGCCGCAAAGCTCTACCAGGAGGCGGGGCTCGGACTGCTCGCCAAGCAGCAGTTCGCAGCCGCCGCCCGCCTCTACTCGCTCTGCCAGGACCGCGAGGGGGTAAAGCTCAATCAAGAACGCTGGTCGGCCGTGTCCACGTATTGGGAGGAACCCGAGAGCAAGTAGCCACGCCGTCACCCATCACACGAGGAGCATCGCCATGGCCGCCCCGGAGACCCGCACCCGCCAACAGATCTACGACGAGATCTACGCCCGGTTCACACGGATGGAAGTGCCGCCCTGCCCGCAGTGCGGCACGTCCAACACGGCCTCGGTGCAGGTAGGCATCGTCTGGATCACGATCTGGATGGCTTCCACGTGTCCGAAGTTCAAGCTGATTCCCAACGGGCCCAAGCCCGGCAACTGGTTCTGCAACACCTGCCAGAAGTTCTTCGACGTTCCCTACGAGCAAACCCAAGGAGGCAAGTCATGAGCGAGCGACGTGTTTTGACGCTGTACCCTTACCTGCTCCACGACTCGTGTTGGGTGTTCGACGATGTCCGCACCGGGCTCAAGGAAGAAGCCTTCGTGCTGGGAATGACGGAAATGATCTCCCGCGTGGTGGAGGCCAAGGGCATCCCCGATGCCACGAAGGGATTTGCGCTGACCTTCGCGGACGAGCCGTTCGGCGGCTACGACGCCGAGCTGCAGTGGCTGCGGGAGGACCCCTGCTCGGGCAACTGGTACGCGGGCACCATCGCGGGGAAACGCATGGAAGGCTGGCTCTGCCCGGCGCTGCTCCTCTACTTCGAGCAGGCGCCGCGGCGGATCTTCGTGCGGTGCGATCCGCTGCCGGCCGGTTTGAACCCGATCTGGAATCCCCGGCCGGGCGAGCAGGCACGGCGGTTCGTCGAGGCACCGCCGCCCCGCTGACGCCGATCAGCTAGCCGCTGGCCGCGCGCCGGCGGCTAGCCGAGAAACCGGAACCGCGGCACGGTCTGTCCATCGACCACGACCGTCTCGGCGAACATCGCCGCCGGCCGGACCCAGAGGCCGCGGTCGCCGTATTCCTGCCGGTAAACGACGAGTTCCTCGAGTGTCTCGCTGTGCCGGGCGACGCCGAGGACCGTGTATTCGTTGCCCTTGTAGTGCCGGTAGCGTCCCGGCGTGATCTCGGCCATGCGTTGCCTCGCCCTCACAAGTGATCGGATACTGCTGGTATCTCCGCAGCAGCCTCGATCATGAAGAACATCCCGCGAACCGGAAAGCAATACCGACCGAAGACCGCGATCAAGGGCAAGCGGTACCGCTGCGCTACCTGCCACAAGCGGAGCCCGCGGCCGGTGAAGACGCCTGCACCGTGGTACTGCCCGCGGTGTGCGGCGGAGAAGGAGGAGGCGTTTCGGGGCATGGACGCGACCGTTAATTCGGCGAGCCCGGCCCGACCTGGCAGCGATGCTACGCCCGATTCATCCACGTGATCGAGAGCTGCAGAACCGTGGCGATGGAGACCCAGACGAAGTAGGGCACCTGGGCCGCGACCACCCAGCGATAGTGCGGCCAGACGGCCAGGATCATCCAGACGATCGTGCCCCACACGACGAGGATGTCCACGGCGGCCAGCGGCAGATTCCGCATGCCGAACTGGATCGGTGTGAACATCAGATTCGCCACGAGGTTGATGGCGAAAGGCAAGGCGACAAGCAGCGGCAGCCGGCCCCGCCCCACCTGCACGAACACGAAGCCGAAGGTCGCGATGATGATTGGATAGAGGATTTGCCAGATGAGGCCGATTGTCCGCGGAGCAGGCGTCCATGACGGCTTGGCCAGGCTCTGATACCACTCCATCCACGGAACGTCGGTCATCCGAGCCCCGCGCAGCCGCCCATGCCGCACTGCGGGCGGCCGCAGCTCTCGGCCGCCGAGGAAGTTCCGCCGCCTGCCACGTGGCCGCTGACGACGCTCAAGAGCTTGGTGAGCTTGGTGCTATGGCAGTGTGGGCACTCGGGCTTCTCGTCCCCGCGAATGAGCAACTCAACTTTCCGGCTGCACTTCTCACAGGAATATTCGTACAACGGCATCGATTTCGGCTCCCTGACGCGAGGCACGCATTTTACATGGACACGTTCGACGCGATCAATCAACGGCGGTCGGTGAAGGCCTATGACCCGGAGCACCGGCTCACCGCCGCCGAGGAAACGAAACTCCTCGAGGCCGCGATCCAGTCGCCGACTTCGTTCAACATGCAGAACTGGCGATTTGTGATCGTCCGCGACCCCGAACTGCGGAAACGAATCCGAGCCGCCGCGGTCGATCAGACGCAAGTGACCGACGCGTCGCTCCTGATCGTTCTCACCGCCGATCTCAAGGCATGGAAGAAGTCGCCCGAGCGGTACTGGCGAAACGCCGCGCCCGAGATCCAGCAACTGGTCACAGGCTGGATGGGGCCATTCTACGAGGGGAAGGAGCAACTGCAGCGTGACGAGGCCATGCGCTCATGCGGGATCGCGGGGCAGACGATCATGCTCGCAGCCAAGGCCATGGGCTACGACTCTTGCCCGATGATCGGCTTCGACCCGGTGAAGGTCGCCGAGATCATCAACCTGCCGAACGACCACGTGATCGGCTTCATGATCGCCGTCGGCAAGGCCGTGAAACCTGCCATGCCGAAGGGCGGCCAACTGGCCCTGTCCGAGGTGGTGGTGGAGGACCGGTTCGCATGACCATCAGGTTGCCGGCTGGTCACCAGCCCAGTGCCACGCCATCGAGCCGGTGGTCCACGCCGGACTCCAAGCACGGCCCCACGCCCGCCTCGCCTCGATGGATCCGCGCCATCTGTGCAGCACCCTTGAAGGCAGTCGGGTCGCCAAGCCGGTGGCCCCGGGCCGCAAGTTCGGCCTGCACCTGCTCCGGGATGCTCGCATCGAGCTGCACCTCGTCGCTCGTCATCACGATGCGAAACCGAGGGGCGTCACACGCCTGCTGCGGATTCATGCCGAGGTCGAGGGCATTGACGAGCAGTTGCACCTGCCCCTGCGGATGGTTGTTAAGCCCGATGCAGCCGAGCACAAACTCCGGCACGCCCTTATGGAGCACCATGCCGGGCAGAATGGTATGCCGCGGGCGGCGGCCCGGGTGAAGCGCATTCGGATGGCCCGGCCGCGCGGAAAATTGGCTGGCGCGGCTGTTGAGGATCACGCCCGTGTCGCCGGCCAGAAGACCCGAGCCGAATACGCCACAGATACTCGACATCAGCGATACGGCATTTCCATCCTTGTCGATCGCACAGACGTAGGTCGTGTCGGCCGTATTGCCCCCCTGGGGCCGCACGGTGGCCGTGGCGCGATCCGTGATCCGTTCGCGCAAGTCCGCAAGGCCATCGGCTCCGAGAACGCGGCGAACCTTGTCGAGCATCGCTTCTGTCGGCTCTCCTACCTCGTCGATTGCAAACTCGAAACCCAGCCGCAAAGCCTCGATTTCATGGTGCAGCCGGGCCGATTCACCCATCGCAGCGAGGTCATAGCCCTCCAGGATGCCAAGCGCGACCAATGCGACGACGCTCTGTGAGTTGGGAGGGAGCCCCAGCACATCACGGCCGCGGTAGCGAACCGACAGGGGCTCGACCCAGGCGGCTTTCTGTGCTGCGAGGTCGGCTGGCACCGTCGGCACTCCGCCGGCCGAGAGCGTGCCAGCGATGGCCTGGGCCATCGGCCCCGTATAGAAGGCCTCGCGACCCCCTTTCGCGACACGAGCGAGCGTGTCGGCGAGTTGCGGAAACCGCACGAGCGCCCCCGGCACCGGCGGCTTTCCATTCGGCAGGAGAAGCTTCATGAGCTCGGGCGACGCAAACTTCGGCAACTGCGGCGCGGCCAGTGCCCACGTGCCTGCGATCGATTCGCCAACCGGATAGCCATCGCGGGCGGCGCTGACGGCTGGCTCCCAGAGACGGGTGAGCGGGAGGCTGCCAAACCGCTCAAGTAGGCGACACCAGCCGTCCACCGCGCCGGGGATCGTCACCGACGTCGCGCCGGTCTCCGGCATCATTGGCCGGTTCCCGATCCGCTCGAGGCTCGCTCCCGAGGGGGCGGCTCCACTACCGTTGAGGCCGAACACTTTTCGTTCCTTCGCCGACCAGGCGATGATCATCGTGTCGCCGCCGAGACCGCTCATCATCGGCTCCACCACGGCCATCATGCCGGCCATCGCGACGGCCGCGTCGAAGGCGTTGCCTCCGTCCTCGAGCACCCGCAAGCCCACCTGCGTCGCCAGCGGTGAACTCGATGACGCGATGCAGTGGCGCGTGAAGACGGGAGAGCGCCGCCCGAGAAATCCCGTGGGATCATCTGCTCGGTCGGGCGCGGGCTCCGCCGCGGTGGCCTGACTCGATCCCCAGCCTGCCGCGACGGTCGCCGCGGCCGTCGTGAGGAAATGCCGCCGATGCATCGCCGGGATAAACACGGTAGCGCCTGCTTATTCGAGTGCGCGGGTTTGCCCAACATGCCCGCTGTTTGGAAGATTATGCCGGTTCACGTTGTCCTCCAGAAAGGCTGGTCTTCCATGGATTCGTCCGACCGTCGCGAATTTCTCGCCGGCATGACGGCACTGGCGGGCGCCGCCGGGCTTCTCGCCTCCTCTTCGACGCCGGCGTCTGCCGGCGACACGTCGTTCATGAACAACGTGCCCGACCCATTGCTAGCCGACAACGAGCTGCCGGTATTCACGTTCGCGCTGGAGAAGTCCAAGGGCCGCGTTCGTGACGGCAGCTACGGAAAGGAGGTGACGGTCGAGCAGCTTCCCATTTCGAAGGGTATCGCGGGCGTTTCGATGCGGCTCGAACCGGGCGTGATGCGGGAACTGCACTGGCACGCAACGGCTGCCGAATGGGCCTACGTCAAAAGCGGCCGGGTGCGGACCACGGTCGTCGACCCGCAGGGGCGAACCGGGATCGACGATTTCGGTCCCGGCGACATCTGGTATTTCCCTCGCGGTCATGGCCACATGCTCCAGTGCCTCGGAAACGAGCCCTGCGAATTCATCCTCGTGTTCGACAACGGCTACTTCTCGGAGTTCGGCACCTTCAGCCTCACCGACTGGATGGGCCATGTGCCGCCCGCGCTGCTCGCGAAGAACCTCGGCGTGCCCGAGGCCACGTTTCAGGGCTTTCCCAAGGAGGAGGTGTATTTCGCGAAGGGGCCGGTGCCGCCCGAGCCTGCGGCCAAGCCGCTCGCCGGCGTGAACCCGCCGCCGCTGTCGCACAAGCATTCGCTGCACTCGCAGGAACCGCTCGACACCTTCAAGGGCGGCCGGGAGTGGCGGGTGGAAGCGAAGGACTTTCCGATCTCGGCAACGATGACCGGCGTGATCCTCGAACTTGACCCGGGCGCGCTGCGCGAACTGCACTGGCATCCGAACGCCGACGAGTGGCAGTACCTACTCTCCGGAAAGATCCGCGCGACGCTCTTCGGTTCCCGCGGTCGCTACCGGGAGGCGACGCTCGAGGCCGGTGACGTCGGTTACATCCCGCAGGGGTACGGCCACTCGCTCGAGAATATCGGCCCGGATGCGGCGAGGATTCTGATCGTGTTCAACTCGGGCACGTACCAGACCGTGGACCTGTCCCAGTGGATCGCCGGCCAGCCCGCGGATGTGCTGGCAGTGAATTTCGGAAAGCCCGCGGCGACGTTCGAGGCCTTTCCGAAGAAAGACGTCTTCATTGCCGGGGGATGAAGCTACTCGACGGACCGCCGGCATCGCGTGTCCGCTTGCCCGGGCTCTCGCTTCCTGCGAAAGCGCCGCCTGATCTGAGAAGCCCGCAGTCATTCGCTGAATCCTGTGGCCTGCCTCTACGCTTCACTGCGTAGGATTGTCCAAGTCACAGCCCTTTCGAAAGCCAGAGACTCGGGGAGGTAGCCATGGTCACACTGAGCACGCTTTCTCAGGCCGAACTTCTATCACAGCTTTTGGCTGTCGCGACGGCTAACAGCGGCACTGCTTTAACAGCCACAGACAGCACCATCACGGGCACGCTCACGGCAATCAAGGCGAAATGGATCCTTGGCGGCCGGAAGGTCACGAGCAATTTCAGATGCACGCTCGACCCGGCTAATCATGAGGCGCACTTCCGGGAGTCTGCCATGGAGAGCTCATGGGGACTGCCGCCGCCCACGTTCACCGTCGAGACCACGTCGCAATTCGGCTCCCGCGTGAACACGACGCGGACGGACACGGGCGTGGGGGGTGGCGGCAAACTCGAGTTTGGCAAGTTCCGTGAAGACTTCGAGCGGGTGGTGCAGGACGCCGGCTGGAAGTTCGTCTACGAGATCGCCTGACCAGCAAAGAACACGGCGGACGGCATCCGAGCGGCGAGCGGCCGGGCCGTTGTGACGGCCGAGGCCTTCGCTCTCTACGAGGAGTTCCGGCCCTCGATCCCCGAGCGCGTGAAGGGCTGGGGTGCGAAGGGCGTTCTTGACCTGCGGAAGATCCGCTCGCTCGCCAAGGGGTAGGATCCGCACCGGGGGCCGCAGGCCCCCGGCGCGCGAGAGAACGATAGGGCGTCTCACCGCGAAAAGCCGCGGAAAACCATTGGTTTGAGGAGCCGGGAATAAGCGAGTTACCCGTTGTTACAACTGGTGAACTGCAAGGAACTGAAGGTGGCTTCGTGTAACTGGTTCCGGAGCCAGCAAGTCCCTGCTTGTGAAGCTGCAGAATTTGATGCCGGAGTGCCAAGTCAGTATTTTTGACCCGTAGAACAGTCGCTGACACCTAAAAAAGCGGCCGAGCTCTATTTCAACCCCGGCCGATCTCTTCCCGCCCGTCACCCAGCCCACGCTCGACACGCCGCCCGATAGCCGCATGACGCGCACGAAACGGTAGACGGCGCCGGATAAAACACGCCGCTTTCGATCGCTTTCCAGACCCGCTCGACGCTCCTTCGGTCCCATACAGCAAAATTGCTACGCCGGCAACTCGTCAGGTTGTTCAAGAAGTATCCGGCCGCATGATGTCCCGAATAAACGACACTCAAATTCCGGGTTGCGGGCGCTCGGGTAGCATGGCGGTCCCCCAGAGGTTCAGACTCAATGCCCAGCTTGTTATTCGCCTGCCTGGTAGCGATCACTTTGTTCGCGGGCGGCGCCACGGTTCCTTGCTGGGCGCAGGTTGCAAGCCCGCCAGCGCCGAACCTCGACGCTGCCGTGCAGGAGGGGCTTGGCGATGGCGATGAGGGCGAAAGCGAGAACATCGACGAGGCGGCTGACGCGAAGCCGCACGACGGGCCGTACCGGAGCCCCTACACGCTCACGTTCAAGGCCCCGCTGCATGAACTGCTCTTTGATGCAGACCAGCCGCGGGGCAGCCCGAGGGAGCAGAGCACCGTGCCGTTTCGCGAGTGGTATACCGCGAAAGTCCGGCATGAATGGGGCTCATGGGGTGTGCCGGCGAGAAGGTTCGACTGTCCTGCCCACGTGATGCAGAAGTCGGCAGAGTGGCGGCGCGAGCGGGTCGTGGCGGCCGCCGGGCGGTTCATCGGCTACCAGTACCAGCACCATCACGTGCCCGACTGGAATCCGCCGGCGGGCTGGCCGTGGAAGCAGTGCTGCGCCGGCCACAACGGCCCGGGCATCGACTGCAGCAACTTCAGCGGATGGAACTACAACTGGGCACTCGGCATCCACCTCAAGACGGGCATCCACCAGCAGGCGACCGCGAAATCCGCGCGTTCGTCCCAAGGCGAGGTCCACGCCCATGTGATCGATCGACCGGAGGGCAAGCCTCGGGACTGGTACGACGCGCTGGTCGACGAACTGCGGGCCGGAGACCTGCTCTACATCGGCAACAAGTCACGCACCAAGATCACGCATGTCATCATGTGGGTCGGCAAGTGCGGGTCGAGCCCAAACGGGACGCCGCTAATCATCGATTCCACCGGTAGTCGCCACAAGGACTCCAACGGGCACGCGATTCCCTGTGGCATCCACCTGCGGCCGTTCGAGAAGGGGAGTTGGTATCACGAGTCGTTCAACCATGCCCATCGGTGGGTAAAGTGAAGCCGCCAGCGCGTAGGGGCTCCGGTACGGCCCGTCGTGCGGCTTCGCGTCGGCCAACAGGCCCCATGTCAGCTCACCAGTAGCCCTCGGAATCCGGCTCCACATGGCTCGCCGGGCAGCCAGAGGGGCCGACTGGAAGACGAGAAGGCCGCCCGCGAGCGGGAGCGGGGCGAGCAGTTTTGGATTGAACTCTCCTGCCGCCCTGTGCTAGCGAAGAACACGGTGGATGGCATCCGAGCGGTGAGCGGCCGGACGATTGTGACGGCCGGGATTTTTCCTGCCAAATACCCGGGAAAACCCGTGGCGTGAGCAACCGGGAATAAGCGAGTTACCCGTTCGGGAAACGCACCTATTCCCGGCTGCTTACTCTCCCGGAAAACCGGCTGTTTTGCACCTCTTCTGCCGGTACCTAGCGCAATAGCGGCAGGCCGCCTGCGGCGAGGTACGCTATTTTGCGATTATTGCTTCACAGGCAATTATCGAGAAATAGAATACCTCCATGCCCCGGAAGCTTGGCCAACTCGAAACCGCCGCTCTCGCCCTCGCCCAGATGCGGAATCTCCGCACCATGCGCGTGGGCGAACTGGCCTCCGGGCTACGCCTGTCGGCGAAGCAAGAGCGGGAGCTCCTCAGCCGCATGTCGCGATCCGGCATGATCGCAAACGTCCGCAAGGGGCTGTACCTGTTTCCCCCGCGATTGCCTCTCGGCGGGCTCTGGACGCCGGACGAGGCCACCGCCATCAACGCCCTGATGGCGGACAAGAACGCCCGCTATCAGATCACCGGGCCCAAAGCCTTCAATCGGTATGGCTATTCGGAGCAACTCCCTGCTCTCACGACTATCTACAACGACGCGATCTCCGGCGAGCGACGGGTTGGGAGCGTCTCGCTGAAACTCATCAAGGTCGCCCGCGATAGGCTCGGCGGTGTTGAGAAAGTCCGAATGCCTTCCGGCGAGACCCTCGTGTACTCATCCCGCGCCCGCACCCTCGTCGATGCCGTTTACGATTGGTCCCAGTTCGATAGCCTGCCCGAGGCCTATGACTGGATTCGAGCCGACCTCGCCGCCGGCAGGATCACAGCCGACGAGTTGGCCCGGGCCGCCGTGCAATACGGGAACATGGGGACGATACGCCGCATCGGAGCGATCCTCGAACGTATCGATGCGAGCAAGGCCGCCAGGTCACGGCTCGAACGAGCAGTGACGGCAACGACCGCGAAGATCCCGCTAGTACCAACTCGCCCGGCCCGCGGGCCCGTCTCAAGAGCGTGGGGAGTTGTGATCAATGGCTGACCGCGAATACGCCCTCATCAAGCTTCATGAAGATGTCCTGCTATTTCGCGAGGCGATCACATTCACGGCGGCGAAGACCGGCTTCAATGCATCGGTGATCGAGAAGGACTACTTCTGCACCGTTCTGCTCGATGATTTCGCCCGCCATGGCGGGGCCGATCTGATCTTCAAGGGCGGCACGTGCCTTGCAAAAGTGCACGTGGGCTTCTACCGGCTCAGCGAGGATCTCGATTTCACAATTCCGATGCCGGTCGACGCCAGCCGCGGCGAACGGAGTCGTGCTGCAGACGCCATCAAGCAGGCCGTGGCAGGCGTGTCGCAGCGACTACCCGGTTTTTCGTGCGTCGCGGAACTCAAGGGTGCCAACGATTCGGCCCAATACAGCGGCGTTGTGACCTATCGATCCGTCCTGAGCGACGAACCGCAAACGATTCTCATAGACGTTAGCGTTCGCGAGCCGGCACTGGTGGCGCCCGCCTCCTTCACTGCTCGGACGGTGCTGATGGACCCGATCAGCGGACAGTCCGCTGTACCCGGGTTAGAGGTCGCCTGTATCAACGCCTTGGAAGCCATGGCGGAGAAGTTTCGGGCCGCGCTGTCCCGGCGCGATGTCGCCATACGCGACTTCTATGACCTCGACTATGCGGCGCGGAAGCTGTCGCTGGAGTTGGGCAGCGCGTCGTTCGTCGACATGGTGCGCCAAAAGCTGGCGATTCCAGATAATCCGCCCGTGGACGTCGGCAGCGATCGGATGGCTGACTTGCGAAGGCAGGTCGACGCAAAGCTCAAACCTGTGCTTCGGGAAGAAGAGTTTCGCGACTTCGACCTAGATAGGGCGATAGCGCTGGTAGTGGATATGGCGACACGTGTCGCCTGAACGTCACCCGCAACGGCGGCGGGCGAGCTGCCGGGCCTGAGCACGCCGTGAGGCGTGGCTTTCCAACAGATAGACCCCGCGGCCGGCCAGCCACTGGGCCAGCGACACGCGGAGATGGCGAGCACGGCCAGTCGGCCGCCGCTCGTAGAGTTTCAGGATGACGGAGCCGTCGGGCATGTATCGAACATGCTGCACCGGCCGATCGTTGAATGTGGTGACTTTCACCATGGGACCTTCCGTGAAAAAAGAAGGCAGGGGCGGCACCCGAGGGCACCGCCCCTGCCGCAAAAAACAAAAGAGCCGACCGGGCTACGACGCCCGTCGGCCAAAGCCCCGCTGGCCTGTTGGCCGGCCTACCGCGGGTCTGCGTAGAGTTCCTGTGAGCCGCTCCCGCTCACCTACCTCGAACCGAAAAAGGGCCGACCCATGCTGACGCCGACCTCGCCGCTCATGATGCGTTTCGTTCTCGCCACCGCCATGACGCTGCCGGTGGCCGCCTACGCCGCGGATGCCCCGCACGCCGATGCCGCCGCCAAGGACGCGTGTATCAAAGCCTGCAACGAGTGTCTCCGGGCGTGCCGCGAATGCATTCTCGGCTGCGACTGCCCGGGCTGCGAGAAAACCTGCCTCACCTGCATCGAGACGTGCCGGACGTGCGTCGCGCTCTTGGAGTACGACTCGCCGTTGGCCGAGGAGATGTGCGAGGTCTGCGAGGAGGCATGCGAGCAGTGCGCCGCCGAATGCACGAAGTGCGGCGACGAGCCCTGCTGCAAGGCGTGTGCGGCGGCCTGCAAGAAGTGCCACGACGCGTGCCGGGCCATGCGGCGGTGAGCGGCGTCGGGCACGCGGCCGTCAAGACTCCCGAAACACGAAGTAGACGGCCGCGCAGATGCACATGGCCGCCCACAGGTAGTTGAGCTTCAGCGGTTGCTTCATGTAGAGCACCGCGAACGGCACGAACACGGAGAGCGCAATCACCTCCTGCAGGATCTTCAACTGCCCGAGGTTCATCGTCGTGTAGCCGATCCGGTTCGCGGGCACCTGCAACAGATACTCGGCAAGCGCCACGCCCCAGCTTACGAGCGCCGCGATGAACCAGGGCCGGCCACTCATGTCCTTGAGGTGGGCGTACCATGCGAACGTCATGAACACGTTCGAGCAGATCAGCAGGAGCGTCGTCTGGAGCAGGACGGGCATACGTGAGGGTCCTTTCGTAATCGGTCTACAGAGTGCGAGTAATCTATTGGCTAGGATCGCTAGCCCGTGAGACGGCTTGCCGCTTCAGCAAGAAGGAGCCTGGGCCATGACGCTAAAACCCAAAGATCACGACACTACGATCTCGGACATTCACCGGACGCGACGCCGCATCGCAGAAAAGTTCGGTGGCGATCTCTCGGCGATTCTCGAGGACGCCAAGAAGCGACAGGAAAGCTGTGGTCATACAATCTGGCGGCGGAGTCCAAAACCGTCGAGCGGCCCCGAATCGCCGGCATCATGATGGTCCGGGAAACTTGCCGCCGACGGGTCAGCTTGAGGCTACTTGCCTCGGATCTACTTCGGCCATTAGCCCGCCAACACGGCTAATGGAAGGGACATCATGGCGACCGTAACCATCGAGATGCCTCCGGCACTGCCATCTGCTCTGGGCAAGCGCCCTGCGGATGTGGCGAGGGAAATCCAGCTCATGGCGGCCCTCAAGATGTTTGAATGCGGCCGCATCTCGGGAGGCATGGCTGCGGAACTAGCTGGACTGCCACGACCCGAGTTTCTCGCCCTTTGCGGACAGCACGGCGTCAGCGTTTTCCAACAGACCGCTGATGAGCTTGCCGAGGATGTGAAGGCAATCGCAGATGCGCGTCATCGTTGACACGTCAGCCTTCGTAGCGCTCGACCGCATTGAACAACTCGACCAGCATAAGCCAACTCTTCCAGTCGAGTATGCAGTCCTTGAAATCTGGAACCCCCGGCAGGTGATCAGCGATGAGTGAGACGCCAAAGCATCCGGAGACGGCGGTCCCGCAGATACGCCGCGTCCGTGACCAACTGAATCAGGAGATCGAGGCGAAGACAGGAAAGTCGTTGCTCGAACACATCCATGCGCATCGGTATTTGAGCCCGTTCTTGCAGCTTCTGGCGTCGAAGGCCGGAAAATCGCGGGACGGTATCCGGTAGCCATTGACCGCAAGCGGTCGACCCGCCCCTCAGACCTCGTTTAGCCTACTCGCATTAGTGGCAGATCGGTTTCGATACCGATCATTGTTTTGCCTCCCAGTCCGCTTCAGCCGCACTCTCGAACGGACCGTCATACTCCACCTTCATTCCACTGAGCGGATACCGTGACGTACCGTCTGCATCTGGATGCAGCAATCGGGCTGATCGTGATCTTCACCCGTTGGCCAAGTGCAAATGGCAACTGTTCGATAATGACAGAGCCGTGCGCGCCGACTGTCGCCTGAACATGCACAGGCTGGTGGTGGCGATTCATGGGTGCGGCACCTCATGGGGCAACGTCAAACCGTTTTTAGTCTACGGGCGGACAGTGCGGTCAGCACCGTAAGTGGTTGCGGCATTTGAAAGCAGACAGTGGCGGCACCCAAGGGCACCGACTCTGCCCTGACCAACACCGAGGAGCCGAGGGACTATGACGCCCGGCGGCGCTTTTCCATCCCTGCCGTCGCCCTCCTCGCCGGCCATCCCGGTCTCTCTTTTCAGCGGTCGTCCGCCAAGGGCGACGGCCTGCCCTGAAACAGGGTCGGATCTAGGGAAGTCGGTTTTGAAAACCTGCGTGTTTATCGGGGTTCATTGAGATTCACTGATCCCTGTCGGGGGTATTGTCCCTGTAGACTGCAATCCATGTCGATCGCCACTTCGTTCGTACATTCGTTTTTGAAGCAACGCTTGGCGGTGCGGATTGCGGGCGTCGGACTCGTGGCCTGGCTCGCGATGCTCTGCGTGCTGCCCGACCCGCGGCCGCTGGGTGCGCCGGAGTGGACGGTGCAGCTCGTCCAGCGCGTGGCCGCGCTCAGTGAACCAAAGGCACGATTCGCGGCGACGGCGCTGCTTCGCGGTGCCGGCGTCGGCCTGATCGGCGTGCTGTTGGCCATCTCCCTGTCCGGCTGGAAGTCGCGGGCCGCCGTGCCGACCCTGCTCGTCGGCGCACCCCTGCTCGCGCTGGCCGCCAAGCGGATCAACTTCGGGGCACTGCCCATCTGGCCGCAGCTGATGTTCATTCTGCTCGTCGCGTTTCTGGGCGGGCTTGCCGGCCTGGCACTGCGTCGCAACTGGGCGGCCCTGGGCACACTTGCGATCCTCGCCGGCGGCCTCTCCGCATGGGGCGCTACCACCGGCGTGGCCGACGACTTGTACGAGGCCTGGCAGGGCACGGCCCGTCACGTGCTCGAGGCGGCCGCCGACGTCCCCGACGGCGACGCGGGGTTCCTGCGGCTGCTGGAGATCGCGCTTGCATATGCCGAGGACAACTCGCACGGTACCGACGCCGTCCTGCCTAATCGAGCCGCGATCCTCGCCTTGGGAAAAATCCTCGGTGACGACAGCGTGGCCCGAGTCGGGGGCCGTGATCTCGACCTCGGGCCGGCCAACGACCGGATCGCACTGCGCCGACGAATCCTGCTCGGCGGTCGCGGCGATCTGTCGCAGCACTTCTGGGTGAGTGCGGCGCTGGCCGCGCTGTCGGACGAGTCGCGGGCGATCGCCGTGGGTCTCTCCAAGGAGGCGATGGATTCGACGCCGGGAGGCTCGGGCTTCTCGTTCGTGGACATGGCGGCCAACTCCGCCGGCATTCGCCTGGCGGTCGAGGCCACCCGGAACTCGCGATCGGCCCACACGATGCAAACCCGAATCCGGCAGGGCGTGGAGGTCTCCGACCTGCTGCCGTCGATCCGTGGCCTACCGGAGGCCATCACCCGCGACCAGCTCCAAGCGGACTACGGTGGTCTCGGCGGCACGGAGACCCGGCGGCTGCTGGGCGAGATCGACCGCCGCATCTCGGAGTTGCCACTCTACCGGTAGCGGGCAATGCCCGACTCCTCGACCAGCACACGGTTGCGGAAGCATCGTTGGCCGGCCTCACCGATGACCGCGATGCACGTCAGGGGCAGAACCGACGCCCCCGACAAAAAAGCTGCCGCCCCACGAGGGGGCGGCAGCCGTAGGAACTATTTGGTGGGCTGCATCAACGGCAGGCCCGTCGACTCGCCGCTATCGGCGCAGCCCTCCGGTACAGTCTTGCGTCACTAGACCACCTCCTTTCGCCAAAGGAATCCCAGCCGTCGCGATCACTGCGAGATCGCCGCCGGGCGGTTATCTCCCCAGCCGTCGCCGGGGAACGACAGGAGGAGTATAGGCGATCCGCCGTTTCCGGCCGCACGTTCGGCTAGGCTGTCGCTTCATGGGAAGAAGCGTCGTTCGCGCCGGGGCCGCCCGCTGCCCGCGGTGCAGCTTGCCGCCACGGTGGTGCACCTGCGACCTGCTGCCGCCCGTGGAGACGCAGCTCGCCGTGCACGTGCTGATCCATCGCGGCGAACATTGCAAGCCGTCGAGCACGGGCCGGCTCATTGTACGGGCCGTGGCCGGCGCCGCGTGCCACGTGTTTCAACGGGCAACCCGCTTCCATCCCGCCGCCGGGTTTGCCGCCGACTCGCTCGAGCCCGGCCGCGAGTTGTGGATCCTGCATCCCGGCGGAGACCCGATGCCCGAGCCAGTCGCAGCGACCGCGGGCGGACAATACACAGGCACGACGGTCTTGCTCCTCGACGGCACCTGGCGGCAGGCCGGCGAAATGCTGCGCAGCGTCGAGGCCCTGGGCCGCTGTGTCCGTCTGCCCGACGCCAGCAGCGAGCCGGGCCGCTACTGGCTCCGTGACCAGCCGGGGCCGACGCAGCTCTCCACCGCCGAGGCGCTGCTGGGCGTGCTGCGCGGCGCCGGCGAGCTCGATGCGGAGGGACGACTGCGGCTGCACTTCGAACTGCACGTCTACGCGACGCTCCTCGCCCGCGGTCGCCGGGAGATGGCGGAGCGCTACCTCGGACATTCACCGCTGCTCGCCGAGGCGCCGGATGCACTCGCCGTCCTGCACGCCCGGTAGGCACGCCAACTCCATCCTGTTCCTCGCCCGTCGTGCCGCGGACGGAGGCATCGTGGCAAGCGTGTCATAAGGCGGCCGAAAAAGCGTTTCCGGCAGCTCATGGCCGATACGATGCAGCGTGGACTTCGTCCTGTCGGAGGTTCCTGGCATGCAGAGCATCGTGCATCTCGACCGGGCGCGGGCTCGTGGTCTGGTGACCGGCGCCCAGCGGGCTGCAGTGATCGACGGCCGGGGCTGCCTCACCTTCGACCGCTCCGACCCGCTCGTCGCAGCCACAGACGGCCGGCTGACGCTCGGGCTGCCGACCGGGCCGGGCACGCCGCCCACGGCGATCGGCAACTACCAGACCGAATTGCGCCTCCCGGGCGTGCGGCGGCTCCCCCTGTCGGTCGCCCGCGAACTGGCCCGGCACCGCGGCCACCTCTTCCTCGATGACGTGGCCACCATTACCGCCGCGGTGGCCGAGGCACTGGCACGGCACGAGGGGGGCGTGCTTTCGCTCGACGGTCTGCGATCCCTCTCGGAAGAGGCTGCCGCCGCCCTCGGCCACCACGACGGCGATCTGTTTCTCAACGGCCTGCAAACGCTCCCCGCGTCGGCAGCCCGGGGGCTCACACCGCACAGGGGCAGGCTGTCGCTCGACGGGCTCACCCGGCTCTCGAGCGGGGCCGCCGCGGCGCTGGCGCTGCACGGTGGCAATCTCACGCTCGACGGCCTGCAGGTGCTGCCGCCGCGGCTCGCCAGGCACCTCGCCCGCTACCGCGGCTCGATGCACCTCCACGGCCTGACCGCCCTGTCGGACGGTGCCGCAGAGACGCTCGGCGGCCGGCAGGGACACCTCTGCCTGAAGAATGTCCGCCATCTCTCACCCCGACAGGCACAGGGGCTCGCCAGCCATACGGGCGAACTCCACCTCTACGAGGTCTCAGTCACCGACGACGTGGCCGAAGCGCTCGGCCACCACGAGGGTGCACTGCTGATTCGCGTGCCCGACGATCTCCCGCACCATCGACTCCAGGCGCTCCTCCGGCACCGGGGGCCGCTCGAACTCGCCGGCATCGCCTCGCTCGACGAGCGGCGGGCGCTGGCGCTCGCGGCCCAGCCCTTCTGCCGCGGTATCGCGGGGCTCTCCTACCTGGGCCTCGGCGGCGTCACCCGGCTCACGCCCGCGACCGCCGCGATCCTGGCCACGCACCGCGCCGGCGGGCTGGCACTCCATGGCCTACGGACGCTCAGCGTCGACGTGGCCCGCGAACTGGTCAGGCACCCACTCCTCGCGCTGGATTGCTTGGAACGGGTGACCGACGACGTCGCCGCGGTCCTTGCCACCCACGCCGGCGTGACGCTCGCGCTGCGCGGCATCACGCAGATCGGACCTACGGCCCTCGGGCGGCTCAAGGACAACCCCGCCATCGAGTTGTCACGCCGGTTCTATACGGAGTAGCCAGGTGGTGCAGGCCGGCCTGTGCCGCGCCGGCAATCACCGGCCCGCGGGCGTGGGCTGCTCGTTGCCCGCCGGCACGAGCACGCTCCGCGTGCCGTCTGGAATCTCGAGCTCACCGCCGGCCGGCACCACGCCACGATCGCCGGTGGCCCGCGGCTGCGGCAGCGGCGCGGGAATCCGCTCCACGGCGAGGGCCGCGGGCGGCTGCGCGACGGGAGCCGGCTGCGGGCCTGGAGCCGGTCGGTCTGCCGGCTTCGCGGCCAAGGGCTGAGCCGGAACTGCCGCAGCGGCCGGCGCTTTCACCAGCGGCGGCGACGCGATCGCCGGCCCCACGCCCGGAGTCACTGTGACGACCGGCGCGGGCGCGACATCGGCCGGCATCGCCAGCCGGCGGCGGACGCGGCCGGCGGGACCGACCACGATCGCCGGACCCCCGGGCGTGATCGGCACTGCCAACAGCGGATTGGGCCGCAGTGGACCGGCCGGCGGAATGACAGCCGTGCCGGGCGGCGGGGCCGGGAGCACGCCGCGCCGCGCGAGACGGCGGGCCGGAGAGGCCGACGCATCGGCCGCGAAGGCGGCAAGGGAGATGATCGCCGCCGCGACGATCACAACAGCCCGAAAACGAACCGCGAACATGCGGCTGCTCCTGCGAGTCTGGCGGCACGGTCGCGCCGCGATTCGAGCAGTCTAACGGGAATGAGAAATGTCGCCCATTCGCGGGACCGTTCGGCCGCGGCGGGCACCGGAAGCCCCCCATCGTCACCCCGTGCCTCGCCGCCCCGCCCGGCCGTCGCCGTCGTTGACGTGCCCCGGTCACGAACGTAGATTCGACCCGATTTTCGCGGGAATCGGCCCGCCGTAGTCGCTTGTAACTCCTCCTCCTGTCGAAAGGGCTCCACGTTCCCATGGCCACCTCCCTCGGAAAGAAGTCCGCCAAGAAGTCCGCCAAGAAGTCGGGAGGCGGGGGCAAGCAGGGCCGGATGATCTATTACTTCGGTGCCAAAAAGTGCGACGGCGACGGCACGATGAAGCCGCTCCTCGGCGGCAAGGGGGCCAACCTCGCCCAAATGACCAAGATCGGGCTGCCGGTGCCCCCGGGCTTCACGATCACAACGCAGGTCTGCATCGACTACTACAAGAACCACAAGAAGTTCCCCAAGGGCCTCGAGGAGGAGGTCGCCTCCGCCATGAAGCTCATGGAGAAGGAGACGGGGAAGAAGTTCGGCGACCCGAAGAACTCCCTGCTCGTCAGCGTTCGCTCCGGTGCCCGTGACAGCATGCCGGGCATGATGGACACGATCCTCAACCTCGGCCTCAACGACGAGACCGTGAAGGGCCTGGCCGAAGCCACCGGCAATCCCCGCTTCGCCTACGACTCCTACCGCCGCTTCATCCAGATGTACGGCGACGTGGTGATGGGCGTGCAGAAGCGGCACGAGAACGAGCACGACCCCTTCGAGGAGACGATGGAGGGGCTCAAGCACCAGCTCGGGATCCACGACGACACCGACCTCACCGAGGCCCATCTCCGCGAGCTGATCAGCCGCTACCTGCGACTCATCAAGGAGCGGACCGGCAAGACATTCCCGCAGGAGCCCTTCGGGCAGCTGATGGGCGCCGTGGGCGCCGTCTTCGGCAGCTGGATGAACGAGCGGGCGATCCTCTACCGCCGCAAGTACAAGATCCCCGACGAATGGGGCACCGCTGTCAACGTGCAGAGCATGGTGTTCGGCAACATGGGCGACGACTGCGCCACGGGCGTTGCCTTCACCCGCGACCCGGCCACCGGCGAGGACGTCTTCTACGGCGAATATCTCGTCAACGCCCAGGGTGAAGACGTCGTGGCCGGCGTGCGGACGCCGAAGCCCGTGGCCGAGATGGCCCACGAGCCGATGTTCGCCGGCACCTACAAGCAGCTGGAAAAGGTCCGCCAGACGCTGGAGAAGAAGTTCGGCGACGTGCAGGACTTCGAGTTCACCGTCGAGAAGAAGAAGCTCTACATGCTGCAGACGCGGCATGGCAAGCGGACGGCGCTGGCCTACGTGAAGATCGCCCACGACATGGTCAAGCAGAAGCTGATGACCGCCGAGCATGCGATCCAGTCGGCCGATCCCGACGCCCTGTCGCAACTTCTCGCCCCGATCTTCGACCGCCACGACTACGAGGCGGCCAAGAAGAGCGGCCGGCTCCTGACCACCGGCCTGCCGGCCGGCCCCGGCGCCGCCACCGGCCAGCTCGTGTTCTCCGCCGCCAAGGCCGAGGAACTCGCCCACAAGGGCGTGAAGGTGGTGCTGGCCCGCGTGGAGACGTCGCCCGAGGATCTCCGCGGCATGATCGCCGCCGAGGGCATCCTCACCAGCCGCGGCGGTGTGTCCAGCCACGCGGCCCTCGTCGCCCGGCAGATGGGGAAGGTGTGCGTGGCCGGTGCCGGCGCGATCCAGATCGACTATGCCGCGGGCACGCTCAAGTGTGCCGGGCAGACGCTCCGCGAGGGCGACGCGATCTCGATCAACGGCTCGACCGGCGAGGTGTTTGCCGGGGGCATCAAGACGGCCGACAGCGAGCTCAAGCAGGTGCTGATCGCCAAGACGATGAAGCCCGGCGACTCGGAGGTCTTCCAGTACTACGACTTCATCATGAAGCTCGCCGACAAGCACCGGAAGCTCGGCATTCGCACCAATGCCGACACGCCCGAGCAGGTGCGGCATGCGATCGCCTTCGGCGCGGAGGGCATCGGCCTGACGCGGACCGAGCACATGTTCTTCGAGGGCGACCGCATCGACGCCATGCGGGAGATGATCCTCGCCGAGAACGAGGCGGCCCGCCGCGAGGCCCTCGCCAAGCTCCTGCCCTACCAGCGGGACGACTTCGAGGGCATCTTCCGGGCCCTCGAGGGACGGCCGGCCACGATCCGCTTCCTCGACCCGCCGCTGCACGAATTCGTGCCGCACGACGAGAAGGCCCAGGCCGACCTGGCCAAGAAGCTCCGCCTCCCTGTGGAGACGGTCAAGGCCCGCGTCCATGCCCTGCACGAGTTCAACCCGATGCTCGGCCACCGTGGCTGCCGCCTCGGCATCAGCTATCCCGAGATCTCCGAGATGCAGGCCCGAGCGGTCTTCGAGGCCGCGGCCAAGGTGCAGAAGGACGGCGGGAAGGTGAAGCCCGAGATCATGATCCCGCTCGTCGGCTTCAAGAAGGAGCTCGACAACCAGGTGGACATCGTCCACCGGGTGGCGGAGCAGGTGCAGAAGGAGACGGGACAGAAGATCAAGTATCTCGTCGGCACGATGATCGAGATCCCGCGCGGCGCGCTGACGGCCGACGAGATCGCCGAGACGGCCGAGTTCTTCTCCTTCGGCACCAACGACCTCACCCAGACCTGCCTGGGCATGAGCCGCGACGACATGGGCTCGTTCCTGCAGAAGTACACGGAGGAGGGCATCTTCAAGGCCAACCCGTTCGCGTCGATCGACGCCACGGGCGTGGGCAAGCTGATGGAGATCGCCGTCGAGAAGGGGCGGAAGAGCCGTCCGGACATCAAGCTCGGCATCTGCGGCGAGCACGGCGGCGATCCCCACTCGGTGGTCTTCTGCCACCACGTGGGGCTCGACTACGTGAGCTGCTCGCCGTTCCGCCTGCCGGTGGCCCGGCTGGCCGCCGCCCAGGCCGCGCTCGGCAAGACTTACTGACTTCACGCCCGCCGGGCCATCCATGGCCCCGGCGGGCTTGGGCCGGCGTGGTCGCAGCCAAGGTGCGACCAGCCGGCCGGGTGGTCGCACCTCCGGGCGACCGTGGCCGCCGCTGAGCGGCGGCACGCGGCCGCTCGCCGAGGCGGCGATCGGTGGCCGCGTGCAGGGCGGAGCACGCCTCCGTGGCATTCCCTGAATGAGCACGCAACCCGGCTTGCAACGAGGCAGCGGCCGCTGCGAGAAAGCACCGAGTCGCCGTTCATCACACGACGGGAGGCTTTCGGCTATCGCTGCCCCGGGAGCCGGCGTTGCTGGCCAGCGCAGGCAGGGATGCCGGAGCGCAGGCAGCATCGAGTGAGCGGGGCCCAGGAGGGGCGCAGCGAACGTCCGGCGATGGGGTAGCGGTAGCCGGAAGCCAGAGCCGTCTGGAAGACGACATCGGCCCGCGCCCATCCCATCGGGAGGCGCGATACAGTGTTGCCATGGAAGCCCTGACCCCCGAAGCCTGGCGGCTGGCGGCGATCGTCGCCGTCGTCATCGTCCTCTGGTGCACCGAGGCATTGCCGCTGGCGGTGACGGCTCTGCTCGGGGCAGCGGCCTGCGTGCTCCTCGGCGTGGCCCCGGCTAAAGAGGTGTTTCGGCCCTTCGCCGACCCGCTGATCTTCCTGTTCATCGGATCGTTCCTGCTCGCCGAGGCGATCCGCCTACACCGCCTCGACCGCCGGCTCGCCTACGCGGTGCTCGCCGTGCCCTGGGTGGGCGAGAAGCCCGTCCGCATGCTCGCCGCCGTGGCGGTGGTGTCGGTTGCCATCAGTGCATTTATCTCCAACACGGTCACCGCGGCGATGATGGTGGCGATCGTGTCGGGCATCCTGGCAGCGATCGACGAGGCTGCCGTGAAGACCGGCCGCCGCCCCGATCCGGCCTTCGCCACGGGGCTCCTGCTGTGCGTCGCCTTCGCGGCGTCGATCGGCGGCCTCGCCACGCCGATCGGCACGCCCACGAACCTCATCGGCCTGCGGTTCATCGCCGACGAGCTCGGCGTGGCGATCTCCTTCGTCGGCTGGTGCGCTATCGGCCTGCCGATCGTGGCCGTGATGACCACGATCACGGTGTTCGTGCTCGGCCGCCTCTTCCCGGCGGGCATCGCCCGACTCGACGGCGTGTCGGCCTACGTCGCCGCCGAGCGGGCACGACTCGGCCCGTGGACCGCCGGGCAATGGTCGACCGCGCTGGCCTTCGCCGCGACCGTCGCGATGTGGATGGTGCCGGGATTCCTCCTGGCGGCGCTCGGCCCCGACCATGAAGTCTGCGTGTGGCTGAAGAACAGGCTCCCCGAGAGCGTGGCCGCGATCATCGGCGCGGCGTTGCTCTTCATTCTGCCGGGCGACGCTGGCCGCCCCGCCCTGGCCTGGAAAGACGCGCGGATCGATTGGGACGTGGTGCTCCTCTACGGCGGCGGCATCGCCCTGGGTGAACTGTGCTTCAGCCAGGGGCTCGCCAGCGCGGCCGGCACGGCGATCACCGGCTGGATTCCGGCGGGCGCGTGGGCTGGCACGCTGCTCGTGGTTGCGGCGGCACTTCTGGCGGTGTTCACCAGCGAGTTCACGAGCAACGTGGCCAGCGCCACGATGGTCGTGCCCGTGGTCATCGCCCTGGGCCAGGCCGTGGGGGGCAACGCCCTCGTCGCCGCCCTGGCCGCCACCTTCGCGGCCAGCCTCGGCTTCATGATGCCGGTCAGCTCGCCGTGCAATGCGATCGTCTATGGCACCGGCCGGATCCCGCTGCGGGCGATGATGGCCGGGGGCGTGATCCTCGACCTGGTCGGCCTGGCAGTGATCGCCGCCGTGATGCTCGGGGTGGCCCGGATCTGGTGAGGCGGCCGCCGCACGACCGGCGCCACCCGCACCACCCCACCCGGCGGCACGACCGCTGAACCCCCGCCGCCCGGCACGACGAAAACGAACGTCGAGGCGGGTGTGTGCCCGCCCCTCGCCCGAGCAGCCTGCCAGAGGAGCCCATCCGGTGCGCACCATCCGTCGCGGCCTCGTCGCCGCCCTCGCCGTCGCCGCGTTCTCGTCGATCGCCACGATCCGGGAAGTGTCCGCGCAAGAGACGGTCATCATGGAAGGTGCCGCGCCGGGGTCCGACTGTGGCTGCAAGGGCGTCCAGCGGCCGCCATGGCACGGGAGCGTGAGGGGGCCAGCCTGCGGGCCGGCATATGCCCCTCACGGAGGCATGTTCCACGCGAACCCGTGCGGTCAACTGCACGTGCGTCAGCAGTTGCACGCGACGGGAGCGACCATGCCGTCGCTCTTTCCGCGGCTGCACACGTGGTGCGCCGAGGGCTACATGCCCACTCCCCGGCCGCTGGCCCTGCCCCGGTGCCATCACTGCGGCATGCCGATCGAAGGCGCCGGCATGTGACCGCCGGCCGGCGGAGCCGCCATAGCCTCCGCCGGCCCGGCCGTGATGGCGACGTGGCGATGTGCGGCAGTGCCGTCACGCCTGAGGCGCGAGCCGAGCGAATCCGCGTCGGGTTTTGGTGGAGCGACGCGATGCCCGCTGCTGATTGACCCGGCCCTCCGGGCCTAAAGATCACCCAAGAAGCCCCGGGTGGAAACCCGGGGACACCGGGAATAAAAACCACCCCGTCATCCATGCCGCACGACGGAACGTGATCCCCGATTCAAACCCGCATCGCATGGTACCTGGGACGGCATGCCACCCGGAGTCCCCCGGCTTCCGCCGGGGGCTTTTTGTGTGAGCGCCAGGCTCGGAGGGCCGGGTTGACTGCACGCGGGCGGAGGCCCGCAAAGCGAACTGCAGCACGATGCCGCAGTTTCACGCCGGCGCATCCCTGCGGGCCTGCGGCGGCTTTCGGCGCGGCTCGCCTGGAGGGCGAGCCATCGCCCGGCGGGTCGCACCTCGGCTGCGACCACGCCGGGCCAAGCCTGCCGGGGGCTGTGTTTCGCGCCGGCGCATCCCTGCGGGCCTGCGACGGCTTACGGCGAGGCTCGCCTGGAGGGCGAGCCAACGCCCGGCTGGTCGCACCGCGCTGCGACCACGCCGGGCCAAGCCTGCCGGGGCCATGGATGGCCCGGCGGGCGTGAAGTCATATCGCGGCGGCTGCCGTCTCGCCGGTGCGAATCCGGACGACCTCGGCGAGGTTCGTCACGAAAATCTTGCCGTCGCCCACCTGGCCGGTGCGGGCCGTCGTCATGATCTTGCTGATCACCGCCGGAGCCTCGTCGTCACTCACTACCACCTCGATCTTCACCTTCGGCAGGAAGTCGACGGAGTACTCGGCGCCACGGTACGTCTCCGTGTGCCCCTTCTGCCGGCCGAAGCCGCGGACCTCGGTCACCGTCATGCCCTTCACGCCCTGGGCGTTGAGCGCGTCCTTCACCTCTTCGAGCTTGAAATGCCGGATGATCGCTTCGATCTTCTTCATGGTTTCGTCTCCTCGGGAGCGGGTATCGACTTCAGGGCCGACGTGGGTCGCGGCCGACGACGGAAAGAAGATGCACGTCGCGTGCCAAACGAGAACCTGCGGTATTCACGCCAATCCGCGTGCCCGGCGCGTCGCGCCGGTGCGGCGCCCCGCGGCCCCACCAGCCGCCGTGACGAACGCCGGTGCGGCTTTTCCCGCCGGAAACCAGCCTGTCGCGCCGGCGCGGCGCTATTTTCGAAACGAGGCGCCGTCGAGGCCGTGCCCCTTCATGAGCCGGTAGAGCGTGCCTCGGGGGAGCCGGGCCTCGCGGGCCGCGGCCGACACGTCGCCCCAATGCCTGTTCAGCAGGTCGGCGAGATACTGCTTCTCGAAGCGGGCCACGTGCTCGGCCCGCTGGGCGAAGAAGCCGACGGCCCCCGCCTCCGCGCCGGCCGCACGCCCGGCCGCCGCCACCACCTCGTCGGGCAGGTCGTCCACGCCCGCCATCGGTGACCGTGTCATCGCGATCGCCCGCCGCACCACGTTCTGCAGTTCGCGGACATTCCCCGGCCAGTGGTAGCTCTTGAGGATCTGGTAGACGTCGGTGGACAGGCCGCCCACCGTGCGGCCCATCTCCTGCGCGGCCCGGTTGGCGAAGCATTCGGCCAGCAGGCCGATATCGTCCCCGCGCGACCGCAGCGGCGGCAGGTCGATCCGCACGACGTTGATCCGGTAGAAGAGGTCGCGGCGAAACTCGCCCCGCTCCACCATCTGGTCGATGTTTCGCGACGTCGCGGCGACGACCCGCACGTCCACGGCGTTCTCCTGCCGGGCCCCGACCCGCCGCACTCGCCGCTCCTGCAGCACCCGTAGGAGCTTGGCCTGGAGCGGCAGCGGGAGTTCGCCGATCTCGTCGAGAAACAGCGTGCCGCCGTCGGCGAACTCGACGAGCCCCATCCGCCGGGCGTCGGCGCCGGTAAAGGCGCCGCGCTCGTGGCCGAACAGCTCGCTCTCCATCAGCGCATCGGGAATCGCGCCGCAGTCGACCGGCACAAAGGGCCCCGGGCTGCGCCGGCTCCGCTTGTGGATCGACCGGGCCACGAGCTCCTTGCCGGTGCCGGTCTCACCGGTGACCAGCACGTCCACGGAACTCACGGCCACCCGCTCGATGATCGAATACACCTGCTGCATCGCCGGGCTCTCGCCCAGGAAGTCGTCGAACGAATAGGGCCGTTCGACGGCCCGCCGCAGCACCTCCTCCGCCGCCCGCCGCCGCGACGCCGTCAGCAGCCGCACGAGCGCATCCTCGAGATCCGTCTCGGTGCGGGCGATGTCGAGGTAGTCACCGGCACCCGCCTGCAGGCAGGCGCGGGCCGTGTCTACCGACGGTCGCGGGTCGACCACCACCATCGGCAGTTGCGGGTCGGCTTTGTGGAGGGCGCCGTAGAGCACGTCGGCCGTCGGCCCCGAACGAGCCGTGACGACGCCGAGATCCCAGGAGTCGCGGGCGAGCGTGCTGAGGGCCTTCTCCAGCGAGGTCTCGACCCGCACCTCCATCGGCTGCAGCCGGGCGATCAGCCGGGCGTAGGGCAGGCCCTCGGGGCCTTCGGAATCCACGATCAGGATGCGCGGCTGCTGCACGGGACGAATGCGTGATGGTTCGCCGGTCGCCTCGCGGAGACGCCGCGAGGCCCTGCCGCGCCGGCCGCCTACCCTCGCTCGCAGGTCCACGAGTATGCAGGCCGTGGCGGAGGCGGGCAAGCCGCGCGGCCGCTTTCGCCTGGGGTGCGCTCTGGTACATTTCAGGGTCCGCAGCCGCATTTTCCGCGGGCCGCACGCCCCCCGGAGCCGATTCTTTCATGGCGATCGACACCTACGCCCCGTGCCCGGGAGGCACCGGCAAGAAGATCAAGTTCTGCTGTGCCGACCTCGTCGGCGACCTCGAGCAACTCGATCGGCTCATCGAGGGAGACCAGATCTCGGCGGCACTCGACCAGGTGCGGCGGCTGTCCGACAAACATCCCGACCGCCCCTGCCTCATGGCCACGCGGACGAAGTTGGAACTCGGCACGAAGCAATTCGCCGAGGCCGCCGTGTCGAGCCAGGCATTTCTCACCGCCCATCCCGAGAATCCGCTCGCCCTCGGTCAGGCAGCCGTCACCGACGCCGTCGCCGGCCGCGTGCAGGAGGCCGCGGCGCTATTCGACAAGGCGCGGATCACGGCCCTGGCCGCCGGCCGCACCGAGGGGGGCCACGACGTGTCGCCCGAGCTCGTGCGCATCGCGGCCACGCTCGTCCAGGCCGGTGCCCAGCTCGGCCACGTCGGCTTCGCGCAGGGCATCGTGGAGTGGCTCTTCGACCGCGGCCTTGGCTCCGACGAGGAGCGGCGGCTGTTGGCCGCGATCGTCGGCTCGGCCGGCGTGCCGCCCGCCCTGCGGACGAAGGTGCGGCTCGCGCCGACCGCTGCCGACGCGGCCTGGCGACCGGAGTTCGACGCGGCGCTCGAGCATGCCCGCCAGTGGCGGCTCTCCAAGGCCTTGACCGCGTTCCGGAGCCTCAAGAGTGTGGCGGGCGAAAGCCGGGAGCTGTTCACCAACATCGCGCTGATCTGCGAGATGCTGGCCCGGCCCTTCGAGGCGGCGGAGGCCTGGCTGGCGGTGGCGAAGCTGCGGGATGTGTCGCACGACGACGCCGTCGAGGCCACGGGCCGGGCGATCGCGCTGGAAACCGAGGCCGATCCCGACCGCTCGCCGCTGGTGTCGTTTGCGACCGCGATTGCCGCCTTGGCCGTGGGCACCGGCGAAGAAGGCACGACGGCGCTGGAGTTGCTCGAAGACAAACTCCGGCACGACAGCCGCTGCGAGACGGCGCCGTTCGACCGCTCGAGCTGGGTGTCGCGGGGCGCCGTGCCGCCGCGGTCGGTGTGGCGGATCTACGAGCCGGCGGCCGGCGGCGATCGCCCCGCCCGCATGCTCGCCTCGCTGCTCGTCTTCGGCCGTCAGACTGACCGCGAGCCGGAGGCCGTGCTGCAGGGCTTCGCGCCGGACGTGGCCGAGGCGCGGCCGATCGCCGAGGAGCTGCTCGGCTGCACGTTCACGGGGGCCGAAACGGCGACGGGGATGCCCGCCACGCCGCCGACGTCGTGGCTCATGGGCGGCCAGTTCCGCATGCCCGCCGCCGAACCCCCGACCGCGCCGCCGGCCGCCGGCAGCCCATGCCTGTTCGACACGCTCATGGCCCGACAGCAGGCCGCCCTCTGGTCGCGGTTTGTGGACCGCTGGCCCGAGACGCCGCTGCCTGAACTGCTCGGCAAGACGCCGCGGCAGGCGCTGGCCGACGCCGAGGGCACCCGCCGCGTCGAGGCGCTCGTGGCCGAGGGCGAGGCCACGTCGCGCCGCCGCGACGCCGCCGACGCGTGGACGGCGGTGCGCCAGCAACTCGGCATGCCGGCCGCCGCGCCGATCGTGGAGGAGAAGCCGCTCGAGAGCGTGCCGCCGCTGCGCTGGCATCGCCTCGACATGGCGAAGGTCGACCTCGACCAGTTGCGGGGCGTGCTCGTGACGTCCGTCGATGCCGGCTTCGACCGGGCCGCGGAACGGGCAGCCGAGGCCGTCGTCGCCCGCGGCGACACGACCCCGGAGGACCGCTGGGAGGCGTATGGCGTGCTCGAGGAGCGGGCCGACTCCACGGTCCGCAAGCTCGAACTGCTCGGCGAGCTCCGGAGCATCGCCAAGGCTCTCAAGGCCAACGACGGCATGCTCGACGTGGCCGAACTCCGCGTCCGTCTGCAGCGCGGCGACCAAGCCGACATCATGCGGCTGCTCGACCATCTGCGGCGCGAGCACACCCGCGACCAGCAGGTGCTGCAGGCGGTTGCCGAGGTGTTGATGGAGGCGGGAGTCGATCTCAACGCCCTCGCCGGCCGCGCGGCCGGCGGCATGCCCGGCGCTACCGTCCCCGGCATGTCCGCGGCGGCCCCCGCCGCCGAGCCCGGCAAGCTGTGGACGCCCGGCGGTGAGACGGCCGGCGGCGGCGAGAAGAAGACGATCTGGACGCCGGGGTGATCCAGCTCACACTTGGGCCTCGCACACGACCTGCTGCTGGCCAACAACGGTCAGGGAGTGGCTGCCCATGCACCGCGGGCCGGCGTGGCTGACCAGCGCAGCTCCGGCTCCCGCCGGGGGCTTTTTGTGCCCCCAAGAAGCCCCGGGTGGAAACCCGGGGACTCCGGGCATAAAAACCACCCCGCCATCCATGCCGCACGCCCGGCGATGGGGCATGGGGAACCCCGACCAGCGTCACGCGCGAGGTTCACGTGTGAGGCGCGTTACTTCTTGTCTTCGTCCCGCAGCGCGTGCCCGAAGACCGACCAGACGACACCGTCACTGATGATCGACAGTGTCATCCGGCCGTCCTTGGTGATGATCACGCTGATGACGCGGCCGTTCTCCACGCCGCTGAACACGTGCTGCCCGTCCATCTCCTGAACCGACTCCAGCTTCGTCACCTCACCGCGGCGTGAGTCGGGGCCGAGCAGCGTCAGTTGCTTTTTCTCGGCATCCACGCGGAAGAACGTGGGGCGTTCGCGGTCACCCAGATCGGGCGGACCGACGGTGCCGTCTTCGTCCACTGCGACCGCCGAGGCGATCGAACAGAGCCAGCTCTGGCCAGCCCATGCGTCGGCGCATGTCGCCAAGGCCGCGATCACCACAGCTACGCCGATCTTCGTGTTTCGCATGATCATGATTCCATGTCCTTGAGGAGTGAAAGGTGTCGAGTTCCGCCGGCGATCCCGCACACGGGCCGCCGCTGCCTGCCAGGGATCACCGCACGGTGTAGCCCTTCGCCTCCATGGCGGCCATGAAGTTCCGGTTCCACACCGCGAACTGCTGCTGATAGGCCGCCACCGCGGCATCGGATGCACCGCCGGCGGCCCGCATCGCGCGCCGCGAACGGACGCCGCCCGTCATGCCCAGCGACGCCGAGCCGATGGCCGCGCCCTTGCCGGCATCACCGGCGATCGCGCCGATCGCCGCGCCCGCCAGGGCGCCACCAGCCGCCCCCTTGACGGCGCCGCCCCGAGCGGCTCCGGCCGCCGCGGCCGAAGCATGGGCCTGCTGATCCAACGTGGCCTTGGCCTGATAGGGATCCCAGCCGGTCTGCTTCGTGGCCCAATCATAGGCGGCCGCCTCGTCGGCCCTCTGCTGCTCCGGGCTCTGCCCCTTGGCGGGAAAGATCGCGAGATTGCCGGGGTTGGTGCTGAGCGTTGGCGGGCCGGCCTGCGCGATCACCGCGGTCGCCGTCGCCAACAGGACCAATCCGCCGCCCATCATCCGTTTCACGATCGCATGCATCGCGGTTTCTCCTGAGTGAACCAGCTCGATCATCGAGCGGGTGATAACACAGTGCCGCGTCGTCGCGGAACACGAGTTTTCCGCCACCCGATCGGGCGCTACGACACGGCCGGCGATCGGGCTGTACAGAAACCGCCAGAAGGCGGCGCCGGCCCACGGGCACTGCAGCCGCGCACGAGCCGCGTGATCAGAACTTCTGGATCATGTCGAAACCGAGCATCGTCTGCTGGTTGCTGATGCCGTCGTTGTAGGCCGCCCGCGGACCGCCGTACGGGCCGCCGAAGAAGTCCCAGCGGAACGCCGGCCGCATGAGGAAGTTGCCGGTCGGCGTCCAGTTCGGCCCGAGGGTGAGGGAGTAGAAGTTGCCGGGCAGTGGCACGTGGTTGGGATTGCTCGGCCGGTTGAGGCCGACGCGGGTGCCGTCGGTGTCCTGAAACCACTCGAACCGCGCACCCCACGACCAGACGTCGCTGACGCGGTAGTAGAGATACTGGTCGATGCCCACCCACAGGGCGGTGCCGCCGTCCGCCAGCCCCTTGGACTGCGTGCCGAGCCACTGATGAAACAGATACTCCCAGTTGGCGGCCGGCCGCGACTCGAAGATCAGGCTGTAGCGGGTGCGATTCGCCGACGTCAACGGGGGTGCCGGCTGAAAGAGCGGCGAGAAGTCGTTGCCCTCGTCACCGCTGATGATGGCGAACGACGTGGCGAACGAGTTGTCGTCGTTGCGAACGCGGATGCGGCCCAGAAAGTTGGCCTTACTGTAGGCCGAAGCGAGACCGTTCCAGCCGTTGACGAGCCCAGCGTCCACCTCCACGTTGTCCGTCGCATTCCAGTTGACGAGGCCGCCCCAGTGGGTGAACGGGCCGGCGAACTGGTAGCTGTAGCTCTTCATGTAGAAGAAGTTGCCGACGGCCGGGACGCCCTCGTAACCCACGATCGTGTAGAAGTGGCCGAGTTTCAGCGACAGGTCCTGGCTGCCGACTTCGGCGTACAACTGCGGGATCGCCAGACCGTAATACTCCCCGCTGTTCCAGTCACGCGGACCGGGATTCGTCTCCCACCCGAGCGACATCGCGAGCGGAAAGTCCTCGCCGTAGAGCACGTCCGTGCGGCCGCCGATGCCGCTCGAGCCGTCGGTGGGCAGCGTGCGTTCGGCGATGATGTAGACCTGGTTCATCATCGCCTCGTTGGCGCGGTCGACCGCGTTGTACGGGCCGTTGAACTTGCTCGCCGGCACGCCGAAGTTGCCGACGAAGCCGCCGTCGAGCCAGCCATACACGCCGCCGCGGTCCCCGGCCCCGAACAGGAACCAGTCCTGCCCGGAGGGAATGATGCCCGTCATCACCTCGTCGGTCAGCACCGGATCGAAGGACTCGAATCCGCCCACCTGGCCCGGCCTGCCGACGAACACGTCTTCCTGGGCGACCGCCACGGCCACCGCCGCCAGCGCGCACATGAGACCCCCTACGCCGCGCCCGCCATGCTTCACGCCGCCACGCATGCACGATTCTCCCGCGGCCGACTGCGGTGAGTGCGGACGAAATCGTTCGCCGCCTGGCCCACCCGCGCCCGTCGCCGCCTCTGATTTCGGCGCCACCACCGGCAGATCCGTCGCGCCGGGCAGGACCGGAGAAAAAGTCACGGGCCGCCTCGCCGGATCCTCCGATCGGCAGCGGCTGGGCAAACTCCCCGGATTTCCCGGCCTCCAGTCCGGCCGCAGAATCCTCCCAGGCTCTGTGTCTTTTCCGCCGCAAACCCGCCGCCTCAAGCCCCGGTTCGGGTCGTACCGATTGCTCCGAGGTCACAGGGGCGCATGGTGATGACGAAGACGGGATTCCGCCGGCTGGTGCTCGGCCTCGTCGCCTGCGCAGCCGTGTGGAGTGGGACGTTGGGGGTCCGCGGCCAGCAGCCCACGATCCGCCGCGAGGAACTCGAGACGGATCGCGACTCGTTCACGTTCGCCCCGACGACGGCCGGCCCTGACACGTCGATTCTCGAGGCTTCATACTCGTTCATCGACAACCGTCTGGGGCCGGAAGCCCACAGCTTCCCGGAGGTGCTGCTCCGGCGGGGCTGGGGCGAGAAGGTGGAGCTCCGCCTCGGGGTCAACTACGAGGCCGGCGGACCGGGCACCGTTTCGGGCAGTGAGTTCGGCGGCGAAGACATCGAGACCGAGGACGAGAGCCGCATCCTCTACGGCACCAAGGTCGAGACCACCGAGCAGGACGGCTGGCTGCCCCGTTCGGCGGTGATCCTCCAGGGCTACACGCCCGTGTCCGGGCCGTCGAACAAGTCGACGCTCGTGTGCGGCCAGGCATGGGGATGGCGATTCGCGGGGGGCTGGGAGTGGACGACGGCCATGCGGTACGGCACCGGCTTCGAGGAGACGGATGCCTTCAGCCAATGGGCGCCGTCGAGCGTGATCAAGGTTCCCGTCGGCGCGCGGTGGAACGTGCATGCCGAATACTTCGGCATCTTCTCGACCGGCAAGGAAATCCCGCTCAACATCCAGTACGGTAGTTGCGGGGGGCACGTCCTGGCGACGGAAGACCTCGAGATCGGCCTCCGCGTGGGCTGGGGACTCAACGAGACGACGCCGGCGTTCTTCTCAAACGTAGGGGTCGGCTGGCGATACTGAAAAGCGGCGACGCGGCCCGGCGCAACGCCACGGAAACGCCATGCAATTTCCGCCACAAGAGGCCGATTGCCCCCGGCCGAGTGGCGTCCTTATTCTGACTCCCATGACATCCTTCGATGATTTCGATGCCTTTGCGGATGCCATCAGCGGCGCACACCTCCGGCTCGTCTGCGACGCGGTCGAGAACCCCTGCTGGACGCTGGGCGTCGTCCCGCTGGGGGACGTCCTCCTGCAGGTGGCGGAAGAGGGCGGTGGCAATCTCTGTTACGGCGCGAACACACACCCCGGGCCGACGGTCTTTCTGCCGCTCACCCATACGGGGGTGCACGTCGCAAACGCCGAGCCGCTTGGCGACGATGCGTTGTTCATCATTCCCCACGCGGCGGACTTTCGGATCCAAGTCAGGCGCTCCGCCCATGCATGGTGCTCGATCGCCCTCCCGATGGACTGCCCCATCGCCACTTCCGCGCTGCCGGTGAGTGGCCGGGTCGCCTGCCATCCGGGCTCCGTGCCGCGGCTGCGAAACCTCGTGCAGCGCATCGCCGGCGCGGTCATGGACAGGCCGGCCGCAAGCGAAGCCCATCGCGCCGCCGGCCTCGACATCGTCGCCGCCGTGACCGCCTGCCTGCCGGCCCCGCAGCCGGCCCATCCGGCCACGGGCCGGCCGCGGCTCGATCGCGCTGCGATCGTGCGTGATGCCATGGCCGTGATCGAGACCGCACCGGCGACGCCGACGGCGCGCAGCCTCGCCGCCCGGATCGACGTCACCGAGCGGACGCTGCTGCGGGCGTTCCGTGAAACCTACGGCGTGCCACCCAAGCAGTATCTGATGTTCCGCACGCTGCACGGCGTGCGCCGCGTCCTGCGGGCCGGCGCACCGCTCGACCAAACGGTGGCGGACGTGCTCACGCGGCACGGGATCTGGGAGTTCGGCCGCTTCGCCGCCCGGTACCGCAGGCAGTTCAGCGAACTGCCGTCCGAGACCCTGCGGCGGGCGCGGGCCTGACGCCCGCGACCGCCCCGCGCCGACCGCCTCAGCGGCCCGAGCCGGCTCCCGCCGTGACCGCCTCCATGACGCGGTTGAGGTTGAAGCTGCCCGGCTTTTGCCGCGGCGGAAACTCCCGGAAGCTCTGCAGCCACTCGCCGACGTACGCCGCGGCCGGCGCGATGGCGAACATGTGCTCGAGGTACCAGCGCTGGTAGTCCATGCCGATGTCCTGCGCGAGCTCGAACGGGTCCATCCGCAGGTTCACGAGCGTCGGGGCCCGGAGCTCCACGAACGGCTGCTGCCACACGTGCATGCCATGGGCCCGCTGCTCGAGGAACGTGACCTTCCAGTTCTCGTACCGCAGCGCCGCCACGCTGCCGTCGTCGGTCCAGTAGATGAAGTCCTTCCGCGGCCAGGCCGCCGCGCTGCGGAGGGCCGGACCGAGGTCGTAGCCGTCGAGGTGCACCTTGTAGGTGCGATCGCCGATCTGCCGGCCCTTCTTCAGGTCCTCCTTCACCGTCGTGTCACCGGCGGCGGCGCAGAACGTGGTCAGCATGTCCTCGTGGGCGGCGATGTCGTTGATCACCGTGCCCGGCTTGATCACGCCCGGCCAGCGGATCGCGCACGGGACGCGATAGCCCCCCTCCCACTGCGTGTTCTTCTCGCCGCGGAACATCGTCGTGCCGCCGTCGGGCCAGGTGAAGGCCTCCGCCCCGTTGTCGGTGGAGTACATGATGATCGTGTTCTCGGCGAGCCCCAGCTCGTCGAGCTTGGCGAGGATCTCACCCACCTGGCGGTCGTGCTCCACCATGCCGTCGGCGTAGATGCCGAGCCGGGTCTTCCCCGCCACGCCCTGCTTGAGGTGCGTGAAGATGTGCATCTTGGTGGAGTTCCACCAGACGAAGAACGGCTTGCCGGACTGCTTGGCCTTCTCCATGAAGGCGACGGTCTTGGCATTCACCTCCTCGTCGATCGTCTCCATCCGCTTCTTGGTCAGCGGGCCCGTGTCGGTGATCGCACCGTTGGCGAAGGAGTGGATCACGCCGCGCGGGCCGAACCGCTTCTTGAACTCGGGATTCTGCGGATAGTCGGGGTGCTCCGGCTCCTCCTCCGCATTGAGGTGGTAGAGGTTGCCGTAGAACTCGTCGAAGCCGTGGCTGGTGGGCAGCATCTCGTCACGGTCGCCGAGATGGTTCTTGCCAAACTGGCCGGTCACGTAGCCCCGGGCCTTGAGCAGCGTGGCGATCGTGGGATCTTCCTTGCGCATGCCCTCCGGGGCCCCGGGCAGGCCGACCTTCGTGAGGCCGGTGCGGATCGGCGACTGCCCGGTGATGAACGCCGCCCGTCCGGCGGTGCAGCTCTGCTGGCCGTACCAGTCGGTGAACAGCGCTCCCTCGCGGGCGATGCGGTCGATGTTCGGCGTCTTGTAGCCCATCATGCCGAGGTTGTAGGCCCCAACGTTGAACTGGCCGATGTCGTCCCCCCAGATGACGAGAATGTTGGGCTGCCGGGCCGGCTCCGCCGCGGAGGCGTGCGCGACGAGACCGATGGCCGCGATCACCAGCGCGATGGCGACTGGGCTGCGGAGACCGGGGGCGAGGCGGGGCAGATGCATGTCGAAGAATCTCCAGGGGAATACCGTCACCGACCGAGTGCTCGGAATATGGTACCGGGGACGGGCCGTGCAATGCACAAACCGCCAGAAGCGGCGGGCGGCACCGTCACCGCCTTGTCGCCCGTTGCCGTCACGTCGTCGAGCTCCACGAACACGTCTACCTGCTGGCCGACGAACAGCCCCGGCGCATCGTCTTCCACCGCATACACCACCTGCAGGACGCGGGTGTCGACTCGTTCGCGGTTGTCGCCCGTGAGCGACTGCTTCGGGACGACATAGGGTTCCACACGCACGAATCGGAGCCGATAGGATCGGCCGGCATCGCCGCGCGGATGAGCCCGTGCTCTCGCGGTCTTGTCGAATCGCGGGATCTCACTTTCATCGAAGTCGGCCCGCACGCAGAGCGGCTGCACCCGTCCCAGCACCATGAGCCGCTGGCCGGCTGCGGTGCCAACCTGCTCCCCGGCCCGGACGTCGACCTTGAGCACGTCGCCGTCGATCGGCGACGTCACCGTGAGCCGTTCGATCTCGGTGCGGGCCTGCTCGACCTGGGCTCGTGCCCGCCTGACGGCGCTCTCGGCGACAGCGATATCCTCCTTCCATGCGCCGGCCTTGAGCAGCGTATCGTCCGCCGTGGCAGCGGCGAGCCGCTGTCGCGCCTGCTCGAGTTCCGCCCGCCGCGAGATCAGCTCGGCCTCGGGCACCGTCCGCGCCTCGGCGAGCCGCGCCGTTCGGCGGTATGCATCCTCGGCCGCCACCATGGCTGCCCGAGCCTCGCTGACCCGCGCCTCGCTCGCCGGCACCTCTTCGGGCCTGGGGAGCGATCGGAGGCGGTGGAGATGCGCCGCGGCATCGGCGAGGCCGGCTTCACGGACGGCAAGTTCTGCGGCGGCCTGTCGCGTGTCAATGCCGAACAGCGGCGTGCCCACCGCCACGCGATCGCCGGCCGATACATGGACCCGCTCGACCACGCCGGAGACGTGCGTGCCGACGACCACGTCTTCGGTGATCGGTTCGACGATCCCCGAGGCGGCGAGCGTCCGCGAAAAAGGGGCCATCACCGGGGGAATCGGCGGCGCCGCCTTGGGGAGCGGCTGGTTGGCCCGGTAGACGTGCCAACTCGCGTAGCCTGCGGAACCAAGGGCCAGCAGAGGCAGAAACAGTGTTCCGATCTTGCCGCTCATGAGTGTGACTCCCGGAAATCGGCAGCGGCCGAGACGCCCGTCACACGCCCGTCGCCCATCTCGATGATGCGGTCGCCGTATCCATAGACCCGGCTGTCGTGGGTGACGACGATCACCGCCCGATCCGCATCCAGGCTGACCCGCCGCAAGAGTTCCATGACGGTGCGGCCGGAATCGGCGTCGAGGGCCGCCGTGGGCTCGTCGCAGACCAGGAGCCTTGGACGGTGGACGAGCGCCCGGGCGATCGCGACACGCTGCTGCTGGCCGCCGGAGAGTTGGGCGGGACGAGCGTCCGCCTTGCCGCCGAGCCCCACGGCGGCGAGCAGCTCGCGGGCCTCGCGAATGGCGTCGCTCCGCCGCCTGCCTTGCACCAGGAGTGGGAGGCAGGCGTTCTCGGCCGCCGTCAGCGCCGGAAGCAGGTTGTACTGCTGAAAAACGAAGCCGATCATCCGCGCTCGAAAGGCGACGAGCGCATCCCCGCGAAGATCGCCAAGTCGTCGGTCGAAGATCCGGACGTCGCCGGAAGTGGGCTCGAGCAGTCCTGCGACGATCGATATCAGCGTCGTCTTGCCGCAGCCCGAAGGGCCGACCAGCAGCGTGATCTCTCCCGGGGCGACCTCGACGTCGACTCCATGGAGCACCTGCACCCGCGTGTCCCCCGAACCGAAGACCTTCGTGACGCCCGTGCAGGCGACGGCTGTGCGGCTGGCGGAAGCGGCTCTCAAGGAAACACCCGTGACTACTTGAAAACGATCGCCGGCTCCAGCGTCCACACCCGGCGGATGCTGACGACGCTGGCGAGGAACATGATCACCACCACGGAACCGGCGGTGCCGATGGCCACCTGCCAGGGCAGGAAGAATCCGCGGAGGTGGTAGATGTCTTTGGTGACCTCGAAGAACACGCTGGCGGCGCCCATGCCCAGCGCGTAGCCGAGCCCGCCGACGACTCCCGCTTGGAGCAGGATCATGACGAGAATCCGTTTGTTCGTGACGCCCATGGCCTTGAGCGCCCCAAACTGCTTCAGATTCTCGAGCGTGAACAGATAGAAGGTCTGGCCGGCGATCGCCGTTCCCACGATGAAACCGAGGGCCACGGTGATCCCGAAGTTCACGGGGATGCCAGTGGATCGCATGGTATAGCCGATCGTCAGCCACGCGAACGACCGCGCGTCGTAGGCCGCGAGCCGGGTCCGCTCACTGATCCGCCGGCACACCTCGCGCGGATCGGCACCGGGAACGGCGTCGGCGACGATGAAGCCGAGGGTATTCCGCTCGTTTGGCACGTACTGCAACGCCTGGCTGTAGCGGCAGTACATGACGGGAAACGTCTGGAACGGCGCGGCGACCCGGCAGATGCCCACGACGACCACGCGGCGGTCGTTCATTTCAAGCGTTTTGCCGAGGGCGACCGGCTCGCCCGGAAACAGATAACTGAACCCCGCGTCGTCGAGGATCACCCCGTCCGGCCGCCGCAGATCATGCCACGACCCGAGCAGCATCTGCTGGGGGGCGCCGGCAAAGCTGTCGTCATCGAGGCCCATGACGATGGCGGTGCGGTAGCGGCCATCGGCGGTGCGGATGCGGCCGAGCGCCTTCGAAAGCCGTGCCGCCCAGCGCACCCCGGGCACGCTCCGCACCCGGTAGAGATCGGTGGCCGCGAGCGGCTTGATCTCGTCGACAGTCTGCAGCTCCGGATCGCAGATCCAGATGCCGGCGTCGCGCACGTCGAGAATCTGGCTGGCCGTGCGGAGCATGAGCCCGCAGAAGATGCTCACCTGATGCGACATGAGCATGCTGGCGAACGCCACGCCGAATACGAGGCCCAGGTATTTGGCCCGGTCTCCCGTCAGCATCTTGAGGGCAACCCAGCCCATGGGTCGGTTTCCTGGTCGTTGGTTCCGCCGGCTCAGCCTGGCGACATGAGCCGGCGAATCGCGAGCAGATGTATGGCGATGGAGAGCGGCAACTGAAAGAGCGATATGAGCGCCAGCGGATGCAGACCGATGCGGACGGGGGCCGGCTGCAAGGACAAGACACCGATGAACGACAGCGACACCATGCTCACCGCGACCAGGAAATCGGCGATACCGAGCAGATTCCAGCCGATCGCGAGCCCGCGGACGCCACCCATGTTCCTCGCGACCGCCCACGCCAACGGAATCGCCGTGATGCCGACGAACGTATCGGCGCACCCGGCGACGATGCCGATCTCGGATGGCATCAGGCCCTCCGCCTGCATCCACAGGAAAATGCCGCCGCCCAGCCGATACACCTGAATACCGATGAGCAAGGGAACGGGGGTCGCTTCGAGAAACCCGCGAAACGCCGGTGAGCGATACCACCCGTATGCGAACACCACCAGCGGCAGCGTCATCAAGGTGCCGAATAGGAGGAAGCCGGGAATGTCGGCGGCGTTCCACCCCCCGGCATATTGAAAAAAGCCGCGGAGCGAAATCGCCCAGGCTGCGGCGCACCAGGCCATCACCCCGAGTGAAACCACGCGCATCCGCCGCCAACTGTATGCCGCCACGGCAAGTGCGATCCCGAAGGCGACCGACGACACCATGCTGCTCCACCATGCCATTTGGCTACCCTCTCACGTTGAGTGCCGAGCGAATTCAACCACTGTCGTGAAAGCCCCAGCGGATCAATACAGCATCTTGATCTGGACGATCGCAGGTGTTTCCCGGATCTCGAACTCGGCATCCTTGTAGCGCGGCGGACCGATCATCGAGTGCGGCACGTTGTTCGACGTTGCGTACCCTTCGAGCGGGATGCCCAGAAAATTGCCGTCCATTTTTCCGTTACCGCTCTCGTCGTGCATCACGGACACCGCCAACCGCCTCTCCAACGCCGGAACCTCGACGTCGACCTCAGCCTGACCGCCCCGGATCGCGACCTCGGCGATCGTGACCGCCTTTCGCGCCTCCGAGGGAAATCCGTTCGCACGCTTGCATAAAACACGCCTTTGGTGAGGGGGGATATGGTTGTTTCCATGTTTCGGAGCGACCCGCAGGCAACGCATCACAGGCTGATGTTTGGGTGCTGCCGCAGAAACTGCTCGAAGGTCACGGTCTCGCCAAGCCACGTCCGGAGTTGATCCGGTTGCCCATCAAAATCAACTCGGTTGTGCCACGCCAGTTGCTCGGCGAATTCCTTGTTGATCCACCGCATGGCCCAGCGTGGCATGCGATACCATTTTGCCCGCCGGCCCGTCAGGCGGGCGTAGACCTGCTTCATCTCCGCCACGGTCAAACGATCTCCGATCAGGTCGAAGTGCTTCCCGGCGTGGGCGGACGGGGACTGCAGAATCTTCACGCAGGCCTTTCCGATGTCGGCTGTGGCCACCATCGGAAAGGAGACGTGGCTGGCGAGTGCACCCGCGAGGATCGGAAGCGTCTGGGATCCGCCCATCTTGGGATCGAGGATGTTGTCCATGAACCACACCGTGCCGAGCGTCGTGAAGGGAAGCGGTCCGAGACGCAGTCGATCGGCGATGCGCTGCTTTGACTCGAAGTGCGCGATGCCGTCATACGTGCGTGCCCGCGCCATGATCGATTGCACGACATGACGGACGCCGTTCGCCTCGGCGGCGGCGAACAGGTTCTCGGCTTGCCGCACTTCGCCTTCAGCCCCGACGCCACGTTCCCAGTAGTTCTGCACGGAAAAAACGGCGTCTACGCCCCTCATGATCGGGTGGAGCGATGCCGCCTGGCTCAGGTCGCCAACGACGACCTGCGCTCCCAGGCGGTCCAACACTTTGGCTGCGCCTGTCTGGGGCGCTCGCGTCAATGCGAGCACCTCGAAGCCATGGGACAAGAGCGCACGCGAGACTGCGCCGCCTTGCCGCCCGGTGGCGCCACAAACAAGCACACGGTTGCCTGCGGTCACGGGAAGGCCCTCCTTCGACGCCTTGGCTGGGCGGAATGTTCACGCCGTACACTTTGACAACCGAGGGGGATGGCGTCAACATGGGTTTATGGGCCAGACACGCGCGGCATATCACCACGGAAATCTCCGCAACGCGCTGATTGCCTCCGCGGTGCGACTGATCGAGCAGGGCGGCGAGGCCACCTTCAGCCTCCGGGAAGCAGCCCGCGACGTGGGCGTCTCCGCGAATGCGGCCTACCGTCATTTTGACGACAAGTCGGCCCTCCTCACCGCTGCCGCGGCCGGCGGACTCGAGCAGCTGGCAAGCCGGATGCTGAAGGCGATGGACCGCGCCGCCGAGAGCGGGGGAAACGAGCGGCCGGCGATCGCCCGGTTCAAGGCCGTCGGGCGGGCGTACGTCGAGTTCGCGCTGGCGCACCCGGAACTCTTTCGCCTCATGTTTAGCGGGAGCGGCGTCGCATGCCTGGCCGCCGGCGCGGCCGGTTTGGCGACCCCGGCGCCGTGGGAGCTTCTCAGCCGCGCGCTCGACGCGCTCGTCGCCGACGGTCTGCTGCCTGCCAGCCGGCGGGAAGGAGCGGAACTCAAGGCGTGGAGCCTCGTCCACGGCTTTGCGTCACTGGCGCTGGCCGGTCATGACGCCGTTCCGATGGGGCGGCAGCGGCACGCGGCCCTCGAGTCTGCCCTCGAGTTTGGGGTGCTGGGGCTGTGTGCGGCGACGCCTCCGCGCGGCACGTCCCGGTCTCGCTGAAGCTGGATTGGCCTACCGGCACAAGACACTATCGTTCGGAGCGGTTCAAGCGAGAGAGCCATGGCTGTCGAGACCACGTGCATCGCGGGATTGCTCGTCATCCGCTGGCCCGAGCATGTGGACGAGCGGGGCTTCTTTCAACAGACCTACCAGGTGGCAGAGATTGCTGCGGTCCTGGGGCGGGAGGTCCGCCTGCTCCAGGGCAACCATTCTCGGTCGCAGGCCCAGGTACTGCGGGGGTTCCACGCTGAGCCCTGGGACAAGTGCGTCTACGTCGCCCGCGGAACGGCTACCTGCGTCGTCGCCGACATCCGCCCGGGCAGCGACACCTTCGGCCGCACGGCGTCGTTCCTGCTTGGCGATCCGCCTGGCGAGCGAGTCCGACTCTTCATCGCCGAAGGCCTGTGCAATGCGTTCTATTGCCATACCGAGGTCGACTACCTCAACGAGGTTTCGGCGCCCTTCCGCCCCACGGGTCGCGGCGGGGTGATCTGGAACGACCCCGACTTGGGCGTCGCGTGGCCGACTACCTCGCCGATCCTCTCCGCCAGCGACGCGGGAATGCCGACGCTGCGGACCCTCTGCGCGAGCCGCGGAGCCCCGCTCGACTGACCGCTATGCTGCATGCAACCGTCGATATTCCTCCCAGGCCTGCTCCGCCTGCTGGCATTGAGCGGACGTCAATGGCAGCGGCATCAACGCACCGTTGATGGCCGAGGCGGCCGGTCGGTCCGAGGCCACTGGATCGAGACCGCAGTGCCGCAAGGCATCGATCCAGGAGGCTGTCTCTGGAACGTCGTGGACCTCGTAGAGCGACAGCATCCGCGCCCGCACCGAGGCCTGGCGGCAGAGGCCGCCCAAGAACCCCGGCTCGGCGATGCGGGCCAGCCAGGGCTGCAGTTCCGCCAGCCGCTCGCAGCCATCGAAGGTCGCCCGCCGGCCGATCCGGGCGGGAAACTTGATCGCGGTGGTCGCGGCGGTGCTGGCCACCGCGAGCGCCGGGAGCCGGAAGAACTTGGCCCACATGAAAGCGTCCGACGGACCGCTGGGTGGCGCGCACGTCCATCCCTCCGGAAGCCGGAGATAGGCCTCGCGGCGGTACGCCACGTAGTTGGGCCCCGCGCTCACGGGCACGCCGCGCACGATCGAGGCCCGCAGCCGCGCCGTGCCGTGGTTGATCGGCCACCATTCCATCCCGCCCTCGGCGTCGATCCGCAGCGGCGCCTGGTTTGCCCAATCAGCATGGCGCACGACTTCGAGCATCCGCTCGACATGGTCCGGAGCCCAAAGGTCGTCGTCGCCCAGCTGAAGCACGACGTCGGCGCTCGACTCCCTGATCACACGGTCACGATAGGGCTCGCCGTAGCGTGCCGACTTCGGGTGCGCCACATAGCGGATCCGGTCGTCGCACCGAATCACGGCCGACATGATCGCACGCGTGCGCTCCGGCGCTCCGTCCCCGATGACGACCATCTCCCAGTCTTGAAACGTCTGCGCCCGCACGCTGGCGGTCGAGGCGAAGAGCGTTTCGGCATGGTCGAACGTCGGGCATAGGATCAGCACAGCAGCCATTCTGGCCCTCGTCGTTCGTGAAAGGGTGAGCCGTGATCCACGCACATGTGGCGGCCCGATCGCAAACAGACTTTCCGGCTCCCCGTGATTCGCGACAAGAGCGGCCGCGACGGCCCCGTGTCTCACGCTGGTCTTTTGGCCGCGCGCAGGGCGGCGGCTTGCGGGAAGGAAAGAACATCAACGGAATCGGGGGCATCTCGATGCTCTCGCCGGAACAGCCGCCGCTCTGCGGCCGCACCCCGGGCGAACAGCTTCCGGGTCGCGACCGACGGCGCTGCCGGCGCCATGGAGCGCGATGCCCGGGACAAACCCGCCCGGGGGTGGCAAGGCGGCCGCTCAGTTTCAGCAACGTCGCGGAGGCCAAACATGACGCGCGGATCACAGGGCCTTGGAAACAAGGCATGTTTGATTCGACGTTCTTCCACCAGCGGAGAGGGCGGGATTCTTTCGAGCCCGTTTTCCGCTCTCACGGATGTTCTGCGATTTCTGACGCAATGTCCATGCCTGTCAACGACTTGTGATCGTTGGCTGGTGTTGAGACAGAGCGGCCCGTTTTGGGCAAAGTCAGGACCCTTCAGCAACGTTTCAGCAAAGTGTTACGGCGCCATGCCGGAGAGGGGCGGCCTCTCCGCTCGGGCCCGCGGTGCCGCCCTGGGGATCGCGATCGTGCCGCCGACGGCGGTGAAAGGGGGTGCGTCATGATGCACCTCCGCCAACCGATCCTGCTCCCGAAGGAGCAGCCGCTCCGCGCCCTGATCCACGCCCGGTTCTCCACCGAGGAACAGCGGCAGTCGAGCATCGACGACCAAGTGGCCTCGTGCCGGACGTTCCTGGAGTCGAACCTGCCCAAGGGCTGGAAGCCGCAGCAGGTCGTGATCGACGTCATTGCCGAGCCCGAAGTCAGCGGCGAGATCGCCGACCGCCCAGGGATCAATCAGGTTTGGGCAGGCATCGAGGCCAAGCGCTGGGACGTGATCATCGCCGAGGAATCGAGCCGGCTCTACCGCCACCCCACGAAGGCGGGCGAACTCTTTGAATCGGCGGTGGACGCCGGCGTGCGGGTGATCTGCCCGTCGGACTACATCGACACGCCTGACGACGACTGGCCCGACCGGCTGCACATGTGCCAGATGCAGCACTCGCGTTCGAACTTCTATACCCGGCAGCGGATCCGGCGGGCCCACGACGGCCTCTGGGCCCGCGGGGCCGCGGTGGGCAACACGGTCATCGGCTACAAGCGCCGGTGTACCGTGCCGGCGACGGAGACGGAGCCTGCCAGGCGCCCGTTCTACGACGAGATCGATCCCGAGAAGGCGGCGGTGATCCGCGAGGTTTTCGAACGGATCGCCGCCGGTGAGACGGCGGCCGAGGTGGGTGAATGGCTCGACGCTATCAAGTTTGCCAAGGCCAAGTGGTCTCGACAGGCGAAGTGGACGACGGGCAACGTCAACGCGATTATCCGGCGAACCAAGTACCGGGGATTCGAGACCAATCGCGTGAAGGTGTCGAAGCGGAAGCTGCGGACGGGCAAGTCGGAGTACATCTGGAACGACGAGGACAAGATCCCGACGCGGGAGAGCCCGCAGCTCCGGATCGTGTCGGATCAGCTTTGGTACAAAGCCAACGAGGTGGTCGACAAGCGACGAGTGTTCCAAAAGCCCATCCGCGGTGCGGGGCACCCGCTTCGTGGCACGACGCGGCAGCGGCGCGGGCTGCTGGCCGGCGTGTTCACCTGCGGCGTCTGCGGCGCGCCGATGCACTCGCACGGCAAGACGAACAGCGTCTTCCGGTGTTCGGGGGCAGCGAGGGGCACCTGCTGGCACCGCGGCTACTGCATGCGGGAGCGGGTGTACCCGGCTGTGCTCGAGGCGGTGGTCGACGCGGTCTTGTCTCTCGACGGCGTCCGCGACGCGGTGCTGCCCCCCGTTCGGGAACTGCACGAGAAGGGCGGATCGCTGGCCGTCGAGCTCAAGAAACTCGACAAGCAGGAAAAGAAGCTCGTGTTGGCCAGCGAGTGGCTGTCGGCGGCGGTGGAGGGCGGCGACGGGACGCTGTCGTCGCTCACGTCGCGGCTGGCGGACCGGAAGCGGGACCTGGCGATCGTGCGGTCCCGCCGGCGGGAGGCGGAGGAGCAGGCGGGCCGCAAGAAAAAGCTGCCGTCTGCGGCGAAGCTTCTCCAGCACCTCGAGGCCGTGAAGGTGCAGTTGCTTGGCGCCGAGGCCCGGGCGGCCGTGATCCTGCGGCAGTTACTCGACGGTCCGATCCGCGTGGTGCCGTTCATGCGGATCGACGGCAAGCGGGAGGTGCCGCGGTTGGAGTTTGCGCTCGACCTCGTGGCGGCGGCAAGCGCCGCCGGGCGTCGTGACGCCGTCGGCGGTATACTCATGCATGCTGTTCGAAAAACGTCCTGTCCCTTTATTCGGTAACGCAGCCATGAGCAGAGTCACCGTCGATCCGAAGCAGATGAACGGCGTGCCGTGCATTCGCGGCCTGCGAATTCCCGTGGCGACCGTCGTCGGCATGGTTGCGGAAGGAATGACGAAAGAAGACATTCTTCGAGCGTTTCCCGACCTGGAGGCGGAAGACGTTCACGCGGCGCTCGCTTACGCCGCTGAGGCCGTGCGAGAGCGGGAACTTCCGCTCCTGCATGCGTCATGAGATTCCTCATCGACAATGCTCTTTCACCGGTCGTCGCAGAAGGCCTGCGGCAAGCGGACCATGATGCAATTCACGTGAGGGATCTTGGGCTTGCAGCTGCGGATGACGAAACGATTTTTGACCACGCAGACCGCGATCAACGGGTTATCGTCTCGGCGGATACCGACTTTGGCACCATCCTCGCCATGCGAAACACGGCGAGGCCGTCGGTAATTCTGTTTCGTGGAGCGACACCCCGAAACCCGATCGGCCAGGTCAATCTGTTGCTGGCCAATCTTGCCGAGATGGCACCGAGTATCGAACGCGGCGCTGTCGTCGTGCTAGAACCCCGGCGAATCAGAGTCCGCTCGCTGCCGATGATCACTTCATAGGCCTCACCGCCGCATCGCCCCGCAGGCGTCGTAGCATTTCTTACAGGTCGCCGCGCTCGCCTTGCAGCATGGCTCGTCGCCGCATTGTGTGCATTCGGCGACGCACTGCTCGCACGCCTCCTCGCAGCTCTCGCACATCTCCTCGGCCATCGCCGGGCGTCCGCGGCGTAGACGGCCGCCGGCAATGTCACGGCGGCAGCGAGAACGAAACGCATCACGAGCGGCGGCCGACTGGCCGTGCTCGCCATCTCCGCGTGTCGCTGGCCCAGTGGCTGGCCGGCCGCGGGAACTATCTCTTGGAAAGCCACGCGTCGAAACGGGCCCAGGCCCGTCAACTCGCCCGCTGCCGCTGTGGATGACGAAAACGACGGAAAATTCGGCGGCGTCAGCAACCGGGAATAGGTGCGTTTCCCGAACGGGTCATTTGGTTATCCCCGGTTGCTCATGCCCAAGAATTGACTCTTTGCCACGGCCTTGGGCGTGGGCAATATTCTCGTTTGTGTTTTGATGTGCCAGCCTACGTCGCGTATCGTGCCCACCAGCATCGGCCTACGTTTCCCACCCCGCAGCCACGACGTCCCTGCGTCGGTTCGTGTTTTCGCCCGACCGAAGAAAATCGCATGCGATCCTCCGCTGCCACCTCGCTGTCCCCCGAGCCGCCCTCCGCGCCTATGGCATCCGGGCTCTCGATCCGGGGGCTCGTGAAGATCTACCCCGGGCCGGTCTCCGCCCTGCGCGGCATCGATCTCGACGTGCCCACGGGGATGTTCGGCCTGTTGGGCCCCAACGGCGCCGGCAAATCGACGCTCATGACGATCGCCGCCGGACTGGTCGAGCCGACGGCCGGCAGCGTGCTCCTCGACGGCGTCGATGTCGTGGCCCGCCCCGAGTTCGTCCGCGAGCGGCTCGGCTATCTGCCCCAGGAGTTCGGCTTCTATCCCGACCTCACCGGCCGGGCGATGCTCGAGTTCCTCCTCCGCCTCAAGGGCATCTCCGGGCCGCGCGGTCGCCGGGCCGTGGCCGACGAGCTGCTCGAGCGGGTGAACCTGGCCGACGCCGCGAACCGGAAGGTGGCCGGATACTCCGGCGGCATGAAGCAGCGGCTCGGCCTCGCCCAGGCAATCGCCGGCGACCCGCGGATCCTCATCGTGGACGAGCCGACCGCCGGCCTCGACCCCGAGGAGCGGCAGCGGTTCTACCGGCTGCTGGCCGAGTTGGCCGCCGGCCGCGTCGTCATCCTCTCCACGCACATCGTGGACGACGTCGCCACGCTCTGCCCGCGGATGGGGATCATCCGGCAGGGCAGCCTCGTGGCCGACACGACGCCCTCGGCCGCCCGCGACGGCCTGGCAGGCATGGTGTTCGAGGGCTTCGTCGCCGACGCCGACCTGCCGGCCTGCGCGGCCCGGCACCGGCTGCTCTCGGCCGTCCTCGTCGAGGGCCGCACCAACCGGACGCGGGTGTTCGTGCCGCCGGCGGCGGAGCCGCCGGCCGGCTTCTCCCCGAGCCCCGCCACGCTCGACGACGCCTACCTCGTGCTCATGCGGGTCGCCGCGGACGAGGTCCCGCCGGCCCTCGCCCGCTCCGCCCCGGCGGCCGCGGAGCCCGGCCGATGATCGCCCGCATCCTGGCCTTCGTGCAGCTGGAACTGGCCGGCGGCTGGCGGCGGCCGCTGCCGAACTTCATGTTCGCGATCCTGGCCCTGCTCACAATCGGCCTCGTCGCCGGCAACGTGAAGATTTCCATCGGCTCGACCGACGTCGGCGGGGCAAAGACCGCGATCAACAGCGGGCTCAACCTGGCCTTCGTGGACGTCGGGATCCTCTCCGTCGTGCTCCCGTTTTACGCCGCGCTCGCCTGCGGCATGCCGCTGCTCGTCGATGGCGACCGCAAGATCTGCCGGCTGCTGCTCGCGACGCCGCTGACGCACGGCGAATACGCGGCGGCCCGCTTCCTCGCCGCCGCGGCCGGCCTCGGGGCCGTGCTCACCGCCTGGCTGGTGGTGCAGATGCTCGCCTGCCAGCTCTGGCCGCTCGACCCTGCGCGATCGATCCGCGTCGGGTTTTCACCCGGCAACTATCTGCTGCCTCCCATCCTTTTTGGGCTGCCGCTCGTGGTCTTCACCGGCGGCGTGTCGCTGTGGTCGGGGGTGCGGACCCGGCAGCCGGTCGTCGTCTTCGCCCTGCCACTGGTGATCTTCCTCGGCGGTGGGTTCTTCCTCTGGAGCTTCAATCCCGAGTGGCTGCCCCGCTGGGCGGACCGGCTCATGCAGGCGATCGACCCGGCCGGCTTCCGCTGGTTCCACCGCACCTTCGTCGACGAGCAGCGCAGCGTCGCCTTCCTCAACACGGCACCGCTGGTGCCCGACCTGCTGTTCCTCGCCAGTCGATGCGGCTTCGTGGCCCTCGGCCTGCTGGGCGTGTTCGCCGCGGGCCGGCGGCTCCGCCTCGAGGAGCGGGGCGACCGCCGCATCGGGGTCCCTGCGGCGGTGCTCGCCCCGGCGGCCGCGGTGCCGCAGACCGAGCCGGCCGCGGCGGCCCGGACGGCACTCCCCGCCACGACCGTCTCCCCGCCGGGACTCGTCGCCACCACGTGCCTGACGCTCGGCCGCGAGACGGCGGCCCTGCTCAAGTCGCCCGGCATCTGGCTGTTCGGACCGCTGATCCTCCTGCAGGTCTGCGGGGTCTCCATGCTCCGCACGGGCACCCTCGACACCATGCTGCTCATGACCGGCGGTGCGGCGGCGACCAACGCGTTCGGCGTCGTCTCCATCCTCCTTGTCCTGCTGACGCTTTTCTACACCGTCGAGAGCCTGTATCGCGAGGAGCGGTGCGGCCTCGACGGTATCGCCCGGGCCGCCCCCGTTCCCACGGCCGGCTGGCTGGCCGGCAAGACGCTGGCCAACGCGGTGCTGGCGCTGGTGATCATCGCCTGCGCCGCGGCGGCGATCCTTCTCACGCTCCTCGTGCAACGGTTTCGCACCGGCATCGCGGCGCCGCTCGATCTGCCCGCCTTGGTTCTCATCCTCGGCCTGCTCGTGGCCCCGACCCTCGTCGTCTGGACGGCGTTCGTGGCCCTGCTCGTGGCCGTCGCCCGCAACCGTTTCGCGGTCTACGGCCTGGCACTCGCGGCCCTCGTCGGCACGGGGTTCGCCGGCCAGTTCGGCTCGATCAACTGGCTCACGAACTGGGACCTGGGCTGGGATGCGCTCGTCTGGAGCGAACTCGACCGCCTGGGGGCGATGTGGCCGGCGGTCGTCGCCAATCGGCTCGTCATGCTCCTCCTCGCCGCGGTACTGATCGCGCTGACGCTCGTCCTCTGGCCGCGACGGCGGCCCGACCTGCGGGGCATCGCCGATCGACTGCGGCCGGCCGGCCTGTGGCGGTCCGCGCGGGTCCCGTTGCTCATGGCCCTGCCCCTGCTGGCCCTGGGCATCTGGACCGGCCAGCAGATTCGTGCCGGCTCCGGGGGCCAGCCGGCCCGCGACGCCGCCAAGGCCTACTGGCGGCGCAACAGCCGCACCTGGGAAGACCTTCCGCCCCCGGCCCTCGACCGGGTCGATGCGGACGTAAAACTGTTTCCCGACCGCCGCGGGCTTACCGTGACCGGCACGATCGTGCTGCGAAACCCGCATCGCGAACCGCTGGCCGAGCTTCCGCTGACGATCGGGCCGCACTTCACGTCTCGCGATTGGACGGTGGACGGCCATGCGGCGGATCCGACGAAGTCCGAACCGCCGCCGCCGTCGATCGAGAATCGCAGCGGGCTGTACGTGGTGCGCCCGCCGCAGCCGCTCGCCACCGGCGGCACCGTGACCGTGGGCTTCACGCTCGAGGGCTCGTTCCCCAAGGGCTGGTCGAAACGCGGCGGAGGCATGGGCGAGTTCGTCCTGCCCTCGGGGGTCGTGCTCACGAGTTTTTCGACGTCTTTCTTGCCGGTGTCGGGCTTCATGGGCGGGGTCGGCGTCGACGACGAAAACGGCCGCGATGCCAAGGCCTACCCGCCCGACCATTGGAAGCGTCGCGTCGACCCGCTCTTCGGCGCCGCCTGGTCGAGCCACGTGCGGCTGGCGATCGAAGGCCCGGAGGGCTGGGTGCTCAACGGCTGCGGCGTGGAGGAATCGCGGGAGAGCCTCGGCGACGGCCGGCAGCGGGTCGTGTGGAAGACCGAGCATCCCGTGCGGTTCTTCAACATCGTGGGCGGACCGCTGCGGTCGGCGGCCGGCCGGCGAACGACGGTCTTCTACGACCCGCGAACGCCCCACAACGTGCCGACGATGGTCCGGGCGCTCGACGCCGCCCGCGACCGCTACGGTTCGTGGTTCGCCGCGTATCCCTGGACGAACCTCCGCGTCACCGAGTTTCCCGGTCTGGCCGGCTACGCCCAGGGATTTCCGGGCAACATCGCGTTTTCCGAGACGATCGGCTATCTGGCGGCGCCCGTGGACGACGGGGAGCGGGAGTCCGATGCCGCCCGGCTCGATGCCGCCTTCTACATCGTCGCCCACGAGGCCGGCCATCAGTGGTGGGGCAACATGGTCACGCCCGGGAAGGGGCCGGGAGGCAACGCGATCTCCGAGGGGCTCGCGGAGTTCTCAGCCTGCATGCTCCTGCACCATGAGCTCGGTGCCGAGCAGGCCCGCGTCCTGCGGCGCCGCTGGGAGCAGGCGTATGTCGAGGGGCGATCGCCCGACAACGAGCGGCCGATCAACCGTGTCGACGGCTCCCGCGGTGGTGACGGGGTCGTCACCTACCAGCGGGCGGGCTGGGTGTTCTGGATGCTCCGCGGGCTCGTGGGAGAGGAGCCGCTGCTCGCGGGCCTCCGCGACTTCATCGCGACCTGGCGGGACGGCGTCGCGACCGACGACGGCCTCGATTTCCCGCTCGTCGAGGATCTGCTCGCGAGCCTCCGGCGCCATGCCCCCGACGCGGCCGCCTTCGACGACTTCGTCGGCCGCTGGATCCTCGGCAAGGACCTGCCCGAACTCGTGGTCCGCGAGGCCGAGGTGGAGCAGGCCGGCGACGGCTATCGCGTCACGGGGGAACTCGTGAACCTGGGCACCGGCCGGGCGGAGGTGCGGGTCCGGGTCGAGGGACGAAAACCGGATACCAAGGGGGATCCGTCACCAGTGGCGGACGCGATCGTGCCGGTGTCGGCCGAGGCCGCGGGCCGGTTCGAGATCGCCACCGACTTCGTTCCTGAGCGGATCGTGGTCGATCCCGAGGTCGAACTGCTCTTCACCGGCCGCAAGCGGTGCGAGACGCCGCTCTCGAAGCGGTGACATTCCCGGCACCACGAGCTTCAGCCCGCGGAAACCCATGCGAGCATTTCTGACCAGGACCATTGCCTTCGCTTGCTGCTCTGCCAGGGGCGTGCGTCAGGACGTTTCGCTCGTTGAACTCTAGAGAGGCGTCGAGCTTTGTGATCCAGTCGGTCATGTGCATCGGCCGCCGCCGCATCGCTTGGTCTTCGGCGTAGTCGAGGTACATCGCGACGACGCGGTTCAGGGCAGCCACCTCTTCGTGGGTCAGGTAGTTCTTCGCGATGCCGACGTCGGCCTTGCGGATCGGGCCTGCCGGTCCCTTTTTTTAAGTCGTCAGACCCATATTCGGCTTCGTGGCGTCGGCACGCTCGGCGATGGTCTCGGCGGCGGTGCGGCCGTGGATGGCCCAATGCAGTTTGTTCTGCACCGTGGCGTAGAAGTCCTGCGTGATCGGCGCATCTTTGTCGTAGTCGATGCGCGTCGCGTAAATGTCGGTGATCTTCTGGTAGAAGCGTCGCTCGCTGGCACGGATCGCGCGTATCCGCTCCAGCAGCTCGTCGAAATAGTCGGCCCCACGGCTGCAGCCGGCCATGAGCCGATCGTCGTCGGTCACGAAGCCCTTGGTGAGGTAGTCGCGAAGCGTATTCGTCGCCCACTGGCGGAACTGAGTGCCGCGAGCGGGCCGGCCAACGACCGCCACATTCTCGCCTACCTCAAGACCGTGCTCGCGAAGCTCGGCCTCGAGGGCACGAACCACAAGTTCCGGCACTCCTTCTGCACGATCGCCGTGCTCGCTGGGGTGGACTTCTTCACGCTCCGCCGCTGGGTCGGCCACACCGACGAGGAGGCGCTGAAGATCTACCTCCACATCGCCGACGAGCAGGCCCAGCTGACCATGCGGGAGCTGGCCGCGCGACGCGAGGCCGACCGGTCCCGCGCCGCGGGCAAGCGGCCGCGGAAGGCGGGCCGTGCCGCCGGCAACGCGGGGGCCGACGCCCGCGCCACACCCGCCCCCGAGAGGCAGGGCGTCAGCAAAGTTTCAGCAAAGTCATGGAGGTCAACAATGACTCGCTGTGCAATGAGCCTTGGAAACAAAAGGTTTCAGCAAAGTGTTACGGCGCCATGCCGGAGAGGGGCGGCCTCTCCGCTCGGGCCCGCGGTGCCGCCCTGGGGATCGCGATCGTGCCGCCGACGGCGGTGAAAGGGGGTGCGTCATGATGCACCTCCGCCAACCGATCCTGCTCCCGAAGGAGCAGCCGCTCCGCGCCCTGATCCACGCCCGGTTCTCCACCGAGGAACAGCGGCAGTCGAGCATCGACGACCAAGTGGCCTCGTGCCGGACGTTCCTGGAGTCGAACCTGCCCAAGGGCTGGAAGCCGCAGCAGGTCGTGATCGACGTCATTGCCGAGCCCGAAGTCAGCGGCGAGATCGCCGACCGCCCAGGGATCAATCAGGTTTGGGCAGGCATCGAGGCCAAGCGCTGGGACGTGATCATCGCCGAGGAATCGAGCCGGCTCTACCGCCACCCCACGAAGGCGGGCGAACTCTTTGAATCGGCGGTGGACGCCGGCGTGCGGGTGATCTGCCCGTCGGACTACATCGACACGCCTGACGACGACTGGCCCGACCGGCTGCACATGTGCCAGATGCAGCACTCGCGTTCGAACTTCTATACCCGGCAGCGGATCCGGCGGGCCCACGACGGCCTCTGGGCCCGCGGGGCCGCGGTGGGCAACACGGTCATCGGCTACAAGCGCCGGTGTACCGTGCCGGCGACGGAGACGGAGCCTGCCAGGCGCCCGTTCTATGACGAGATCGACGAGGAGAAGGCGGCGGTGATCCGCGAGGTCTTCGAGCGGATCGCGGCGGGCGAGACGTCCGCCGAGGTCGGCGAATGGCTCGACTCAATCAAGTTCGCCAAGGCGAAGTGGTCGCGTCAGGCCAAGTGGACGGCGGGCAACGTCAACGCGATTATCCGGCGAACCAAGTACCGGGGATTCGAGACCAATCGCGTGAAGGTGTCGAAGCGGAAGCTGCGGACGGGCAAGTCGGAGTACGTCTGGAACGACGAGGACAAGATCCCGACGCGGGAGAGCCCGCAGCTCCGGATCGTGTCGGATCAGCTTTGGTACAAGGCCAACGAGGTGGTCGACAAGCGACGCGTTTTCCAGAAGCCGGTTCGCGGTGCCGGCCATCCGCTCCGCGGCACGACCCGGCAGCGGCGCGGGCCCAGGAGCTGGATCTTACGGAGTACCACATGGAGAACTGCGCCGCGATCGTGCGGCTCATGGAAGCCGCAGGGCTCGCGGAGCCGTACCGACGGCTGACCGAGAAGCCCGACCATGTGCCGCAGTGGTGCAGCAAGCACTGGCTAAAGGCGGGCGACCGCAAGGGCGGCGGCAAACGCCGTCGGGCTTCCTGAAGTCAGGAACTCGGGGACGCCGCCGATGGCTTCGGCTTCGGTCGCCAGATTTCATGGCCGGAGGCGGCTTGCCGCTTCCGGGCGTCCTCGACGATGGCCGCGAGATCGTGTCCAAACTTTTCCGCGATGCGTCGCCGAGTCGCGTGAATGTCCTCGATCGTCGTGTCGCGATCAGGAGATTTCTGTGTCATCGTTCAGCAACTCCTCCGGCGTGCAGATGATCGGCCTCGCAAGTCCCGCGCTGTCCAGTACGCCAAAAACCTTGGGAAGGATTCGGGCATTCGCGATATGCGTGCAGTTCCACGTCAACAGGTAGTCTACTTGGTGATGAGCCACCATGGCGATATGCAAGGCGTCGACACTCGCCGATCGTGGCAGAATCGCCTTTCGCAGGATCTCTTCGGCGATGTCCAGGATTGCCCCTTCAACAGGCAGGATAGGGACACCTGCGAGCGCCTCGAGTCGACTCTGGGCGAGCGTGGAATCACCATCCGCCGCCTCGTCGAGCACGTACTGCGAGGTAACGAGCTCGTAGTTCGCCCGCTCTGCACCCCACCACCGTTGCGTCAACAGTTGCCGCGCTGCAGCAACGACCTGACCACTCGGTCGCCCACGAAGGTAGCTGACGATTGACGTTTCCACGTAAAGAGTCGGCATAGCTTCACCGGGTCGAAAGCAGGTTCAACGCGTCCGTCGACATCATCTTCATTCCGCCAGTCGGCGGCAAGCGCCGCTGTGCATTTGAGCCGGCGGTTGTATCGAGGTTCATCACGGCAGGGGCGGCGCCTTCAGGTGCCGCCCCTGCCTTCTTTTTTTCACGGAAGGTTCCATGGTGAAAATCACCACGTTCAACGACCGGCCGGTGCGGCATGTGCGATACATGCCCGACGGCACGGTTATCCTCAAGCTTTACGAGCGGCGGCCCGACGGCCCCGCTCGCCATCTCCGCATGTCGCTGGCCCAGTGGCTCGTCGGCCGCGGCGTCTATCTCTTGGAGAGCCACGCCACGCGGCGGGCCCAGGCTCGTGAGTGCGCCCGCCGCCGCTGCGGGTGACGAAAACACCGCTGTTTTCATGGTTGAGTCGCTCGAGTCCGTTGCTGGTTCGCAGTCTCCGCCGATGGGCGGCAGGGAAGGCGAAGACAGTGAGGGCTTCGGGGATGTTGGCTTCGAGCCAGCTGGCGAAGTCGGGTGCGGTCTTGTGG
>Ga0315908_10000152_pt1 | contig 56034 bp, 48 predicted proteins | sample LakEriMetagenome_12_FD_203520 | JGI IMG/M metagenome (GOLD analysis project Ga0315908, IMG submission 203520) | Freshwater fungal communities from buoy surface, Lake Erie, Ohio, United States - Buoy 4 MA124 | ecosystem: Environmental > Aquatic > Freshwater > Lake > Lake biofilm | place: USA...
GCCGATACGGCGGAGACGAGCAGGTTAACATGAGCAAAGGTAAAGATTTCCGGGGCCCCAGGAAGCGTGGCTTCGATGACGATGGTCCGATGGGCTATGAGCCGCGTCAAAACCGTACTCCGCGCGCCTTTGGTGCGCCGCAATTCGACTCGCCTCCGATGCCTGCAATGGGCGGCGGTTTTAGCGGCGGCATGAGCCAGGGCGCTGCACCCAGCGGCAATCCTGTGGATGCAGTCGTCAAGTGGTTCAAGGGCGACAAGGGTTTTGGTTTCGTTGAACTTGCCAATGGCACGGGCGACGCATTCCTTCACATCGGCGCTCTGCAATCTGCCGGCTATGAGACCGTTCCTCCGGGCGCCAAGCTCAAGGTTCTCGTCGGTCAGGGCATGAAGGGCGCGCAAGTGACCCGCGTGCTCGAGGTCGATGCATCCGGTGCTGTTGAGCAGCGTCCGCGCAGCTTCGGCGACAGCCCTCGCCCGCCCCGCCGCATGCCTGATCCGTCCTCCGCGACAGAAATGTCGGGAACGGTGAAGTGGTTCGATGACACCAAGGGTTTTGGTTTCGTCGCATCCAATGACGGCGGCAAGGACGTGTTCGTCCATATTTCCGTTCTGCGTCCTGCAGGCATTCAGCAACTTCCCGAAGGCCAAGCGGTCTCGATGCGGGTTGTTGAGACGCCGAAGGGCCGCGAGGCCGTTGCGATCGATCTCGCCTGATTGGCGTATTGATCTTGCACCGGGCACGTCCGTCCGGTTTGAAGGCGCTCGGAATCCGAGCGCCTTTTTCTTTGTCTGGCAGATCCTTGCAAGAGCGACATGAAACCCTCCCGCGACATATCCCGTTTGATCGAAATCATGGCTGCTCTGCGCACGCCAAAGAGCGGCTGTCCGTGGGATCTTGAACAGGATTTCGCGTCAATTGCCCCCTATACAATCGAGGAAGCCTATGAGGTGGCCGAGGCCATCGAGCGAGGCGATTATGCAGACCTTGCCGATGAGCTTGGCGACCTCCTGCTGCAGGTCGTTTTCCATGCGCGTATGGCGCAAGAAAAAAACCTGTTCGAATTCGGCGATGTGGTCGAGGCCATCACCAAAAAACTGATCCGCCGTCATCCGCATGTCTTCGGCGACACGCGTGACCTGTCGCCCGACCAGGTGAAGCAGCTCTGGGGCGCGATCAAAGCGCAGGAAAAAGCCGAGCGAGCCTTGCGCCGTGGGCCAGATGCACCGCTGGAAGAAACGGGGCTCCTCTCGAATATTCCCCATGCCCTGCCCGGCCTCACACGTGCCGTCAAATTGCAATCCAAAGCATCCAGCGTCGGTTTCGACTGGAACGATGCACGTTTGGTGCTCGACAAGATCAAGGAAGAAATCGCCGAATGCGAAGAGGCGCTCGCTGCGGGAAACAGCGCGCATATACGCGAAGAAATGGGCGATCTTCTATTCGCCGTCGCCAATCTTGCGCGCCATGTTGACGTCGATCCCGAAAATTCGCTTCGCGCAACCAATGCGAAATTCGAGCGGCGTTTTGCCTATATTGAAAGAAAGCTCGAACAGGGCGGCAGCGCACTACAGGACGCAAGCCTCGAGGAAATGGACGCGCTCTGGAATGAGGCCAAGGCAGACGAAGGCAAGATGTAAAACTTATTCCGGTGTGCCGTCATCGGTTGGCGTCAGCGACATATCCTCTGCACGTTTCGCATACGGGAAACGCTGGATAAGACGCTCGATTTTTTCAGGTGCGATCCGGAGCAGAATTTCTGTCGTTCCATCGGGCTGCGCCGCACGGTTGAGAACCTCTGCATTCTCATAGAGCCAGTGCAAGCCCTGCCCATCTTCTGGCGCGACCACGACACGAAAAAGCGAACGCCCGCGCGCAAGCTTGTTTTCAATGGCTTCGAGAAGCTCATCAATCCCCTGCCCGGTCACCGCCGACACAATAAAGGGACGCTCACCCGGACGCCGGCGTGCGGCTGCATCCGTCAATGAAAGACGCGCATTCTCGTCCAGCAGATCGAGCTTGTTCCAGACCTCGATAATCCTGTCGTGATCTTCGGGCTTGATCCCCAGATCGGCGAGAATGGCTTCCACATCGGATGATTGAGCCTGCGTGTCCTCATGCGAAATATCGCGCACATGCAAGATCACATCGGCTGAAATCACTTCTTCCAGCGTCGCGCGAAAAGCCGAGACAAGCATGGTGGGAAGATCGGAGATAAAGCCCACTGTATCGGACAACATGATCCGCGCACCATGGCGCAGTTTGAGCCCGCGCAATGTGGGGTCGAGCGTGGCAAAGAGCATGTCCTCCGCCAAAACCTCGGCACGCGTCAGTCGGTTGAACAAGGTCGACTTGCCGGCATTGGTGTAGCCAACAAGCGCAACCACGGGATAGGGCACGTCCTGTCGGCTCTTGCGATGAAGGCCGCGCGTTTTCTTCACGGCTTCGAGATCGCGTTCAATGCGCGTCATGCGTTCCTGGATCAAACGCCGGTCTGTCTCGATTTGCGTTTCACCGGGGCCGCCCAGAAAGCCGAAACCGCCGCGCTGACGCTCGAGATGGGTCCATGAACGGACAAGCCGCGACTTCTGATAATTCAAATGCGCGAGTTCGACCTGCAGGGAGCCCTCGCGCGTGCGCGCACGACGCCCGAAAATTTCGAGAATGAGGCCTGTGCGATCGATGACTTTCGTGCCGAAAGCTTTCTCGAGATTGCGCTGTTGAACGGGCGACAGCGCGCAATCCATCATCACGAGCGTGACGCCCTCGTCCTTCACCCGCTCGGCAATGTCTTCCACCTTGCCCTTGCCAAGAAAGGTCGCCGGCCGGATCTGCGTGAGCGTGACGAGTTCATGCCCCACGACATCGAGATCGATCGCGCGCGCCAGTCCCTCGGCCTCTGCGATGCGTGCTTCGGGCAAACGCAGAGAGCCCCGATCGAGCCGGGCCGAGGCACGATCAGTCAAATAAGGTCCCACGACCAGTGCGTGTGTCGACTGGGCGAGGGCCTTCTCGGGTTCGGTAACTGGTTTGCCGATGTCAAATGCGCTCAAAGGGACCCCGCACAGGCGCCGCCCCTGCCCGCATTACTTCTCGACAGTGTCATCTGCCTCAAACATCTGGATCGGATGTCCAGGCATGATGGTCGATATCGCATGCTTGTAGACAAGCTGCGAATGGCCATCGCGGCGCAGAAGGACGCAAAAATTATCGAACCAGGTAACAACGCCTTGGAGTTTGACGCCGTTCACCAAAAAGATGGTGAGCGGGACCTTGTTCTTGCGTACGAAGTTCAGGAACGTGTCCTGCAGATTTTGGGTGCGTTCAGCAGCCATTTTGTTCTCTTTCGGTCCATCCCGGGCTTCGCCGGGTTCAGGCATATTGAGCCTAGCGGAAGCCCCAACGACCCCGCAAGCTAAAGTTCTCATGATTCATACGGCTTTAGACTTAGGCTGTGCCGCTCAATCTATGTTCAACGACTTCAACTTCCGGTGAAGCGCCGATCGCTCCATCCCGATAAACTCCGCAGTTCTCGAGATATTTCCGCCGAAGCGCCCAATCTGCGCGACCAGATATTCGCGCTCGAAGACCTCCCGTGCCTCGCGGAGCGGCAGGCTCATCAATTTTTCGCCGCCGGTGCCATTCGGTGTGGTGGGAACCATGGTTCCAATCTCGGATGGGAGCATTTCGCTATTGATCACCGCCTCCGGATCGCCGGCGGTCAAAATCATCAGCCGTTCCACATTATTGCGCAATTGGCGGATATTGCCCGGCCAATCATGGGATTGCAGAACCGCTATCGCATCATCGCCAACCTGTCGGCGCGGCATGCCTGTGGTCTGGGATACTTGCTCGATGAAATAGCCGACGAGTTCGGGAATATCTTCGCGCCGCTCCGACAGTTCCGGCACCCGGATCGGCACGACCGACAGGCGATGGAACAAATCTTCGCGGAACGTGCCCTGCTGAATCGCGTTTTGGAGATCGCGCGAGGTTGAAGAGATGATGCGGACATCGACATGGACGCGGGTCGCACCGCCGACACGCTGGAAATTCTGATCAACGAGAACACGCAGGATTTTGTTCTGCGTCTCGCGTGGCATGTCAGCAATCTCGTCGAGATAGAGCGTGCCGCCATGGGCCTCCTCAAGCGCGCCCACCTTGCGCAAGCGCCCTTCCCCACCCTCAGTGCCGAATAATTCAACTTCCATCGATTCCGGCGTGATGGTCGCAGCATTGAGGACAACGAAAGGCCCTGCCGCGCGATTGGATGATTCATGAATGGCGCGCGCGACAAGTTCCTTGCCAGAGCCCGGTGAACCCGTGATCAAAACGCGCGAATTGGCTGGCGCCACGCGCTCGATCAAATTGCGCAATTGGTTCACAGCCGTCGATTTCCCGACGATCCTGGTGGTCGCCCCAGAGCGCGTTTTCAAATCGGTCAATTCACGCTTCAGGCGAGAGGCCTCAAGCGCCCTGTCGGCAACCAGCACAAGCCTGTCGGCCTTAAAGGGCTTTTCAATAAAATCATAAGCACCGAGCTTGATCGCGGAAACAGCCGTTTCAATATTGCCGTGACCGGAAATCATCACGACCGGCAAGGAGGGATGCTGCTCCTTGATCACCTGCAGAATTTGCAACCCATCGAGACGCGATCCCTGCAGCCAGATATCGAGAAAAACCAGATGGGGCCGCCGCGATTCAATGGCAGCCAAAGCCTCATCCGAATTACGCGCCGTGCGTGTCGAATGGCCCTCATCGGACAGAATGCCCGAAACACCTTCACGTATATCCGCTTCGTCATCGACGATGAGAATGTCGCTCAGCATGTGTTTTATGCCTTGTCTGTTGCGGTCGAAGCCATACGCGCCTCGTCCTTTTGCGTCATTGGAAAGAAAATTCTGACGCATGCACCCTGGCCCCAATCAGCATCGAGCAATTCGATGCCGCCACCATGATCCTCAAGAATCTTGGCAACGATTGGCAGGCCGAGGCCTGTGCCTTCTGCACGCGTCGTCATATAGGGTTCGAGCAATCTCTGTCGGTTCTCGGTTGGGAAACCTATGCCATTATCGGTCACCTCAATTGCAGCCACATGTGGCGATAGTTCGGCAATTCTGACCTTGATGCGTTTTGGTTCATCTGTGTCCGTCGTTCGGGCAGCCAAACCTTCCGTTGCATTTTTGATGATATTGGTGACGGCCTGCGAGATAAGCCGCCGGTCGAAAGAAGCACGCATCGGCTGTTCGGGTATCTCTTCGATAAATTCGATTTCCGGATGACCAACCTTCATCAGGAAGAGCACCTGCTTCACGGTCACATTGATATCTTCTTCCTCAAGCCGCGGTTTGGGCGTGCGCGCGAAGGATGAGAATTCATCGACCATGCGCTTGATGTCATCGACCTGACGCACGATCGTATCTGTACATTGATCGAAAATGTCGCGATCCTCGGTGATCACCTTGCCATATTTGCGCTTGATCCGTTCAGCCGAGAGCTGGATCGGCGTGAGGGGATTCTTGATCTCATGCGCGATGCGTCGCGCGACATCGGCCCAGGCGGAGGTGCGCTGCGCACTCACAAGATCGGTAATATCGTCCAGCGTGACGACATAGGATTGCTCGACATGGCTCGAGGGCTCGGTCGATACGCGAACGTTAAAGATGCGCTCGCGCCCGTTGCGCAAAATGGTGATCTGGCTCTGGTGCAGACGCTGGCTGTTCTCGCGCGCATCTGAAATCGTTTGAGCCAATTCCGGAATGGTCTGCGCCAATGCTTTGCCAATGGCGCTCTCAGCCCCCTCCTCCCCGGCGTCGAGGAGTTTTGTTGCCGATGGGTTGAGCACGGTGACATGGCCGGTTCCATCGACGCCGATCACGGCCGCCGGCACGCCCGAAAGAACAGCCTCGGTGAACAAGCGCCGCTCGTCGATCAGATTGCTGGCTGCAATCAGCCTGTTTTGCTGAAGCCGCAATTCCGATGTCATCTTGTTGAAGGTCGCGCCCAGATGGGCAAGATCGCCTTCCGATTTATGGACCGGCACCTGAACATAAAGATTGCCGGAAGAGACCTGGTCGGTAGCCGTGATCAAACGACGGATCGGGCTCACAAGCCGATTTGCGAAGGACAGGCCAAGCCACGTAGCAGAGAGCAACATGACAAGCGCCAGCAGCACATACATTGTCGCAAAGGCAATCTGAATATTGCGACGATGGGCATCGAAGGCTTCATAGAGCGCAATCAGGCTCGCAGCCTGTGCGGGGAAATCGACTGCGAAAGGATCGACAGGACGCGCCGTATAGAGAAATGAATTTTCAATATTGGTCAGTCCGCGCAAGGCAACGAATGTCCGCCCCTCGTCGAGAACAAGGCAGAGCGGCTCATTCTTGCGTGCATCTTCAAAATCATTGGCTTCGGGCGTCACAACCCGCCCGTCCAGGTTGCCCGTGTCGGCGCGCTCGATCAATGTGCCGTCAGGCGTCATCAGAACCGCCGTGGCGAAGCCCAGAATCCGCGAACGGCCGTTAAAGAAATCCTTGAACTTGTCACGCTCGTTGACGAAGAACGGCTGGATGCGGTCGAGATCGCTGGCCAGCAGGCGCGATTCCTGCAAAAGCGAGCGGCATTGCGATTCCCGGAAAAGCCGCGCTGCTTCAGCCGTATTGAGAACGAAGCCACGCACGTCTTGCATGAAGGCGGGATTGAGGCTGCGCTCCAGCGTGATCGATCCGACGACCGCAATGATGATCGCCGGCGCTGCAGCAATCCCGGAAAAGAGGCCGACGATCCGAACATGCAGGCCAGCGCCGGCCGCTCCCGCGCGATAGGCGCGAACAAGCCTCCAGACTTCGCCAACCAGAATCCCGAACAGAAAGAGGATCAGGATTGCATTGGCGAGAAACAGGCTCAGCACCACTTGGGTGGTGGGCGTGATCGGCGTGTAATCGGCAAAAACGAGGACCGTAAAGAGGCCGAGGCAAACGGCAAGTGTCACCACCACGGGCCCGAAACGCGACAGGAAACGGCGTTCGCCGCGATAGGCGGCGGGCCTTTTGCCCTGCATTGCTGGAGCCGTATCCATCCGCTGACCACCGTCCTGCGCCGATGCCCGCGTCAAAGACGCCGACACCCGTTCCTGCCACAAAAAGCGTGGCTTTCCTACAACGGTGTTGCCAGATTGCGACAAAATTGGGGGGCGGACGAGCCCAATCTCGGTTGTCCCCACCAGAAGAGAACCGCGATAGGGGTCAAAGCCAGCTGATGTTGCCCAAAAGCCGCGCCCCTAGCGAGGGGAGCGGATCAGCCTCACGTCCAGATCGCGGACTTTCTTGCGCAAAGTATTGCGATTGAGCCCCAATAATTCGGCGGCCTTGATCTGATTTCCGCGGGTTGCCGAAAGGGCAGCCAGGATCAGCGGATATTCGATCTCGCGCAAAACACGATGATAGAGACCGGGGGGCGGCAGATCGTCTCCATGCGAGCGAAACAGCGCATTCATGTGATGTTCGACAGCGCTCCCAAGCGTCGACGCTTCTTTGTCGGTTTCCTCGGTGCCTGCACCCGGCGCCGCATGACCTGGAGCGGCAGGAGCGCTCTGGCGCGAAACCATCGGAGCGTCATGGCCAAGCTCGGCCTCGACCAGCTGTTCGGTCACAAGCTCCTGCGGATAAAGCGCAGCGAGCCGCCGGATGAGATTTTCGAGTTCGCGGATATTTCCGGGCCAGCGATAGCGCTTCATACGCTCGAGTGCGGCCGCCTCCATATGTTTGGAGGGCAGGCCTTCGGCGGCAGCCAATTTGAAAAAGTGCCGGACCAGATCCGGCACATCTTCCGTGCGTTCGCGCAGCGGCGGCAGGCGCAGCGGCACGACGTTCAAACGGAAGAAGAGATCTTCGCGGAACAGGCCTTGCTGAATGAGAACCCGCAAATCCTTGTTGGTGGCCGCAACAATGCGAACCTTGGTCTTGATCGCCGTGCGCCCGCCCACCGTCGTATATTCGCCTTGCTGCAAGACGCGCAAAAGACGGGTCTGGGCTTCCATCGGCATGTCGCCGATTTCATCGAGAAACAAAGTCCCGCCTTCAGCCTGCTCGAACCGTCCCGCAGAGCGCGCATTCGCACCGGTAAACGCGCCCTTCTCGTGCCCGAAAAGCTCGCTCTCGATCAAATCGCGCGGAATGGCAGCCATATTGATCGCGACGAAAGGACCGCCGCGGCGTTTGCCGTAATCATGAAGCGCGCGGGCGACCAGCTCCTTGCCGGTGCCGGATTCGCCCGTGATCATGACAGTGAGATCGGTCTGCATCAGACGCGCCAGCGTCCGATAAATTTCCTGCATGGCCGGCGAACGGCCAACCAGCGGCATGCCCTCCATTTCGTCGGGGCGTTCCTTGGCCACACGCACGCGCGGTTCGCTCATGGCGCGCGACACGATGGTGACGAGTTCCTTCAGGTCGAAAGGCTTTGGCAGATAATCGTAAGCGCCGCGCTCAGAGGCCTTGATGGCCGTCATGAAGGTGTTTTGCGCGCTCATCACAATGATGGGCAGTTCCGGACGAAGCTCCTTGATCCGCGGCAGCAGTTCAAAGGCGTTTTCGTCGGGCATGACGACATCGGTGATGACGAGGTCGCCCTCACCTGCCTCAACCCAGCGCCAGAGCGTGCCTGCCGTCCCGGTTGCGCGCACCTCATAGCCCGCCCGCGTCAGCGCCTGGCTCAGGACTGTTCGGATTGCAGCATCGTCGTCGGCAACGAGGATATGTCCGGTCGCCATCTTACCCCATCTCCTCACACCGTATTGCACGGCGACAATCGCGTCTGGCGCCCCGAGATTGGCTCACTCCGCCCCTGTTCTGCCGTCGGTCGGCGTGAACATGGGCATCAGGACACGAAAGGTGGTCCTGCGGGGATGAGACTCGCACTCGACGATGCCGCCGTGATCGCCAACGATCTTTGCAACGAGTGCAAGACCGAGGCCAGTTCCCGAAGATTTGTTCGATACGAAGGGATCGAAAAGATGTTGAGCAATATCAGGAGCAACGCCCGGTCCATTGTCGATGACGCAGAATTCGAGCGGCAGGCTCACCGGGATATTGGCCCCTGGTGTCCGCAAACGCACGCCGGGACGGAAGGCTGTTGTCAGCTCAATCTGCCCGTCAATCGCATCCTCGCCTATGGCCTCGGCGGCGTTTTTGACGAGATTGAGAAAGACCTGCACCAGCTGGTCGCGATTGGCAAAAACCGGCGGTAATGACGGATCATAGCTCTCTGCCACCCGCACATGGCGCCCAAAGCCGGCACTCGCCACGCGTTTAACGTGATCGAGAACGGCGTGAATATTGACGCTGGTGCGCTCGATGGGGCGCTCATCTGAAAAGGCTTCCATCCGGTCGACAAGTTTCACGATCCGGTCGGTCTCATCGCAGATCAGGCTCGTGAGCTGGCGGTCCTCGTCAGACAGACCGGGCTCAAGCAGCTGGGCTGCGCCACGTATGCCGGACAGCGGGTTTTTAATCTCATGGGCCAGCATGGCCGCAAGGGCAGTAACCGAACGGGCTGCCCCACGATGGGTCAATTGCCTGTCCATTTTATCGGCAATTGTACGTTCTTGCAGCATAATGACTACGCCATCGCCACCACAATGCAGCGGCGATACGTTGATGTCGACAATCCGCTCAGCCCCAATCCGCGGCGTTCCGATATCCACCCGGTATTTATTGACCACCGCCCCGCGCGTGAGCGCATGTTCCAGAGCCGACAGGAGCGGCGATCCGAAGGGAACGATTTCCTCGAACTGGAGGCGCAGCAATTGGTTGCGCCCAAGCTGGAAGAAGGTCTCCGCAGCGACATTCACATCGCAAATCCGACCCTCTGCCGAGACGGCGAGGACGGGATGGGGTAGCGCGTTGAAGAGAACCTGCGCCGAGGGCGCAAAGCCCGGCGGATCGAGGCGGCGAGCCGACAATGTGTCCGTGCTCATCAGGCAGCCTCGCATGTTTGGGGCGCATTCAAGAGGAAGGCGCTCAGAATCCGCGCAGCCTCCTCCCGGTCCTCCGTGGTCACCAGACGAAGCCTGTCCTTGGCGCGCGCGGGATCTGTTCCCCCCGCATAATCGGCATAGGCCGCCAGATGTTTGCGGGCATGGCGCAGGCCTGCATGTTCACCCATCGAGCGACAAAGCGTATCGAGATGTTCGAGCGCCGCCTCTGCCCTGGCGGCGGCAGATGGCACATCCGCCGGCATCCCCTCAAGCGACCGGGCGATTTCCCCCACCAGCCAGGGCCGGCCAAGCGCCGCCCGGCCAATCATGACGCAATCGGCGCCCGAGGCGGCAAGCATGGCGCGGGCATCCTCCGCCGACGTGCAATCGCCATTGGCAACAAGCGGGATGGAAATAGCGGAGCGTACATTCCGGATTGCAGCCCAATCCGCTTTGCCCTTGTAAAACTGCATGCGGGTTCGCCCGTGTACGGTGACGAGTTGCACGCCTTCCGCTTCGGCTCGTCGGGCGAGTTCAGGAGCGTTTTTCGAGCCCTCATCCCAGCCTAGCCGCATCTTGAGCGTGACCGGGATGGATACGGCTGAAACAGTTGCGCGGATGAGCCCGAGCGCATGATCGAGATCGCGCATCAGGGCTGACCCGGCATAGCCGCCCGTCACGCGTTTGGCGGGGCATCCCATATTAATATCGACCAGAGCCGCACCGGAGGCTTCCGCCAGACGCGCGGCCTCGCCCATCCAATAGGGATCGCAGCCGGCAATCTGAACCACATGCGGATCGACGCCCGCCCCCTCGGCGCGCAGGCGGGTCTCCTCATGTCCGCGCACATAATCGTCGCTGGCGACCATTTCCGAGACAACAAGCGACGCCCCGAAGCGATTGGCGATCCGCCGCATGCCGATATCGGTCACGCCCGACATGGGGGCAAGAATGGCGCGGCCCCTTAAGCGCAACGGCCCGATGGCGACAGAAGCCGGCTCACCGGCCTCACGCTGATCGGCCTTGCCTAAAGATTGGGCAATGTCACGCATGGCGGGATCATATCGCCTTTTGTGCAATGCGCAATGAAAGGCAGGGGCGGAACCAACACGACCTTAGGCGTGGTCCCACCCCCAAAAAATCAGGCCAGAGCCTTGAGCGCGGCACGCCCCGCATAGCGGGCCTGGCTGCCGAGTTCCTGCTCGATGCGGATGAGCTGGTTATATTTGGCCAATCTGTCCGAGCGCGCCAGCGAGCCCGTCTTGATCTGTCCGCAATTGGTCGCCACCGCGAGATCGGCGATGGTGGAATCTTCCGTCTCGCCAGAGCGGTGCGACATGACGGCCGTATAGCCGGCGCGCTGGGCCATTTCGACGGCAGCCAAGGTCTCGGTCAGCGAGCCGATCTGGTTGACCTTCACGAGGATGGAATTGCCGACGCCCTTTTTGATGCCGTCCGACAGGCGCGTCACATTGGTGACGAAGAGATCGTCGCCGACCAGTTGGCATTTTGCGCCGATCTTGTCGGTGAGCAGCTTCCAACCCTGCCAATCGTCTTCGGCCATGCCGTCTTCGATGGAGACGATCGGATAGGCGCCAACGAGCTGGGCGAGATAATCGACCTGCTGTTCGATGGTGCGCGTTTTTCCCTCACCTTCAAAGTGATAGCTATTGTTCTTGAAGAATTCGGTTGAAGCGCAATCAAGGCCGAGCATCATATCACCGCCGGGCTTGAAGCCGGCCTTTTCAATGGCCTTCATGCAGAAATCGAGCGCCGCCTCGGCAGACGGCAGGTTGGGAGCAAAGCCACCCTCATCGCCGACATTCGTATTGTGCCCGGCCTTCTTCAGCTCGCCCTTGAGAACCTGAAAAACTTCCGCACCCCAGCGGATCGACTCGCTGCAGCTCGGCGCGCTGACAGGCAAGATCATGAATTCCTGGAAATCGATCGGATTGTCGGCATGTGCGCCGCCATTGACGATATTCATCATCGGGACAGGCAGCATGCGGGCCTGCGTGCCGCCGACATAGCGATAGAGCGGCAGGCCCGAGGCATCGGCTGCGGCCTTGGCCACCGCCATGGAGACACCGAGAATGGCATTGGCGCCAAGCCGCGCCTTGTTCGGCGTGCCGTCGAGCTTGATCATCGTCTCGTCGATCAGAACCTGATCTTCGGCCTCCATGCCGGCAATGGCGCCAAAAATCTCTTCATTGACGGCATTGACCGCCTTGAGAACGCCTTTGCCGCCGAAACGGGCCTTATCGCCGTCGCGCAATTCCACCGCCTCATGCGCCCCAGTCGAAGCGCCCGATGGCACTGCCGCGCGGCCCATGGAGCCGTCTTCGAGGATCACATCCACTTCGACGGTCGGATTGCCACGGCTGTCCATGATTTCGCGGGCGTGGATATCGACGATGGAGGTCATTTTGGCTCCTGGAGAACGAGGGGCTGATTTGTGCCGCCTGTTTAGGCCAAAGCCTTCCTGCGGGGAAGTGCCACGCTGGTCCAAAGGTGCAAAAGGTTGATGCTGCTCACAGCAGGGTTTATGGGAAGCCGCCCCGTCGATCCCGACAGGTCGAAGAAAGATCGATTTCAATGAGCAATCCCGGCGCGCCCAAACAACTCGGCCAGCATGTTGCCATGCCCTATTCGCCCGAAGAGGCGCAGCTCGAGCGCGTACCCAATCCGCATCCGGGAACGAATTATGTGGCCCGTTTCACGGCGCCCGAGTTCACCTCGCTCTGCCCCGTCACCGGCCAGCCCGATTTCGCCCATATTGTGATCGACTACGTGCCGGGCGACTGGCTGGTGGAATCCAAGTCGCTCAAACTCTATCTGTCGTCCTTCCGCAATCACGGCGCCTTCCACGAGGATTGCACGGTGCGGATTGCGAAAGATCTCGCCGCATTGCTCGAACCCAAATGGCTGCGCATCGGAGGCTATTGGTATCCGCGCGGCGGCATTCCCATCGATGTCTTCTGGCAGACCGGCGAAGTTCCCGCCGGAACATGGGTGCCCGACCAGGGCGTCCCCCCCTATCGCGGACGGGGTTGAGTTAAGCCAATAACGCGCGCCCCGCTTCTCCCGTGGGGAGAAGCTGTCATGCGAAGCATGACTGATGAGGGGATGCGCTCGCAAGCAATGGCATAGCCCCTCACCCGGCTCAGGGCTGCGCCCTGAGTCCGCCCTCTCCCTTTGGGAGAGGGTTTGCCCGAAGGGCGTAACTCATCTGCATGAGATGATCGGCGAGCGCCTGCCTGCTCTCAAAACGCGGCAGATCGTCGAAAGCCGCGGGCGCGCCAATCTCCACATCGACGCGCGTACCGATCTTGCGGCGCAATTCATGAAAGAATAGCGCGAGCCGCATCATCGGATGAATGTGGCTGGCAAATTGAAACAATGCGCTGTTCTGGCCGATAAAATTCACCGGGACCAATGTGGCGCGCGATTTCTCAGCTAATTGGGCGATAATGGGCTGCCAGCGCATATCCACCGCAGGCTCGCGACCGAACCAGTCAGGCGATGTCGAGACGGCCCCCGCCGGAAAGACGATCAGCGAGCCACCTGCTGCCAAATGCGCGCGCGCTTTGGCGCGCGATGCGACATTCGTCTTCACAGCTTCGGACGTCGTGTCGAAATCGACGGGCAAAACATAGGGCGCTATTTCTGGTGCACGCAGCAAGACTGCATTGGTGAGCACCAGAAAATCATCGCGCACGAGACTCAAGATCCAGCTCAGTGCAATACCGTCGAGAACGCCGAAAGGATGGTTGGAGCTGACGATCAGAGATCCCGTGCGCGGAATTTGCGCCAGCGCATCCTGGCTGAACCGAAGATCGACCTCGAGCTTTTTAATGCAGGCGCCAAACCAGTTTTCGCCCGGCTGCATATCGCGTCTGTTTTTGAGATAGAGATTTTCGACGAAACGCGCGCCGGTAATTTTTTCGAGTGAACGAATGAGCAGGCGGCGGGGCAATGGCGTCGAGGAATCGACATAGCTGAAGGGCGTTTCTTTCATGCTAGCGCCCTAGCCTGCCTGCATGACACTTTTGCGTCATGCGCCTTTGGAAATTTCGTCGAAAGCCATGAGCTGGCGCAGCAAGGCTTCCATCTCATTGAGGGGCACCTGATTGGGTCCATCCGAAAAGGCCTGAGCCGGATTGTCATGCGTCTCGATAAAGACACCAGCCACGCCCACTGCCACGGCGGCGCGCGCGAGAACGGGGACAAATTCGCGCTGGCCGCCCGATGACGTGCCCTGACCGCCCGGCTGCTGCACCGAATGCGTCGCATCGAAAATCACCGGCGCGCCGGTCTGCTCGGCCATGATGGGCAGCGAGCGCATGTCGGAGACGAGCGTATTATAGCCAAAGCTCGCGCCACGTTCCGTCACCAGAACATTGGCATTGCCCGCGCCGGTCAATTTGGCGACGACATTCTTCATGTCCCAAGGTGCCAGAAACTGACCCTTCTTCACATTCACCGGCTTGCCGGTCTTGGCGGCGGCCAGCAGCAGATCGGTCTGGCGGCAGAGAAACGCCGGGATCTGCAACACATCCACGACCTCGGCCGCAATGGCGCATTGATCGTTTTCATGCACATCGGTGACGACCGGCAGCCCGAACTTTTCCTTGATCTCGGCGAAGACCGGCAGCGCCTGTTTCAGCCCAAGCCCGCGCTTTCCCTCTAGCGAGGTACGATTGGCCTTGTCGAAAGAGCTTTTGTAGACGAGGCCAATGCCGAGCTTCGACGTGATTTCCTTCAATGCGGCAGCCATGGTCAGCGCATGTTCGCGGCTTTCCATGGCACAGGGGCCGGCCATGAGAGCGAGCGGCCGGCGATTGCCAAATGTGACCGCACCCGGCCCCGTGCCGATCGTGACATCTGCCCTAGCCTGCATGGTGATTACCCCGGATCTTGAAACAGGCCCCTGCGCTACAGAAGCCGGGGGCCGCTGGCAAGGGGCAGATGCGACCACCCTTTGCCGCTCGCGCCCCGAAGCGCTATATTGAGGCCATTGGAGCCCTGCTCATGAATATTGCCATTAAAAATGCTTCCGACCTGCTGGTGGAGCGCCTGAACAGGCGTGCGGCCTTGAACCGGCGCACCCCCGAAGATGAGGCGCGCGCCATTCTTGAGCAGGCCCTTGCGGATGCCCCGCCCGTCACGGGCCCCGCCGCTGTAGCCGCCGAAATTCGGAGCCTCGGCCTTCGTACTCCATCCGAATCCGTCGAGATCATCCGTGAATTCCGCGATCGCTAGGGTCGTCGACGCTTCTGTCGTTGCCGCGATACTCTTTGCCGAACCGGAGATGGACGAGGCGCTCCGGCTCGTGGAGGGGTATGCGCTCATCGCTCCCGACCTGCTTGCTTATGAGATCGTCAATGTTGCGATCAAGAAGTCCCGCCGTCATCCGGAGTCGCGAGACCTTATTCAAGCAGCCCTTTCCAAGTTCGAAAGTCTTGGGATCAAGCTGATCGACGTTGAACCTTCTCCCGTTTATCAAACCGCGGATATGTCAGGTTTGACTGGGTACGACGCCGCCTATCTCTGGCTAAGCCAGGTCAAGCAGACGGAACTCGTGACCTTCGACAAACGACTGTTACAGGCAGCCAGCGCCCCCTAATCCGTCGCCTGTTCGAACACAAGCGCCGTCCCAAAAGCCTTGTCCGGCGGGATGATCAGTCTGCGGCCGACCTCCGCCGCGCTCACGCCCGCCTCCTCCAGACGATCTGCGACAAGCTCCAGGTCATTCACGGCGATGCGCGAGGCCGCCACATAGGGCTCGTTGCGAGCGGAAAACGCTGCATCGCCGAAACGGTGGCGAAAAGCGGGCTCGGTGAGAACTTCGATGGACTGGTCCGGGCCGATCTCAAGATCGATGCCCATGGATGTCGCAAGCATGTGGCGCTGGCCCGTGACATGGGACAGAAACTCGGCATGGGCGGAAGGATTTTCCGCGACCATCACCACACCCGCTACGCCAATCGCACCATTGGGATGGGCCTGCATGTCGCGCGCATAAAATTCCTCCGGGAAATGATGCTGGCAGGCGAAGAAAACGACATCGGGCATGAGTTTCGACTGCGCAAAGGCGAGCGTGAAAGCGACATAGGAGGGCGTGCCGTCGGGCTTCTTGCCTTTGCGCTCGAAATGGAAGGGTTCGAAATCGCCGACGCCTGCATGCCTGTATTCGTTGCGAACGAAAGACGCATCATCAGCCTTCAGCGCGAGCATGGAGACGCCCTCACCCTTGGCAAGTTGCTCCGCGACATGGCCTGCAAAAGAGAAGACATGCGGGTCGAGATCGACCGGCGGCTTGAACCCCGCCCCCTGCCCGATCAACTCGATGAAATGCCCATCGAATTGCACGATGTGATTTTCCGTGCCCCAGGGATGCTGGTTACGCGCACCAACGAGAAAGCCGAGGCGGCGATAAAACTCGGCCTGCGCTGTGAGATCGCGGGACGCATGAACGACATGGTCGATAGCGCGCGGCATGGGGCACCTCCTGAGAGAGATTAGCACCAATCCGGATTACGGCGAAGGCACGATGCCGTCATTGCGAGCGAAGCGAAGCAATCCAGAGTCGCCGCGCGCTCTGGATTGCTTCGTCGCTTTGCTCCTCGCAATGACGTAGTTCACACCAACCGGCTCTGCGCCTTGGCCGCCGCAATAAAGCTCGCAAAGAGCGGGTGCGGCTCGAAGGGGCGTGACTTCAGCTCGGGGTGATATTGCACGCCGATGAACCATGGATGATCCGCGAATTCCACAGTCTCGGGCAGCAGACCGTCCGGCGACGTACCGGCAAAGACCATGCCCTTGGCTTCAAGCGCCTCGCGATAGCGCATGTTCACTTCATAGCGGTGACGATGGCGCTCGGAGATTTCGGTTGCGCCATAGACCTGCGCGATGCGCGAGCCTTCCTTGAGCGAAGCCGCAAAAGCGCCAAGGCGCATCGTGCCGCCGAGATCGCCGCCCGATGCTCGCTTTTCTAGTTCGTTTCCGCGCATCCATTCGGTCATCAAGCCAACAACGGGCTCTTTGCAGGGGCCGAATTCGGTTGAATTAGCGTCCTTGATGCCAGCCAGCGAACGTGCCGCCTCGACCACTGCCATTTGCATGCCGAAACAAATACCGAAATACGGTACTTTGCGCTCGCGGGCGAAACGCGCGGCCATGATCTTGCCTTCCGCACCACGTTGGCCGAAGCCGCCGGGCACGAGAATCCCATGCACATGTTCAAGCAGAGGCGCAGCATCGCTGCTCTCGAAAATCTCGGATTCGATCCAATCGAGTTTCACCTTCACGCGATTGGCAATGCCGCCATGCGCGAGCGCTTCGATCATCGACTTATAGGCATCCTTGAGGCCCGTATATTTGCCGACGATGGCGATGGTGACTTCGCCTTCGGGATTGTGGATGCGCTCGGAGACCGCCGTCCAGCGGCTCATGTCGGGCTTGGGTGCCGGCTCAATGCCGAAAGCCGCGAGCACTTCGCGGTCCAGCCCCGCATCGTGATAGGCGCGCGGCACGTCATAGATCGTGCCGACATCGCGCGCCTCGATCACGGCCGTTTCACGCACATTGCAGAAAAGAGCGAGCTTGCGGCGCTCTTCGACCGGAATTTCGCGATCGGAACGGCACAAAAGAATATCCGGCTGAATGCCGATGGAGCGCAGCTCTTTGACGGAATGCTGCGTCGGCTTGGTTTTCAATTCGCCGGCGCTGGGAATATAGGGCAGCAGCGTCAGGTGAATATAGATTGCATGTCCGCGCGGCAGATCATTGCCGAGCTGACGGATGGCCTCGAAGAAGGGCAGACCCTCGATATCGCCGACCGTGCCGCCGATTTCGACGAGCACGAAATCGACACCCTCATTGCCCTCGAGCACGAATTCTTTGATCGCATTGGTGACGTGGGGAATGACCTGCACCGTGCCGCCAAGATAATCGCCGCGGCGTTCCTTGGTGATAATGTCCTGATAGATGCGACCGGTGGTGATATTATCGGCGCGGCGCGCGGGCGTGCCCGTGAAACGCTCGTAATGGCCGAGATCGAGATCGGTTTCCGCCCCGTCATCTGTGACGAAGACTTCGCCATGCTGATAGGGCGACATCGTGCCCGGATCGACATTGAGATAGGGGTCGAGTTTGCGAAGGCGAACCGTGTATCCACGGGCCTGAAGAAGGGCACCCAGAGCCGCAGACGCAAGCCCCTTGCCGAGAGAAGACACCACGCCGCCGGTGATGAAAATGTAGCGCGCCATGGGAGTCGAGACCTATCCCTCAAAACCCGAATCGGAAAGCGGAAAAAGCAACGAAGCCAATGTTTCCACAAAGCATCCGCGAAAAAAGAAAAGGGCCGGAAGATCCGGCCCTTGTCTCTTGCCTCACTGTTGTGGGCGAGGTGGCTGCGGAACGGCGGGAGCCGCCGGAGTGGCAGGCGTCGTCCGATCCATGCGCTGCAGCTGATCCAGCAGGTCACCGCCAGGGGCGGGAGCGCTAGGGCCGCTCTGCGGCGCCACGCGATCGAGCACAGAGGTCGGCGCGCGTCCCCAATTGGCAAGAAGCGTCAGACCCAAAGAGGTCAGGAAGAAAATGGTCCCCAGGATCGCGGTGGTCCGCGTCAGGGCATTGGACTGGCCGCGTCCCGTCATCAGGCCACCGCCGCCGCCAATGCCAAGGGCGCCGCCCTCGGAGCGCTGCAGGAGCACAACGACGACCAGGGCTATGACCACCATGAGATGGATGACGATGAGAACGGTCTGCATGGTTCCAGAAACCTCAAAAAAGACGACACGGCCCTGCCCGCCGCCATGATCGATGCGCGTCATACATCACAGGCGCGCCCCGGTCCACCTCGGATCGGGGCTGAGCCGATCAACCCTTGTAAACCGCCGCAATCGCCAGGAAGTCCGAGGCCTTGAGGCTCGCCCCGCCGATCAGCGCCCCGTCCACATTGGAAACCGCCATCAGCTCGGCCGCATTGGAGGGTTTGACCGATCCGCCATAGAGGAGCGGGATGCCCGCCCCTTCCGCCCCGGCCAGCCGCAAAGCCACGCCCCGGATAAAATCATGGACTTCGGCCACATCGGCGGGCGTCGGCGTGAGCCCGGTGCCAATGGCCCAGATCGGCTCATAGGCGATGACCAGCGAGGCGGCTGAGCCGCCAGCCGGCCAGGATTCCTCCAGCTGCTTGCCCACAACGGCCAGAGTTTCCCCGGCCCGGCGCTGCGCCTCGCTTTCGCCGACGCAGACAATGGCGGTCAACCCGGCTGCAATGGCGGCCTCCGCCTTGGCTTTCACCTGTGCGGAGGTCTCTTGATGGTCGGTGCGCCGCTCCGAATGGCCGACGATGGCATAGGCCGCACCGGCATCCTTGAGCATTTGGGCCGAAACATCGCCCGTATGCGCCCCGGACTCTTTGGAATGGCAATCCTGCCCGCCAATGGCCAAAGAAGAGCCCGAGGCAAGATCGGCGGCCGCCATGACCAGGGTCGCGGGTGGGCAAATGGCGGTCTGCGCCCGTCCGGCCCCGCCGGCCATGACACTCTCGCGAATGGCCGAAAGTTCGGAAAGGGAGGCCTTGAGGCCGTTCATCTTCCAGTTTCCGGCAACAAGAGGACGCGGGCGGGTGGTCATGGGTAGGTCACTCCAGAATGGCTTTCAGCGGCCCCACTAGCAGATGGGGTGGCTCGTTCCAAGCATCCCGATTGGGGACACGATGGCGCGTTGCATCGCAGACGCCCCCTCCCTATAGTCCGCGCCCTGCGGCGCAATGATTTGCGCCCTTTCACGAACACCGGATGAGATCATGCTTGAAGGCATGCGCAGGGCCACGCAGAATTGGTTTGGCCGCACAATTTTGACGATCGTCTTCGGCTTCCTGATCTTTTCCTTTGCGATCTGGGGCATTGGCGACATTTTCCGCGGCATTGGCGTGAGCAATGTCGCTGAAGTCGGCTCGACCAATATTTCAACGCAGGATTATCGCCAGGCCTATCAGACGCAGCTGCAGAATCTGCAGCGCCAGATGCGCCGCGCCGTCACCAATGAACAGGCGCGCGCCTTTGGTATCGACCGGCAGGTCCTGCAGCGGATGATTTCGGAAGCCGCGCTCGACCATAAGGTCAAACAACTCGGCCTCGCCATTTCCGATGAGACCATCGCCCGCCTGATCCTTGAGGATCCGATGTTCCAGGGCTTCGATGGTCGCTTCGATCGCATGCGTTTCAACGACATTATGCGCGAGAACGGCTTTAACGAATTGAGCTTCGTCCGCGAACAGCGCCGCACCCATCTGCGCCGCGAAATTGCCGAGGCCGTTGCCGGCAATGTTCCTGTTCCGCTGGCTGTGCAGGAAGCCATTCATCAATATTCAACGGAAACGCGCGCGATTGAATTTCTGCTCTTGCCGGCGACGGCTGCGGGCGAAGTCCCGGCGCCGAGCCTGGAGCAATTGCAGGCCTATTTCGAACCGCGCCGCGCCAGCTGGCGGATGCCCGAATATCGCAAAATCGTCACTCTTGCCATCACCCCGCAGATCCTCGCCGACCCATCGCAGGTGAGCGAGACCGATGCGCGCGCTCATTACGAGCGGATCAAGGGCGACCGCTACGGCACGCCGGAAACGCGCGCGCTTCAGCAGATTGTTTTCTCCTCTGAGGAAGCCGCCCGCAGCGCCAGCGACAAAATCAAGGGCGGCGCGTCTTTTGCCGATATTGCCAAAGAGCAAAATCTGTCGGACGTCGACATTGCTCTTGGCACTGTGACACGCGCCTCCATGGTCGATACAGCCATGGCGGAAGCGGCATTTGCTTTGAGCGAAGGTGCCGCGAGCGCGCCCATTCAGGGTCGTTTCGGATGGGTGATCTTGCGCGCAGACAAGATCAATCTGGCCAATGTGCGTGACTATGGCGACGTTGCCGAAGAGGTCAAACGCGAATTGGCAATGAACCGCGCCCGTCCCCGCGTTCAGCAATTGCATGATGCAATCGAAGATGAACGCACCTCCGGCAAGGCGCTGGTGGAAGCCGCCAAAAAAGCGGGCTTCGACGTCGTAACGCTCGAGGCCGTGGATCAGCAGGGCCGCGATCCGGCCGGTAATCCGGTTGTGCTGACCGATCGCGATTCCGTCGTGCGCGCCGTCTTCGCATCGGACATTGGTGTCGACAATGAAGCGGTCAATACGCGCGATGGCGGCTATGTCTGGTTTGAGATCGTCTCCATCGATCCCGCCCATGAGCGCAAGCTCGATGAGGTGAAGGACGAGATTGTGGCAGCGTGGCGCGACGACGAGACACGCCGCCTGCTGTCTGCCAAGGCCGCCGAATTGGTGAAAGCCATGGAGGATGGAACCAGCATTGCCGATATTGCCAAAAGCAATGGCGGGCTTGAGGTTCAGGTCAATGGCAGCGTTCGCCGCGGCGGCGCTGAAGGCCTGCCGCCGGGTGTCGTCGCGCAAGTGTTCAATGCGCCGGTGGGCAAGGCCGGATCAGCGGCAGGCGCTGAGCTGACGCGCTATGTCTTCACGATCAATGACAGTGTCGTACCCCCGTTTGAGGCCGACAATGAACAATCCAGAGCGGTCGCAGCCCAGCTTGCGCAGGCTTTCAGCGGCGATCTTCTGGAGCAATATCTTTCCAAACTCCAGGCCGACATCGGCGTGAAAATCAATGCAGCCGCGCTCAATCTTGCGGTTGGCGGCGGCGAGTCATTCTGAGAAACGGACACCATGTTCGAACCGTCATTCGAGGCTTTTGAAAGCGCTTATGCGGCGGGTCGGCCGGTGCTCGTCTCGACGCGCCTTGTCGCCGATCTCGAAACGCCGGTCTCCGCTTTTCTGAAATTATCCGCCGGCAGACCCGGCAATGTGTTCCTGCTTGAATCCGTTGAGGGCGGTGCCTCGCGCGGCCGCTATTCGATGATCGGGCTCGATCCCGATATTATCTGGCGCGCCAATGGCGAGGCCAGCGAGATCAATCGCAACGCCTTGAGCGATGCGCAGGCCTTCGTGCCCTGCCCCGGCAAGCCGCTTGACGCCTTGCGCGCCCTGATCGCGGAATCCGCCGTGCCTGCCTTCGAGGGCCATGACATGCCGCCCATGGCGGCGGGCGTCTTCGGTTATCTCGGCTACGATATGGTGCGCCAGATGGAGCGACTGGCGCCAGCCAAAGCCGATCCGATCGGTGTTCCTGAAGCCATGATGATCCGCCCGACACTGATGGCGGTCTTCGATTCCGTGCGCGATGAATTGAGCGTCGTTACGCCGGTGCGTCCGCAGCAGGGTGTGTCAGCGCGCGCCGCCTATGAGAGCGCGCAAACGCGCCTCGACAAAGTTGTCGCCGTGCTGGAAAGCCCGCTCGACCATGCTGCCCCGCAAGCCGATCCGCGCCTGCTCGCACAACCGCCTGCATCCAACACGAGCGAAAACCGTTTCCTCGAAATGGTCGCCCGCGCCAAGGATTACATTCGCGCCGGCGATATTTTCCAGGTCGTGCTCTCGCAGCGTTTCACAGCGCCTTTCGAGCTTCCGGCCTTCTCGCTCTATCGCGCGCTCCGCCGCGTCAATCCTGCGCCCTTCCTCTGCTATCTCGATTTCGGCGGTTTTCAGATCGTCTGCTCCAGCCCTGAAATTCTGGTGCGGGTGCGCGAGGGCAAGGTGACGATCCGTCCTATCGCCGGCACGCGCTGGCGCGGCAAGACGCCGGCGGAAGACGAGGCTTTGGCGGCCGAACTTCTCGCCGATCCGAAAGAGCGCGCCGAACATCTCATGCTGCTCGACCTTGGCCGCAACGATGTCGGCCGCGTGGCGGAAATCGGCACGGTGGAAGTGACCGACAAATTCTTTGTCGAACGCTACAGCCACGTCATGCATATTGTCTCGAATGTCGAGGGTCGGCTCTCTTCCAAACATGACAATATCGATGCTTTGTCGGCGGGCTTTCCCGCCGGCACGGTCTCCGGCGCACCAAAAGTGCGCGCGATGGAAATCATCGACGAATTGGAGGCCGACAAGCGCGGCATTTATGGCGGCTGCATCGGCTATTTTGGTGCGCAGGGCGAGATGGATACCTGCATCGTGCTGCGCACCGCCGTGATCAAGGACGGCAAAATGCATGCCCAAGCAGGCGCCGGCATTGTCTACGATTCCGACCCCGCCTCCGAACATCGCGAATGCGTCAACAAGGCAAAGGCCCTGTTCCGCGCCGCAGAGGAGGCCGTGCGCTTCGCCACGGGCGGCAAAAGGGGCCAGTGATCGCCCCTCGCCTTGACCTTGCGCGCGCCGCGCCCCAAGAAGGACGTATACAAGGTTAGCTCATGTCCAAAGTCACGCTGATCGACAATTACGACAGTTTTACCTGGAACCTCGTCCATTATCTTGGGGCGTTGGGGGCCGAGGTCGAGGTCGTGCGCAATGATGAGCGCAGCGTCGAAGATGTTTTGGCGGCCAAGCCCGATGCAATCCTTCTTTCGCCCGGACCCTGCACGCCCAGAGAGGCCGGCATCTGCCTCGATGTGATCCGCAAGGCCAATGGCAGCGTGCCGATCATGGGCGTGTGTCTGGGCCATCAGGCGATTGGCGATGCTTATAGCGGCGATGTCGTGCGCGCGCCCGAGCCGCTGCATGGCAAAATGTCCGAGATCACGCATCGCGGCGAGACTTTGTTTGCCGGCATCAACGGCCCCTTTCAGGCAACCCGCTATCATTCGCTGATTGTGGAGCGCAAAACGCTCCCCGCTAATCTTGCCGTCACTGCCGAAGCCGATGGCCTCATCATGGCTTTGTCGCATCGCACGCATCCGGTGCATGGCGTGCAATTCCATCCCGAGAGCATTGCCTCGGAACATGGACATCTCATCTTGAAAAATTTCCTCGATCTCGCCGACGCCTTCAACCGGCAATCGGGACGCAAGGCCTGATCGGAGCTGCCACATGGATTCGTTCAAACCTCTCATCGGCAAGATTGCGACAGGCGCCAGCCTGACGCGCGCCGAAGCAGAGCTCGCCTTCGAGAACATTCTGTCTGGCGAAGTCACGCCCGCGCAAATGGGCGGCTTCCTGATGGCTTTGCGCGTACGCGGCGAGACGGTTGATGAAATCACCGGCGCAGTGACCGCCATGCGCGCGAAAATGACGCGCGTGAATGCACCCGAAGGCGCTGTCGATATTGTCGGCACCGGCGGCGATGGCGCTGGCACTTACAATGTTTCGACGCTGGCCTCGATCATCACGGCAGCCTGCGGTGTGCCGGTTGCCAAACATGGCAATCGCGCCGCATCATCCCTGTCTGGCGCCAGCGATGTGCTGGGTGCTTTGGGGGTTGGTATTGGCATTTCGGCGGCGCAAGTCGAGGCCTGCCTCAGCCAAGCAAAGATCGGCTTCATGATGGCGCAGACGCATCATCTGGCCATGCGCCATGTCGGCCCCGTGCGTGTCGAGCTTGGCACGCGCACGATTTTCAACATTCTCGGTCCGCTTTCCAATCCGGCCGGCGTGAAGCGCCAGGTGATCGGCACATTCTCGCAATCGCTCCTGCATCCGCTTGCAGAAGTTTTGCGCAATCTGGGCTCGGAAAAAATCTGGCTGGTTCACGGCTCCGACGGACTTGACGAGCTGACAACGACGGGCGCGACCCATGTTGTCGAACTCGATCGCGGGCAAATCAAATCCTTCACAATTTCGCCCGAAGACGCCGGCCTGCCGGTCGTTAAACCCGAAGCGCTAAAGGGCGGCGATCCGCTTTTCAATGCGCAGGCGCTCCGCCGGGTTCTCGATGGCGAAAAGTCCGCCTATCGCGATATTGCTTTGTTCAATGCCGCTGCTGCGCTTCTGGTGGCTGGACGCGCCCAGGATTTGCGTGAGGGTGTGGCCATCGGCGCCAAAGCCCTCGATGAGGGGCGCGCCAAAACAACCCTCGAAACACTCGTCTCTATTTCAAACCGGGGCTGATCCATGGCCGACATCCTGCGCCAGATCGAAAATTACAAGCGCACAGAAATTGCGGAGGCGAAAGTCCGCATGCCGCTGCATGCGCTGGAACGCAAAATCCAGGAGCAGACGCCGCCGCGCGGATTTGTCAGAGCCATCGAAGCCAAGCTCGGGCAAAACCAGTTTGCCCTGATCGCCGAGATCAAAAAGGCCAGCCCTTCAAAAGGCCTCATCCGCGCCGATTTCGATCCGCCGCTTCTCGCACGCGCCTATGAGGCGGGCGGCGCGGCCTGTCTTTCCGTGCTCACCGATGAACCGTCCTTTCAGGGCCGGCCCGAATTTCTGGGCGCGGCGCGCGAGGCCACACGCCTGCCGGTGCTGCGCAAGGATTTCATGTACGATCCCTATCAGGTCTATGAGGCCCGCGCCTGGGGTGCCGATTGCATTCTCATCATCATGGCCGCTTTGTCGGACGAGGATGCGCGCACGCTCAACAAAGCTGCGCATGATCTGAACATGGATGTGCTTGTCGAAGTACATGACGAAGAAGAATTGCGCCGCGCTTTGCCGCTGGAGACGCGCCTCATCGGCATCAACAATCGCGATCTGCGGAGCTTTCACACGTCGCTAGAAGTCTCCGAGCGCCTGGCAAAACTGGTTCCAGACAATCGCATCATTGTGGGCGAAAGCGGCATTGCCACACATGACGATTGCATGCGCCTTGTGCGCTCCGGCATCGGCACATTCCTTGTGGGCGAAAGCCTGATGCGCAAAGAAGATGTTTCGCGCGCCACGCATGATCTGCTGCATGGCGCCTATCCGGGAGCGCAGCCAGAATGAGCGGCAAACTCTCGCATATTACCGCCTCGGGCGAAGCCCATATGGTGGACGTTTCCGAAAAGGCGATCACAACGCGCGTAGCTGTCGCGCAGGGCCGCGTCGTGATGCTGCCCGAGACGCTCGCGCTCTGTCTGTCGGGCGATGCCAAAAAAGGCGACGTGCTCGGCACGGCGCGGCTTGCGGGCATTATGGCGGCGAAAAAGACGCATGAGCTCATCCCGCTCTGCCACCCGCTGCTGATCAGCAAAGTCACCGTCGATCTGACGCCAGACGAAAAGCTTCCGGGCGTACGCGTTGAGGCCAGCGTGAAAGTCGGCGGCCAGACGGGTGTCGAGATGGAGGCGCTCACGGCTGTCAGCGTTGCCTGTCTGACGATTTACGACATGCTGAAAGCCGTCGACCGTTTCATGACGATTGAGGCCATTGGCCTTGTCGAAAAAACCGGCGGCAAATCCGGCCACTGGCGCCGGGACGAGACGTGAGCCGCGCGCCGCTCCTGCCGGTTGCCGACGCGCTGGCGCGCGTGCTCGAGAGCGCGCGCGATGCTTTGCCTGCCGAAATGGTTCCACTGGCAGAAGCGCGCGGACGCACGCTGGCGCAAGATGTTGCAGCCCTGCGCACACAACCGCCCTTCCCTGCCTCCGCTATGGATGGTTATGCCGTGCGCGCGGCAGATATTGCGAGCGTGCCGGCCAAACTGAAAGTGATCGGCGAGAGCGCGGCGGGCCGTCGCTTCAAGGGTGCGCTTGCACAAGGCGAGGCCGTACGCATTTTCACCGGCGCACCCGTGCCCGATGGCGCCGATACAATCCTCATTCAGGAAAATACACGCGCGGAAGACGGCATTGTCATCGCGCTGGAGAGCGAGACGCAGGGCCGCTATGTGCGCCGCGCCGGACTGGATTTTTCCGCCGGCGATATCTTGCTCCACAAGGGCCGCCGCCTCGGCCCACCCGAACTGGCGCTCGCCGCAGCCATGAACCATCCTGCTTTGCCCGTCACGCGCAAGCCGCGCGTTGCCTTGCTGGCAACAGGCGATGAACTCGTGCGGCCCGGCGAAGAGGCAGGCCCCGATCAGATCGTCGCATCCAATACATTTGCCGTGCGCGCCTATGCGGAAAATGCCGGCGCAGATGTCATTGATCTGGGCATTGCAGGCGACCGTTTTGAGGATATTGAACGCGCGGTCCGTCGCGCGCGCGACATGGGCGCGGATGTGCTCGTCACGCTGGGCGGGGCTTCCGTGGGCGATCACGATCTCGTCCAGACCGCGCTTTCGCGCGAGGGCATGGAACTGGGCTTCTGGCGCATCGCCATGCGGCCGGGCAAACCTTTGATGCACGGGCGCATCGGCGACATGCGCATTCTGGGCCTGCCGGGCAATCCGGTCTCGGCCATTGTCTGCGGCTATCTCTTTCTCGTGCCGCTGGTGCGCGCGCTTTCGGGCGATCCTCAGGCAGGCGAAGATCGCAGCGAGCTTGCCGTGCTGGCGAGCGACCTGCCCGAAAACGACAGCCGCCAGGATTATATGCGCGCGCGCATCATCGGCATGCAGGATGGGCACCCTCTGGTCGAGGCCTTCGGCAAACAGGACAGCTCGATGTTGCGCATCCTGTCAGACGCGCAATGCCTGATCATGCGCGAGCCGCATGCACCGGCCGCCAAGGCGGGCGAGACTTGCAGGATGATGCGGGTTTAGGGCTCCGCCGTCATTGCGAGCGAAGCGAAGCAATCCAGAGCCGCACGTGTAGCCAAGATGGATTGCCGCGTCGCTGCGCTCCTCGCAATGACGAGCACCCCCCCTTGCGGAACAAAAGCAAAACAGCTAGGTTTTGTTCATGCTTTGTTTAGCCGATTCCGCTATCAGATAAGCGCCTTCGTCCGGGCGCGTCTGGCGGACCGGCGGGGCAAAGATCAGGCGCGACCCGAGAGATGGACCCATGCTGACCAAAAAGCAGAGCGAGCTTCTCCGCTTCATCCATGAGCGGCTGAAGGAGACCGGCGTCCCGCCCTCCTTCGACGAGATGAAGGATGCGCTGGATCTGCGCTCCAAATCGGGCATCCACCGGCTCATTATGGCGCTGGAAGAACGTGGCTTCATCCGCCGCCTGCCCAATCGCGCCCGCGCACTGGAAGTCTTGCGGCTGCCTGATTCCACCGCGCCCGCTCCCCGGCCGCAAAAATTCTCGCCCTCCGTCATCGAGGGCGATCTGGGGCGCGTGCGCCCCCTGCCGGCGCCCCGCCATGAGGATATGGGTGAGAGCGCGCATATTCCCGTCATGGGCCGCATTGCGGCGGGTGTGCCGATCTCGGCCATTCAGACGCATAGCCATACAATCCCGATGCCGCCCGAATTTTTGGGCACGGGCGATCATTTCGCGCTGGAAGTGCGCGGCGATTCCATGATCGAGGCCGGCATTCTGGAAAGCGATCTCGTCATCATCCGCAAGCAGGACAGTGCCGAGACCGGCGATATTGTCGTGGCTTTGATCGACGATGAGGAAGCAACGCTGAAGCGCCTGCGCAAAAAGGGCGGTTCCGTCGCGCTGGAGGCTGCCAATCCCGCCTATGAGACGCGCATTTTCGGCCCCGACCGCGTGCGCATCCAGGGCAAGCTGGTGAGCCTCATCCGCAAATATTGATATCGTCATTGCGGGCGAAATTATCCAGTTTCGCCGCACGCCAAGATGGATTGCCGCGTCGCTTCGCTCCTCGCAATGACGAGACCTATGGGCGCAGTCTATCTGCCGTCATTGCGAGCGAAGCGAAGCAATCCAGAGCCTCACGTGTAACCTACGGATTGCAGCATCACTCGCAATGGTGCTCACTCAAGAAAAGCGCGCGGATCGTGGTCGCCGTCTTGAGCCTCACGCCCATTGCCCTCGCCGCGCGGCGCTGGTGCGCGCGTAAATCGCTCCGGTTTTCTCGCAAACCACGGCCGCTCCATGTCAGGCGCGCGGCTTGTTTTCATCGCCAGCGCACCATCGGGCATCAACCGCAATTCGGTTGCGCCATGGCCGGCGAAATGTGCGCCGTCCAGAACGAGTTCCGGCCCCTGGCAGCGCGCATCGACACGCAAACGCGTGATCAATATATCCACGCGCCGGCAATCCTCCATCAATGCTGCGGGCTGCAGCACGAGGCCAATGGTACGCCCGTCAAGCAATTGCCCAATGCAGCCCGAACCATCGCAACGAGTGCGGCCGGCCAGATCGGCACTGCCGGCTTTGCGCGCATCGCCATCGCCGAGCAACCATTGCGAAACGGCAAAATCATTGCCCTGCCCGTTGATAATATCAAAACGTCCCGAAAAACTGCGCAGGGCAATGCTTCGTGCGCCCGCATCGACAATCAAATCGGGCGGCTGGAACTGGCTCGCCTGCCATAGACCCATCATAACGATGGGCACGCCGCATAAGCGGATCGCGCTGCGCCACAGCACGATCCAGACAAAACCGAAAGACATGGTGAGCAGCGCGCCCACGCCAAAGGCCTGCAAATGGCGCGTCGATCCGGACAGACCCGCGACCGATTTTGACAAATCGAGCATATGGCCAACACCCCAGCCCATCAGCGTCCAGATGGGCGCATCAAGACCGAAGGGGCCCGCGATCACACCCAGAAGCGCAGCCGGCATGACAATGAATTCGACCAGCGGCAAAGCAAAAGCATTGCCGATGATCGAATAGGGATTGACGCGGTGGAAATGAAAACTGGCGAAGGGCCCCGTCGCAAGCCCGGCGATAAAAGTCGTCGCCAGCATGATCAGCAGTGCTTTACCGATGCGACCGGCAAGACCCGGCGGGCGCTCACCACGCGCCTGCCCCGGACTGCGCTCAAACAAAGCAATCATGGCGGCGACGGCGCCAAACGACATTTGGAAACTCGGCCCGAGAATTGTCTCAGGCTCGCGCGCCATGACGATCAGTGCAGCAAGCGCAAGATTGCGCATCGACAATGCCGGGCGGTCGAAAAGCACAGCTCCCAGCATGATGGAGATCATGATCAGCGATCTTTCGGTCGCCACTTCCGAACCGGCAAAAATGCAATAGGCAAAAGCGCCGACAATCGCAAAACCGGCTGCGATCTTTTTGACCGGATAGCACAAAGCAATGGCGGGCGAGAGCGCCAGCAACGCGCGCAGGCTCCACATGAATAGACCTGCGGCAAGCACCATGTGCAAACCGGAAATCGACACGACATGATAAATGCCTGCGCCGCGCAAAGCCTCATTGGTCTCTTCGCTGATGAGGCCGCGTTTGCCGGTGACAAGCGCTGCGGCCAGCGCACCTTTCTCACCGCCAATCGTGCGCGCAATACGATAGGTCAGATCGTTGCGCGCGCGATCGATCGCTGCATTGATGCGCGCAGACATGGGCGCTTCCACGTCGGGCACAAATTCAACCCGCGACAAAATGCTGCCGACCGCACCAATGCCGGCAAAAAAAGCCTCGCGCGAAAAATCATAACCGCCGGGCTCAGCCGGCTCGGCTGGTGGAATAAGCCGCATGACCGCGCGAATGGTCTGGCCTGCCGCCAGCCCTTCTGGATGGCGAATGGTAACGCGCAAACGATCCGGCAGTTTTTCGCGCACCACACCGTCAATCGAGAATGAGCGCAGCAACAAACGCGCCCCGCCGCGCCGGTCATCGAGCGTCTCAATATAGGCCGTGACGCTGGCGACCTTGATCCCGTCCAGCACCGGCCCGCCCGAAGTGGCGCTGCGCAAAACACCCGCAGCAAAGCCGGCAAAGAGAAAAGCCGCCGCCAAAGCGACCCGCGCCAAACCCATTGCGCCCCGCGCTCGGGCCAGAACAGCAAGAGCGCCGAAGCTCGCTGCGCCCAACAGCGGCGCGGCAAGCCCCGGTTCGCGGGGTGCTGCGAAATAGGCGAGGATCCCGATCAGGAAAAAGATCGGCAGCCAGAGAAAAAGCCGCCTGTCAGCGACTTCCCGCGCCATCATGGCGGCAAGAGACGCCCGCACGAGGCCTGCGAGATCGCTGCGCCGGGCGGGACGCGCCGACACAGAGCCGGCGCCCGTCAGGCCCGGTGCAACATCTCCCACATGACTGCCGCCCAGCGCCCCCGCCATGGCCGGCCCCTTTCGAAACAAAGCGCCGCCAGGCTCAATGACACTCCCGCCCCGCGCAGGCCTATGCTACACGACCGGACGCTTTGAACACCATGACCAACAGGCCAAGCTTCATGACCGAGACCGTCGTCACCCGTTTCGCCCCGTCTCCCACGGGTTTTCTGCATATCGGGGGTGCGCGTACGGCCCTGTTCAACTGGCTGTTTGCCCGCCACCACGGCGGGAAAATGCTCCTTCGCATCGAGGATACGGACCGCGAGCGCTCCACGAACGAGGCCATTGCCGCCATTATCGACGGGCTCGACTGGCTCGGCCTCCAATGGGATGGCGAGACGATCTATCAATTCGCCCGCGCCTCGCGCCATGCCGAAGTGGCCCATGAGCTTCTGGCCAAGGGCCTCGCCTATAAATGCTATGCGAGCGCGGAAGAGCTCACCGAAATGCGCGAACTGGCCCGCAAGGAAGGCCGCCCGCCGCGCTATGACGGGCGCTGGCGCGATCTCGGCGGCACGCAGGCCGAACAGGATGCGATTGCGGAAGGTCGCAAGGCCGTTATCCGCCTGAAAGCGCCGAAAGAGGGCGAGACCCTCATCGATGACAAAGTCCAGGGCCGCGTCACTTTCCCCAACAAGGATCTCGACGATCTCGTGCTTCTGCGCTCGGACGGCACGCCGACCTATATGCTCGCCGTTGTGGTCGACGATCACGACATGGCCGTGACCCATATCATCCGCGGAGACGACCATCTCACCAATGCCGCGCGGCAAAAGCAGATCTATGAGGCGCTCGGCTGGAATGTGCCGATCATGGCGCATATCCCCCTCATCCATGGACAGGATGGCGCGAAATTGTCGAAGCGCCATGGCGCGCTGGGCGTCGAGCAATATCGTGCGCTTGGTTTTCTTCCCGATGCCCTGCGCAATTATCTCGTGCGCCTGGGCTGGAGCCAGGGCGACCGCGAATTCTTCTCCACCGAAGACATGGTCGGCGCCTTCGATCTGGGCCAAGTCGGCCGTTCGGCGGCGCGTTTCGATCTCGTCAAGCTCGAGAATATGAACGGCCATTACATGCGCGCCACGCCCGATGCGCAGCTCACGCAGGCGCTCATCGACACATTGCCCTATCTGGCGGGCGGCGAGGCCCTGCAAGCGCGCCTCGATGCGGATTTGCGCGCCAAACTCGAAAAGGCCATGCCGGGCCTGAAGGAGCGCGCCAAGACGCTTGTCGAATTGCTCGAAGGCGCGCGCTTCCTCTATGCCCAGCGCCCCCTCGACATGGACGCCAAGGCGCAGGAAATCCTCGCCAAGGGCCGCGAGCATCTACCCGCCCTGATTGCCCGGCTCGAGAAGGTGGAAAATTGGACCGCCGAAGCCACCGAGGCTGCAGTGCGCATCTACGCCGAAGAAACCGCAGCGAAACTCGGCCAGGTTGCCCAGCCCCTGCGCGCCGCCTTGACCGGCCGGGGCGTGTCTCCGGGCATTTTCGATGTGCTTGAAGTTCTTGGGCGCGACGAAAGTTTAAGCCGCCTTCGCGACCAGTCCGTTGCGTAAGTTGCTGTAAACAAGGGAACCGCGTGGATGCATCGCCTCTTTTCCCGCCTTGAACAGGGCGCGTGGATGCGATAGCTGTTCTGCAGCGCAATAAAGTCGCATCCGGGGCGCTGAACGACTGTCGCCGGCGCCGGTTGCATAAGAGAAAAAAGGCATCCCCATGAGCGCGAAGACCGGTTCAGTTACCCTCGGCGGCAAGACCGTCGAAATGCCCGTCAAGTCGGGTTCGATTGGCCCCGATGTCATCGACATCAGCAAGCTCTACGCTCAGACGGGCGCGTTCACTTTCGATCCGGGCTTCACCTCCACCGCAAGCTGCGAATCCGGCATCACCTACATTGATGGCGATGAGGGTGTCCTGCTGCATCGCGGCTTTCCCATCGACCAGCTTGCCGAACACGGCGACTTTCTCGAAACCTGCTATCTGCTGCTTTACGGGGAATTGCCGACCGCCGCGCAGAAACAGGATTTCGATTATCGCGTCACGCGCCACACAATGGTGCATGAGCAGATGGCCCGCTTCTTCCAGGGCTTCCGCCGCGATGCGCATCCGATGGCCGTCATGGTTGCCGCCGTGGGCGCGCTTGCCGCCTTCTATCATGACTCGACCGACATCAGCGATCCGCAGCAGCGCATGATTGCCTCCATGCGCATGATCGCCAAAGTGCCGACGCTTGCGGCCATGGCCTATAAATACACGATCGGTCAGCCGTTCGTTTATCCGAAGAACTCGCTCGACTATACGGCGAACTTCCTCAACATGTGCTTCGCCGTGCCTTGCGAGGATTACAAGATCAATCCCGTGCTTGCGCGCGCGCTTGACCGGATCTTCATCCTCCATGCCGATCACGAACAGAATGCATCGACATCGACCGTGCGTCTGGCTGGCTCTTCTGGAGCAAATCCATTCGCCTGTATCGCTGCCGGCATTGCCTGCCTCTGGGGCCCCGCGCATGGCGGCGCGAATGAAGCCGCGCTGAAAATGCTCTCCGAGATCGGCACCGTCGATCGCATTCCCGAATTCGTCAAAAAGGCGAAGGACAAAAACGATTCCTTCCGCCTGATGGGCTTCGGTCATCGTGTGTATAAAAACTACGATCCGCGCGCCAAAATCATGCAGAAGACCTGCCATGAAGTTCTGGCCGAACTCGGCGTCAAGGATGAGCCGCTTCTCGAAGTCGCCATTGAACTCGAGCGCATTGCTCTGTCGGATGAATATTTCATCGAGAAGAAACTCTATCCGAATGTCGATTTCTATTCGGGCATCACGCTGAAGGCGATGGGCTTCCCGACCTCCATGTTCACCGTTCTCTTCGCCGTCGCCCGCACCGTCGGCTGGATCGCGCAGTGGAAGGAAATGATCGAGGATCCGACGCAGAAGATCGGTCGTCCGCGCCAGCTCTACACAGGCGCGCCCAAGCGCGATTATGTGCCGGTCAGCAAGCGCTAAGTCGCTTCAACTATCAAATGCAGAAAAGCGCCCTTCGGGGCGCTTTTTTGTTTCACGCAGCCATTTGTGGGCGATCAGCGCTTCACATAGTGCAGCACGATTTCGGCTGCCTTTTCGCTGGGGCTCTGACCGGCTGGCAGGCGCATGATTTCATCGATGCGCGCGAAAGCCGCCAATTGCGCCTCGCGTTGCTCGCCACCTGCGATCAGCGGCAACAGAGCTGCAGAGAGATTTTTTGGCGAGGCCGCATCCTGCAAAAATTCAGGCACGATTTTCTCGCCAAGAATAATGTTTGGCAAAAGCGCCGAGGAGACAAGCACGACGCGCTTGATGATTTCTTCTTCAAGCCGACTGACGCGATAGGCTGCAACTGTCGGCACGCCGGCAAGTGCCAGTTCCAGCGTCACCGTTCCAGAGGCAGCAAGTGCCGCACGCGCGGCGCGAAAGGCCCGCAATTTATTCTCATGCCCACGCACAATCTCAGGTCGCACCGGCCAGCTCTCGACATGTCGCGAAATATCATCAGCCAGATGATCAACCGCCGGAAGCACTGCTTTGACGGGACCATATTGCGCCACGAGCTGCGCCAGAGTTTCGCCAAAGACCGGCAGAAGCCGCGCAATTTCGGACCGCCGCGAACCGGGCAGCACGAGCAGCGTCGGCGGAACCTGTTCGCGCAACCCAGGCTCATTCTGCGCGGGGCGATAATCACCAAGGCGTTCAATCAAAGGATGGCCGACATAGGTGCATGAAGGGCCGCCAAGCTCAGCATGCACAAGCGGTTCGAACGGCAGGAGTGCGAGCAGATGATCGACATAAGCACGCATTTTGCGCGCACGGCCGGGCCGCCATGCCCAGACGGTCGGGCTCACATAATCGACAATGGGGATTGAGGGTGCGGCCTTGCGCACAATGCGTGCGACCCGATGCGTAAAGTCCGGACTGTCGATGATCACCACAACATCGGGATTTTCAGCAATGGCCGCCTGCGCGGTTTGCGAAATACGCCGCAGCAGCAAAGGCAATCTGCGGATCACCGGCACAAAACCCATGACGGCAATATCGTCCTGCAGAAAGAGGCTGGTGAGCCCCTCCCCTGCCATGGCTTTGCCGCCAATGCCTAAAAAGACAATGTCGGAACGGCGCGCGCGCAAAGCGCGCATCAATTTATAGCCGAGCTGATCGCCGGATTCTTCGCCCGCGACAATGAAGATTTTCACTGGACGCGAAGGCGCGTTCACGCGGCGGAATCTCGAACCTCGCGCGGCGTGCAAATGGCGCGATCGCCGCCTTCGCGAATGAAATCGAGAATCTCATGAACCTGCGGATGCGTGGCAAATTCCGCAGCCACATCTTCGACGCGCTCCTTGAGCGTGCCTTCCTGCGCAAAGAGCAGCCGATAGGCGCGGCGCAGATCGTGAATGGATTCGCGTGAAAAACCGCGCCGCTTCAGGCCGATCAGATTGAGCCCTGCGAGATTGGCGCGATTGCCCAAAGCCATGCCGTAAGGAATGACATCATTCTCAAGTCCAGCCATGCCACCGATGAAAGCATGGTCGCCGACGCGCACGAATTGATGCATGGCCGCACCGCCGCCCACAATCACGAATGAGCCAAGACGGCAATGCCCGGCAATCATCACATTGTTGGACAGGATGACATTATCGCCCATCTGCACATCATGCGCGACATGGGAATTGGCGAGAAACGTGCAGCGATTTCCGACAATCGTCTTCAGCCCGCCGCCTTCCGTGCCCGGATTCATCGTCACGCCTTCGCGGATCAGGCAATCTTCGCCGATCAGAAGAACGCTTTCCTCGCCATGAAATTTGAGATCCTGCGGCTCATGTCCGATGGAAGCGAAAGGAAAGATGCGCGTGCGCGCACCAATGCTTGTGCGCCCGGCAATTGCGACATGCGACAGCAATTCAACATTGTCGCCAATCGTGACATCAGCCCCGACATGGCAGAACGGACCGATTGCGACATCCTTGCCAAGCTTTGCGCCGGGATCGATGACGGAGCTGGGATGCACGCCAATCGGCGTGCGGCGCGGCGGCGGCGTGTGCGAAATATCGCCCAAGTCAGGCTCCCTTGTCCTCGGTGACGAGCATGGCGCTCACCTCTGCCTCGCAGACCACCTGCCCGTCCACTTTCGCCGTGCCCTGATACCACCACATGTTACGGCGCTGATTGATCTTCTTCATATGGAATTCGACGCGATCGCCGGGCACAACCGGCTTGCGGAATTTCGCATTATTGATCGTCATGAAATAGACGATCTTCGGCCTTCGCGTTTTGGATGCATTCACGCAAAGAGCACCCGCTGTCTGGGCCATGCCCTCGATCAGCAACACGCCCGGCATGACGGGCTGTTCGGGGAAATGTCCCTGGAATTGCGGCTCATTGAACGTGACATTCTTGATGCCAATGCAGCTCTCATCGCCATCGCATTCGATGATGCGATCCACCAGCAGAAACGGATAGCGATGCGGCAGCGATGCGAGCAGCTTGATGATATCGACAGTTTCAAGTGATCGAACTGCGGCTTCTGTCATGTCTTCCATCCTTCGACGGCCCGCTTGCGCGGCGCCAGCTTAAACTTGTGTGTCTTCATCCGGCCCGGACTTGCGCCCGGCGAGTTTCGACAATGTCGCCACTTCGCGCATGAACTCGCGCGCGGGGCGTGCCGGCGAACCGATGAATTTCGCGCCCGCAGGAATATCGGCCATCACACCGGATTGGGCGCCGATTTGCGCCCCCATGCCGATCTTCAAATGTCCGGAGATCCCCACCTGTCCCCCGATGACAACGAAATCGCCAATATCGGACGATCCCGAAATTCCAACCTGAGACACGATTACGCAATGGCGTCCGATGGTTACGTTATGTCCAATCTGAACCAGATTGTCGATCTTGGTGCCCTCGCCGATCACTGTATCGCGGTTGGCGCCGCGATCGATACTCGTATTGGCACCGATCTCGACATCGTTCTGGACGATAACGCGTCCGATTTGCGGCACTTTCAAATGGCCGCGCGCCGACATGGCAAAACCAAAACCGTCCTGCCCAATGCGCACGCCGGGATGGATGATCACGCGGTCGCCGATCAGCGCATAAAGAATGGTCGAATGCGGACCAATCGAACATTCCCGGCCAATCCGCACATCGGGACCGATCACGGCATTGGGCCCAATCACGCTGCCTTCGCCAATTTCTGCACGCGGACCGATCACCGCACCGGGATCGACTGTCACGCCAGACTCAAGGCGAGCCTCGGGATGGATATAGGCACCCGGCGATATTCCAGAACCGCCAAAGACCGAACCGGGACGCATGGAATCTGGAAACAGACGCGCTGAGACTTTGGCGCAGGCCGCATAGGGCTCAGGCGTCACCAAAGCGGCCGTTGTCTCGGGCACGCGGTCCGCATAGCGCTGCGAGACGAGGCAGGCGCTGGCGCGCGTCAAGCGCACCTGGTCGGCATATTTTGGATTGTCGAGAAAAACGAGCGTTCCGGGAACGCCCTGATCGAGCGGCGCAATCGTATCCACAGACGCGGCGAGATCGAAATCGCGCAGCAGTTTCGCGCCCGTCAGTTCAACGATCTCGCCGACGCTCAGCGAGCCCGCGCGCCGGAAGAAAACCGGTTCGCCCATAGATTGCCTCACTCTTCTCAAGCAAGCCGACGCTACGCCGGCTGTGCTCTCGAAAAAAGAGCCTGCGCCGGGATTGCCGACGCAGGCTTGATTTGCATTCCGGCCCGGCCGGAAACCGATCAGAAGGACGAGCCGCCCGAGAAGCGGAACGCCTGCGTCTGGTCGTAACGATCCTTCGAAATGACCCAGGCATAATCGAAGCGGATCGGGCCAAGCGGCGATGCCCAGAGGACCGAGGCGCCGACAGACGACCGGATCTTGTGCGAATCCTGCACGGTGATGCAGTTTGCCTGCGTGTAGGTGGGGTTTCCGCTCTGAGAGGTACAGGTGCTCGTGACCGGGTCCCAACCAGCGCCACCCAGAGCACTGAAATCGCGTGTGCCCTTATAGCCGAAGAGCGTTCCCGCATCAGCGAAGAGCGCGCCCTTGAGGCCGATCTCTTTCGGCAGTCCGAGGATCGGGAACTGAGCTTCGATCGTGCCGCCGATGTAGTTCGTACCACCCACGCCGCCGCCACGCAGATTGTTCGTATCCGTCACGTCACGCGGGCCAAGACCACCTGGTGCAAAGCCACGAACGAGCCCTGGCCCGAGGTTGAAATTGTCGACGATCCGCAGCTTGGCGTCGCCATAACCCGTGATATTGCCACCCTGCAGGCGGAAAAACCCGATCACATCATCATAAAGGGGATAATAATAACGGGTGTCGAACGACGAACGGATGAATTTTGCATCACCGCCCAGACCGGCCAAATCCTGCCGGACTTCGCCGTAGAAGCCCTGCGAGGGATTCTTGCGGCTATCAAGCGAATTATACGAAAGAGTATAACCCACCAACGAGGTCAAACGCTCTCCCGCCGCTTCCTTGATCGCAAGCGAGGCTTCGCCGTTGGTCAAGCAGTTCACCGTCGCGCTTGGAACACCCACGAAGGTCGAGCAATCATTGTACGGACGGTCGCTCGTATTCGGAACCGTTATCTTCGTCTGATAGATCGAATAACGCGGCGTGAAGGAAATTTCTTCCGTGATTGGAAGGCCCAAACGCAACGTCGTTCCGACAGTCGTGGTGTCGTAGAGCGCATAACGCGAATTCACATTGCGCTTGGCAAACAGATCGACACCGCCAGCAATCCGACCCCACAGATAAGGCTCGGTGAAGGACAGATCGACGCCGCTGCTGCGCTGACCCAAAGAAACGGCCGCGCGAACGAACTGACCGCGACCGAGGAAGTTGGATTCCGTCAACGACACTTCGCTGATAACGCCATCGACTGTCGAATAGCCGCCGGAAATGGCGAAGGAGCCAGTGGGCTGATCTTCAACATCGACATTGACGACAACGCGATCGGGCGTCGAGCCCGGCTCATTGGTGATGCGGACATTCTTGAAGAAGCCGAGATTGTTAAGGCGGCGCTCAGCGCGGTCGATGAGGACGCGATTATAGGCATCGCCTTCGCCGATTTCGAACTCGCGGCGCACGACATAATCGCGCGTACGCGAATTGCCGCGAACATTCACGCGCTCGATATAGACGCGCGGACCCTCTTCGAGAACGAAACCAAGTGCAATGGAGGCATTGCTTGGGTTGCGATCGCCGCGCGGACGGGCGCTGGTGAAAGCATAGCCGCGCTTGGCGGCTTCGCGAGTGAGCGCCTCAACGGTGCGCTCCACCTGGTCGCCGTTGTAAACGTCGCCCTCTTTCATCGTCAGCAGGCTACGGAGAGAATTGGCATCAATATCGGCAAGGCGCGATTCGATATTGACCGAACCGATGCGATATTGCTGGCCTTCCTCAACCGTGATCGTGACGTTCCAGCCCTTCTTGGCTTCGTCATAGACCGCGTCAGAACCGACGACGCGGAAATCCGCATAGCCGTTCTTGAGATAATAGCGACGGATCAATTCCTGATCGGCGGCGATGCGATCGGCATCGTAAACGTCAGTTGTCTTCAGCCACGACAGGAGGTTCATTTCCGTCGTCTGCATCAGATTGCGCAGACGACCGGCCGACACGGCCTGGTTGCCGACGAAATTGATCGAGCGAACGCCGGTCTTGCTGCCCTCGTCAATCGTGAAGACAACGTCGATTCGACCATTCGGCAGATCGACCGTGCGCGCCTTGACACCAGCGTCGCCACGACCACCGCGACGATAGATCTCGCGGATGCGCTGAATGTCAGCCTCGACCGTGGCAGGATTATAAGCGCCGCGTGAGCGCGTCTGAACTTCCGTCGCAAGCTGATCGGACTTCAGCTTGGAATTGCCCTCGAAGGCGACGCGGTTGATAACATTATTCTCGACAACGGAAACGGTGACCGCCGAGCCTTGGCGGCTCACTTTCACATTGGAGAAAAGCCCTGTCGCATAGAGACCCTTGACACCTTCATTCACACCGGCCTGATCGGTCGATGGGAAATAGGAGCGGATCGTTTCCGCATCCACGCGCCGATTGCCCTGGACGACCACCGACTGAGCGAAAGCTGGTCCGGCAACCGTGATTCCGGCAGCGACCAGGAAAGTCGCGGTGGCGAGACGGTTCTTGAAAACCCGTGTGAACTGCATGAACGACCGTTCCTCGACCTGATCAAACCGACAAGTCCGGGACCCCCGGACAGAAAGCGCCAAGCTAAGCCGACGCCACAAAACCCAGCTTAGCTTCTACCCCGTTTACGCGGTCAAGCAAATCCGGAAATGGCCCAGTCAGAGCATTTTAACCCTGTCGTGACCCCTAAGCCACGAAACATGGTGACCATCCCGTTAACCAAGCGCTATCCGGAACAGGTCATTGGCGGTGGCGAACAGGAAAAGCGCCCCGACAATGGCAATGCCGATGCGGAAACCAAATTCCTGTGCCCGCTCGCTCATGGGGCGACCCCGGATCGCCTCATAGGCATAGTAAAGCAGGTGGCCGCCATCCAGCAGCGGAACCGGCAGTAGATTCAGAAGCCCCACGGATATCGACAGAACTGCCGCCAAATTCAGCAGAGCAACAAGCCCCACCTTGGCCACTTCGCCAGCCATTGTGGCAATGCCGATAGGCCCGGACAGATTGTCGGGCGATTCGCGCCCGGCAATGAGACCGCCCAGAAATGCGCCGGTCCTCTCGATGATAAACCAGGTCTCGGATACAGCCAGACCGAAGGATTGTCCGAGGCCGTAATTCTCGGTGCGCCAGTCTGACGCCTCGGCCCGCGCCGTCAGGCCAATCATGCCGATCCGTTGGGTGCCAAAGCGGGTCTTGAACTCGCGTATGGCCGGCGTCGCCGCCAGCCGGATTTCCTTCGCCCCGCGCTGCACCGTGAATGCGAGCTGCACACCCGCCGATTTCTGAACGATGCGCTGCATCGCCGCCCAGCTTGTGATCGTCTCACCGTCAATGGCGACAATCAGATCGCCCGGCTGGAAGCCCGCCATCGCGCCGGCCTCACCGGGGCGAACCTCATTCACTTGCGGCGTCAAGACGTTCCGCCCGAACATGAAGAAGACGGCAGCAAAGATCACAATGGCCAGAATGAAATTGGCAATCGGACCGGCCGCGACAATGGCGGCTCGCTTGCTGACGCTCTGGGCGAAGAAGGAAACCTTCCGTTCCTCTGCGGGCATGGCTGCCAAAGCCTGGGGATCAGCCATGCTTGCCGCATTCATGTCGCCGTGGAACTTCACATAGCCGCCAAGCGGCAGAGCGGCAAAACGCCAGCGCGTCCCCTTGCGATCAACAAAAGCGAAGAGTTCAGGCCCAAAACCGAGCGAGAAGACATCCACTTTGACGCCGCACCAGCGCCCGACCGCGAAATGTCCGAGCTCGTGGAAAAACACCACAATGCTCAGAACAAAGATGAAGGGCGCAATGTAACTTGCGTAAAAATAGAGAGATTCAAACAAACTCATCAGCCTCTCCTGGGCGGCTCAAGACAGGGCCGCGCGCGTCCGCTCACGCGATATATGGTCGATGGCAAGCGCTTGCGCCACTGTGTCAGGCGTGGCGCTGTCGTTTTGCCGCAAGGCCGTCTCGCAACATTGCTCGACCGCGCGGGCGATATCCATAAAGCCGATCCGACCGGCCAGAAAAAATTCGACCGCCACTTCATTGGCGGCATTGAGCACAGTCGGCATGGAGCCGCCCTGCTGGAGCGCCGCCATGGCCACCCGCAGAGCGGGAAAGCGTCCAAGGTCTGGCCGCTCGAAAGTGAGCGCCGCAATCGCGGCAAGATCAAGACGACGCGCCGCCGTGGTCACGCGGGCGGGATAGCCCAGGCAATGAGCGATCGGCACTTTCATGTCCGGGCAGGCCATGCCGGCGGTCACCGATCCATCTGCGAAAGTGACGAGCCCATGGACAATCGATTGCGGATGCACGAGCACGCCGAGCTTGGCGGCGGGAATGCCGAATATGTGGTGGGCTTCGATCAGCTCCAGCCCCTTGTTCATTAGGCTGGCGGAATCGATCGTCACTTTCGGACCCATCGACCAATTGGGATGGGCCAAAGCCTGTTCGGGTTTGGCCGCTGCAATATCCTGCGCGCTCCAGGTCCGGAACGGACCGCCGGAGGCCGTCAGGATCATCTCCTCGACCTCATCCACACGGCTCGTGCCCAAGGCCTGGAAGATGGCATTATGCTCGCTGTCCATGGGCAGGATGCGCGTGCCGGCCGCCGCTGCTGTCCGCATGAAAAGATCGCCGGCGCAAACGAGGCATTCCTTGTTGGCGAGAGCCACATTGCGGCCCGCAGCCAGAGCCGCATGGGTCGGCTCGACACCGGCCGCACCCGAAATAGCCGCAACCACCAGATCGCTGGCAAAAAGAGCCGCTTGCGTCACGGCCTCAGGCCCGGCCGCCGCCTTGATCCCCGTGCCGGCCAGACCCTCTTTGAGGTCGTCATAAGCGGCAGGATCGGAAACGGCGGCAAAGCGCGCACCCAGCCGACGCGCCATAATCGCCAAAGCCTTGCCGTCGCGTCCGCCTGCAATGGCCTCCACCGAAAAAGCGCCGCCGGCGCCCTCGATCACATCGGCTGTTGAGCGCCCGATCGATCCCGTCGCTCCGAGAATAACGAGACGGCGCGGTGCCTTGTGCCCGCGATCTTCAGAATCCAGTAGAAGTTCAGTTCGCATCCCTTACGCCTACCAGATAAAAAGCCCATTGCCAGGCGCAATCGGACCGCCGCGCTGCGCGCCGATCAAAGCAGCCAGAACAGCGGCTGCGATAAATCCGTCGAGCCTGTCCATCACGCCACCATGGCCAGGAATAAGCCGGCTGGAATCCTTCATGCCATAGCGCCGTTTCATGAAGGATTCGAACAGATCGCCGCCTTGCGCCAAGGCGCCAGCGAACAGACCCAGCAGCAGGAAAGGCACAGGCTGGAGCGGCACATCGCGCAACCATAACACGCCAAGCCCCAGCAATGCACCGCAGCTGATGCCGACGATAAAGCCGGACCATGTCTTGGCCGGAGAAATACGCGGACATAATTTCGGCCCGCCGATCAGGCGCCCGCCGAAATAGGCCATAATATCCGTGCCCCAGACGATGGCGAAAAGCCAGAGGATGCTTTCGATCCCTAGGAAGGTGGAATTGCGCAGGAAGACGACGGCCAGAACGAGCGCGCCCGCGTAAAAAATGCCGCCCGCATTCCAGAACCGTGTCGCCCCGCTTTGATAGAGAGCCAGCGAAACAGCGCCGCCCATCAACAAAAGCAGAGCGCTGTCATAGGCACCCAGACCCGCGAGACCCGCCACCAAGGCGATAAGTAGCCCGCCACCATAGAGGCGGATTTTCTCCGCCGGCCCGCCGGTCATGCGCTGCCATTCCCAATGGATCGCAACGGCAGCTGCAAGCCAGAAGGCGGTAAAGACGAAGCCGCCGGCAAAAAGACTGCCCAGCGCCGCGACCACCATGACAATGGCCGACAGGAGGCGCGGACCCAGATCGCCCAGAATGGATTGCGGTTTCGTCGCCTGTTTCGGTGATGCCGCCGGTTGCTCGATCATGAGCCCGTCATCGCATTGCGCGACACAAGGCCGCCAAACCGGCGTTCGCGCGACCCATATTCGCGCAAAGCCTCCTGCAAGGCTGCTGCATCAAATTCGGGCCAGTGGATCGGCATGAAGACGAATTCCGAATAGGCGGCCTGCCACAGCAGGAAATTGGAAAGCCGCTGTTCGCCCGATGTGCGGATGATCAGATCGGGATCGGGAATGCCCGACGTGTAGAGATGGGCGGCAATATCGTCCGGACCGATCGCATCGGGATCGAGCAGGCCGGCCTGTACCTTTTTCGCAAGGGCCCGCGCGGCATCGGCAATTTCCTGCCGGGCGCCGTAATTGAAGGCGATGACGAGCGTCAGGCCCTTGTTGTGGCGGGTCAGCTCCTCGGCTTCGTCGAGCAGATTGACCAGATCGGCCGACAGGCCTTCGCGAATGCCGATAATCCGCACGCGCACCTGGCTGCGATGCAGATCGGCGAGATCGATGCGGATGAAACGTTTCAGCAGACCGATCAGGTCGGAGACCTCATTGGGCGGTCGCGACCAGTTTTCGATGGAAAAGGAATAGAGGGTCAGAAATTCGATCCCGAGGTCGCCGGCTGCGCGCACTGTGCGCCGGACTGCCTCAACGCCGCGTCTATGCCCCTCCACACGCGGCAGGCAGCGCGACGCTGCCCAGCGACCATTGCCGTCCATGATGATGCCGACATGGCGCGGCAATCTCTGGGTCTCTGGCATTTTGCGCGGATCCGTGACGGGATTCATGGGCGAGGCTAACTCCGATGCGCCAAGACATGCCTAAATTTGCATGATTTCCTTTTCCTTGGCGGCCAGCACCTGCTCGATTTCAGCAATATGGGCGTCGGTCGCCTTCTGGACGTCATTGGCCTGACGCTTCTCGTCGTCTTCGCCGATGACTTTGTCCTTCAAAAGCTTTTTCAAAACGTCGATCCCGTCGCGACGCACATGGCGCACGGCGATGCGGGCCTCTTCGGAATATTTATGCGCAATTTTCACCAATTCCTTGCGGCGCTGCTCATTGAGCTCGGGAATGCGGATGCGCAAAATCTGCCCCTCGATTGTGGGCGAGAGACCGAGATTGGAATCGCGGATCGCCTTGTCGACGGCGCCGACCATGCCCTTGTCCCAAACCTGCACGGCAATCATGCGGGGCTCGGGTACCGAAACCGTCGCCACCTGGCTCAGGGGCATCATCGATCCATAGGCATTGACCATCACGGGCTCGACAAGCGTCGCCGATGCGCGGCCCGTGCGCAGGCCGTTCAGCTCGTGCTTGAGCGAGGCGATGGAGCCCTGCATGCGCCGCTTGATGTCGGCCAGATCGAATTGTGCAACACTCATTGTCATTTCCTGTCGGATTGTCTCACGTCTTGCGCCGTTTGTCGTCCGGCGAAAAGGCGCCTAGGGCACGACTAAAGTCGCGGGATTTTCACCTGTCAGCGCGCCCGTAATGGCACCGGGTCCGGCAATCGAGAAAACGATTATCGGGATCCGGTTCTCGCGGGCAAGCGCGAAGGCAGCCGTATCCATCACCGCGAGGTTTTGAGATATGGCCTGATCATGGGTCAGTCGCTCATAACGGGTGGCGGACGGATCTTTCTTCGGATCGGCCGTATAGACGCCGTCGACCTGCGTCGCCTTCATCACCGCATCGGCCGATAATTCGGCCGCCCGCAGGACTGCGCCTGTATCCGTCGTGAAGAAGGGATTGCCGGTGCCGCCCGCCAAAACCACAACGCGCCTTTTGTGGAGGTGGTTGAGTGCGGCCTGACGCGAAAAAGGCTGGCAAACGGCGGGCATGGGCACTGCCGAGAGAGCGCGGGCCGAATGGCCAGCCGCCTCGATCGCCTGCTCCATAGCCAGCGCATTCATGACGGTCGCCAACATGCCGATGGAATCTGCGCGGGCACGCTCAATCCCCTTGTCTGCACCCTGGATGCCGCGGAAAAAATTGCCGCCGCCCACAACCACGCCAATCTCGACGCCCATTGCGGCGGTCGCGGCAAGATCGGTAGCGATGCGCTTGACCGTGTCCTGATGCAGGCCGTGTGTGAGCGGGCCCATCAGTGCCTCGCCGGATAATTTGACGATGACTCGTTTCCACTCAGGTCTGGCATTGGAAACGGACATGTCACCTCCCTGGCGGGCCATATCGCCCGACCTAACGATTGTCTTCTCAAGCGGCAATGTCTAGTGCGAGTCGCGCGCTCCCGCTACCCGCTCACAAAAAAGGCGGCCCCGAGGGGCCGCCTTCTTAAGCGAAGCCGTAAGGCTCAGCTTTTGCTCATCGATGCGACTTCCGCCGCAAAATCCGATTCCGCCTTCTCGATGCCCTCGCCCAAAGCAAAGCGGACGAAGCCCTTGAGCGCGACCGGCGCACCGGCAGTCTTGCCCGCTTCGGCGACGATCTGCGACACGGTCTTGGAGGGCTCGTGGATGAAGGCCTGATCGAGCAGGCAGACTTCCTTGTAATAGGTCTTCAGGCCGGACTCGACGATTTTCTCGAGCACATTTGTGGGCTTACTGGCATTCTTTTCACGCAACACATTAGCTTCGCGTTCAAGAACGGCCTTGTCGAGCTGCGAGGCCTCGAGCGCCAGCGGCGAGGCGGCTGCAACATGCATTGCGATCTTGCGTCCGAGATCGGCCAGAACATCGGCGCTGCCGGTCGATTCCAGAGCCACGATCACACCGATCTTGCCCAGTCCGTCGCTGATCGCATTGTGGATGTAAGCGCCGATGGCGCCTGCATTCACATCGAGAACGGCGGCGCGACGCAGCGTCATGTTTTCGCCGATCGTGGCGATATTATTGGCAATGGCCTCAGCGACCGTGCCGCCGGCCGGATAGGCCGCAGCCTTCACCGCTTCGACATCGGAATTGCCGGTGCCGACGATGACGCCGGTGATGTTTTTCGCCAGCGCCTGGAAGTCGCTGTTGCGGGCCACGAAATCCGTTTCCGAATTGACTTCGGCCACAACGCCGCGCGTTCCCTTGACCGAAATGGCGACAAGGCCCTCGGCGGCAACGCGGTCGGACTTTTTGGCGGCCTTCGAAAGGCCCTTCTTGCGCAGCCAATCGATGGCGGCCTCGATGTCGCCATTGGTCTCGTTCAGCGCATTCTTGCAATCCATCATGCCGGCGCCGGTCTTCTCGCGAAGATCCTTCACCATGGCGGCGGTGACATTGGACATTGTCTCACCCTTTGTTGTGGATCGGCTCAGGGCTTTTGCCCGGCGATCCCGAAAATTTCAGCGGAAAAATGTGACGAGCGGAAGAAACGACAACGGCGGGCGTCTGCCCGCCGCCGCCATGCCTCTTCAATCGGCCGCGATCAGGCGGAGATCAGCGCGCGCGCCTGGTCGACCCAGCCATCGCGAGCGATGCGGCCATTGAGCTTCAGCTCGCCATCGATCTTGGCGACATCGTCGGCGCCCATAGCAGCCAGCTGCCAGTAGTGGAACACGCCGGCGTCGTTGAGCTTCTTGACGATCTGCGGACCAACGCCCTGCAGCTTGGCGAGATCGTCGGGAGCGCCACGCGGAGCGGAGAGCAATTCGAACGGCGCGCCATCGTAATCGGCAGCAGCAACTGCCGGGGCAGCTGCCAGAACCGGCTCGACCGGGGCGACAGAAGCGCCGAAATCGACGCCCGACGAACCCTGGCCACGCGAAATGCCGTCAATGGCGGCGCGCGCGATCAGATCGCAATAGAGCGCAATGGCGCGACCGGCATCGTCATTGCCGGGGACCGGGAACTGGATGCCATCGGGATCGCAATTGGAATCGACAATGGCGGCGACCGGAATATTGAGGCGGTTGGCCTCCTTGATCGCGAGCTGTTCCTTGTTCGTGTCGATCACGAAGATCAGGTCGGGCGTGCCGCCCATGTCCTTGATACCGCCGAGCGCCTTTTCCAGCTTGTCGCGCTCGCGCGACATCAGCAGGCGCTCTTTCTTGGTCAGGCCGGACGCGCCCGACGAGAGCTGCTCGTCAAGCTTGCGCAGGCGCTGGATCGAACCCGAAATCGTCTTCCAATTGGTCAGCATGCCGCCGAGCCAACGCGAATTGATGTAATACTGGGCCGAACGGCGCGCAGCATCAGCAATCTGATCGGCTGCCTGGCGCTTCGTGCCGACGAAGAGAACGCGACCGCCCTTGGCGACCGTATCCGAAACAGCCTTCAGCGCCTGATGCAGCAGCGGAACCGTCTGCGCCAGATCGATGATGTGGATGTTGTTGCGCGTGCCGAAAATATAGGGGGCCATTTTCGGGTTCCAGCGATGTGCCTGGTGGCCGAAATGGGCGCCGGCCTCGAGAAGGCCACGCATGTTGAAATCGGGCAATGCCATATCTGTCTTTCTCCGGTTATGCCTCGGCGGAGGATTTGGCCGGAAAAATCCAGCCACCGGAGCGATCCTTGGATCAGGAACGCCTCTGCTCCGCCTGTGGGATGGGTGCGCTTATAGGGGAGCTTTCCCCAAGACGCAAGGCTTTGGCCGAAAAAGCCGCCGCTCGCAGGGCCCCAAAACCCCTCGCCCGCCCCTTGAGGATCGGGCCTCAGACATGTTCGACCGAGACCACGCCGGGAATGGCCTTAATGGCCCCCGCCACCTGGGTCGTGACCTGGAAGCGGCCGGGCAATTTCACCTCGACCTCACCGCGTTCGCGATCCAGCAGCAGGACCAATGAGACCTCGCCCTCCCCGCGCTGGGTCAGGCGAGCCTGCAGCGAGGACAGGGGCGATTCATCCCGCATGAAGACACGCAGGCCCTTCTGGACGCGCTGGGCCGCCTCCTCAAGCCGCTCCACTGCCGTGATGCGCGCGCGCACATCCTCGCCCTCGACATTGGCCTGCAGGCTCACGAGCACAACCGCACCCTTTTCCAGAAGGTCGCGATATTGGTTGAGGCCTTCCTGGAACAGAATGGCTTCATATTGTCCCGTCGGATCGGACAAAGTGACAATGCCCATTTTGCTGCCGGACTTTGTGCGGCGCTCGGCGCGATCGAGCACGGTCGCGGCCAACCGGGCGGCGCTGGCGCCCTGTTTCACCGCGCGGGCAAAATCGGTCCAGCGCTCGACCCGCATTTTCTGCATCACAGATGCATAATCATCGAGCGGATGACCGGACAGGAAGAAACCGACCGCTTCAAATTCGCGCCGCAAACGCTCCGCCGCCGGCCATGCAGGAACTTTCGGGGCAACAACTTTTTCAGCTTCCAGATTGGCGCCGCCGAATAATGAATCCTGCCCGCCCGATTTTTCCGCCTGCACGCGATTGCCAATCGCCAAAACGCTTTCCATCGCTGCAAAAGCCCGCGCGCGATCGGGCTCGAGTTCATCGAAGGCCCCGGCCGCCACAAGGCTTTCGAGCACACGCTTGTTGACTTCGCGCGGATTGATGCGCGCAGCAAAATCGCCAAGATCGCGGAACGGCTTGTTGCCACGCGCGGCAACAATGGAGGCTGCCTGCCCCTCGCCGACGCCCTTCACTGCAGAGAAAGCATAGCGGATCGACAGAACGCCATCTGCACCCTGATGCACATCGAAATCGACGCCCGAATGATTGACCGAAGGCGGATCGACCTTGATGCCAAGCCGGCGCGCCTCGTTGCGGAATTCGGACAATTTGTCGGTGTTCGATTTGTCGAGCGTCATGGACGCGGCGAGAAATTCAACCGGGTAATTGGCTTTGAACCAACCCGTCTGATAGGCGATCAGAGCGTAACAGGCGGCATGCGATTTGTTGAAACCATAATCGGCGAATTTCGCCAGCAGATCGAAAATCTCATTGGACTTTGTATCGGATATGTTGCGCTCAACCGCACCGCTGACGAAACGCTCGCGCTGCGCATCCATTTCCGATTTGATTTTCTTGCCCATGGCGCGGCGCAAAAGATCGGCTTCGCCCAGCGAATAGCCGGAAAGAATCTGCGCAATCTGCATCACCTGTTCCTGATAGATGATGACGCCGCAGGTTTCTTTCAGAACCGGCTCCATGAGCGGGTGAATATAATCGGCTTCGATCTCGCCGTGTTTCACCGCGCAATAGGTTGGAATATTGGCCATGGGGCCTGGTCGATACAGCGCGACAAGCGCGATAATATCTTCCAGCCGGTCGGCGCGCATTTCGGCCAAAGCCTTGCGCATGCCCGCCGATTCCACCTGGAACACGCCAATCGTCTCGCCGCGACCCAGCATGTCATAGGTCTTTTTATCGTCGAGCGGAATTTTGCCGATATCGACTTCAATGCCGCGCTTGCGCAAAAGCTCGACCGTCGTCGAAAGCGTCGTCAGTGTTTTCAGGCCGAGAAAATCGAATTTGACGAGGCCGGCAGGCTCAACCCATTTCATGTTGAATTGGGTGGCCGGCATGTCCGATTTCGGATCGCGATAGAGCGGCACAAGCTCATCGAGCGGCCGGTCGCCAATCACAATGCCCGCCGCATGGGTCGAGGCATTGGAATAAAGCCCCTCCAACGTCTCGGCTATTTTGAGCATTTTCTTGACGGTCGGATCGGCGGCCGCCGCTTCTTTCAAGCGCGGCTCCGTATCGATGGCCTGTTTCAACGAGACGGGCGCAGCCGGATTCTGCGGCACCAGTTTGGCAAGCTTGTCGACCTGTCCCAGCGGCATTTCGAGCACGCGCCCGACATTGCGCATCACCCCGCGCGCCAGAAACGAACCGAAGGTGATGATCTGCGCAACGCGATCGGCACCATAACGCTGGCGCACATAGCGGATGACCTCTTCGCGACGCGTCTGACAGAAATCGATATCGAAATCGGGCATGGATACGCGTTCGGGGTTGAGAAACCGCTCGAACAGCAGGCCGAACCGCATCGGATCGAGATCGGTAATCGTCAGCGCATAGGCGACCAGCGAGCCCGCACCGGAACCACGCCCCGGTCCCACCGGGATCTCATTGGACTTCGCCCATTTGATGAAATCGGCGACGATCAAAAAATAGCCCGGAAATTTCATCCGCGAGATAATGCCGAGCTCGAAGGCGAGGCGCTCTTCATAATCGCTTTGCGCAAAGCCTGGCGCCGGGCCATGGGCTGAAAGACGGACGCGCAAACCTTCCTCAGCCTGATGGCGCAATTCCACCGCTTCGGCATCTTCGCCATCTGCCCCTTTTGTGTAGCGCGGCAGAATGGGGCCGCGCGTCAATGGACGATAGGCGCAGCGCAAAGCAATCTCGACCGAATGATCGGTTGCTTCCGGCAGATCGGCAAAAAGCGCCACCATTTCGGCGCGCGTCTTGAATCTATGCTCGGGCGTCAGATGCCGCCGGTTCGGATCCGAGACCAATGTGCCATCGGAAATGCACAGCAGCGCATCATGCGCCTCATAATCGGAACGCGCCGGAAAATAGGGCTCATTGGCAGCCACCAAAGGCAGGCTGTTGCGATAGGCGAGTTCAATCAGGCCCGTTTCGATCTTGGCCTGATCGGCATCGCCATGCCGCTGCAATTCCACATAGAGACGACGGTCGAAGAACGGCTTCAGCCGTTCGATCCGCGACTGTGCCGCCTCAGGCCTGCCCGCCCGCAAAGCTGCATCCATCGGACCGGACTGCCCGCCAGTCAGCGCAATGACGCCCGCGCAATGGCGCTCGAGCAGAGACATGGAAACATGCGGATGATCGCCGGGCTCGGGATCCAGCCAGGCCCGCGATCCAAGTTTCATCAGATTGGCATAGCCTTCTTCCGATTGCGCCAAGAGCACGAGGGGTGCGCGGCCAAAGCCGGAGAATTCATTGCGGGCGCCCAGCGCCGCCGCATCGCCAAAATCCACCATGAGATGAATCCCGATGATCGGCTGGATGCCCTCCTTCGAGATTTTCTCAGAAAATTCGAGCGCCCCAAAAAGATTATTCGTGTCGGTGATTGCCAAAGCCGGCTGATTGTCGGCCGCCGCGAGCTTGGCCAGATTGGCAATGGTCAGCGCGCCCTCGCGCAGGGAAAAGGACGAATGGACGTGAAGGTGGACGAAGCCAACGTCTTTGATCACCTGATTCACCTCAGCACCCCCGCAGCGGCCGACACTATCGACAAAAGCACAGGACAACGAAAGCGCAGCCGGCCCTCAGTTAACAGGTTCGGCACCTCGGCGCCGAACTCACACCGCCCGACCAAGGGCCGGAATGGCCCCGCCCCTCAGGCCGGGAAGGATCCGCCAATGGCATTGGCAAAAATCACGATTGCGGTCAGGAATGCGCCCAATGAGGCGACCTCGGCGATATCGGAGAGAACAACGCGAAACATGACTTCCTCCATCAGCTAGGGAGGCACTATGTTCCGGTTTTGTTCTTTTGTCAAGCGCGGCGAAAATGCTGGCCAAAGGAACTGATTTCTAAAGACCTTCGGCCAAAAACTTGCGCCAGCCATCGCCCCGCAATTGGCAGGCCGGGCAGGTTCCGCAGCCCCTGCCCCAATCATGTAACTTGCTTCGGTCGCCCGCATAGCAGCTATGGCTTTCAGCCACCACGAGATCGAGAAAGGCCTGGCCGCCCAGCTCGCGGGCGAGCGCAAAAGTCTGCGCCTTGTCGTTCCACATGAGCGGTGTCTCGAGAACGAAACGGCGCGCGAGGCCAAGGTTGAGCGCCACCTGCATGGCCTTGATCGTATCGTCGCGGCAATCGGGATAGCCGGAATAATCCGTCTCGCAGACGCCGGTGACGATATGTTTCAGCCCGCGCCGATAGGCATAGGCGGCGGCGAAAGACAGAAAGATCAGATTGCGGCCCGGCACGAATGTATTGGGCAGGCCATCCGCCCCCATTTCCATTTCCACTTCGCGGGTGAGCGCCGTCGCAGACAAAGCGCCGATGGCTTCGACCGGCACGACGACATCATCCCCCAGCCGTTTGGCCCAATCGGGGAAATCGGCGCGGATGCGCTCCAGCAAGGTGCGACGGCAGTCCATCTCGATGCGATGGCGCTGCCCGTAGTCAAAACCGATGGTCTCGACACGCTCATAACGCTCCAGCGCCCAGCCGAGGCAGGTGGTGGAATCCTGCCCGCCTGAAAACAAAACCAGCGCGCCGCCTTGCATCATCTGCCTGCCCAAAGGAGCCTCACTGCAATTCGACGATCTTGCCGTCGCGCAAAGTCACGCGCCGGTCCATGCGGCGCGCCAGATCGAGATTATGCGTCGCCACCAGAGCGGCAAGTCCGGAATAACGAACCAGATCGGTCAGAGCACCGAAAACATGGTCAGCCGTGCGCGGATCGAGATTGCCCGTGGGTTCATCGGCCAGCAAAACGCGCGGACCATTGGCGACCGCACGCGCAATGGCGACACGTTGCTGCTCGCCGCCCGACAATTCGCCAGGACGATGCGTTGAGCGCTGGCCAAGGCCGAGATAGGTGAGCAATTCAAGCGACCGCTGCCGCGCAACTTTCTTCGACAGACCGCGGATCATTTGCGGCAGCATGACATTTTCAGCCGCATTGAATTCCGGCAGCAGATGGTGGAATTGATAGACGAAGCCCACTTCTGTCCGGCGCAAAGCGGTGCGCCTGTTATCGTCAAGATGGCTGGTCGGCTCATTACCGATAAAAACTTCGCCGCCATCGGGCTTTTCCAGCAGGCCGGCAATATGCAGGAGCGTCGATTTGCCGGCGCCCGAGGGCGCGATCAGCGCAACAGATTGGCCCGGCCAGATCGCCAGTTCTGCACCACGCAAAATCTGCAGCTCATTATCGGCCTGCCGATAGCGACGCTCGATATTGTGCAGGAAAATGGCCGGATCGTTCGCGCGCGCCTCACTCATATCGCAAGGCCTCGACGGGATCGAGACGGGCCGCCCGCCGCGATGGGAAAATGGTAGCAAGCACGGAGAGCGTCAGCGCCAGTCCGACAATGGTCAACACATCAGACATTTGCACAACCGAGGGCAAGCGGCTGAGCAGATAGAATGTCGGATCGAAAATATTCATGCCGAGCATCCGGTTGAGAAAGAGCCGGATCGGTTCGAGATTATGCGCAACGAGAAGACCCAGCAGAAAACCGGCAATCGTGCCTGAAATGCCGATTGCAGCGCCGGTGATCAGAAAGACACGCTGAACGGCTCCGCGCGTTGCGCCCATGGTGCGCAAAATCGCAATGTCGCGGCTCTTGTCTTTCACCAGCATGGTGAGACCGGAAATGATGTTGAAGGCCGCCACCAGAACGATCAATGTCAGAATGAAAAACATGACCGTGCGTTCGATCTTCAGCGCATCGAAGAAGCTTTTGTTGCGCTGCCGCCAATCGGTCATGATCATCGGCCGCTGGACGGCGAGATCCAGCGCTGCGCGATATTCGTCCATGCGCTCAGGATGCTCGACGAAAGCCTCGATCACGCTGGCTTCGCCCTCCTTGTTGAAAAAGGCCTGCGCCTCTTCCAGGGGCATATAGACGAACAGCCCGTCGAATTCGGTCACGCCAATCTGGAAAATGGCGACAACCGGATAGGCTTTCATGCGTGGTGCCACGCCAAAGGGCGTCGATGCACCGCGCGCTGTCAGAATGGTAATATTGTCGCCAACACGCACCGACAATTGCTCGGCCATTTTCTGCCCGATGGCCACGCCGCCAACGCTATCGAAACCATCAAGCGTGCCAAGCCGGACATTGTCGGCAATGCCGGGCAGTTTTTTGATGTCGTCTTCCAGAATGCCGCGCACCAATGCGCCGGTTTGTTGATAGGGCGAGGACACACCGGCAGCACTTTCCACCATGGGCAGGGCAACCGTGACGCCCTTCACTTTTTTAACGCGCTCGACCACTTCCTTGTAATCGGTCAGCGGCCGCTCGACGCCTTGCAGAAAGACATGCCCATTGATGCCGATGATCTTGTTCATCAGCTCGATGTGAAACCCGTTCATCACCGACATGACGACAATCAGCGTCGCCACACCCAGCATGATGCCGGCAAAGGAAAAGCCGGCGATCACGGAGACAAAGCCCTGCGCGCGGCGCGCCCGCAAATAGCGCAGCGCAATCATCCATTCAAAGCGCGAAAACGGCCGCGAGGAAACGGGCTCGTGCGCGTCAGATCTTTGGGCAGATTGTTCGGTGGCGCCGCTCATTCAGCCCTTCTTCGCCGCAAACTTGTTGATGACCTCTTCGAGCGACAGCAATTCGCGCCCACCCGAGCGACGATGCTTCACCTCGACCTTGCCATCGGCAAGCCCCTTGGGTCCGACAATAATCTGCACGGGCACGCCGATCAGATCGAGCGTTGCAAATTTGGCGCCGGGACGATCGTCACGATCATCATAAAGCACATCCAAACCGGCAGCGGTCATTTTGCCATAGAGATTTTCGCAGGCTGCATCGGTTGCTGCATCGCCGGCCTTGAGATTGGCAATGGCAATATCGAAAGGCGCAACGCTTTCCGGCCAGATAATGCCCGCCTCATCATGATTGGCTTCGATCAAAGCCGCCACGAGACGCGAGGGGCCGATGCCATAGGAGCCCATTTGCACATGGACATCCTTGCCGTCCGGACCATTGACCACGGCCTTCATCGGCTCGGAATATTTTGTGCCGAAATAGAAAATATGACCGACCTCAATGCCACGCGCGCTGACGCGCTCATTCTCGGGCATGGATTCATAGGCGGCAGCATCGTGCATTTCCGATGTCGCGGCATATTTCGATGTCCAGCTCTCAAAAACACCCTGCATGGCATCGCGACTGTTGAAATCGATATTCTCGGCCGGCGTCTCGAGATCGAGAAAATCCTTGTGGCAGAAAACTTCGCTCTCGCCGGTTGAGGCAAGGATGATGAATTCGTGAGAGAGATTGCCACCGATAGGGCCTGTATCTGCGCGCATCGGAATGGCCTTCAGCCCCATGCGCGCAAAGGTGCGCAGATAGGCCGTGAACATTTTATTGTAGGAATGGCGCGCGCCATCGGCATCGAGATCGAAGGAATAGGCGTCCTTCATCAAAAACTCGCGCGAGCGCATGACGCCAAAGCGCGGGCGCACTTCATCGCGGAACTTCCACTGGATGTGATAGAGATTGAGCGGCAAATCCTTGTAGGAGCGCACATAGGCGCGGAAAATCTCCGTGATCATTTCCTCATTCGTCGGCCCAAACAGCATGTCGCGCTCGTGCCGGTCTTTGATGCGCAGCATCTCCTTGCCGTAATCATCGTAACGGCCAGACTCGCGCCACAGATCCGCAGATTGAATCACCGGCATCAGCAGCTCAATCGCCCCTGCCCGGTTCTGCTCTTCGCGGATGATCGCATTGATCTTGTTGAGCACCTTCAGCCCGAGCGGCAGCCAAGCATAAATGCCGGCCGATTCCTGCCGGATCATGCCGGCGCGCAACATCAAACGATGCGAGACGATTTCCGCCTCTTTCGGCGTTTCGCGCAGGATCGGCAGGAAAAATCGGGACAGACGCATTTTCGCTTCCAAGCTCGAGTTCAAGAATCACAATGGGGCCGGGATCCGGCCACCCTCAGGGGTAACAAACGCAAACCCCCATAAAAGACAAGACGGAAGCAGACCTGCAA
>Ga0315908_10000154_pt1 | contig 55647 bp, 47 predicted proteins | sample LakEriMetagenome_12_FD_203520 | JGI IMG/M metagenome (GOLD analysis project Ga0315908, IMG submission 203520) | Freshwater fungal communities from buoy surface, Lake Erie, Ohio, United States - Buoy 4 MA124 | ecosystem: Environmental > Aquatic > Freshwater > Lake > Lake biofilm | place: USA...
ACACCTGGCCGAGCCCATGGGCATCGACATGGTTCGCCAGCAACGTGGCGACGCGGAGCGTCACGGCGCCATGCCGCGAACCTGCCGGCGACATCATGAGCAATTCCCCGCGGACGAGTTCGCAACGTCCGAGGCTCACTGCCTCCTGAAACAGTTGCTCGGCCGTCGTGATCATGCTGATGGTTGTCATCGGGTCACCTCACCCGAAAAGAATCCGCCCGCTCCGAATGGATAAGCAAGTAGGCGGGCGTATATGTAGTTGTCAATGACGCGCCCTCAGCCGTGGGTCGGCACCGCTGGCCGCCGGAGGCGGCGGTCCATGCCGGCGATGAGCCGTTCGAGCCGGCGGCGATACGAAAAATGCTCGACCTCCAGCGCGTGCCGCGGGGAGGTGACGTAGTGGATCGGAGACCGCAGCGGCCGCTGCCGCGCGGCGTAGAGCCAGGCGGCGGCCCGGGGGCTGCGCCGGGCGGCGACGGCCATCCGGGCCACGAGCCGCGCCTGCAAATCGGTGAGGCCCCACTGGCCGCTGTCGGGCTGAATCAGGCCGACGACGGCGATGTCGTCGCGGGTCGGATGGAGCAGATGCAGGTGGAGCCGCGGCAGGCCGGCGGCCGAGTCGGCGCCGAGCAGCCGGGCGTCGATGAAGGGGAGCGCGGTGCGGTAGCCGGTCGCGCAGATGATGATGTCGTAGGTCGCGCGGCGGCCGTCCCGAAACACGACCGCATCGCCGTCGAAGGCCGTCACGTCGGCCGCCGGTTCGATGCGGCCGGCGGCAATCAGGGCGAGCAGGTCCGAGTTGACGATCGGGTGCGTCTCCCAGAGGCGATGGTCGGGTCGCGGCAGGCCGTGCCGCCAGGGGAGGCCGATGGTGCGGTCGATCGCCCGCAGGCTCACCAGGCGGCGGAGCCAGACCGGAACCCCGAGCCGCAGGAGCCGTTCATTCCGCAGGTCGGCCGGCCGGCCCATGATCTCCCGGGGCACGATGTAATAGCCGCGCCGCAGGGAGAGCGTGGTCGCCGCCGCGTGGTGCGAGCATTCGACGGCGATGTCACAGCCCGAGTTGCCGCCGCCGATCACGAGGACGCGCTTCCCGGCCAGGGCAACCGGATGCGTGGGCGACTTGTAGTCGGCCGCATGGATGAGTACGCCCCTAAACTGGCCCGGCACGTCGGGCAGCCGCGGCACATGGTTGTGGCCCGAGGCGATGACGACGCCGGCGTAGTCGCGATCGGTCCCATCGGCGGTCCGCACACGCCAGCCGGCACCGGGACCGCCGCGCGGCGTGACCGACTCGACCGTCGCGTGCGTGCGGATGTGGGGCAGGAGGTCGAAGTGCCGGGCGTAGGCCCGCAGGTAGTCGAGGCAGCGGCGGTGATCGGGATAGGCGGGCCAGTGCCGCGGCATCGGGTAGTCGACGTATTCGGTGAGTCGCCGGGAACTGATGAGCCGTGTGGAGGCGAAGACCCGCGATGTCGGGCTGCCGAAGTACCAGTTGCCGCCGACGTCGTCCTCCCGTTCGAGGGCCTCGGCGTCGATGCCCGCCGCGCGGAGGTTCTTGAGCGCCGTGAGCCCCGACGGGCCGGCACCGATCACGCACCAGCGGCCTGCGGTGTCAGCGGCGGGCATGGCGCACCAGTGCGGCGGCGAGCCGCGTGAGGTCGTCGGGGGTGTGGTGCCACGAGAGGCTCGCCCGCACGAGGCTCTTGCCTGGCGGCACGCTCGGCGGGCGGATGGCCGGCACGAAGAAGCCCTCGGCCGCGAGCTCCCCCGCGACGGCGACGGCCTGCTCGGCGCCGCCCCCCACGACCGGCACGATCTGCCCGCCGCAGGCGGCGACTTCGAGGCCCTCCGCGACAAGCCGGTCACGGAAGGCGGCGGCCCGGGCGAGCAGCTCGCGCCGCCGCTCGGGCTCGACGCCGAGGAGTTCGATCGCCCGGCCGGCGGCCGCGGCCACGGCCGGCGGATGGGCGGTGGAGAAGATCCAGGCCCGCGCGGCATGCCGCAGCCAGCGGACGAGCTCCGCGTGCCCGGCCACGAATCCGCCGGCCGCACCGAGGGCCTTCGAGAGCGTGCCCACGCGGACATGCACGCCGGCGGCGCAGCCGGCCGCCTCGACCAGACCGCTGCCGCGGTCCCCGAAGACGCCCGTGGCATGCGCCTCGTCGACCATGAGCATCGCCCCGTGCCGGTCCGCGACGGCGGCGAGATCGGCCAGGGGAGCGATCGTGCCGTCCATCGAGAACAGGGAGTCGGTGACGACGAGCGTGCGCCGGGCGGGACCTGCGGCCGCGAGCATGCGGTCGAGGGCCGCCACGTCGCGGTGCGGGTAGATCGCCACCTCGGCCCGCGCCAGCCGGCAGCCGTCGATGATGCTCGCGTGGTTGCGTTCGTCGCTGGCGATGAGGTCGCCGGGGCCGACGAGCGCCGCGATCGTGGCGGCGTTGGCGGCGAATCCACTGGGAAACGTGACGGCCGCGGGCACGGCGAGGAGGTTTGCGATCGCGGCCTCGAGCCGCTCGTGGGCCTGCGAGTGGCCACTCACCAGCGGGCTCGCGCCGGCGCCAAAGCCCTCGGCGCAGGCGGCCTTGGAAGCGGCCTTCGTGAGCCGCACGTCGCCGCAATAGCCGAGGTAGTCGTTGGAGCCGAAGTTCACCAGCCGCCGGCCGTCGAGCTCGACCTCGCGGCCCTGGCGTCCGCTGCGGACACGCTGCGGCCGCTCGAGGCCCGCCCGCCGGACGGCGGCGAACGATTCCCCGATCCAGGCGAGCGGCGCGGGCAGTGGTCCGGCGGTCGAGGGTGGGGCGGGCGCAGGCGATTCGAGGCGGCAGGTCATGGGGGCATTATGGCCGATGAACGACCGATCGCCGCCGCCGCGATTCATGGTCGTTGCCCGTGATGACGTGGCGGGCCGCCGATCGGCCAATTCCGCGGCGCGGCCTATCATGCCAAGGTTGCAGACCCACGACCTGGAGGCTCGACGAGTGCCGATGTCCACCGCAGCCCAGGCGATTTTTGACTGGTTCTCCCGATGTTCTTTGCCGGGCTGGATCGCGTTCAGTTTGGCGGGCAATGTGGCGATCTTTCTGTTGTCCATCGGCCTGTGCTGGCTACTCGGATTTCTGTTCCGCGACCGGCCACTCTTCGATCGGCCCCAGACGGTGACCCGGGGCGATCTCGGGCTGGCATGCCTGGCGGTGGTGCTCAACTCGGCCGTCGCCGTCGTCGGCTGGCTGCTTTGGAAGACAGGCTGGATCAAGATCACGCATCCGGCATGGTGGCGGACGCTCCTGGACCTGCTGGTCTTCGTCGGCACGATGGATCTGGGGATGTATCTGTCGCACCGGCTCGCGCACCATCCGTGGTTCTATGCACGGGTCCACGCCCGCCACCACACCCACGAGTCGGTAAACCCGATCAGTCTCTTCGTGCTCCATCCGTTCGAGGTGCTGGGTTTCGGTGGGCTGATGATCACCGTGCTCGTGCTGCTGCCACTTTCCGGCATCGCGGTGCTGGCGTATCTCACGCTCAACGTGCTCTTCGGCACGCTGGGCCATGCGGGCGTCGAGCCGTTTCCGCCGGCTTGGAGCCGGCTGCCGCTGCTCCGTGACGTCGGCAGCAGTTCGTTCCATGCGGCCCATCACCGGTCGCCGGCGACGAACTTCGGCTTCTACTCCACGGTCTGGGACCGACTCTTCGGCACCCTGGACTGAGCTGACGTTTTTCGATGGCGGGCCGAGTGGCTCGACAGAGCATCGCCGCTGCAGGAATCCGGTTGCGAACGTTGTTTTGCAGATGCTTTGATTGGGGAATTGGCCTCGTCACCCGTCCCAGAAGCCCCGGGCGGGAGCCCGGGGACACCGGGTGTGAACACCACTCCGCCGTCCATGCCGGATGACGGCAGGCAATTTCCTGGTTCAAACCCGCATCGCATGGCACGCGGGAAGGCATGCGACCCGGAGTCCCCCGGCTTCCGCCGGGGGCTTTTTGTGTGAGTGGCAGGCCCAGAGGGCTGGGTTGACTGCGAGCGGGCGGCGGCCCGCGTCAGCCTCCCCTGCTACCGTCGCGGAGCCGAGTGGGCGAGCTTTTCGATCGTGCGGAACTCGGCGGCCGTCACCGGCTGCACCGAGAGCCGGCTGCCGCGGCGCAGCAATTCCATGCCAGCCAGGGCCTTGATGCCCCGGAGCTCGTCGAGGGAAAGCTCCCGCGGGAAAATCTCCACCAGCCGCACGTCGACCCGCGACCAGATCGGGTTGTCGGGCCCGGCCTTGGGGTCGTGGTAGTCGCTTTTGGGATCCCAGGCGGTGGCGTCGGGATAGGCCTCGCGGACCACCTCCACGATGCCGGCGACCGCCGATGGCGTGGCATTGGAGTGATAGAAGAGCGCCCGGTCTCCGCTCCGCATCGCGCGGAGGAAGTTGCGGGCCTGGTAGTTGCGGACGCCTTCCCAGCCCGTCGTTCGGCCCTTGGCACGGGCCAGGTCCTGGATCGAGAACACGTCGGGCTCGCTCTTGATCAGCCAGTAGTGCATGATGCATTTTCCGGGTTGGAACCAGTGTGCATTGGGTCACCCAGCATGATATCGCTCGTCCATCGTCCGTCCTTCTTGCTGCGGGCTGCTTTCGTGGCCGGTGTGCTCGCGGGGCTTGGCGGCACGGCCCGGGGCCAAGTGTCGATCGTGGAACGGCTCGCCATCGAGGGCACCGTCGAGTCGGTCGCCGGTGGGCGGGTGACGGTTCGCGACGCGGCCGGCAAGCGGCATGAGGTTCGCGTGCAGCCCCAGGGGGAGCGCGGTGTGCCGCTCGCCGACGGGCGCTTGCTCGAGTTTCCGGCCGACGTGCGGGTGACCGGTGGGTTCGATGTCGCCAAGCTCAAGCCGGGGCAGGTGGTGACCTTCGCCGGGCGGCTGAACCGGCTCGGCAAGTCCGACGGCGAGCTGGCCGCGATCACGCTCATCGACGCGGCCGGCGCCACGATCGGCGTGACGATGCCGACCGAGCCCGAGAAGGCGGCGGAGTTCGCCGCCTGCACGGTCACCGCGGCGGTGAAGACGGCCGGCAAGGGCCGGATCGTCGTCGAACTCCCGCAGGACAAGGCTTTCCATCGCAAGACGGTGCTCCCCTTCAAGGTGGCTGAAGATGCCACCACCCGACTGGAAAGCGGCGATCTCAAGCGGATCGAGCCGGGCGCTACGGTCACGCGGCTGGAGGCCGTGCGGCTCAGCAGCGGCGACATCGTGGCCAAGACGCTCGTGGTGGAGACGGCCGCGGCCGCGGCTGTCAAAGAGAAGGGCGACGAGAAGCTTGCCAACAAGTACCGGGCCCTGTCCGACGAGCCGAAGCAGGAACCTCGGCTTGTCCGCTCGGCCCACTTCGCCTTCCTCACCGACGTCTCCGACCGCGAGGCGAAGATCATCATCGACAAGCTCGAACGGATGGCGGGGCTGTTGGAGAAGTACTTCGGCCGCGGGCCGGCCGGGCCGATCGAGGGTTTTATTGTTCGCGATCTGGCGGTGTTTCCGCCGGGCACGCTCACCGAGGCCGCCGGCGTCGCCAAGATCCGCGAGGAGGCCGGGGTGTGCTTCAATCTCCGGCTCGGCAACCAGCGCAAGGCGACGCTCTACTCCTGCGCCGATCACGGCGTCATCCAGCACGAGTGCACCCACGGCTTCTGCCACATGACCTTCGGCTCGACCGGGCCGACCTGGCTGGCCGAGGGCGTCGCCGAACTGGGCAACTACTGGAAGGAAGGGGAGGCGGCCGTCGACGTCGAGCCGGGCGTGATGGGGTATCTGCAGAAGGCCCAGCCCAAGCGCGGCCTGCTGGAGATCGCGGTGCCGGGGCGGACGCCGTCGGGCACCTGGCAGGACTACGCCTGGCGGTGGGCGCTGTGTCACATGCTGGCCTTCAATCCCAACTACGCCGACCGTTTCAAGCCGCTGGCGATCGCTCTGATGGAGGAGCAGCCGGGCGTGTCGTTCGAGTCGGTCTACGGGCCGGTGGCCAAGCAGGTGTCGTTCGAGTACGACCAGTTCCTGCGGCACGTGGGCAATGGCTACCGGGCCGATCTGGCGGCCTGGCCCTGGAAGGCCCGGTTTCGCAAGCCGCAGGGCGAGGCGAGCCTCAAGGCGACGGTCAAGGCGAAGGCCGGCTGGCAGGCGAGCGGCCTGGAGGTGGACCAGGCGGCCCGCTATGCCTGCGAGGCGACGGGCACCTGGCAGACGGCGGCCGCCGGCGCGCCGTGCTCGGCGGCCGGTGACGCGGCGGGCCGCGGCCGGCTCGAGGGGGCGGTGCTCGCGGAGACCGACGGCGGCTTCACGCTCTCTGCCCCGTTCGTCCTCGGGGAGAAAGGGACGTTCTCGGCGCCGGCCGCCGGCCGGTTGGTGCTGCGGTGCGCCGATGACTGGACACAGCTGGGCGACAACGACGGCGAGGTCGAGGTGACCCTGCGCCGATCGGCAGACTGATCGCGGGCCGGTCGCTGCGGTGGGTCAGGGTGCCGACCCCAAGGCCCGACGGTGCCAAAGGGCCTCGATGACCGCGGTGCGGTCGTCGGTCCACGGTGCCGCGGCGGGCGCTTCTGCACACGGCCGCCACTGCCAGCGATCGCTCGTGGGCCGGGCGTAGACTTCCTTGATCGTGTCGAGAGACCGCGACAGGGCCATCCACTCCGAGGGAATGCGGGCGGCGTCGGCCCCGACGTCGACGTCGCGGGCGTAGACGCCCATCCAGCCGCCGGCGGCGGCGACCGCCTCGACCACGGGCACGAAATCGAGGTACTTGTTCGACACGTGCAGGGCGAGCACGCCGTCGGGGTGGAGCTTCCGGCCGTAGAGGGCGAAGGCCTCGCGGGTCAGAAGATGTGTGGGCACCGAGTCGCCGGTGAAGGCGTCGATGACGAGCAGGTCCATGCTCCCGTCGGGCTCGCGGTCGAGCGCCCGGCGTGCATCATCGACGACGACGCGGGTGGCGCCGCGGCAGTCGGCGAGAAAGGAGAACCAGCGGGTGTCGCCGGCGATTCGCACGACCTGCGGATCGATCTCGAAGAACACGAACTCGTCGCCGGGCCGGGCATAGGCGGCGAGCGTGCCGACGCCGAGGCCGGCCACCGCCACCCGGCTCCGCCGGCCCCGGGCGTCGAGGCCGGCGAACACGCTGCCCAGGGGCCCCGCTTCGTTGTAGTAGGCCAGCGGTATCCGCCGCCGGTCGGGATCGTCAGCCAGCAGCTGCACTCCATGGCGGATGCCGCCGTGCATGAGGACGTGTGACGGTCCGTTGGCCGAGGCGCACACCCGGAGCACGCCGAAGAACGTCCGCTCGCGGTGCAGCACCTGCCGGGCGGTTTCACCGACGAAAAACATGCCGCAGGCGAGGGCGAACAGCGCCGCCGCCCGCTCGCGACCCGAAAGCGTCGCGGCGGTCACGGCGACCGCCGCGGCCACCACGGCGAGCCAGCCCGTGCGGGACAACGGCAGCCACGGCGCCGCGGCCAGGAGGCCGCCCAGGATGGCGGCGACCGTCGCGACGGCCGCCAGCCGGGCGGCCCACCGCCAGCGGAGGCCGGCCGGCGCGAGGCCGGCCGCAGCGGCGATCGCCAGCGGGAACTCGTGGTGCGCGTCGAACACCGCCGGCGCCGCCAGGGCGTTCCACAGGCCGCCGCAGGCACCCCCGACGGCCAGCGCGAGGTAGAAGGACGAGAGTCGCTCCGGCGGTGGCCGCTCGTCGACGAGCATGCCGTGGATGCAGACGCAGACGACGCCGAAGGCCGCTACGTGCAGCATGAGCACCAGCGCCGCCGGCTCGTCGACGTCGGCGGCGATCAGCCAGCAGGCGAGGGCCGTGGTCGCGAGCAGTGCGGGTCCCTCGAACCGCCGCAGCCGCCGCCCGGCCGGCATGAAGACGAGCACGAAACTCGCCAGGTAGACCGCCAGCGGTACGACCCACAGCAGCGGGACGGGCGCCACCTCGACGGTGGCGTGGGTGGTCACGGCGGCCAGCCACGAGGCTGGCACGGCTGCCAGTGCGGCCCAGCGCAGCCACGGCCACCAGCCACCGCCGGTATCGGCCGCGGCTGCCGGAGGACGGTGGGCTTGCCTCCCCGCCAGCAGCATGGTGAGGCCGCCAACGACGAGCATCAAGGCGGCCACGGCGAGGAACAGTCGCACTGCCAGGTCGATCTGGCGGTCGATGCCGGCCAGTGGCTCGATGACTGTCGGGTAGGCGGCCAGCATCGCGAAGCTGCCGGCGTTGCCGGCGGCGTAGAGACCGTAGGCTGCCTGGCCGCCCACGCGGCTGTCCACCCGGGCGTCGGGCCACAGGCTCCGCCAATGGCCGAAGAGCGGGGAGAGGGTGGCGATGGCGAAGAACGCCGGGCCGACGCCGGCCGTGAGGGCCGCCACGATGATCAGCGGCACCGGGAGGGCGGCGTCGGGCCGGGCCGTGGCGAGTGCGGCGGCCAGGCCGACGGGCGTCGCCATCGCCGCCACGGCGAACACCACCCCCTGGGCGATGAGCTGACGCCGCGGCGGCCATCGGCGGATCAGCCGGTCAGCGTAAAGCGCCGCCGCCACGAGGGCGGTCTGGAAGAACGCGAGGCATGAGACCCAGACGGCCGGCGCGCCGCCGAACCGGGGCAGGAGCATCTTGCCGGCGAGCAGTTCGAGGAGAAACAGCCCCGCCGATGCGGCGGCCGCGGCGGCGATGGCGATGGCCCCGCAGGCGGCTGGCACGGTCGCGGCTGCTCGGGGGATCATCGGACCCGCGTGTGCCGCCGCGATCTCCGCAGCACCACTCCCGCCGCTCCCACGGTCACCAGTACGGCGGTCGTGGGCTCGGGAACGATCGTCATGGCCGTGGGAATCTCGGCGGCCGTCAGCGGGCCGTTCCAGACGTGGAGCAGGCTCACGTTGCCGGACGTGCTGAAATCGCTGCCCCCGGTGTTGTCACGAAAAAATTGCAGCGTCCGATTCGCGTCCGTGCGGGCGTCGCTGCCATCGAGGAACGACAGCACCGGTATGGACGAGCCGTTGACATATCCGGTCACCGTCCCCGTGGTGGTTCTCGTCAGCACAAAATCGACGGTCGTGTTGGCGGTGATCGAGCCGCCCGAGGGATTATTGCCGTTGTCATAGAACCGAAACGCCCCATCGAAGACGTACTGGCCGATGTCGGCGTCCTTGAATTGGATCAGCCGCCGGTAGCCCGACACCTGCCCCGAGGAAAACCGCATGCCGATCGAGTAACTGCCGAAGGTCGATCCAAAGTCATTCGCCGGCAGGCCGGAGAGGGTGAGGCCCGTGCCGGGCGCAGTGGCTCCGCTCCAGGACCAGCCCGGGTTCGAACCGGAGGTGACGAAGCCGTAGGTGCCGCTCGTGGAGATGGGAGACAGGGAACCGAGGGAACCGGAACCCGAGATCGAGTTGGCGTACGAACCCGCGGCCAGATCGTAGCTCCCGATCAGGTTCGCCGCCCAAACCGACGGGCACGTGGCAACCAGTGCCAGCACGGCTGTGAGGCACCGCCACGTCAGCCGCGGTGCAAAGGGGAACCGTTTCATGAATGCAGCATCCAGGTGCAGCGAAACCGGAAAAGAATATTCCGGTCGGATGTGAGCGTTCCGTGAAGGCCGTGTGAAAAAATCGTGAGCACGGGGCATTCAGTCGGCGGGCATCGCGTCCGCGGCCGGGGCCCCGGGAAATGCCCGTTCGACGTCGAGGCCCGCGGTGGTGGCGGCGGCGCGGAGCTGGTCGCCGACCCGCGGCGGCAGGGTCATGCGCAGCGGCTCCGGCGCCCAGGCCCAGATCCGGGCCCGCTCCATCACGGGCATTCCCTCCTGGCCCATGAGACCCGCGAACGAGTTGGCCACCACCTCGGGGAACGGCGGGAGTTTCGCCTCCTCGAGCACGAACTTCGCGTGCGGATTCGCGGCGGAGTACCGCTTCTCGTAGGCCGCCTCGGCGATCGACAGGTAGCGGTTGAAGGCGGCGAGGTTGCCCTTGGCGAGCCCCTCGCGGAGCCCGCGGCGGATCATGGCGTCGAGGAACTGCCGCAGGTTCGAGACGTCGATCGCCAGCACCTCGGCGATCCGCAGGGCGACGAAGGTCTCGATCGTGTCGGCATACATGGGTTCGGCGCCGCGGCCGAGCCGCTCGGCGAGCAGGCGGAGCTTCAGAAAATGGCTTTCGGCATCGGCCCTGTCGCCGTACAGGTATTCGAGGATCACGGCCAGATTGAGGAAGGTTTCGTAGCCGTCGAGCAGGTCGGCCTCCTCGGCCGGGCCGAACTCGCCCGCCGAGACGCCCGCCTCCGAGTTGATGAGCTCAAGCGCCTCCTCGAGGGCCCGCTCGTAGGCGGCCGCGAACCGGGGGTCGGGCAGGAGGTCGGCCCGGTGCGTGGCGGCGTCGTAGTCGACGCGGCCGGTCCGCATGAGCTCGGCGAGCATGTGCAGTCGGCTGCGGAGGATGAGCAGCTCGTTGGTCTGCTCCCGGCGCTTGAGCCCGCGGCCGATCGCGATCCCCTGCTCCGTCCAGTAGATGCCGTGGGCCTCGGGGTGTCGCCAGTCGAGCGGTCCATACCGCTCCATCACGGCCCGCATCGCAGCCGGATCCATCCGATAGCGGTCTTCGAGCACCCGCCGCTGGAGGTGCGGCACCAGGTGGTCGAGGATCGCCGCGGCCACCTCGCGGTCGGCGCGGATCGCGGCGAGCAGTCGGGGATTGGAATCGGCGGGCAGCTGCCCGGCCCCGAGGATTTTCGCGTCTCGGGAGTTGGCCTGCATCAGGGACCGGCCCAGCATCCGCAGGAAGGCCTCGTCGGGCTTGGCGCCGTGCTCCGCGAGCAGGGCCAGGCCGCGGTTGACGGCGGGCACCTTCGCGCGGAGCTCGTCGAGCGTCGCCGGGGCCGCCGCGACGCGGCCGAAGAGTTCGAGGGTGGAGGCCGTGGTCCGGCCGCCGGTCATGTCCCCGAGAAACTCCTGCATCTCCCGGGCCAGGCTCGCCTTGTAATACCAGTGCTCCTTGTCGCCCTTGCCGGCGATCTTGTTGTGAAAGATCCAGCCGAGCTCCATCTGCAGCTGCGGCGACCGTGGGTTGAGCGGGATGCCCTGGTCACGAAGGAGCCCCACGCCCCGCTGCACCCAGCCCCAGCGTTCGGCGGGCACCTGGGTGGCGGCGGCGATGTTGTAGGCGAGGTTCCAGGCCTGGAAGGCCCACACTTTCTGGAATCGCGGCTGCAGGGCCGTGATCCACTGGCTCAGGGTTTGGGCCTCGAAATACTCGCCTTCCGACTGCAGGTGGTCGGCCCGGGCCCACAGCATGTCGACGGCGAGGCCGCGGAAGGTGCCCAGCGCCGCCGTCACCACCGCCACGTGCGGTGGCATGCCCTCGGTCCGCGCCGCGGGGATCACGAGATCGAGCTCCCGCCGCTGACGGGTGATGCCGGCGGCCAGCCAGCCCGCGGCGCCAAGGGCGAGCACGAGCAGCCCGGCGGCGATCGAAGTCACGGTGCGATTTCCGGCCACGGAAGACCCCTGCGCAGTCCTAGAAGCCCGACACGTTGACCAGATCCCGCCGGCACAACAGCGCCCAGCCGCAGGCCAGCAGCACCAGCGGATAGGCGAGCCCCAACTCGGCGACGCTCGCGGCCGCCTGGGCCGCGGTCAGGAGCCGGCCGGTCGCCACCTCGGTGACGCCGTCGTGGGCGCCGAACGAGGGCACCAGGGCGAGGAAACCCTCCGCCGCGAACGAGGTGAGCGTCTTGCAGGCGTCCCAGAGCTCGAGCCGGTCGAGCCGCTCGAAGAGCACGGTGGCTCGCAGCCGCACCATGTCGACGAGTCCGGCGCCAGCCCGGTCGGCGCCGGTGTAGATGTCGATCGCATCGGCGAGAAACCCGCGGGCCACCGCCGCCACGTAGACCATGACCGCCGTGAGCACCGCGGTCGGGAACCCCAGCCAGCTCGCCGCGGCGACGGCCGCCGCCGCCAGCATGGCGAGTTTCGCCCACATCACGGCCAGGCAGCGGAGGAAGTTGCCGCGAAACGACCCGGTGCGATGGAGGATCTCCAGGCCTTTGCCGGGCGCGAACGAGATCGTCGCCGGCCGCGCCTGGCCGGGCGGCACGAGGTTGCGGTTGGCGATCGAGAGCCGCAGCCGGCCGGCGGAGTCGATCGCACTCGTGGGGATTTCGATCGTGTGGAACGAACCGCCGGCGAGCGTGAGCTCCTCGTGCGTGCCATTCTTGGAGGGAAAGGGGCGGTCGTTGAGCCACAGGGCGAAGCGGACCGGGGCCCGGTCGATGGCTACGGCGTCGGCGAACGGCTTGAGCCGCAGCTGCACCACGGGCGCCGCGCCCCGTGCCTCCGCGAGGCCGGTGAACAGGTAGCCGGCAACCGTGTCGGGCGGCACCGTGTGCCATTCGAGCACCCGCTGGGCGAGGATCCGCTTCCGGGCGCCGGCTGGGTCGGCGGCGAAGGCCCGCGGATCGTCCTTCTCCAGCTGGGCGATCGCGGCGGCCACGTCGGCCGCGAAGTCGTCCCCGCGGGGATGCTCCGGCCGGGTGACCGAGCGGGCCGTGAACACCTCCTCGTCGACGGCCCGGCGGTCGGCGGCGTCGGCAGCCGGCAGCCGGCGGACCGCCTCCGCCACGGTGAACACGCCGCCGCCGACGAGCGCCACGAGCAGTCCGTCGAGGAGCACGATGCCCAGCCATTTTCCCAGCAGGTATTGCCAGCGGCCGAGCGGCTTGACGAGCGCCATGTGGATCCGCTGCGTGTCGATGTCGCCGCACACGCTGCCGCAGCCGAGGAAGATCGTGACCAGCGCCAGCAAGAAGCCCCCCGCCGAAAGGGCCCAGGTGAGAAAGAACTGCAGGCGGTACTCGAGCCGCTCGCCGGGATCGAGGAGCAGCGGCAGGACGGGCAGGCCTACGACCACGAGGATCACGAGGAGCACCGGCAGCCGCGTGCCCACCGCCTCGTCGATCACCGCCCGGGCGACACCCACGACGCCGTCACCCGCGAAGAGCAGCCGGTGCAGGCCGGCGACGCCGACCTGGAATCCGGCGGCCAGTCCGGCCGACACGGCCGCGATCACGGCCAGTTCGTCGCGGCCGGCGAGGTGGAGCAGCGCGGTCAGAACCACCGCGGCCGCGGCAAGCGCCCACAGCCCGGGGCGGCGCAGCCGCAGGACTGCCCGGTGGCGACGTGGAACAGGCAGGCCGTTCGCAGTGTCCATGGCTGGGCCTAGCGACGAGTCAGGCTGTCGAGCAGTCCGGCGTCGACCGCGGCCGGCCCGTCGGTTGCCGTGGCGGGCGGGGCCTCGCCGGCGGCGAGAAACCCGGCCACCGGGCCGCCGGCCGCGGCGCCGGCCGTCCGCGCCCCTTCGGCCTTCGCCCGCTCCACGATCTCGAGAAACAGGCTCTCGAGCGACCGCCGCGGATGCTCGATCCGCTTCACCGCGAGTGCATGCCGGGCGAGCACGGCGCGGACCTCAGCGACGACGTCGTCGGGCATGTCGGCGGTCTCGAGGATCGTGGCGTGCTCCTGGGTGAGCAGTTCGGCACAGGTTCCCTCGGAGCGGATCCTGCCGCCATACATGATCGCCACGCGGTCGCAGAGATCCTCCACGTCGCCGAGCAGATGGGAGCAGAGGAGCACGGTCTTGCCGCGCCGGGCGAGAGTCGCGATCAGGTCCTTGATCTGCCGCGAGCCGACCGGGTCCATGCCGCTGGTCGGCTCGTCGAGGATCAAGAGCTGCGGGTCGTTGATCAGGCTCTGGGCCAGCCCGATCCGCCGCTGCATGCCCTTGGAGTATTCACCCACGGGCCGGTGCTGGACCGCCTCCAGGCCCACCATGTCGAGGAGCATGTCGATCCGCTCCCGGCGGGCACGGGCGTCGAGGCGGAACAGGCGGCCGAAGTAGTCGAGCGTCTCCCGGCCCGTGAGGAAGCGGTACAGGTACGACTCCTCCGGCAGGTAGCCGATGTGCCGCTTCGTCGCCACGTCGGTGGGCCGCTTGCCCAGGATCGCGATCCGGCCGGCCGTGGGCTGGAGGAGCCCGAGGAGCATCTTGATCGTGGTGCTCTTGCCCGAGCCGTTGGGTCCGAGCAGGCCGTAGACCTGGCCGCGGCGGACCTCCAGCGTGACGCCGTCCACGGCCCGGACCCGCGGCCGCATCCAGAAGTCCTTGAACGTCTTCGTGACGCCGACGCAGGCGATGTCGACCGCCTCGTTCCCTGCGACCGTGGCCACCATGTGCTCCTCCCTGCCCGCTGCTCCCGACCGCCCTCAGCGGTTCTGCTCGAACCGCTTCTGCTCCCGCTTCCGTGTGCTCAACTGCTCCTTCTGCCGCTCCTTCATCAGGTTCGGGTCGCGGTTGATCTGCAGCTCGAGCTGGCCCGGCACCATGTAGAAGGTCTCGATGTCGTCGCCGGTGAGGATCTGCTCGCGGGCGTCCTCCCAGATCTTGGTGAGCACCAGCCGCGGGTTCTTTTCATACTGCGGCAGGAGCTGCTCGAAGGCCCCGGCCTCCCCTGCCACCTTCTCCACGATCTGCGAGCGGTAGGTGGTGGCGGCGTTGATGACCCGGGCCACCGTGCCGCCGACGGGGATGCCGTCCACGGCGAGGTCGGCGAGCGACTTTTCGATCATCGCCTCGGCGGCGGCTGCAGCCGCCGCGTCGCCCCGCTCGGCGGCCTGCTCGTGGGCCGTGATCAGGCCGAGCAGGGCTGTGCTCGCCTCGCCCGCCGTCTCGCCGAGGATCCGTGAGCGGTCCTGCTGCGCCGCCACGATCCGCCCGGCCCGGTCGCTTTCGGCGCTGGTCACGGCGTCGAAACTGGCAGCCACCCGCATCGGGGCCGAGACCTTGTCGAGGGCCAGCTGGTCGACGACGAGCCCCGACCGCATGGCGTCGAGCCGCCGCTGCATCGTGCCCATGGCCAGTTCGCGGTCGACCACGCCGCGGAGGAGCTCCTCGGCGGCGATCCCGGCGGCGGCCTGCACGATCCCCTGCTGGGCCACGAGCCGCACGAGTTCCGTGGCCAGCGGCCGGCTGCCGACGTTGGTCAGGTAGGCGACCGGGTCGGCCACCCGCCAGGTGATCGTCCACTTGGCGTGGGCGATGTTCGAGTCGCCGGTGATCAGCGAGCCGTCCCGCAGCGGGTGCAGCGGCATGGCCTTCCGGGCCTGCATCTGCGCCCGGGTCATGCCGCTCTCGTCGGCCGTCGTCTCGAACCAAAACTCCTTGTCGAGCGTGAGCGTCGTCGGCCGGGTGTCGACCTTCACGATCTCCTCGATGGGAAACGGTGCCGCCAGGTAGGTGCCCCGCTCGAGCACCCGGCGGCCGGGATCACCCACGTAGTCGCCGAACCGCAGCCGCAGGGCGACCTCGTTGGAGCCGACGCTGAAGGTGCCGCTGAAGGCGTAGGCCACGAGCAGGGCGGCCATCGCCAGCTTGAGGATCGCGAAGCTCACCTTGAGCGCCTCGGCCAGCGACTGCTGGGCCGGGTCGACGGGGGACGCGAAGGGCCGAGAGGCCGGGGAGGTGGATTCGGTCATGGGTGCGTCAGGGGGCGGGTGCGGGCCGGCCGCCGGCCGGCTGCCCCGGGGCCTTGTTGAACCAGTCGAGGATCCCCAGGCTCTCCGCGGAGAGCACGAAGGTGGTGTTGTGGTCGAGCATCTTCTTGAGCGCGTCGACCTTTCGCAGGAAGATCGCGAACTCCTCGTTCTTGGCGAAGCTCTGGTACTGCGTCGAAGCCTCGCGGTCCCCCTGGGCGCGGATCGCCTGGGCCCGCCGCTCGGCGAAGGCCAGGATCCGCTCGCGGGCGCTCTCGGCCTCGCTGCGGATGGCCGAGGCCTGGGCCTGCCCCTCCTGGAGCGCGTTCTCCGCCAGCCGCTCCCGCGAGGCGATCATCGTCTCGAAGACCTTCGAGGTGGTCGATTCGGGGAGGATGATCTTGTGGATGCCCACGCTCTCCACGCGGATGCCGTAGTCGGCCTGCTCGAGCGCGGCGTCGAGCATCCGGGCGGCGTCGGCCTCGATCTGGCCGAGCTTGAGCTTGGAGCGGTCGAGGTTCACGAGCTCGTCGAAGCGATGGTTGCTGATCAGGCCGCGGACCTCGCGGAGCGACGACGAAAGCTGCTTGGCCGCCTCGGCGGGCTCCTTGAGCTTGACGTAGAACTTGAGCGGATCGACGATCCGCCAGGTGAGGTAGGTCCGCACGATCACGCTCTTCCCGTCGGCCGTCTGCAGCTCCTCGATCTTGTCCTCCAGGAGCTGGAGTCGGCGCGGGTAGAGCGTGACCTTGTTGATCGGCCACGGCCAGCGCCACTTGAGCCCCGGGTCGTCCTGCACGCTGGGAGCATCGGCCTTGTCGAAGGTGGTCCGCACCGCGACCTGGTCGTAGCGGACCTGGTAGAGGAACATGTGCGACAGCAGCACGCTGACGATCGCGAGGCCGACGAGGAGGACGAACGAGTTTTTCATGGGAATCGGCCGCCACGGGGGCGGAACACGAGGGGAACCATCACTCGGTGAGGAGCGTGTCGATGGCGGATGCGGGGTCGCTGAAGTCCATGCGGAACACCGGCGTGTCGCCGGCGTCGCCGGTGATCACGTACTTGCGGCGGCTGGAGAGGCCCGCGGCGAGCACCTCGAGGAACCGGCGGGTGCGGTAGTAGTCGGGCGCGGCCTGGAAGGCGAGCAGCTCGCCGGCGAACCGTTCGCCGTCGGCCCGCTCGCCCACCGCCCGCCGCCAGCGGTAGGCGCGGGCGGCGTGGAGCATCTCGGCCGCCTCGCCCCGGGCCTCGGACAACAGTTGGTCGATCCGCACCTCGGCCGCGGCCACCGTCGTGGCGTCGGCGTTGCCGGCCGTCCGCAGGGCGTCGAGGCCGCGGATCTCGGCGTCGATCTTCTGGCTGAGGGCGACGGATCCGGCCACGCGGGCGAGCTTCTCCACCGCCTCTTTGCGGGCCCGCTGGATCCGTGTCTCACGCTCCTGCATGGCGCCGATCTGGGCGTGGAAGGCCCGCGACACGCTGCCGATCGGCGGGTGGAGCGACGTGACCGCGACGCCGACGACGGCGATGCCGAGGCCGGCCCGGTCGGCCTCCGCCTGGATCGCGGTCCGCAGCGCGGGGCCGCCGGCGGTGCGACCGGTCGCCAGGAGCGTGTCGATGTCGTGGCCGGCGAAGAACCGCGACACCTCCCGCTGGGCGATGGCGAGCAGCGTCCGCCCAGGATCGGCCGAGCCCAGGAGAAATGTCCGCAGGTCGGCCACGGTGTATTGCACGCTGACGTCGGCAGAGACGAGCGACACGCCCGCGCCGTCGGCGGCGGGCGCCGCCACGAAGTCCTCCTGACCGAGCTGGGAGTCGCGGTCGCTGTCGTTGGTCCACAGGTTGGCGGGGGCCTGCTGGGAGCGGCCGGTGAGGTCGCTCGTGACCACCAGTTGCTGCACCTGCCCGACCGGGTGCATCTCGACCGTTTCCAGGGGCCAGGGCCGCTTCAGATGCAGACCCGGGGGCAGCGGGTCGCCGGCCATCTCGCCCCCCCGGAGCCGCACGCCCCGCTCGTCGGGGCCCACGATCGTCAGGCAGCTCAAGGCCAGCAGAAAGCCGCCGCCGAAGAGCGTCAGCGGCGTGATCGCACTGCCGAGCAGACGGTACAGCCAGCTGCCTGAGACCTCGACGCCGAACTGATAACTGATCAGGTCAGCCAGCACGCTGCCGAGCGACTCGGGCGCCGTGAGCAGGCCGAGGACGCGGCTGTCGAAGGCCGGTCGCGGAATCTCGCCCGGCACCCGCGGTCGGTAGGATTCGAGTAGCGCCGTGAGCAGGATTTCGAGGCCGATGGCCACCATCACGCCCGGGATCACGCCGGCCAGCGCCCGCAGGGGCCAGTCGACGCCGGCCACGGCGAGCGCCACCGCGCCGGCGAGCACGAGGGTGGTGACGAGGAAGCAGCTCATCAGGTAGCTCGCGCCGCCGCGGAGCAGCTGCCAGTCGCACTGCCGGGCGTAGCCGGCGAGCCAGCGGCCGCCGACGAAGGCGACGAAGGCGATGCCGGCGAGGGCGAAGAGCAGGCCGACGGGGCTGGCCCGCTCCGCGACCGCCCCGGCCGCGCCGGACCGCACCTGCACCGAGGCGAGCACGCCTCCGGCCACGAGCAGGTAGGCCGCGACCAGGAGGCTCACCGCCGGCAGGGCGTAGCGGTAGAGCGCGTCGAGCCGGCGGCGGGCGGCGTCGAGGTCATCCCCGAGGTTGCCGAAGATGGCGGCCGAGGCGGCGGGATCGGCGGCCAGCTTGTCGGCGGCGAGCCGCTGGCCCCGCTCGGTCTCGTGCTGGTGATAGACGAGGGCCAGCACGATCCAGATCGGCAGCCCGCCGAGCATGTGCCAGCCGGCGGCATACACCGCCTGGCTGTCGGTCCACAGGGCCACCAGGCCCGTGGCGAGCACGAGCACGACCTGGATCGACAGGCCGGAGATGGCCGCGGCCGTGGCCCGCTGGTAGGCGCGGGGGTCGGTCGCGGTGGATGGCGGGGCGACGGCGGGGCGGGAGGTCGCGGACATGCGGGAGACCGCCGGACGGGGCGGAGACGTTCCAACCTGCGTCAGTGTACGCAGCGCCGGAGGCCGCCGCGGCCGCACACATGATTCTCACAATTCCCGGGGTAGGATGCGGAAAATGCCGACGTTTCCCATCGCCGCCAACGCCTTCCGCGAAGCGATCCGCCAGCCGGTGCATGCCGTGCTGATCGTGGCCGGCCTCTTGGCCCTGCTGCTCAACGTCAACGTCGCTGCCTACACCCTCGAGGACGACAACAAGCTCCTCGTCGACATGGGGCTGAGCACGCTCCTCCTCGTGGGCATGCTGCTGGCGGCCTTCACCGCCACCGCCACGCTCGCGCGGGAGATCGAGACGAAGACCGTGCTCGTGGTCGTGAGTAAGCCGGTGCCGCGCTGGGAACTGGTGGTGGGGAAGTTTCTCGGCGTGGCCGCCGCGATTGGCCTCGCCTACTGGCTGCTCGCGGTCACCTTCCTGATCACCGTGCGGCACCGGGTGCAGACGAGCGTCCGCGTCGAGGACACCTACGACGGCCCGGTGCTCGCCTTCGGCGTGGTGGCCGTGGTGCTGGCCCTGGCAATCTCCGCCGCGGCCAACTATCTCTACCGGCGGCCGTTCCCGGCCACGTTCTCCGTCGTCGCGGCCGGCGCGGCGACGGCCGCCTGGCTCCTCATCTCGTGCGTGAGCCGCTCCTGGCGGCTGCAGCACCCGGCCACCGATCAGGATCCGCAGCTGGTGATCGGCCTCGCGATGGTGTTCCTGGCCGTGCTCGTGCTGACAGCGGTGGCGGTGGCGGCCTCAACGCGGCTGGGACGGCTGGCCACGCTCCTCGTCGCGAGCGGCACCTTCCTGCTCGGACTCGTGGGCGAGTATCTCCTGTCGCTGGCCGACGCCCGGCTCACCGCTCCCTTGGCCGCGGTCGTGCCCAACCTGCAGCTCTTCTGGCCCGCCGACGCGCTGACGCAGGGCCACGCCATTCCGCTGTGGCACCTCGGCTGGCTGGCGGCCTATGCGGCGGCGCTGATCACCGTGGCGCTGTCGCTGGCGGTGCTGCTCTTCCAGTCACGCGACGTCGGCTGACGCGGACCGGGCGGCCTCGGCCTGCTCGATGTCCTCGCCGCAGCGGATCAGCCGGGCCGAGTTGAAGACCACGGCCAGGCCGCTGACGACGTGCAAGACCGCGGCCAGGACGGGCGACACGTATCCCGCGCCCGCCAGCGACATGAAGACGAGGATGAACAGGCCGCCGATCACCATGTTCTGGCGGATCACGGCGATCGTCCGCCGCGACAGGTCGACGAGGAAGGGAATCCGGTCGAGGTTGCTGTTGAGCAGGGCGATGCTCGCGGAGTGAATTGCCACGTCGCTGCCGGCCGCCCCCATGGCGATCGACACGTCGCCCGCCGCCAGGGCCGGCGCGTCGTTGACGCCGTCGCCGATCACGGCCACCCGGTGACCGGCCGCCTTGAGCGTGTCGACCATCTCCAGCTTCTCGTGCGGGAGGACCTCCGCCTTGAACTCGTCGAAGTGCATCTGTCCCGCCACGCGGCGGGCGACGCTCGTGCGGTCGCCGGTGAGCAGCACCAGCCGCCCGATGCCCATGCCCCGCAGCCGGTCGACGGCGCCGGCGGCCTCGGGGCGGGCGTTGTCCTCGAGGCCGATCCAGCCCAGGGGTCGGCCGTCGCGGAACACGTGCAGGATTGAAAGGCCCTCGGCATCGGGCGCGGCCTGCACGGCCTCGAGCGCGGCAGCGTCGGCTCCGGGCACGGCCTCGGCCAGCCAGCTCGCCCGCCCGACCATCACGGTCGTGCCGTCGGCAAAGCCGGCGATCACGCCTTTGCCGGCCACCTCCTCGAATCGCTCCGGGGTGACCAGCGGCACGCGGGCCCGGCGGGCCATCTCGGTCACCGCCCGGGCCACGGGGTGGCGGCTGTTCTGCTCGGCCGCGGCCGCGGCGGCCAGCAGGTCGGCCGCCGTCACTCCCTCCGCCGGCGCGAGCCGGGTGACCGCCAGCACGCCGGTGGTCAGCGTGCCGGTCTTGTCGAACACGATCGCCGTCAGGCCGCGGGCCGCCTCGAGGGTGGCCACGCTCTTGATGAGCACGCCGAGCCGGGCGGCGGCGGAGAGCCCCGCGACCATGGCGGTGGGCGTCGCCAGGATCAGGGCGCTGGGGCAGGCGATCACGAGCATGGCGATCGCCCGGTTGAAGGCCGTGTCGGGCTGGTTCTTTAGCGCGAAGAACAGCACCACGCCCACGAGCATGAGGATCGTCGGCGTATACCAGGCGGCGTACTGATCGATGAGCCGCATGATCGGCGTCCGCGTCCGCTCGGCCTGGAGGATCAGGTCCTTGACGCGACCGAGGAGCGTGTCGGCCCCCGCCTTGGTGACCGCCACGTCGAGGACGCCGGTGAGGTTGATCGTGCCACCGTATACATCATCGCCGAGGGCCTTCTCCGCGGGCACCGACTCGCCGGTGACGCTCGCCTGGTTGACGGTGCTCGCCCCGCGGACGACGCGGCCGTCGGCGGGGATGGTATCGCCCGGCCGCACGCGGACCGTGTCGCCCGGCCGCAGGGCCGTGGCCTCCACCGGCTCCTCATCCACCTGCCCGCCGGCCTCCACCAGCCGGCTGGCCTTGGTGGGCGCGAGCCGCACGAGCGACTCGATGCTCGCCTCGGCGCCGGCGGCGGTCCGCTTCTCGATCAGCGAGGAGACGATCATGAAGAAGGCCACGGCCGCGCTTTCGAGGTACTGGCCGGTGGAGAGGCCGCCGATCACGGCCAGGGCCACGAGCGCGTCGAGCCCCGCCCGGCCGCGCAGCAGGTCGCGGCCCGCCGCCGCCACGAGCGGCCCGCCGAGAAGGGCCACGGCGAGCACGGCGGGCACGGCCGCGAAGAAGGGCTGCTGCCACAGCCAGCCGGCGATGAGCGAGCAGACGAGGAGCGTGCCGCCGGTGAGCGTGGCGGCGATCTGGGCCCGCAGCGACCAGTCGAGTTTGACCTTCGTGGGCGGCGTTGAACGGCTGACAGCGGCCCGCGTGGCCGTGGACGACGGGATGGCGGCGGCGGGTTCGACGAGCGCGACGGAAGACACGAAGGCGGTTCCAAAGGGATAAGAGCGAACCGACAAATCGAGCATAGCATCCCGGAAAAACGGCCGCGGCCGCCCGAAGGCGGCCGCGGCTTGCGCACGAGTCAGGCCCAGAGGCCGCTGCTCATTCCACCGAGCCGCCGCCGACGCCGCCGGAGGAGTTGCCGATCTGGCCGAGCCAGATCAACTCGCGGACCTCGTCGTAGCCGCTCTTGTTGATCTCGAACGTGCTCGCCGTCGGCACGGCACCGGCCTTGTAGGGGCCGAGCCAGCTGTCGGGGTTGTCCTGGTAGCCGCCCACATCCTCCACCTTGGCCACGTGGCCGTCGGCGAACAGCACCTGGGCGTAGCCGCCGGTGAGGAGCGTGTTGGCCCCGACGACGGTCTTGCGGGCACCGTGGATCGGCACGATGTCGTTGATCTCGTGGATCTTCTCGTTGGCCGAGCCGCCGAGCGCGACGTCGGTGAACGGGCAGTTCATGCCGTCGGTGAACGACTCGACCATGATGGCGCCGCTGGTGATGATCTTCTGGTCGGCACCGAAGAACGTGTTGAACGCATCAAACACCGCCGTCGTCACCAGGGCGTCGGCACCGTCGCCGTTGCGGGAGGCCCCCATGAGGGCGATTCGGTCACGGCTCACGCCGCCGCCGATCAGCTTCTTCTCCGTCAGCGGCCCGTCGCCGTCGAGTGGGCACTTCGAGGGATCCGAGGCGACCGGGTCCATCTTGCCGTCGGTGTTGATCTTGCCGTCGGTTCCGGCATTGACGTCACCGCGGCTGAAGTGCCAGGTGGTGGCGTAGTTGGAGTTGTAGCCGTCCTCCCAGAGCCGGAACTTCTGGGCCTGGGTGGCGGCCGTCATGTCGGTCGGGCCGTTGGCACCGCCGAAATGCACGTTCGAGGTCTGCCCCTTCCAGCGGACCTTGTTGGCCTTGCTGGTGTTCAAGGCGCCGATGTAATCGGCGACCTTCTCGTTGACCGTGGAAGAGTTGGCGGGGTCGAGGGCCTTGCCCGGGTTCGACACCTTGATCTTGATGATGTCGGCCACCCAGCCGAACTTGCGGCTGTCGCCGTCGCGGAGGTGGTCGAAGGCGCCGGTCGAGAGCTTCGAGCCCTTGTCCTCGGTGGAGAAGATCATGAAGCCGCGACCGAAGGTGCTGAGGTTCGAGCCGCTGCCCGCCGCCTGGGCCGAGTTGCGGGCCGACGAGAGGGCCGGAAGCAGGATCGCCACCAGGAGGCCGATGATGGCGATGACGACGAGGAGCTCGACGAGCGTGAAGCCACGCCGAGCAGAGGTCTGGGAACGATGAAGGGACATGACGAAAAGGTTCCTGTTGAAGATTCCCCGAATCGCAACCCCGGAACGCTCCGGAGCGGCCATGTCAGGGTGGGAAAAACGTATGAGGGAACGATCAGCGAATCATGAGTTTTTGATGAGGAACTGGTCCGAGCCGCGGTTCAGCCGAGCTTGCGGCTGTCCTTGAGCATCATCGCCAGGGCATCGGCGGCGGCCTGGGCGGCGTCGTTGTTCGACTGTTTGGCGGACGAGTGCTTGCGGGCGGTGAGCCGCAGCCATTTCCGCATGCCCACGACTTCGCGGACGGCCTGTTGAGCTGCCGCGGGCGGCGTTGCTTTGGCGACGGAAGTCGGTCGGCTTGTCATGGGAGTCCTCCGGGCGGGGGAAGAAGGCAGGGGATCCAGCACGTTGGATCGGCCGGAAGTCTGCCTGGGCCGGGTGAGATCCCGATGAGCCGCCCGTGAGAAATCCGTGAAAAACGACACGGCGGGCCGGGCGACCCTGTTCGCCCGACCCGCCGCCGTTTGTTCACGCGTCAGACGGCCGGCCCGAGGCCGGCCGCCGGGTGATCAGCAGCCCTTCTTGCAGTGGCCGAGGAGGCCGCCGCGGCCGCCCTTGCCATTGCCCGCGCCGTTGCCGCCCGCGGCCGCACCGGCCGGGACCTGCTCCTCGACGCACTTCTTCACCTTGACGCACTTCTTCTCCATGACCTTCTTCGGCACCCGCACCACGTACGACTCCGTCTTCGTCTCCGTGACGTTGTCGCTGGCGCAGACCGTGTAGGTCTCCGACTTCTGGACCGGCACCATCACCGTGAAGCTGACCTCGCGGGTCCGCGTCTCCGGCACGCACCGGTTGACCGTGATCTCGCGGGTCCGGGTCTCACAACGGCTCTTGGCGACGCACACCGTCTTGGTCCGGGTCTCCGGAACCAGCTTGGTGACGCAATACGTGCCCGACCGCTCCTCGCACCGGGTCTTGTGCACGCAGACGGTCTTGGTCCGGGTCTCCGGCACCATCTTCGTGACCTGATAGTTCCGGGTCCGCTCCTCGCAACGGGACAGGCAGACCTTGTACGTCCGGGTCCGCTCCTCGCAGCGGCTCTTCCGCACGCACACCGTCCGCGTCCGCTCCTCGCAACGGAACTTCTTCACGGAGTAGGTGTAGGGCACCTGCTCGCACTCGGTCTTCCACGTGGTGACCGCGATCTCCTTGGTCTCGCACGTCGGCACCCACTTGCGGCAGCAGACGACCTTCGGGCAGCAGGGATTGCCGGCGGCGTCATACTTGCCGTTCGCCGAAATCTCCTTCGCCTCGGTCACCCAGTGGCCGCCGCGGCAGGTCACGGTCTTGGTGCCCTTGACCGGCACCCGCTTCGAGACCGTGCGGAAGCCCTGCATCTCCTCGGTGTAGGGGACCCGCACCATGTAGGACTGCTGGACTTCCTCGGTGTAGGGCACGTTCACCTTGTAGGTGGCCGTCCGCTCCTCGGTGTAGGGCACGTTCACCTTGTAGGTGGCCGTCCGCTCCTCCTTGACCGGCACCATCACCGTGTAGGACTTCTCGACCTGCTCGGTGTAGGGCACGTTCACCTTCCACGTCCGCGTCTTCTCCTCCTTGACGGGGACCATCACCGTGTAGGACTTCTCGACCTGCTCGGTGTAGGGGACGTTGACCTTGTACTCCACGGTCTTCGTCTCCGGCACGTTGACGTTGACGGTGTACTCGACCGTCTTCGTCCGCTTCTCCGGCACGTTGACCGTGAAGGTGCGGGTCTTCTCCTCGAGACGCGGCACCTTCTTCGTGACCTGGAACGACCGCTCGCGGACTTCCGTCGTCCACTCGGTCTTCTCCACGTCCTGCAGCTCGGTGACCCAGCGCCACCGCTTCACCGTCTGCATGCAGGCATCGGCGGCGGCCGCCTCACCCGCTGCCGCCGGCGCGGCCTTGGCCGCCTCGCCGACGAGCACCGACCCGTCCGCCGGGGCGGCGGGCGTCTGCCCGCGGACGAACGTGCCGCCGACGCACACGCCGGCAGCCGCCACCCAGGGCAGGAACTTGAACGTCAATCGCTTCTTCACGGAAACCTCCAGAGGGAAAGGGAAAACCCGACGCATCGCGAACACGTGTTCCAGGTGCCGCCCGGAGGCCATCCCCAGTCGGTGGCGTTCCTCGCGGCGAAAGCCCGGCCGAGCGGGCCGACAGGTCGAACCTTCGGGACCGGGGCCCGTCCGTTGAGCCACCGCGACCGGAAGGGTTTGCGCTGCCGGCAAACTCTGGTCAGAGGATCGGGCTTCGCCGACCGAAAAACTCAACCGCGCCGCGAATCGTCGGGCGATGCGGGTTGTGCCGGTGGCGCGGCCGCGATGTCGGCAGCCGCACCCATCGGGCCGCCCTCACAGCAGGTCTCGATGATCGCCCCGCACTGGCGGCACATGAGCTTGGCGCGGATCTCGAATGTCTCGCCCTGGCAGATCGGGCAGCGGCACGTGCTCATGGGACCGAGCATACGGGCCCCTGCCCGTGAGCCCAAGCCGGCCCCGGCGCGCCGGGTGTCATCCCCGGCGCACCGGGACGCGGTGCATCACCTGCAACAGTCGTCGGCGCAGCACGGGCAGCCGCAGGCCGTGCAGGTGCACCGCCCGCTGTCGCAGCAGCCGCAGCAATCACAGCCGCACGCCCCGCAGGCGGTACCGGGGCCGGCCGCGGGGGAAACGAGGGCCATCAGGGCCCAGAGGATGAAACCGGACATGGAAATGCTCCTTGGCAAGAAAGTGGTGGAATGAACGAGCGACGCCGGAGCCGCCGGTTCAATTCCGCCACACGCCGTAGAGCACGCGGATGGGCCGCGGCGGGGCGAATGCCGCCGCATCGGGCGCGACGGCTGCGGCCGCGGCAATCGTGACCGGAGCCGCGGTCGTGGCGGGCAGCAGGAGGGCGACACCGGCGACCACCGCCCGCGGCACGGGCCCTTCGCCCGCACGGTCGCGGGGCGAGCGCGAGCAACGGCAGCCGCCGGGGGAATGCGGGCCCCCGTCATCCGCATCGGCCACGCTGCCGCTCGGCGCTCGGTCGGCGGACGACACGTCCGACGAGCCGCCTGGATCGGCACTCGCGTGCGAGCCGCAGCAATGGGTTGCGGTGACGGCGGCGACGGCACCTGGCGGCGCTGCACCGGCCGTCGGGCCGGCACAACACGCCCGCAGGCAGCCCGGTGAAGGGCAGCCCAAGCAGATGCCGCGGACGCCCGGCGGCACGACCGTGACGGCGATCACGAGGAGCGTGTGGGTCACGCGCGCGGCCCGTCCACCAGGGGCGAACCCCCGGCGACCGGCGGCCGTGCGTGCCACGTTCGCGAACATGCGAACCTCACTCCTCGTCGATCGCGGGCCGCTGCAGGCGGATGGCCGCGATCACGTCCGTCCGGCCGTGCGAGCCGGGGCGGCGGACCATCGACCGGTCCGCCTCGTCCATCGAATGCTACGCGGCGCGGCCTGCCATGGATCGGCAGTCGCCGCAAATCGGTGTCGGGCGGGCGTTTCGTGCGGCCGGACACTTGCTGCCCGGCACACGGAGTCGCCGGCGAAAGCCGGGGATGATGGTGGAGGCGAACCCACGGCATGGATGGCGGGGAGGTTTTCGTACCCGGAGTCCCCGGGTTTCCACCCGGGGCTTCTTGGGAGCACAAAAAGCCCCCGGCGGAAGCCGGGGGACTCCGGGTTGCATGCCTTCGCGGGTGCCATGGGCTGTAGGTTCGACCCGGAGCACGGCATGAAGTCATGCGGCATGGATGGCGGGGAGGTTTTCGTACCCGGAGTCCCCGGGTTTCCACCCGGGGCTTCTTGTGTCACAAAAAGCCCCCGGCGGAAGCCGGGCGGACTCCGGGTTGCATGCCTTTCCGGGTGCCATGCGCTGCGGGCTCGAAGCCGGCGCGTTCCCGCCGGGCTACCCGACGAGGAGGACGATGAGTTCCTTCGGTCCGTGGGCCCCGAGCACCAAAATCCGCTCGATGTCTCCGGTGCGGCTCGGGCCGGTGATGAAGGAGAGCATGCTCGGCAGCCTGCCGGCATGTCGCTCGCGGACGGCATGCAGCGCGTCGCCGAGCGTGGGGACGACCTGGTCGGCCGTCGCCACCACCACGTGCACGTGCGGCAGCACCGAGAGGGCCCGGCCGCCGCAGGTCGCGCTCGAGACGAGCACCGAGCCCGTTTGGGCGACGAGCACCTCGCAGGAGGTGACACCGGCGTCGCAGGCTTCGAGGGCGTCTTTGTCGAAGGGGCCGGCATCGACCCGCTCGGTGTCGCAGGCGAGCGTCGCCGCGGCCGTGGCGACGAGCGGATGGCCGTGGGTCGCCACGCGTTTCCAGTTGCGGCCGCGGGCGAGGTCGGCGAGAAACGCGGCGGCGGCGGCCGCGTCGGCAACATGATGCAGTTCGGCCTTCAGCCGCGCGAGGTTCTCGCCCAAGATCCGCCGGCTCTCTTCCGGCGAGTCGCCGCCGTCGGGCAGCCAGGGCCGCGCCGCCTCCAGAGGCAGGACGGGCAGGCTCCCGGTCGGGGCGGGGTCGAGCGCGGGCGATTGCAGGTGCGGCGGTGGCGCGGGCAGCCGCAGCGCCTCGCGCACGCGGGCGAGAATCGTCTCCCGGGCGTCACCCATCCGCGTGCTGCTCATCGCCGCCTCCACTGGCTGCGGAAGCTGTGCGGCGGCGCCGGCGGCAGGTCGCGGGTGGCGAGCCAGGCCTTCAAGAGCGGCGGCCGCAACGCTTTCAGCAGGCCGAGCGACTTGCGGAACCACCAGCCGCCCGCCGCGAAGAGCCACGGCCGCGACGCCGCGGCGACGAACAGCCGGTGGCCAAGCCGTTCGAAGCGGCCGGGCGCGGTGCGGGCGGCGTTGCGGCGGTTGTGGAGGAGGTGGTGGTGGATGTCGATCCGCACCGGGCAGGCGTCGGTGCAGGCGCCGCACAGGGAGCTCGCTCCGGAAAGGTGGTTCCAGTCGGCGAGGCCCCGCAGGTGCGGCGTGATCACCGAGCCGATCGGCCCCTGGTAGGTGGTGCCGTAGGTGAAACCGCCCACGTTCTTGAAGATCGGGCAGACGTTGAGGCAGGCGCCGCAGCGGATGCAGTGCAGCGAATCCCGCTGCTCGGGGTCGGCCAGGATCTCCGTGCGGCGGTTGTCGAGAAGAACGACGTGCATCTCCTCCGGGCCGTCGCATTCCCCCGCCCGCCGCGGTCCCGAGTAGAGCGTGTTGTAGCAGGTGAGCGGCTGGCCGGTGCCGGCCGTGGCCAGCATCGGCAGGAGCACCGCCAGATCGTCGAGCCGGTCCACCACCTTCTCGATGCCGGCGATCGCGATGTGCACCCGCGGCAGGCCGGCGGTGAGCCGGGCGTTGCCCTCGTTCTCCGTGATCGAGATCTGCCCGGTCTCGGCGACGAGGAAGTTGGCCCCGGTGATCCCCACGTCGGCCTCGACGTACAGCCGCCGCATGTGGCGGCGGGCGATCATCGTCAGCTCCTCCGGCTCGCTCGTCGGCGGGCTGCCGAGGTGCTTCTGGAACAGGTCGCTGATCTCGTCGCGGCGGACGTGCATGCAGGGGAAGACGAAGTGGTACGGCGGTTCGCCCCGCAGCTGCTGGATGAACTCGCCGAGGTCGCTCTCCACCACGCCGTAGCCGTCGGCCTCCATGGCCTGGTTGAGGTGGATCTCCTCGCTCGTCATGCACTTGCTCTTGATGACGGCCTTCGCCCGGGCCCCCCGCAACAGTCCCAGCACGATCTCCCGGGCCTCGGCGGCGTCGCGGGCCCAGTGCACCTGCCCGCCGTTGGCGGTGAAGTTCTCCGCGAATCGCGGCAGGAGCTCGTCGAGCCGGTTGACGGCCGACCACTTGGCGAGGCTGGCGGCGTCGCGGGCCTGCTCGTAATCCCGGTAGCGGGCCTTCTGCGCGTCGCGGGTGGTGTAGTAGCCGCCGAGCGCCTTGCGGACGAATGCCCGGTGGCCGGTGTCGCGGACGTGCTCGGCCGCATCGTGGAGAAACTTTTTCTTCGCCAGCCGCGGTGCGGCGATGTCGGTGCCGGGATGCGTCGCTGAGCCGGTGGGCAGGGGTGTCATGCGTCGGTCCCTGCGAGCACCTCGGCCAGATGGATCGTCCGCGGCTTCTTGCCCTGCCGCGACAGCCAGCCGTCGAGCTGCAGCTGGCACGACGGGTCGCTGGAGACGATGTAGTCGCAGTCGGTGCGAGCGAGCGACCCGCCCTTCACCTCGGCCATGGCGGTGGAGATCATCGGATACTTGACACTGAACAGGCCGCCGAAGCCGCAGCAGCTCTCCGGCTCGTCGCACTCCACGAGCTCCAGGTCGCGGACGGCCTTAAGCAGCATCCGCGGCTCCTCCTTGACCCGCAGCTCGCGGAGGCCGTGGCAGCCGTCGTGGTAGGTGACGCGGTGGGGGAACCGGGCGCCCACGTCGGTCACGCCCAGTTTCTTGACGAGAAACTCGCCGAACTCGAACGTTCGCGCCGCCAAATCGAGGGCCGCGGTTTCATGAGGCGTGCCGGCGAGCAGCTGCGGATAAAAGACCCGGAGCATGGCCACGCAGGAGCCGCTCGGTCCCACCACGGCCTCCGTGCCGGCAAACACGCCGACGGTGCGGATGGCCACGGCCCGGGCCTCGTCCCAGTAGCCGGCGTTGAAGCTCGGCTGCCCGCAGCAGGTCTGGGCGGGGCGAAACTCGCAGGTATGCCCGAGCCGCTCGAGCACGCTGGCGACCGCCATGCCGACCCGCGGCGCCATCTGGTCCACGAAGCAGGGAATGAAGAGATCGATCCGCATGCCATGAGTGTAGCCCCGTCACTCCCGCCCGCCCCCTCTCCCTCTGGGAGAGGGCCGGGGTGAGGGTGCTTCCGCTGCGTCAGCGGAAGCATCTCCCCTACCCCAAAGGCCTGGCCGGCGGGCGTTCTTCCTGCTGCATGTCTCCGGGAGGGCTGCCCATGCCCCAGGAGCCGGCGTAGGTGGCCAGCGCAGGCAGGATGCCGGAGCGCAAGCCACCTCCGAGAGAGCGGATGCCACGATGGCATCCGCGAACGTCCGGCGATGGGGCATGGGCAGCCCGACCCCGCCGGGGGAGCCCTACGCCCGCCGCGCGATCGCGCGCACCAGCGCCGCCCCCATGTCGGCCGGGCTGTCCGCGACCTCGATCCCCGCGTCGCGAAGCGCCGCGAGCTTCGCCTCGGCCGTCCCCTTGCCGCCGGAGATGATCGCCCCGGCGTGGCCCATCCGCTTGCCGGGCGGCGCCGTCCGGCCGGCGATGAACGCCGCCACGGGCTTGGTGACATGGTGCTTCACGTACTCGGCCGCCTCCTCCTCCGCGCTGCCACCGATCTCGCCCATCATGAGGATGGAGTGGGTGTCGGGATCGTTCTGGAAGAGTTCGAGGATGTCGATGAACGACGAGCCCACCAGCGGATCACCGCCCAGGCCCACGCAGGTGCTCTGGCCGTGGCCGAGCTGCGTGAGCTGCCAGACGGCCTCGTAGGTGAGCGTGCCGGAGCGGCTCATCACGCCCACATGCCCCGGCGTGTGGATGTAGCCGGGCATGATGCCGATCTTGCACTCCGCCGGCGTGATCACGCCCGGGCAGTTGGGGCCGATGAGCCGGCTGCCGGAATCCTTCACCACCGGTAGCACGCGGGCCATGTCGAGCACCGGGATTCCCTCGGTGATCGCGATCACCAGTTCGATGCCTGCCGCCACCGCCTCCAGGATCGCGTCGGCCGCGAACGGGGGGGGCACGAAGATCATCGTGGCGTTGGCGCCGGTGGCGTCCTTCGCCTCGGCGACGGTGTTGAAGACCGGCAGCCCGGCCACCGTCTCGCCCGCCTTGCCCGGCGTCACGCCGCCGACCATCCGCGTGCCGTAGTCGAGGCAGCCTCGGGTGTGGAACTCACCGACCTTGCCGGTGATGCCCTGGCAGATGACGCGGGTGTCACGATTGACGAGGATGCTCATGGGGGTGTTCCTAGGCTCGGCTCGCGGCGACGACCTTCTTGGCGGCGTCGGTCAGGCCGTCGGCGGTGATGATCGTCGTGCCGCTGGCGGCGAGGATCTTCTTGCCTTCCTCGACCTCGGTGCCCTCGAGCCGCACGACGAGCGGCACCGTGAAGCCGACCGTCTTCGACGCCTCGACGAGCGCCGTGGCGATCGTCGTGCACCGCATGATGCCGCCGAAGATGTTGACGAGAATGGCCTTGACGTTCTTGTCCGACAGGATGATGCGGAAGGCCTCCGTCACGGCCTTGACGTCGGCGCCGCCGCCCACGTCGAGAAAGTTCGCCGGCGCGCCGCCGTGGAGTTTCACCAGGTCCATGGTGCTCATCGCCAGGCCGGCCCCGTTGACGAGGCAGCCGATCGTGCCGTCGAGCTTGACGTACGAGAGCCCGGCGGCGGCCGCCCGCGTCTCCGCCGGCTCCTCCTCGGCCTCGTCCCGCAGGCCTGCCACGTCCTTGTGGCGAAACAGCGCGTTGTCGTCGAACGTCATCTTCGCGTCGAGGGCGACGAGGCCGCCGTCCTTCGTGAGCACGAGCGGGTTGATCTCCAGGAGCGACGCGTCGAGTTCGACGAATGCCTGGCAGAGCCGGCGGAAGAAGGTCTCGGCGTGCCGCCAGGAGGCAGTCGGCAGCCCGAGCTTCGCGGCGAGGAGCCGGGTCTGCCAGGCGGCCAGCCCACGGTCGGGGTCGAAGGACTCGGACAGGATCAGCTCGGGCGTCTTGGCGGCCACCTCCTCGATGTCCATGCCGCCGGCGGTGCTCGCGATCAAGACCGGCGAACCGGCGCGGCGATCGACGAGGACGGCGCAATACAGTTCGCGGTCGATCGCGCAGCCGCTCTCCACGAACACCTGGCGGACGACCTGGCCCTCGGGGCCGGTCTGGATCGTGACCAGCGTCTTGCCGAGAAGCCCGGCGGCGATCCGCTCGGCGTCGGCTGCGGACTTGGCCAGTTCGACGCCGCGTTGGGTGGAGCCCTGCACCTGCCCCTTGCCGCGGCCGCCGGCGTGGATCTGGGCTTTGACGGCGCACACCGGAGTGCCGAGGGACGAGAACGCCGCCGCCGCCTCGGCGGGAGTCCGCGCGACCTGGCCCGCGAGCACCGGCACACCCGCCGCCCGCAACAAATCCTTCGCCTGGAACTCGTGGATCTTCATGCGGAGAAGGCCTCTCAAGACCGCGACGCTGCCCGGCTCGGGCCGCGACTGTCGCGAAAATATGGCAGGAAACCCGCCGGCTGCAAGGCTCGGCGATCAGGCGGCAGCGCGGCGGCTCGTGATGGCGGGCGGTGATGGCGGTTCTTATGCTACCGCCGGCGGCGGTCGAGCGACGACCGTCACCCGCTTCTTCCCGGGGGCTCCGACCACATGAAGATTCTCGTCACCGGCGGGGCCGGCTTCATCGGCAGCCACATCGTCGACGCCCTGCTGGCGGCGGGCCATGCCGTCGCCGTCATCGACGACCTGTCGAGCGGCTCCCGCGACAACCTGCCGCCGGGGGTGCCGCTGCACGTCGTGGACATCGTCGATGGCGCGGCCGTGACGCGGGTGTTCGCCGCCGAGCGGCCCGACGCCGTCTGCCATCAGGCGGCGCAGATGTCGGTCAGCCGATCGGTCCGCGAGCCGCTCTTCGACGCGCAGGTCAACTGCATCGGCCTGATCAACGTGCTCGATGCCGCGGCCGGGGTCGGCTGCCGGCGGTTCGTGTTCGCCTCCTCGGGTGGTGTGCTGTACGGCGACGTGACCGTGCCGGCGCCCGAGTCGACGCCCGCCAATCCCGTCAGCCCGTATGGCATCACGAAGTGGGTCGGCGAGCGGTATCTGAAGTTCTACGCCGAGGAGCACGGGATGGCGGCGGTGGCGCTGCGGTATTCGAACGTCTACGGGCCGCGGCAGAACCCGCACGGCGAGGCGGGCGTGGTGGCGATCTTCTGCAAGAAGCTCCTCGCCGGGGAGGCGGCCACGATCAATGGCGACGGCCGCTATGTGCGCGACTACGTCTACGGTCCCGACGTCGCCCGGGCCAACCTGCTGGCCCTGACGGCCGACGTGCCTCACGTGCAGCCGCGGACCCTCACCAGCCTCAACATCGGCACCGGTGTGGGCACCGACGTCAACGAGCTCGAGGCGGCGCTGCGGGGCACGATCGCGGGCCTGCTCGAGCGGGCGGGGCGGGGTCGGGGATTGCCCGCGCCGGTCCACGGTCCGGCTCGCCCCGGCGACCTGCGCAGCAATCTCGTCGATGCCACGCGGGCCGGGGAGGTCTTGTCCTGGCGGCCGACGGTGTCGCTCGACGCGGGCCTGGCCCGGACCGCAGAGTGGTTCGCCGCGCGGGCCTGACCGGCGGAAACCGCGGCATTTTTGCCGTTTCGGCGGTTGCGGTGGGTTCGCTACTTTCCCGCCGCCATGGAAGCCATGCCCGCCACGCCCGCCCGCACCGCGCTGATCTGTGGGATCGGCGGCCAGGACGGCGCCTATCTCGCCGCGCATCTCCTCGACCTCGGCTACGCCGTCGTGGGCACGAGCCGTGACGCGCAGGCCAGCTCCTTCGAGACCCTCGCCCGGCTCGGGATCCGGGACCGCGTGACCGTCGAGTCGATGACGCTCGTCGACTTCCGGTCCACCATGCAGGCGATATCCCGTCACGAGCCCGACGAGATCTACAACCTGGCGGGCCAGACCTCCGTCGGCCTGTCGTTCAGCCAGCCGGTGGAAACCTTCGAGAGCATCGTCATCGGCACGGTGAACCTGCTGGAGGCGATCCGCATGCTGGGCCGGCCGATCCGGCTCTACAACGCGGGCAGCTCCGAGATGTTCGGCAACACCGGCACCGAGCCGGCCGGCGAGCGGACCGTGCTCCGGCCGTGCAGCCCCTACGGCATCGCCAAGGCGACCTCCTTCTGGCAGGTCGCCCAGTACCGGCAGGCCTATGGGATCGCGGCCTGCACGGGCATCCTCTTCAACCACGAAAGCCCGCTGCGGCCGGAGCGGTTCGTGACCCAGAAGATCGTCGCCGGCGCCTGCCGCATCGCCCGCGGCGAGCTGCAGACGCTCGCCCTCGGCGATCTGTCCGTGCAACGCGACTGGGGCTGGGCGCCGGAGTACGTGGTGGCGATGCACCGCATGCTGCAGATCGAGCCGCTCGAGGACTTCGTGATCGCCACCGGGCACACGTCGAGCCTGGAAGACTTCGTGGCCGCGGCCTTCGCGGCGGTCGGCCTCGACTGGCGGCGGCATGTGGTTCGCGATCCCAAGCTCACGCGGCCGAGCGAGATCGTCTGCGGCCGCGCCGACACGTCGCATGCCACCGCTCGCCTGGGCTGGACCGCCCGGCACACCATGCCGGACGTCGTGCGGATGATGGTCGAGGCCCGGCTGGCCCGCGAGGCGGTCGCCCCGCGGCGGGCCGCCTGACGGCCGCTTCGATCCCACATCGCATGGCACGCGGGGTGGTGTGTGACGCGGAGTCCCCCGGCTTCCGCCGGGCGCTTTTTGTGGGGTGGTCACGCCCAAGAAGCCCCAGGTGGAAACCCGGGGACACCGGGTATGAAAACCGCCCTGCCATCCATGTCGCACGACGGCGGGCGATTCCACAAGAAGCCCCGCGGCGGGCCGCCTGACGACTGCCCGCCCGCCGCCACGCCGGCAGCCGGCGGAGGGCCTACGGGGCCAGCGCCTCGAGGGCGCCGGTGGCGATCCGCCGCGAGAGCGCCGGGGACGACAGATACAGCGGCAGGCCGTGCTGCTTGCCGACGATGTTCGCCGCGTCGGTGGCGATGAACTCCTTATTGCCGGCCCAGCGCCGCGGCATGCCCACCTTCCCGAGCGCGTCGGCGCGGATGTCGCGGTCGATCCACGGGAAGAACTTCAAGGCGTCGTCGCGGGAGTTGATCACGAGCGTCAGGCGGTCGAAGCAGGCGAGTGTCTCGGCGTAGGGTCCGCGGGGAGCGAGAGCGTCGCAGCGCACGGCCGGCGCCACGAACACCAGGTGCGTGCGGCCGGGGCGCCGCGTCCAGGGCATGACGTCTGCGCGGCCCGCCCGTTCGGCCGCCACCAGATCCTCGAGCGCCTCCAGTATGATCAGGGCACCGAAGCTGTAGCCCACGATCGCCACGGGCCGCTCGGGCGCCACCCGACCGAGCAGCCACGCCAGGTAATGCCCATCGGCATAGGCCCGGTCGTACTTGGCGCGACCGTCCTTGAGGAGGATGCCCTGCTGGCCGCTGGGCCACGAGAAGATGACCACGCGGGGCCGGCAGCTCCCCGGGCAGCCGGCCGTGCAATGCCGGGCGAGGAGCACCCCCTGCCCCTTCGCCTCGCCGGCTTCGTAGCGGTTGCCGTGGATGAACACCAGCAGCGGCCTGGATGCGTCGGCCAGTAGACTCTCGAGATCGGCCCGTTCCCAGCGGCCGCAGTCCGGATCGACGCAGCGCTCGACGGCGAGATCGGCAGTGTCGGGTAAACGGCAGATGCCGGGGAGCCGCCGTGTGCTCACCGCCCAGACGTCCACGCCGCGGCACGCCGCGTCGTCGCCGGGCATGGGATCGACCCTCCTCAGGGCCTGGGAACCCGGGGGCGCCATCTCGTGGGCGGGTGTCGATCGGGTCGTGAACAAGGCCACGCCGACCGCCGCGCAGACGCACAAGACCCGCACAGGGCGGAAGTCGACGCGAATCCTGGCAGGCTGTGGAAGAAGTCTGCCCGCGCAGGACGCGATGGCCGTCGACCCAGGAAACCCGCGGAGTTTCCTGCGGTCGATCAAGTGGAAAAAGCCCAGGGAGAGCTTTTTCCACGAACAGCTAGAACTCCAGCCCCGGGCTGCCATGCCACGTACCGTTCCTCGCCGCGGTATCCATCACCGCGGACTTGTGAAACCCTAGCACGCTGGGGCGGCGCGGCGCGGCGGAAGCGGGCCGTGCGGCACGGGAAGCGGATTGCTGGGCGTCACGACCCGCACGCGTGGCACGGGCTGCACCGGCGGCCGCCGCCGCCCGCCGCACCGCGGGAAAATTTCCGGCGCCGCCGACCGGCGCCGCGATCGTGGGCTAGGGTTCCCATGGCGTCGTCGGCGACGACGCTTCCCGTCCTTTCCGGACCCGTCCCGGTCCGCCCGCGGTGGAGAGCTCATCATGTCGCGATTCTTCTGCCTGGCGATCATCCTCGGCGGCCTGGTGGCCGCCCCCGGCTGCAGCAGCTGCTTCGGCGGCTCGAGCTGCCGGCGTCCCTCGTTCATGGAGTTTCGCTCGCCGTGCCGCGGGCAGGCCGAGCCGTGCCACGCGCCGGTCTGCGAGCCCGCCTGCGGTCCGGCCTGCGGGCCGCCCGCCGGCGGTGCCTGCTGCGAGGAAGGCGGGGCCGTGATGACCGCGCCCGCCGCGGCCCCGGTGGTGCGCGAGCCGGGCACGTTCAGCTGATCGCCGCGGGCCACGGCCTGTGAACCCTCCGCCCCCCAGGTGATGCGCCGCTCTTGCCGGCCACGCGTCGGGCAAGCGGCACGTTGTGTGCCCGCTCCCGATTCGAGCGGCTCATCACCCGGGGGGCGGCGGCGTTTTCAGGCGGCTATACTCGGCGGTTTTCCCGCCTGGACGCCGCCATGTTCGAATCGCTCACCTCCGCGCTCTCCTCGGCCCTCGGCAGCCTGCGTGGCCGCGGCAAGCTGTCCGAGGCGAACATGCGCGAGGGCCTCGGCCAGGTCCGCACGGCGCTGCTCGAGGCCGACGTCGCCTACGACGTGGCCGAGGGGTTCCTGGACCGCGTCGTCGCGGGGGCGATCGGCGCCAAGGTGCTCGAGTCGCTCGATCCGGCCCAGCAGCTGGTCGGCATCGTGCACCGTGAGCTGGTCGACCTCATGGGGCCGGTCGACCATTCGCTCCATCTGCAGAGCGGCACGACCACGGTGCTCATGCTCTGCGGCCTGCAGGGCTCCGGGAAGACGACCTCCTGCGCCAAGCTCGCGAAGAAGATCCTCGCCCAGGGGCGGGGCGTGATGCTCGTCGCCGCCGACCTGCAGCGGCCGGCCGCCATCGAGCAGCTGGCGGTGCTCGGCCGGCAGCTCGGCGTGCCGGTGCACGTGCCGGCCGACATGCCGTCCGGGGCGAGCGATCCCGTCGCCGTCTGCACCGCCGGCGTGGCCCGGGCCCGGAAGGAGGGCATCTCCGTCGTCATCCTCGACACCGCCGGCCGGCTGGCGATCGACGAGGAGCTGATGCGGGAGCTGGCGAAGATCGACCGCACGGTCGGTCCCGACCAGGTGTACCTCGTCGTCGACGCCATGACCGGCCAGGACGCCGTGCGGAGCGCCAAGGCGTTCAACGACGCGCTCGAGATCGACGGCGTGATCATGACGAAGCTCGACGGCGACGCCCGCGGCGGCGCGGCGCTGTCCGTCAAGAGCGTGACCGGCGTGCCCATCAAGTTCATCGGCACCGGCGAGCAGATCGAGGCCCTCGAGGATTTTCATCCCGAGCGGATGGCGGGCCGGATCCTCGGCATGGGCGACGTCGTCTCGCTCGTCGAGGAGGCGCAGCGGAAGTTCGACCAGGAGGAGATGCAGCGGCAGGAGGAGCGGCTCAAGGCCGGCGAGTTCACGCTCGACGACTTCAAGAAGATGCTCTCCCAAACCCGCCGCCTCGGGCCGCTCGGCAAGGTGCTCGGCATGATCCCCGGCATGGGCGGAATGCAGGAGATGCTGGGCAACGCCGATCTTGAAAAGGACATGAACCGGCTGTTCGGGATCATCGACGCGATGACGCCCGACGAGCGGCGCAACCCATCGCGGATCGTCGACCAGTCGCGCCGCCGGCGGATCGCCACGGGGGCGGGGGTCGATCCGCACGAGGTGAGCGACCTCGTCAAGCAGTTCGACGGCATGGCGGCGCTGATGAAGGGCATGGCGGGCATGGGGATGCGGGAGCGGATGCAGCAGGTGCAACGGCTCCAGTCCCAGATGGCCAACCCCGGCGCGCGGCTGGCCAAGCCCAAGGGCGACACCGGCAAGCGGCTCACGGCCGACGAGCGGCGGAAGCAGAAGAAGCAGCGGGAGAAGGATGCCCGCCGCCGCAAGCGCGACGGCCGGCCGTGACCGGCGGTTCGTCCCCGCGGGCCGTGAGCAGCGTGCAGCCGCCATCGACGATGGGTTCGAGCGTCGCGATGAGGCATGCCGCGGCGCGATGACGCTGCGGCCTTGCCGATGCGGCCACGCCCTCGCTGCCATCGCCGCGGCCCGGAGCCCGCAACGCGCGCTTGCGGTGCTGCGTGTTCTCGGCTGGACTCGCGCGAACGGCACAACAAGCCCCCGGCGGAAGCCGGGGGACTCCGGGTCGCATGCCTTCCCAGGTGCCATGCGATGTGGGTTGGAACCGGGAAATTGCGGGCCGTCATCCGGCATGGACGGCGGAATGGTTTTCATGCTCGAAGTCCCCGGGTTTCCACCCGGGGCTTCTTGGACGGGTGCCGAGCCCACTTCCGTGTCCAAAGAGTCTTCGAACACGGTTCGCACCTGGATTCCTGCAGCGGCGCTGAGCTGTCGAGCCACTCGGCGCAACATCAAAAGCGTAAGCCGAGAGAATATGCGTCGCTCCATCGGAAACCGTTCCGCATTCCCTCGGCTCACGCCTCCGGCTTCAAGCAACGAGACTCCCACGCCGCGCATCAGTCGGGCTGGAATTCTCCGCCGCTGTTTGGCGGCTTCGTTCGCGCAGGGCAGTCCGCCCGGCGCCGCTATCGGGTTTGCCGCTGCTGCCGCTGTTGAAACTCCTTCGGGATCACGAAGTCGTCGGTCGCGCTGCCGTCAGGCGCTGGAATGAGCTCGAGCGTCTCGATGAGCGGGATGACGACGTCTTCCTTCGCGATGAGCGCCGAGAGCGTCTTGGGGGAGATCTTTTTGAGGTTCGGCAGGGCGAGCGGGCCGATACGCTTGGCGAGGGCCGTGGCCACGGCGACCGAGTCGGGCCGCTCGAAGGCCGTGACGCCGGGCAGCTGGCCGTCCCACCTCTTCACGGCCGCCAGCGCAGCGGCGACCTCGGGGGCGAGGACGGCGAGCCGCGGGAGGTTACCGCTCCAGCGATCGCTCGCCACGATCAGAGTCGCCACCTCGGGCGTGACCTCGTCCATGCACAGCGTTGCGAACCCGTCTTCGCGATCGTGGTCACGCGGTCGTACTCCCGCTGCGGGAGGCGATAGAAGAGCGTGAGCCCCGGGCCCTACACCTACGAGGGTGCGGCGGTGACGGGCGACGTGTTCGTGGCCCGGCTTTCGACCGACGGCGAACGGCTCGAGTGGGTCTGGATCTTCGAAGCCCAGCGGGGTCCGCCCGAGCAGCTCTGGACCGACAAGCGCGGCAACCTCTACTTCGGGCCTCAGCCACCTGCGCGACCCCGACTGGTCGAGCAACGGGTTCCGCAAGGCCGCCGTGGGGCCGCTGGGCGACTGGTATCGCAGCTCGCTGCCCCAGACGGGTGACTGGTCGGGCACGCTCGGCTCCCGCGGCACAGGGGATGCGGCGGCCGCCGCCGGCCGGTGGCAGGAGACCGTGATCAAGGGCTGGCGGGAGCTCTTGGCCCGCCGGACAAAGCTCGTGCCCCTCGCCGCCGACGCCCGGGCGGCCGCCGAGAATTCGCTGGAAGCCGCCCAGGCGGAACTCGCAGCCTACGTGGCGTCGCTCGAAGACGCCCTGGTCGAGTATCGGCTCGAGGTGCAGCGTCTGGCCGGCATGCAGGAGAAGCCCGGAGCGACTGCTATTCCGTTCGAACGCGAGCGGGTGGCGAAGAAGCGGAGTGAACTGGCCGGCCGCGCCGCCGGCTGGATGAACGACGCAGAGGCGATCGGCAAGAAGCTCGTCGCTGAATGGGATCGCCAGCTCGGCTCAGATGCCGACCGGCGGCGGGCAGCGGCCGCAGCCGAACCCTCGCCCCTGTGGAAGGCCGACCGCTTCGTGCGCTGGTAGCTCGTCACGATCGGCGCCTGCCCCGCTGTGCGGCCAATATCCGTTCCAGCCGTTCGTAAGGGTCGTGATGAGCACCGGCTTTTCCAGCCGGCGTCTCTGATCTTCGGCTGGATCGATTGCAAGGAGTCGTCAGATGCGGCGGGGCCCGAGTGCGTGTGCGTCGTGCTGACGAGAACGTGGGCGGGATCGGTGTCGATTGCCTGGGCGATTTTGGCCCGTAGCCGCCGACACGGGGCGTTGGGCAGCACGCAGAGGTCGAGGCTGACGAGCCCGGCCTTGAGACCGCCATCCTTGAGCACGCAGCCGCGGACCAGGAGGGGCAGATGAACCCCGTCGCTGCCCGACCGCTCGCGGGGCGTCGGATACCCCATCAGCGGCACGGATGCGTCGGGCGTGAGGTCGCAGGCCCCGAAACCGCACCGTAGGAACACCGCTGGCGTGAGCGGAGCACCCGCCTGCGGCCGTGTCGCCACCGCCGGGGAAGGTGAATCAGCGGCCAAGAGCCCGAGTCCGATTTCCGCGCCGCCGACCAAACACGCTCCGCCGATCATGTGTCGCCACGCTCATCCGACCAGCAACTCATTGACCACGCGCCGGCTGTTGCCAAAGCCTTCCGCGGGGACTCCGAGCCGTTCGGACATGGTCCGCAGCACGTCGCACACGGTCGTCTCGTCCCGCTTGACGTTCCGGTCGAGCTGGCCCTTGAAATCCTTGTGCGGGTTGAACCGCAGATGGCTCCCGTGCTTCAGCCCCAGGCGGCTGCCGCCAGCCAGCAGCATCGGCAGGTTCGAAGGGTTGTGCGTCCAGCTCATGCCGCCGCCGTACAGGACCATCGTGTTCGCCAAGAGCGTCGCATCCCCCTCACGCGTGTCGTTGAGCGTTTGCAAGAAGTGGGCGAGATGAGCAATGAACCACTTGTCGACGCCCTCCATGAACGCATATTGGAGTGGGCGTTGTTCCTCGGTGTCGAAATGGCCGAGGTCATGCGAGACGGAATGGTGCCCGGTGAAATTACCGAAATCGGGCCACCGGCCGAAGAACTCGTGGGCCGAACCGCAGGCGAGAATCGAGACGATCCGCGTCTGATCGTTGCGGAGCGCCAGTGCGACCAGGTCGAGCATGGTGCGGAAGTATTCCTGCCGTTGAGCCTGGGGGTCGGCATCGAGCGGCAGATCGTCGCCCGAGATCGACAACGGGCGGGACGAGAAATACTCCCGGTCCTTTTGTAGCCGGCCTTCGACGTCCCGGACGCTTTGCAGGTAGTCGTCGAAGCGGTTGCGGTCGTTGCGGCTGAGCTGACGAGACAGACCACGGGCTTCATCGCCGACGATGTCGATGACGCTCGCGCGGGATTGCAACCGGGCCATCACGTCGGGCGCGCCGAAGAGTTCGCCGAACAGTCGGCGGAGGTTGTTCTCGGCGTTCACCGGAGCGCCGGCGGCGTCGAACGACGTGGTGACGCTGCCTCCCGGAGCGCTCAGCACGAGGCTGGGAATGCGGGTGCGGTCGCCGATGGAGCGGGCGATGTGCTGGTCGATCGAAATGGCGTTCGGCTCGGTGGGGCCGTGTATGTCCTTGAACTTCTCGTTCCCGGTAAGCCAGGCGCCGACTTCGGTGTGCCCGCCGCCAGCGCCGTTCGTGTGCTCCAATCCACTGAAGATGGTCAGCTCCTCGCGGACGGGCGCGAGCGACTGGAGGGTGCTGCTCAACTGGTAATCGGGACCGAACTCCTTTGGGTGCCAGCGCCACATATTCACGCCGCTCGGCACCATGAAGAAGACGGCGCGGCCTGGATTCGCACCGGAGGGAGCGGCGCCGGCCAGTGATTCAAGCCACGGCAGCGGCAGCGCGACCCCGGCGGCCTTCAAGAACGATCGGCGTTTGATCGACATGACCATGTCCTTTCCGAGTATCGATGATTACCCATGCGTGAACGCCTTGCTCGAGACGATTGCGCGGATCATGGCCCGCAGGCGCCAATCCTCGCTTCGAGACCGTTGGGCCAATTCGCGAATCAAGTCGTCGTCGCTCAGAGACAAGTGCCGACTGAGGGCGTAGGCCGTGAGTTGACGCAACAATACCTCGCCAAAATGAAAGCGTGAGGTCGTTGTTTCGTCGTTCAGCGCTTTGGCGAACCCCGCCAGGTTTTCGAACGGACGGCCGTCGGGAAGCGCTCCGGAGCAGTCGATCGGACTGGATTCCAGCCCCTTCTTGGCGACGACCTTCTGTCCGAGTTCATCGAAATCGGCCCAGACGAACCCCAGGGGATCAATCTTGCGGTGGCAGAGTTGGCATGTGTTGATCGATGTATGGAGGCCGAGCTGTTCGCGGATCGTCAACGTGGCGCGCTTGGCGTCCACCTTGGCCTGTACTTCGAGCGGTTCGACGCTCCCCGGCGGCGTGCCCGGATGTTCGCCGAGGATGCGTTGCAGGAGATAGACACCGCGATGAATCGTGGCCTCTTTGTTGCCGCGCGACGCCGACGCCATGACTCCCGCCATCGTGAGCCAGCCCGCGCGGCGATTTTCGGGGGCTGGGACTTCGCGGAACTCGGGGCCGTCGACGCCGTCGACCCCGTAGTAGCTGGCCAGCCGATCGTTGATGAACAGGGTGCCACTGTCGATCAGTCGATGCGCCGGCTCATTCTTTCGCAGGGCATTCGCAAAAAAACGGGCCGGCTCCTGGGCGAGATCGTGTTTGAGCCTGTCTTCACGAATCGCGGCGAGCTTCTCAAGCCCGAGAGTCTTGAGGGTCAGCTTGAACTCAATCGGGTCCTTGAGAACGCGATCGAGCGCCAGGAGTCGTCCGACGAAATCGTCGACGAACACCCCGCTCTTGGGATCGTCAAGGAGGCGGTCGACCTGGGCGGTCAGCGTTTCGGGATCGGAAAGCCGGCCTGCGGACGCGAGCCGCCGCAGTTCGTCGTCGGGCCCGCGGCCCCAGAGAAAGAACGACAGCCGATTGGCGAGTTCGATGCCTGCGAGGGGAGCGACTGTTTCGGCCTTGTGCTCGACAAGGTAGATCGCATTGGGCGAGGAGAGGATGGTGACCAGCGGAAGTTTCAGTGCGGCATCGGCGCTGTCGCCGGCCTGACGTCGTTGGTCGTACAGGTCGAGGTACGGGGCGAGTTCTCCCTCCACGATTGGACGGCGCCACGCCCTGGCTGCGACATCGGCGAAAATGGCGGCCGCGCGGCCGCGGTCGTCCTTCGCCGATTCGCCCGCGGCGATCAACCGGCGATGCCGCCGCGGCGGCCATTCCACCGCTCCCGGCCCGAACGCCTCGACCGAAGCGATGACGATCTTCGACTCCTGATAGGGCCATTCCACAGGCTTGCCCTTCGGCCCCTTTGGCTTTGCGCGGTCCGCGATCGGCACGGTATCGTTGCTGATTCGCACGCCCATGAACTTGAACCGGTCGAACAGCGTGTAGGCAAAGGGCACCAGCTCCATCGGAATCTCGACTTCGTAGTCCCGTGGCTCGTCCGCCGAATTCGTGATCGGGATCTCGGCCAGCGTCCGGTTGTCGAACTCGTTTCTCACGTTGTGGTGAAATGCGACCCGCATCAGCGGAACGTTTTCGCCCTCCGGAATGATCGCACCGGCCCGAATTCGCAGCCGCAACACGCCTTTCGGTTCGACGTAGGGCAACAGCAGATACCAACTGCCGTCGTTTTGTTCCGATCGGGCCAGATTATCGAGGAGTCGATAACTCGGCAGCAGTGTCGTCGAGCCATCCGGATTCAACGCTTCCTTCCCGTCCCGCGCACCGAGGATGGTGGCTTTCGCCGGGCGCTTGATCTCGTGCTCGTTTGCCGCGACCACGCCCTTGAATCCCTCGAAACGATCTCTTTTTTTCGTTTGCGATTCCAGGCTGGGAGCGTCGAAGCGATAGCTCCACGGTTCTGGCCGCGGCTCGCTCGCCAGCACCGCCGAAACGGCTCGCTCGGCGTAGTCGGCGTACGACCGCCAGTGCAAGCTCTGGAACGCCAGCCGGTCGGCGTCATTGACGGGCAAGTCCGTCTGCGGATCGATCGGCAGCTTCTCCGCCAGGGACAACGGCACATTCTCAAAGCGAAGATCAAGAACGTCTTCGAGCAATCGGGCATACTCGACCCGCGTCAGCCGACGCATCGTGGAACGGCCCGCTCCGCCGCGCTCGGCGATCACGGCCCGCTCCACCTCGCGACGAATCCCGGAGGTCAGCGTGTCGAGATCTTCGGTCGAGAGCCTCGGCTTCTCCGCCGGCGGCATCTCACCGCGAACGAGCATGGCATGAGCCTTTTCCCAAATGGCCCGCACCTTGGCATCGGCCAGATCGGCCGCCGGTTGGTCGAGCCGCACTCCACCTTCCGGCTTGTCGCCGCCGTGACACTCGACGCAATGCCTGGTCAACAACGGCCGCACCGTGCGTTCGAACGGAGAGGCATCGGCGGCGAACGCCAGTCTGGTAGAGACCGCCAGAATGGCGAGCCAACCGCATAATCGTAATGCGAGTACGTTCGTCATCGTTTGTCCTCTGGCGAATTCGTCGCGGGAGGCTGAAATCGATTCACGGAAAATTCGGCTGCGGAACATCGATCGGCTCGCGATCGCCCCTATCCGTGTATCGGCAAATGGCAGGCAGGGAAACTTGGGTCGAGTTGCCCCGAGGCTTCCAATTCCTGGCACGAATTCGGCCTATGTCCGCGTAACCGTTAAGGATAGGTCGGCCAATAGTCCTGCGGCAAGCGTCGGGCGAGCGGAGCGGATCCCGGGGCGGTGTCGTCCGGGATCGCCGCGGTGCTCAGCGCAGCAGCGAAGAGGCGTGGGTACGAGGAACTCCGAGACGACGCCCGTGTCCTTCTCGGTGAGCGCCCCGCCGGCCTCGTCGTCGAGCGTCACGCTCACGGCGAGATCGAAGGGCAGCGCCGGCGGCTGCCGCTCGGCGAGGCACAGCGACCCCCCGCCGAATCCGGCGCCCGAGCCGCTGACGGCGATCAGTCCGCCGCGCTGCTGCCAGCGGGCGCCGAAGAGGGCCGACCAGCGGGCCGGGTCGAGCCTCCCGATCGTGAGCCACCGCGACATCGGCACCGGATTGGGCTTCTCGAGCAGCGGTTTGAGCGCCGCCACCCGCACCGCGAAGCCAAGGTTCTTCGTGACGAGCGACTTGATCGTCACGACCCCGATCATCCGCCCCTCGGGATCCACGACCGGCCCGCCGCTGTTGCCCGGCTCGATCGGCATCGCGAGCTGGATCATGGGCCGCCCCTCCACCTCGCGCACCCCCGATACAACACCGCCGACGACGCTGAAGGTGAGGCCGTGCGGATTGCCCACCGTGACGACCGGCAGGCCGTCGGGAGGATCGGCCGAATCACCGAGCGGCAGGGGCACGAGCGGCTTCTCGGGCTGCGCGATCCGCAGCACCGCCAGGTCGCTCGCCCGGTCGAAGGCGGTGATTTCCGTGACGTCGTGCCGGATGCCGTCGGCGAGTTGCACGGAAAGGGGCCGCCCTTCGCCGACGACGTGCAGGTTCGTGGCGACGAGTCCGGCCGCATCGACGACGAAGCCCGTGCCGAGCCCCTGCTGCTGGCCGTCGCGGCCGGTGAATGTGACGACCGCGATCGAGGGCCGCACCACGCGGGCGAGCTTTTCGATGGACGCTGCGGCGGCATCGGCCGGAGTGACCGCGGCAGTCGGCGCGGGGGCCGCGTCCTGCTCCTAACCGCGCCCGTGGGCGGACAGGAGACAACCCACGAGCAGCAGCACCGCGCGCCGCGGATGACGCGCGGCCGCGATGCGGAACCGCGGACGTTCGCCAGCGGGTGTCGGGCGGCCGAAAGGCATCGCAGCAGTCTATCACCTCGGGGCCGACGGGCCGTCAGGCTCCGGGCTCAGCGGCGGCCGGCCCGTCACTTGAGCGGCAGGATGATGCAGCTCGCCGCGGCCGGCGAGTGGTGCACCTGCTCGGTGGCGATCGCCGTGCCGCCACCGCGGATGCCCTCGGCCGTGTTTGGGTTGCGGTCGTAGAGTGGGAAATCGGCGCCGCTGACATCCACCCGCAGCCGGTGCCCCGCGGCAATCGTCGCCGCCACGGGGCCGAGATCCACCTCGATCTCGTAGACACGGCCCGGCTCGAGCGGCTCCGGCTGCACGAGCGAATCGCGGTACCGGCCGCGGAGGATGCCGCGGGCGATGTGCGGGGCAAAGCCGTCGGGATGCACGTCGACGAGCTTCACGGCCCAGTCGGCGTCGGGCGTATCGGCCGCCACGTGGAGCCGCGCCCGCACCCGGCCGGCGAACGCCAGCGGCGCCTCGAGCGGCGGGCTCGTGTAGACGAGCACGTCGGCTCGATCCTCCGTCGCCGACTGGTCCACCGGCCCCCAGACGGCTGCCTTTCGCGGCCGCTTGGCCGTCACCGGCGTGGAGGGCGTCGGGTTCGCCGGATCGGCACGGAAGGAATCGGCCGGTTCGGCCGCGGCCGGGGCCTCGCGCGAGAGCCGGCCGTCGCCGTTTCGGGTGTTCGCCCGCCCCGCCGACCGCAGGTAGAAAGGCACGTCCTTGACGCCGGCGGGGGGCCACGCATCGGCGTCATGCCAGGCGTTGTCTCCCAGCGAAAAATACCGCACCGCCGGGGGCGCGTCGGCGGCGGCATGCCCCGGCTTCAGGTGGCGGTCGAAGAACCCGATCTCGACGGCCACCGTGTCGATCACCGCCTCCGGCCCATAGTCCATGTCGGCCACCTTCGCCCTGCCCACGGTGCCGTGATCCCAGGGGCCGAGGATGAGCCGCTGCTCGCGGCGGGCGGCGGGATCCTTCGCCCGCTCCCGCATGAGCGTGAAACCGTCCACCGACTCGCGGGAGAAGAAGTCGTGCACACCCACGACGTGGAGCACCGGCAGCCGCAGGTCGGGGAGCGCGGGCTTCAGCTCGAGCCGCGTCCAGAAGCCGTCGGGCTCGGGATGCCCGAGGAAGGCGTCGAGCCAGGGCATCGGCCAGCCGATCGCCTCGTCCACGGCGCAGAGCGGCAGCGTCATGAGGGCCACGTCCATGTCGGCGGGGCTGGATCCCGCGGGTTTCGGCGTGTTGCCGGCGATCCAGCCCGCGATGAGCCCGAGCCGCACGGCGCCGCCGAGATAGAGATTCGAGTGGAAGCTCGTCCACGTGGCCTGCGGCGCGATCGCCGCGAGCCCGGGGGGGTGCTCGACCGCGGCCTGCCACTGCACCGCCCCGACGTACGACCCTCCCCGCATACCCACCTTCCCCGAGCACCACGGCTGCCGCGTGATCCACTCGATCGTGTCGTAGCCGTCCTGCCCCTCGTTGTTGTAGGGGGCCATCACGCCCGCAGAGGCCCGCGTGCCGCGGCAGTCCTGCGCCACGAACACGTAGCCCGCCTTCACGAACCGCTGCGCCACGTCCTTCCCCCGCGTGCGGTCGTAGGGCGTGCGCGTGAGGATGACGGGGGCGGGGCCGCCCGCGGGATCGCGGTACACGTCGGTCGCGAGGAGCACGCCGTCACGCATCGGCACGGAAATGGTCTGCACGCCGCCGGCTCCGGCATCCTGCCCGGATGCCGCGGGTGACTGGGCACTCGCGGCAACCGCGAGGAGGGCGAAGACAACCATGGCGTCGCGCCGCGTCATGCGTGCAGATCCCCCACTCAGGATTCAGGGCCGGCGGGATGCCGCCCCCGTGTCGACGCGATCATACTCCCGAGGGCTCGGCCACGCCGCAACTCGGCCCCCGCCCCACTCGAGCCAGCTCCCGAAAACCCAGCCGGCTGACCGAGGGATAGCCCGGCCAACGGCACTTTCGCAACGGTCTCGGGGCTGGCGGCGCGCCCTTGAGCAGCGAAAGCTGGCATTTCGGGCAGCTCGAACCCGTTGCCATGATCGCCCCGCACCCCACTGCGGTGGCGTTTTTGTCGCCTCGGCACAGACCGGCTCCCAGTCCGCCGGTCCCGGGGCTTCGGTGCCTCGCGTCTGAAGCCGGTCAGAGGCTATGGATGTCGATCGCGGGCAGCTCGTTGGGTGAGGTCTGGAAGATCTCGCGATCGTCGTGCACCTGCACGAGCTCGCCCCGCTCGGTGACCGCGGCCAACAGGCAGAGGTCGCGATCGGCGGCCAGTTTTTCGGCCGTGGCCTGCGGCCAGTCGGCGTCTGGAACGGCCCGCCACTCGGGCACGATCTCCTTCGTGCCCACGGGCACGAGCGGCACGCGGGCCAGCCGCGGGGCCTTTCCGGTGCGCGGGTCGCCGGTGTGATCGACGCACCACAGGTCGTGGAGCGGATACGGCGCGGTGTTGTCGAGCACGAGGTCGCCCGCCGCCGTCCGCTGCGCCTTGAGAAACGCCAGCGGCTTCATCAGGCCGTCGTAGTAGACGAACTGCTCGGCGTCGATGACGGGGCCGCCTTTGCCATGCCCGCCGTAGGAAAACACCGGCTCGGCCTGCACCATCCGGGCCTTGGCATACCAGTGGTCGGCCGCCACGGCGGGCGTCCGCGGCTGTGCGCCGAATCGGCCTCGTCCGTCTGGTTGCCGCCCGAGGAACAGCCGCCACGATAGCGAGTCGGTTACCTCCTGTCCCGGGGGCTTGATCCCCGCGCCCTCCTCCGAGGCCGGCCACCAGATCACCGGCCGTCCGTCGGGAAACCGCACCCTCATCGTCAGGCCCTGCTCGGGCGGCGGTGGTTCGGCACCCCAGTGGAAGTAGACGATCGGTTTTCTGACGCTGCCCCGCCAGGGCAGGTTCCGCAGGTTCGGCGGCTCGGTGCGGTAAAGCTCCCGCGGGCAGTCGGCCCATTCGGCGGCCAGCGCCGCGTTGGCCATCTCCAGGTCGGGATGGATCGTGAACACGCCCCACTCGTGGACGGCGTAGCCCTTCACGCCGGCCGGGTTCCGGATTGGCCCGTCGGCCGGGGCGGCCGGCCCGGCCGCGGCAGCAATCTCAATGAAGAACGCCGCGACAGCGGCCGCGAAGATCGGAAACACGGCGAACATCGAGCGTGGCATGGAACAAACCTCCGCCATCATGACGCAGCCGATCGAAATTCGTTACAGACGTGCCCGAAAAGATAGAGCCGATCGAATAGGGCCGTCCATCTGCGGATTTCGATCACCGTCGGTCGTCAGGTGACGGCAGGCTCGTGTGGCCATCGGCATGCCCCTGCACGAGATCCGCCGGAATGGCGGCTCGACCCAGGTGTCAGGCGCGAGGGTCGCATGGTCATGCGTGCCTCGGTCGCTGACAACGACCAGACACGCCGCCGCCCCGCTGGCATCAAGACGTGGACGGACGTACACGTTTTCGTCGAGCGGAGAAGATGCGATGCCGCGGTATGATTTCGTATGGAATTTCGAGCCGGGCGGCAACGTATCGCACGTTGCGGAACATGGAATCACCATCGATGACGTCGAACGGATTGTCTGCAGCCCATTGGGTCTAGGGACCAGCCGAACCACGGGGCGGCCCTTGGCGACAGGCCTGACGGTCGATGGACGATTGGTCGTGGTCGTGTACGAGATGCTTGATTCAGTCACGGTCCTCCCGATCACTGCTTTCGAGGTTGAGCGATGAGCGACGAGAACCGGCCGGAGCAGCACGCGATTGGCAAGCGGATCATTCGCACGGCCACCGCCGCTGAGCGAAACCGGCATGCGGATGTACGTACCGCGATGGCCGTGGAGCGAGACGAGATCGCGGCTTGGGCCCGTAGTGTCGCCGCGGGCTCGTCGAGTCAGGTGGCCGTCGGCGCCGTGTTCACCGCCGCCGAAGCACCGGTGCTCGAAGCGATCGATGCCTACGCCGCGCGTCATGATTTGCCGGGCCGCAGCGCGGTGGTGCGGGAAGCACTGGCCCGACTGCTCGACATGCCGGTGGCCATCCCGCCGAAACCGACCGGCTCATGAGCCGGCCATGATGCCCGGGGGGCGGATGGGACGGCGGGCCTCCGTGTCACCGCCGCTCCTGCCGCTCCTGAAACCCCTTGGGGATCACGAAGTCGTCGGTCTCGCTGCCGTCGGGCTCTTGAATCAACTCGAGCGTCTCGACGAGCGGGATGACGACGTCTTCCTTCGCGATGAGCGCGGCGAGCGTCTTGGTGGAGATCTTTTTGAGGTTCGGCAGGGCGAGCGGGCCCTGCCGCTTCGCCAGGGCCGTGGCGGCGGCGACCGAGTCGGGCCGCTCGAAGGCTGTGACGCCGGGGAGCTGGCCGTCCCACTTCTTCGCGGCCGCCAGTGCGGCGGCGACCTCAGGCGCGAGGACGGTGAGCCGCGGGAGGTTGCCGCTCCAGCGATCGCTCGCCACGATCAGAGTCGCTACCTCGGGCGTGACCTCGTCCATGTACAGCGTTGCGAACCCGTCTTCACGATCGAGCAGTTTGCGGGCGAGTGCTGTCGAGTCGAGCCGCCGCAGGTCGGGCAGGTCGACCGGCCCGGCATGGCGGGCCAGGGCCGCGGCGACGTTGGCGTCGAGCCGCATCAGTCCCGGTGCACGCAGCGTACGGCGATGCGACTGGAGCGCCGCCGCCACGTCGGCCGACACTCCCGAGAGGCCGAACAGGCAGAGGTCGCGATCGGCCTTGGACAGTTTCTCGGCCTCCGCGACCGTGAGCCGTTTTTCGAGCCGCAGCGGCTCGATCGCCGGGCCCGCCGGCTCGACGGGCTCCGCGGGCCGGGCTTCGCCGTCGGGCGCTTTCGCCCCCGCCACCCGCTCAGGCTCGGCATGCGCGTGGAGCACGATGCCCACGCGGACGAGCGTCTCGGGCAGCGGGTCGAGCGCGATCGTGGTGACGCGGTCGTACTCCCGCTGCGGCAAGCGATAGAAGAGCGTGAGGCCCGGGGCATGAAAGAACCCCGGCTGCCAGATGGCGACGAGCGACTTCGCCTCGTCGGCGTGCAGGCCGGTCTGTTCGAGGTCGGCGGCCAGCTGCTCGGCCGTGGCCTTGGCCCAGTCGGCGTCTGGAATGGCCCGCCACTCGGGCACGATCTGCTTCGTGCCCACGGGCACGAGCGGCACGCGGGCCAGCCGCGGGGTCTTTCCGGTGCGTGGATCGCCGGTGTGATCGACGCACCACAGGTCGTGAATCGCATACGGCGCGGTGTTGTCGAGCACGAGGTCGCCGGTGGCCGTCCGCCGGGCCTTCAGAAACGCCAGCGGCTTCATCAGGCCGTCGTAGTAGACGAACTGCTCGGCGTCGATGACGGGGCCGACTCTGCCATGCCCGCCGTAGGAAAACACCGGCTCGGCCTGCACCATCCGGGCCTTGGCATACCAGTGGTCGGCCGCCACGGCGGGCGTCCGAGGACGTGCGCCGAATGGGCCTCGTCCGTCTGGCTGTCGCCCGAGGAACAGCCGCCACGACAGCGAGTCGGTCACCTCCTGTCCCTGGGGCTCGATCCCCTCGCCCTCCTGCGAGGCCGGCCACCAGATCACCGGCCGGCCGTCGGGAAATCGCACCTTCATCGTCAGGCCCTTCTCGGGCGGCGGCGGGTCGGCATCCCAGTGGAAGTAGACGATCGGTTTTCTGACGCTGCCCCGCCAGGGCAGGTTCCGCAGGTTCGGCGGCTCGGTGCGGTAAAGCTCCCGCGGGCAGTCGGCCCATTCGGCGGCCAGCGCCGCGTTGGCCATTTCCAGGTCGGGGTGGATCGTGAACACGCCCCACTCGTGGACGGCGTAGCCCTTCACGCCGGCCGGATCACGCCGCGGCCCGGCGGCCGGGGCGGCCGGCCCGGCGGCCTGGGCCGCACCGGCCAGGGCCACCGCGCACAAAAGCAGGCACGCAGTCAGGACAGAAAGCCGTGGCATGAATGGTCCTCCATTTGACAACGCGAGCCTCTTCATTGCGGTTCGAATCGCCTGCCCGCAGTGTCGCCGGTCGATTCGGCCCAGCGGGCTGACGGCGACACCGTCGATGCAACACCGGGGCGAGTCGGCTCCCTTCCATAGGATGCGCCAAAACACCAAAAAGTTCCCGGCCCTTCTCGGGCTGTCCGGAGCGGCACGAGCCACGAGCGGCGCGGAGGTGACAATCGCGTCTCCGTGCCGAACTCGGCCAGGAAGCCATCCAACACTTCGGCGCGTTCCTGGGTCGACAGCTCCAGGTTGCCGCCGGCAGGAACCGCGTGCTACCGTGCGATCATGCGGGTTTTGGAATTCGAGAACATCGTTCGCGTGCTCAACGCCGCCGACGTCCGATACCTGGTGGTGGGCGGGATCGCCGTAGTGGCCCACGGGCGGAGGCTCGTTCCGGGTGGTTGACCTGGAGACGCTGATCCGGATGAAGGAAGTTGCCGGCAGGCCCAAGGACCTCGATGACGTGGCGCACCTGAGGATGGCGGCAAATGACTGAAGACACGCGCGACTGGAGAATCCACGAAACGGATGCGGATTGGGAGTGCGACTGGAATGGATCCGAGCGGTTCCACGTGCGCTGCTTTCGGGCGCTGCCGATGCAGGAAAAACTCGAGGCAGTCGAAGAAATGTGCCGCTTTGTCGAGATGTACCGCGGCTGCGCCGTGCCCAAGGCCGACTCCGGGTCCGGTGCGCCGAGGGGGCTGCCCGCGAGCGGCGGGACTGGACCGTCGGTCTCTGGCGTGGCTGCAGGTCGGGATGGATCGTGAACACGCCGCGCGTCACGACCTGCCGCGTCAAAGTGCGGTGGTGCGGGAAGCACTGGCCCGACTGCTCGACATGCCGGTGGCCATCCCGCCGAAACCGACCGGTTCAGACGTAGCCTACCGCGGCGCGCCCCGGTCGCTACGCCACCCAGAGTGACGTCTGCCGCGATCGGCGGATACGAATGTCATGCGTGGCCAACGGCAGCCTGTCGGCGCGGGCCGTGGCCACGATGAGTCGATCGGCAGGATCCTGGTGAAAGGTCGCCGGCAGGCGATTCATCTCCGCGACGACGGCGGGCGTGATGGGCATCACCTCGACCGTGGCCGGAGAAGCGGCGACACGCAACCAATCCTCGAGGGCGTCGTCGAGCCGCAGCCGACCGAGTTGCACGAGCATCGCAACCTCCCACAGGCTGATGTCGCAGAGCCGGGGTCGCTGACCGCTCGGAAGGTCGTCCAGCGCCGTGCGCTCGCGGGCAGAAAGCCGGGGATCGCCGAGCATCCACCAGACCCAGACATGCGTGTCGAGGAGCGGCGACTTCGTCATCGCAAGACTTCGATCTCGGATTCCGCGACGACGCTTGCGAACGGGTCTCCCGTGAACGCTCCGCGGCCACGCAAGGCGAGCCACGGCTTGTCGTCGCGTGCCGGCACCAGACGGGCCACCGGCCGCCCGCGCTTGAGGATGACGAGTTCCTCGCCCGTTCGGCTGACCTCGTCGAGGAGCCGAAGGCAGCGGGCCTTGAATGCCGAGGCATTGATCTTCATGAAGACTACTGTACATGACTGGTGTACAAGATGTCAAAGTACAGACGGATTGAGCCTGACTTTCACAGCGCGCCTGCCCCGGCCGATGGAACGGATCGTCTGCATGCCTTCCCAGGTGCCATGCGCTTGGAGGCCAACGGGTCGCGAAAAGTTCCCGGCTTCCCGGGCCCGCTGCCGAAACTAAGCAAGGCCGCAGGGCCGCGGCAGCCCGCCCCGGCGTTTTTCCCCGGGAAAACAGGCCCGCCCGGTGGCCCTTGGGTTCTGGCGGCTGTCGGGTACTCTAAGGGGCTCGACCGGCAGGAACCTTTTTGGAGTGCACAGACCGTGGCAGTCGTGATTCGAATGAAGCGGATGGGTCGGAAGAACCGTGAATACTACCGGATCTGCGCGTCCGACCGGCGCAGCCCCCGTGACGGCCGCGTGATCGAGGAGATCGGCACGTACGACCCGCACGTCAAGGAAACCGACGCCCGCTGCACGCTCGATGGCCCGCGGATCCAATACTGGCTCTCCGTCGGCGCCCAGCCGAGCGATGCGGTGCGGGTGCTGATCAAGAAGTACGGCCCCAACGGCACCCACGTGAAGCAGATGGAAGAGGCCCGCGCCCGGCTGTCAATGCCGCGGATCGTGCCCGATCCGGGTGAGCCGGCCTTCGTGCCGGCGCCGAAGGCCGAGCCGACGCCGGCAGCGGAGCCGGTGGCCGAAGCCGCCGCCGAGCCGACGGCCGTGGCCGAGGCTCCTGCCGCCGCGGAGACGCCGGCCGAGTGACTCCGCGCGCCATCGGCGTCTTCGGCCGATGGCGCCGACGGTCTTGGTCTCGAATGCACCTGTCGCCATGCGCATCGACATCGTCACCCTGTTTCCCGAAATGTTCACGAGCTTCCTCGATGGAAGCCTGCTGGGCAGCGCGCGGAAGGCGGGGCTGATCGACATCCGCGTGACGAACTTCCGCGACTTCGCCGCGGGCGTGCATCGGCAGGTGGACGACCGGCCCTACGGCGGTGGCCCCGGCATGCTCCTCATGCCCGAGCCGGTCGTGTCGTGCGTGGAAGCCGTCCAGCGCGAGGCCGCCCCTGGCCGCGTGCTCATGCTCACGCCCGGCGGCCGCCGGCTCGATCAGCCGCTCGTCGAGGACCTGGCCTGCCAGGATCGGCTCGTCCTCGTGTGCGGCCGCTACGAGGGCTTCGATGCCCGGGTCCGTGAGGCGCTCGCCGCCGAGGAGATCTCGATCGGCGACTATGTGCTCTCCGGTGGCGAGGTGGCCGCGATGGTGGTCGTCGAGGCCGTCACCCGTCTCGTGCCCGGCGTGCTCGGCGACGAGGAAAGCGCCCGGCAGGATTCCTTCTCCGGAGTCGAGCGGCTCGTGGAAGGCCCGCAATACACGCGGCCGCGGGAGTTCCGCGGCCTCGAGGTGCCCGAGATCCTGCTCTCGGGCGACCATGGCCGGATCGCCCGCTGGCGGCACGAGCAGGCGGTCGCCGCCACCGGTCGTCGCGATCTCGGCAGTCCCCGATCATTTCCCGTCCAGTCCCCAGCCCCCGTCCACAGGAGCGGATCATGAACCACGCCATTCTCAAGCGCGTCGAGGCCTCGAGCCTCAAGTCCCAGGTGCCCGAGTTCGCCATCGGCGACACCGTCGACGTCCACACCCGGATTCTCGAGGGCGAGAAGGAACGCATTCAGATCTTCAACGGCGTGGTGATCGCCAAGAGCGGCGCCGGCAGCCGGGAGATGTTCGTCGTGCGGCGGATCGTGGCGGGCGAGGGCGTGGAGCGTAAGTTCCCCATCCACTCGCCAAAGATCGCCAAGATCGAGGTCAAGCGGTCGGGCGTCGCGCGGCGGGCCAAGCTCTACTACCTCCGCGATCGGTCCGGCAAGTCGACGCGGCTCCGCGAAAAGCGCGAAGACGTCGTCGAGACGGCCGGCGGCAAGGCTGCCGGTGGCAAGGCCGCCAAGAAGGCGGCCGCGGCCAAGGCCTGACGAGGCGTTCCGGCCGTGCCGTCCCCTCCGCGTGACGAACTCGGCCGCCGCGGCGAGGATGCGGCGGCGGCGTATCTGCGCGGGCTGGGCTACCGGATCGTGGGGCGGCGGGAGCGGGTGCTCCGTGGCGACATCGACATCGTCGCGCTCGACGGCCGCACGGTGGTCTTCGTGGAGGTGCGGTCGCGATCCGACACGCTGCACGGCCACCCGGCCGAGACGGTGGGCTCTGGCAAGCAGCGGCGGATGGCCGAACTGGCCACGGCCTACATCCGCCGGCATCGGCTCGAGGACTGCAGCGTGCGGCTCGATGTCGTGGCGGTGACGTTCGCGGCCGCCGGCCGGCCGGTGGTGGAGCACTATCAGAACGCGTTC
>Ga0315908_10000160_pt1 | contig 54517 bp, 32 predicted proteins | sample LakEriMetagenome_12_FD_203520 | JGI IMG/M metagenome (GOLD analysis project Ga0315908, IMG submission 203520) | Freshwater fungal communities from buoy surface, Lake Erie, Ohio, United States - Buoy 4 MA124 | ecosystem: Environmental > Aquatic > Freshwater > Lake > Lake biofilm | place: USA...
CTCCCGGTGATGAACCGCCACGCCTTCGACCTCGCGGTGCGGGCGGCACTGGCCCTCGACTGCACGATCGCGCCGTTCACGAAGTGGGACCGCAAGAACTACTTCTATCCCGACCTGCCGAAGGGCTATCAGATCAGCCAGTACGACCTGCCGTTCTCTTCGAACGGACAGCTCGAGGTGGTCGATCCGAAGGGGGCGTTCGCCAGAAACGTGGGCATCATCCGCGTCCACCTCGAGGAGGACGCGGGCAAGAGCATGCACGACGAGGCGGCGGGCACGGCCGACACCCGCATCGACCTCAACCGGGCCGGCACGCCCTTGTGCGAGATCGTGACGCAGCCCGACCTGCGGAGCCCACAGGAGGCCCGGGCCTGGCTCAACGAGCTCAAACTCCTGCTCGTCTACCTGGGCGTGAGCGACTGCAACATGCAGGAGGGAAGCCTGCGGGTCGATGCCAACGTCAACCTCCACATCCCGCTGGCTGGAGAGGGCGGGGCCGAAGGCCGCGTCGCCAAGACGCCGATCGTCGAGATCAAGAACATGAACTCGTTCCGCTCGGTGGAACGGGCGCTGGCCTACGAGGCCGCGCGGCAGTGGGAGGAGTGGCAGGCCACGAAGGCGGAACTGGGCACGACGCCCAAGCAGACCCGTGGCTGGGACGATCCGGCGGGTGTGACCCGGGCCCAGCGGCACAAGGAGGAGTCGAGCGACTACCGCTACTTCCCCGACCCCGACCTCGTGCCCGTGACGGTGACCGCGGCCGAGGTGGCGGCCGCCCGGGCCGCGATGGGCGATCCGCCCACGGTGCTCCGCAAGGCGCTGGAGGCGAAGTGGAAGATCTCCGCCTACGACGCCGACGTGCTCGTCAACCAGGGCCGCGATCTCGTGGCCTGGTTCGAGGAACTGGCCACGCTCGTCGGCGAAGGCAAGGTGGCGAGCAACTGGATGCAGCAGGACGTGCTCCGCACGCTCAACGAGCGGGGCGGCACGATCGGCGAGTTCCCGGTCACGCCGGCGGCGGTCGCCGACATCATCGGCCGGGTGCAGAAGGGTGACTTCGACACCAGCCGGGGCCGGGAGATTTTTGCCGCGGTGCTGGCGTCGGGCCGGCCGGTGGCCGACGTGGTGGCCGGGATGGGGATCGCCGCGGTGAGCGACGACGACCTCGTGGCCCTGTGCCGGGAACTCCTCGCCGCCAATCCGAAGGTCGTGGCCGACGTGCGGGGGGGCAAGGAGCAGGCCGCGGCAGGCCTCATCGGGCAGGCCAAGAAGAAGAACCCCAACGTCAATCCGGCCAAGGTCCGGCAGATCTGCCTCGATCTTATCAAGGGCATGTAGCCGGGGGGCTGCCTCGCCGGTTCGTCCGGGCCGGCCATGCGATACGCGTTCGAACCAGGGAATCGCGTTCCGTCGTGCGGCATGGAAGGTGGGGTGGCGTTCATGCCCGGAGTCCCCGGGTTTCCACCCGGGGCTTCTTGGTTCAGCACGCCGCTTCCACAAAAAGCCCCCGGCGGAAGCCGGGGGACTCCGGGTGGTATACCTTTCCGCGTGCCATGCGATTCAGCCACCGCCGTAGTACGCTCCCTCACATGCCCCGCGTCATCACGCTCACCACCGACTTCGGCTCCGGCTCGGGCTACGTCGCCGAGATGAAGGGTCGGCTGCTCCACGCTCGAACGCCGTTCACGCTCGTCGACATCGCCCACGACCTGCCGGCGCACGACATCCGCGCGGCCGCATGGCTGGTCGGCCAGGCCTGCCCGACGTTTCCCGCCGGCACGCTGCACCTCGCGGTTGTCGATCCCGGAGTGGGCACCACCCGGCGGCTCGTGTGGGCGGAGATCGGCGGGCAGCAGTTTCTCTGCCCCGACAATGGCCTGCTGTCGTGGGTGCTGCGCCGCGGGCCGCTCGCGGCGGCCCGCGCGATCCCGGTCGCCGCCACAGCGGCCGCGACGTTCCACGGTCGCGAAGTCATCGCCCCGGCGGCCGTGCAGCTGCTCGACGGCACGCCGCCGGAGGCCCTCGGCCCGCCCGTCGCCGAGCTCGTACGGCTTCCATGGCCCGATCCGCGGGAGACCCCCGCGGGCATCGACGGTGAGGTGCTCTACGTCGACGCCTTCGGCAACCTGGTCACGAACCTGCCCGCAAAGCTCTGGCCGCTGGTCGTCGCCGCCGGAGGCCTGCGGGTGGCCGGGCACGACGTGACCACGCTCGTCCGCACCTACGGCGATGCCGCGCCTGGCACGCCGGTCGTCCTCGTCGGCTCCCAGGGCTTCATCGAGGCGGCCGTCGTCGAAGGCCACGCCGCCGCCCGGCTCGGCGCCGGCCGCGGCACCCGGGTCGCGATCGCCGGTGGACAAACGCCCTGACATCGATTGGCTGACGCCGCCCACGCTCTGACGGCGTGTTTCTGCCGCTGACCGGCCACGATCCCGCGGGGTACAATTCGGGCATCCTCAGCAAGGAATCCCTCGAAGCGTATCGTCGGATGAGCCCCGGGGAGCGGCTCGCGCTGACGTTCGCCATGATCCGGGAAAACACGCCCTACCTGCTGGCCGGAAAGCCCGATGTCGTCGATCGACGGTTTCAGCTGCTGAACCGCGAGAACGACCTGCGAAATGCCGGCATGCTCGCGGCGCTGCAGCGATTGAAGCATCAGCCGGCCGACCGCAGATGACGGACCTGACGACCGTCATCCACGATGTCGTCGAGATCTTCGACCAGCTGCGTCTGCCCTACGCGATCATGGGCGGCATCGGGGTCCAGGCAAACGGGATTCCACGCTCCACGTACGACGTCGACTGCAGCGCGTCGCGGAGTTCGACACGGTGCGCAAGCCGCTGGGGGGGCAATCGCACGTCAAGCGGATGGCCGGGGTACCGGAAGGGGCTGCCCGTGCCCTAAGAGCCGGCGTAGATGACCAGCGGAGGCATGGATGCCGCAGCGCAGGCATCTTCGAGCGAACGGAGCCCAGGACGGGCGCAGTGAGCGTCCGGCGACGGGGCACGGGCAGCCCCGACCCTCCCAAGACACGGCGCGCACCTCCGGCAACCCTCGTGCCGAACGGGATTGCCTCCATAGGCCGTTGTCCACTTGGCCGACCGGTGGAAACGCCAAGGGTTTCCCCGGTCGGCATTCCTCGCATCCTGCTGACTCTCCGGCAGACGTGTTCCACAGGCTGGGGACGCCGGCCGCTACACTCTCCGCATGAACCCGCCCGCCCCTGGCAGCCGAGTCCACCCCGTGGCGTCCGCCGCCTCCAGCGGCGCAGCGTCACCCGCCGCCGATCGGCTCGCCGACTGGGACCGCCGGCACGTGTGGCATGCGTTCACGCAGATGCAGGAGTACGAACCGCTGCTCATCGAGTCGGGGCAGGGGGCCTGGCTGGTCGACAACGCCGGCCACCGCTACCTCGACGGCTCGGCGAGCATGTGGTGCAACGTCCACGGCCATCGGCACCCGAAACTCGACGCGGCCCTCGCCAGCCAGGCGGCGAAGGTGGCCCATACCACGAACCTCGGCCTCTCGAATCCGACGACCGTCGAGTTCGCCCGCCGGCTCGTCGAGGTCGCGCCGCCCGGGCTGGAAAAGGTCTTCTTTTCCGGCGACGGGTCGAGCGCCGTGGAGGCGGCGCTCAAGATGGCCTTCCAATATTGGCGGCAGGCCGCGCGGCCGGAGCCGGACCGCACCCGGTTCGTGGCCATCGGCGAGGCGTACCACGGCGACACGCTCGGCGCCATCGGCGTGGGGGGCGTCGACCGGTTCACGTCGCTCTTCGCCCCGCTGACGTTCGCGGCCATCCGCCTGCCGTCCCCCGGCGGCCCGTGCCCGGCGACCGACCGGCCGGCCCCGGCGCTCGACGAGGCGCTCGCCACCCTCGACCGGACCCTCGCCGAGCATCGCGGCACGGTCGCCGCCCTCGTCATGGAGCCGCTCGTGCAGATGGCCGCCGGCATCTATGTGCATCCGCCGGGCTACCTCCGCGGGGCCCGCGAGATCACCGCGCGGCACGGCGTGCTGCTGATCCTCGACGAGGTGGCCACCGGCTTCGGCCGCACGGGCACGCTGTTCGCCTGCGAGCAAGAGGGGGTGTCGCCCGACTTCCTCTGTCTCGCCAAGGGTCTGACCGCCGGCTACCTGCCGATGGCGGCCACGCTCACGACCGAGCGGATCTGGAACGCGTTTCTGGGACCGCACGGCGACCGGCGGACGTTCTTCCACGGCCACACCTACGGCGGCAATCCGCTGGCCGCCGCCGTCGGCCTCGCGTCGCTCGACGTGTTTCGCGAGGAGCAGGTGCTCGCCTCCCTGCCGCCGAAGATCGCCCGACTGTGGGAGCACGCCGCGCGGCTCGGCCGGCTCGATCATGTCGGTGCCGTGCGGCAGTGCGGTCTGGTGGCGGGGCTCGAGCTCGTGGCCGACAAGGCGACGGGCCGCCCGTATGCCTGGCAGGAGAAGCGGGGCACGCAGGCCTGCCTGGCCGCGCGACACCACGGCGCCCTCCTCCGACAGCTCGGCGACGTGGTCGTGCTCATGCCGCCCCTGTGCGTCACGCTCGACGAGATCGACCAGCTCGCCGCCGCCGCCGAAGCCGGCATCCGGGCCGCGACGGAGGCCTGAGCGGCCGACAGCCAGGGCGTGGAACGGGGGCTTCCGCTGGTTCAGCGAGGGTGCGAAGTCGGCGCCGCGCCCCGGGATGGACGTTCCCGGCGGCGGTCAGCGGCCGCGGACCCGCAGGCTGCGGGCGTTGAGGTAGTCCACGAGCACCTCCGCCGGATTGCGGCCGGTGTCGACCACGACCCGCTCCACCTTGTTCCGCAGGCAGGCCTCCTCGAGCGTCGCGTTAAATCGCGAAATCGCCTCGAGATACCGCTTCCGCAGTTCGGCCGGCTGCGTGAGCAGCTGCTCGTCGACCTCGAGGCCGCGAAACTTGACGTTGCCCTCGAAGTGGAACTCGAGCTCGTCGGGGTGCAGCACCTGGAGCAGCACGACCTCGTGGCGGGAATACCGCAGCCGCTCGATGGCCTTCTCGAGCTTGGCCACGTCGGTGAAGAAGTCGCTGAACACGAGCACGATGCTCCGTCGGCCGAAGCGGCCGCACAGGTCGAGCAGGCACTCCGGCAGGCGGGTCTTCCGCGTCGGCTTCAGGGTGTCGAGCCGCTCGGTCATCCGCACGATTTGCCCCATCGAGTTGCCGGGCGGCACGAAGTCGATCACCGTCTCGTCACAGGTGGCGAGCGTCACCTTGTCGCCCTGCCGGACGACCGCGTAGCCGAGCGTCGTCGCAAGCCTGGCCGCGGCGAGCAACTTCTGCCTCGGCCCCTCGCCGTACCGCATCGACGCGCTCGTGTCGAGCACGAGGTGGCAGACGAGGTTCGTCTCCATCTCGTACTGCTTGATGAAGTACTTGTCGCGGGTGAAGTAGACCCGCCAGTCGATGTGCTTCGGATCGTCACCCGGCACGTACTCCCGGTGCGAGGCGAACTCGACCGCGAAGCCGGAGAAGGGCGACTTGTGGTTGCCGGCGAGCGTGCCGGCCACCAGCCCCCGCGGCTCGAGGCCGCGGCCCGCGAGCCGGTTGAGCGTCTCCGGGTCGACGTATTTCGAAAGCACGGACTGTTGCATGGCCTCCTCCTCACGCCGCCGGGCGTTCGTAGACGCGCTCGGCCGACACGGCCTCCAGCAGCATGTCGATGAGCTGCTCGCTGCCGATGTTCTGCGACTGGGCGGCGTAGTTGGGGGCCAGGCGGTGCCGGAGCGCCGGCTTGAGCATCGCCTGGACGTCGCCCACCGTCGCGTGATACCGACCGTAGAGCACGGCCCGCGTCTTCGCGGCCGTCACGAGCGTGAGCACGCCCCGGGGCCCAGCGCCCCAGGCCACCCAGCGGTTCACGAACTCGGGGGCCTCGGCCGAGCCCGGCCGCGTCGCCCTGACGAGGGCCCAGGCGTAGCCGAGCACCTGGTCGCTCACCGGCACCCGGGTCACGAGATCCTGCACGGCGAGGATCTCCTTCACGCCCAACACCGGCTCGATCCGGCCCGACTGACCGCCCGTCACGCGGCGGGCGATCTCCCACTCGTCGCGGGCCGACGGATAGCCCACCTTGATGTGGAGCAGGAACCGGTCGAGCTGCGCCTCGGGGAGCGGGTAGGTGCCCTCCTGCTCGAGCGGGTTTTGCGTGGCCAGGACGAAGAACGGCCGCGGCAGCTGGTGCGTCGTGCCCCCGGCGCTCACCTGCCGCTCCTGCATCGCCTCGAGCATCGCGGCCTGTGTCTTCGGCGGCGTGCGATTGATCTCGTCGGCAAGCACCATGTTGGCGAAGAGCGGGCCGGGCAGGAACGTATATTGCCGCGCTCCCGTCTCGAGGTTTTCCTGAATCACGTCGGTGCCGGTCACGTCGCTGGGCATGAGATCGGGAGTGAACTGGACCCGTTTGAACGTCAGCTGCAGCGCCTGCGCGAGCGAGCTGACGAGGAGGGTCTTCGCAAGCCCCGGAACGCCTTCGAGCAGCGCGTGGCCGCGGGCGAACATCGCCACGAGCGCCTGCTCGACGACCTCCTCCTGGCCGACGATCGTCTTCGAAAGCTCGTCGCGGATTTTGTTGTAGGCCTGTTCGCACTTCTGCACGGCGGCGACGTCGTCGCCGGATGGTTTCTCGCTCATGGGGAGGTTTTCCTGCGGGGTGGTTTCTGGGGACATCGTTCACTCGAGATTCTTGAAATACCGATCCATCTTCTCCTCGTAGCCGCGCGGCGCGCGGCGTTGGCTGCCGGCGCGGATCGCCTTGCGGACCTCGGGAGGCAGTTTGGCGAACCAGGCATCCCGCTCGAACGACTTGTCGACGAGATCGGTGTCGCCCCCGCGACTGCCGGCATCGCCCTTCCTGTCGACGCCGGCGCTCTCGCTGAGCGGCCCCTCGTCGCGGGCCTCCCCGGTGCGGCCACCGCTGCTGCTGCGATCTTGCTGAGCGCTCGACTGCTGGGAGCTCGACTGCTGGGAGCTCGACTGCTGGGAGCTCGACTGTTGGGAGCTCGACTGTTGGGAGCTCGACTGTTGGGAGCTCGACTGTTGGGAGCTCGACTGTTGAGAGGCCGACTGCTGGGAGTTTGGCGTTGCGGCGGGGGACTGATTGGCCGGGGGATTCGCCGGTTCGCCGGCGATCATGTCGGCGGTCGTTTCTGGAGACTCCGGCACGAAGCCCGTGCCGAGGTCATTCTGCGGCGACGCTTCCGCAAGCGACTCCCGCAGCGGCTGGTTGCCGACCTCCGACTGGTCGAGCATGGCTGCGACCCGTTCACCGACGGCCCGCTGCGCATTGGCAAACTGCTCCTTCGCCGCGGCGAGCGCCGCAGCCATCTGCTCGCGGTCGTCGGCAGTCGGCTGTGGTGTGGCACCGGCCGGCATCTGCTCCAACTGCCTGGCGGTCGCGGCGACCGCCTCTCGAGCCGACGACTGCTCCGCGATCGCCGCGGCGATTTCATTCGCCAGCAACTCGTCGCGGGCAACCGCCGACTCCCGGGCAGCGAGCGATTCGGCCTGATTCCGCGGTGAGGTAGTCCCGGGCTGCGGCTGCCCCGCTGGCTGCTGCGGGCTTGTCGGGCCGGCCTGCTGTCCGGGGGGCGGGCTCGTGGGCGACTGCGCTGCGGCCGCCTGTTCCGCGGCCTGCCTTGCCTGGGAGGCCGCAGCTGCCTGCTCGGCAGCCGTGCGGGCAAGTTCTTCCGCCGCCATCTGGGCATCCTTACGCATGGCCGCGGCCGCCTTCGCGAGCGACTCGCTCGCCTGCTCGGCAGCTTTTGCGGCGGATGCTGCCGCTTGCTTGGCCGCCTGCGTGCCAGCCTGCTGCCCCGGTTGCTTCGGCCCCTGCTCCCCAGGCTGCTTGGCCACCTGTTCGCCCGGCGCCTTGGCCGCCTGCTCCCCCGGCTGCTTGGCCTGGTTCGCCGCGGTCTGTTCCGCGGAGGTTTGTTCACCGTTGTTCGTGCCGGCTGTCTTTTCGTCACCGTCGACGCGGGAGGCGAGCAGTTCCTCGGCCGCCTTCATCTCGGCTCGCGCTGCTTCGATCATCTTGGCCGCCTCTGGCGCAAGAGCCGCCGCGACATCCTCGATCGGCGCGGCCGCCTCGGCCACCTCGGCCTGCTTCCGCGCGAGTTCCTCTGCGGTTGCCTCGAGGGCCTCGCGGGCAGCCGGGGCGGGCGGCTTCGCCTCTGCGGCAGTGAGTTGCTCGGCGCGGTCGGCCGCCTGCTTCGTCGCCTCCTCGATGCCACGCTCTGCGGCCGCGGCCCGCTCCGTCATCTCCGCGGCCCGCGCGAGTTCTTTCGCCTTGGCCGCCAACTCGGCCGCCTTCGTGTCGTTGCCCCCCGGCGCGGCAGCCGCCTTGGCGAGCGCGTCGGTCTTCTTCGCCTCGTCCCGCATCGTCGCGGCCGCCTTCGCCAGCGACTGTGCCGCCCGCGCCGACGCTTCCGCAGCGGCCTGTTCAGGAGCCTTGTCCGCGGGGGCCGGCGAGGCCGCTGCTTTCTCCGCCAGTGGTGCCTTGCCTGCCGGCAGTTTGTCGCCGGGAGCCTGCTCGCCCGCGGCCGCCGCAGCCTGCTCGCCGGCGGCCTGTGCGGCGAGCTCTTTTTTCGCGGCCTCCATCGCTGCCCGTGCGGCCTCGATCAGCTTCGCGGCCTCCGGCGAGAGGCCGTCCACCGCGTCCTTCATCGTGTCGGTAAGGGCGGCCACCTCCGCCTGCTGCGCGGCGAGATCGGCGGCCGACTCGACGGCAGCGTCGGACTCCTGCGCTGCCTGCTGTGCCGGCGGTTGCTCGGCTGCCTGCCGCGCCGCCTCGGCGATGTCCTGCTCGGCAGCAGCTGCCCGCTCCGCCACCTCGGCCGCCCGTGACAGTTCCCCAGCCTTTGCCGCAAGCGACTTCCGCCGCGCGTCAGCCAGGGCATTCGCGATCTCGCGAGCGGCCGTCTGCATGGCCTCGGTCGCTACCTGGACCGCCGACTGCACCTCGCTGGGCGTCTTCGACCGGGCCGCCTGTGCCGCGGCCTCCGCCGCGATCTGGAGCCGCTGCTCCACGGCCGCCGGCAGCCCGCGCCCAGCCCGCGTGCCATCGAAGTTACCTGGTTCGGGAGACGCGGCGCCCCGCTGCTCGGCGAGGAGTTTTGCAATCCGCGCGGCGAGCTGCCGCTCGGCCTCGACAGCCGCCTGCGGTCGGGCTGCCGCGGCCCGGCCGATCTCGGCCTGCTGCTTGGAAACATCCTGCACCCGATCGAGCAGGTTCATCAGTTCGGCTGCCTGCCGCGCAAAGTCCTCCGCACTCGCCGCAGCCGGCTTGCTCGCCTCCAGCCGCTTCGCCAGCTGCTCGAGACTGTCGATGACCACATCCTGGCTCGCCAGCGCCCGCTGTTGATCCCCTTCGAGCAGGCCGGCCGCCACCTCGATCGCCGCCTCCTTCGCCCGCGCGACGAACCCCGTCACGGCCGGCTCGCCGCGGGCTTGTGCCACGAGCTTGGCGAGCGCTTCCTGCAGGGCGGCCTGCTCGGCCAGCAGTCTCTCGACGGTCGCGTCGGTGAGCGGCACCTTCGCCATCTCGATCCGCATGGCCGCGGCCTTGCGGGCGAGCGCCGCCGCGTCCTTGCCGGTAGCGGCAGGATCGACACGCTGTCCGGCCTGATTGCCCTCCACCGCCGAAAGCACCGACTCGAGCCCCGCGATCGCGCGGCGCTGCTCCGCGGCCGCCCCCGCCGGATCGGCCGCGGCCAGACTGTTTTCCGCCGCCAGCACCGCCGCCGCGACGTTTTCCTTTTCGAGTTGCCACAGACCGGCCAGGGCCATCGCCCCCGTCTCGCCCCCCCAGGTGCTCACGTCGGCAAGCGAAGCCTGCAGGGTCGCGAGCAGCGTCTTCACGTTTCGCTCCTCGTCGATCGCCGCGAGGATTGCCTGCTCCCGCCGACCGTCGGCAAGCGTGGGGAGTGATTCGGTCGTCGCCAGCAGCCGAGACTGCCGCTCGAGCACGGCGCGGGCCTCGGCCGCAAGCGTCGCCTCCTTGAGCCGCCGCACGACCTGCTGCCGCTCCGCTGCGAGCCGCGTGACGATCGCGCGGGCACGGGTGCGGGCCGCGCCGATGATCTCACGACGATCGGCGGCCGTGGCGGCGTCGGCGCGGCCGAGCAGGTCGATCACCTCCTGCATCTCCTTCTGCATGAGCGATTCGATGGCACCGCGAAGCCCGCGAATGTCGGCGTGGATCGGCCGGTCGGCGAGGCCGTTCTCCTCGAGCTGCCGCAGCTGCCCGTCGATCACGCCGCGCACGAGCTCCACCGCCAGCGCCCGGGCTCGCTCCTGGGCCGTCAGGCCCGCGGAGGCCGCCGCGTCGTCCGCCGCCGCCGGCCTCGCGACGCACACCGCCGCGAGGAGCCACGGCAGCGTCCCGGCGATCATGTTCTGAAAACGAGTCCGGGTCATCGTGCACCTCCCACCGTAAGTTCACGGTCGATGATCGCGTCGAGCTGCTCGAGCGAGCGTTCATCCGCATTCAGAAGCCCCGCGAGGATCCCGCGTTCGTCGGTCACGTCGAGCAGGATCGGCTCGCTTTCGGCTTTTTGGCCGGCCGCATCGCCGCGGTAGTCGACCGCACGAACGACCAACCGCACCTGATCGCCCGGTTGGAGCCCGAGCCCGGCGAGCTTCACCGTCGCCACCCCCTCGAGCGGCAGCCGGTCGCCCCCCACCCAGTCGGCGTTGCCACTCGTCGCGAGCGAGACCGGGATCGTCGCGGCGCGGGCCGGCACCGCCGTCGAGGTGTCGCCAGGTTCCGCCGCGGCCCCTGCCGAGACCGGCTCCACCAGGATCTCCAGCCGCGCGATGGCATGATCGTCGGCCACCCGCCAGGCCACCCGCGGGGCCGCGGTGGGGAGCACGAGCCGCGTCTGCACGTCGGCCGTCACCCGCGGCGGAGCGTCGGGCTTGACGCGGATCGAGCCGACGACCGGCGTGTCGGCGGCCAGGCCGTCTTCATCCACCACCCGAATCTCGTACGTCACCGTGCGGTTGAGCCGCGACAGCGGCGAGCGATCTCCCGAAATCGTCCACTCGGTGGCACGCTCCCGCGCACCGCCGTCGCCGTCCCCAGTGCGCGGCGCCAGTTGATGTTCGCCGCCGTCGATGACGAGCGTGGCGGAGGCGAGGCTCTTGTTCGTGCAGCGGACCGCGAGATCGACCCGCGATCCTTCGAGCACGGTCACCTGTCGGGCGCCCTGCGTGGCCCGTTCCATCCGGCCCCCCGCATAGGCCGGCATCTTGCTGGACAGCGCGACATCCACGAGCGGCGGCGCGATCGCCCGCACACGCACCGGCTCCGTCCAGGCATCGCCCGCAAACACCTGCACATCCACCGACTCTGCCAGTCGCGGCAGCCGCGCGGCGTAGGTCGTGGGGCGGTCCGCGGTGTCGGGCACGAGTTCGATCTCGGTCGTGCCTCCCGTCTCCACCGACGCGACCCTGAGCCGGGCGAGCCGCGGCGTTTCACCGGCGATGCCGACTTCGAATCCGATCGGCCTCCCGAGCGGGCAGGCCACGCTCGCCGCCGCCCACGGGGCAGGGTCGACGCTCGTGCCGCCGACCGTGAGCGACTCGATCCGCGTCCGGGTGGGGTAGTGGGCCCGGCCAAGCAGCATCCGATCGATGAACGCGGCCGCGAAGTCGGGCCGTACGGCGACCGCTGCAGCCACGCTCGCCACGGCGACGGCGAGCCACCCGAGACGCCGCCGCAATTTCGGGTCGATCGCCTCCCGCGGCATCTGCCACGTGCGGCCGAAATCGGCGACGTAGTCCACCACGGCCCCGCGGAGATCGGCGGAGCCCGGCGCCGCGGAGCCGTTTGCAAACTCGAGCGCCGCCACGAGGTCGCTGTCGATCCCGTGCTGCTTCTCGATCAAGAGGGCGATCTCGGCCTCCGTCTCGCGGGCCGCGAGGCCGGGCCGCACCCGCCGCCAGAAGACGCGGGCGACCGCCGCAGCCGCCACGAGGAGCATGATCAGCCTGGCGAAACGGCCGGGGGCGAACATCCAGTCGACGAGGAACAGGGCCCCCGCGGCGAGCAGGATCGCCAGCACGATCCGCGACGCGGCGGAAAGCCGCCGCACGCCCCGGCGACGCCGGCCGACCTGGGCGATTCGCGCCCGCAGCGCCGCGAGCCGGTCGCCGCCGGTCGGCCCGGCCGCGTTCGTCGCCGCATCGTGTATCACGAGTTCACTCATGGCAGGCTCACCCTCTTGCGGATGATCCATTCACCGATCAACAGCCCGAGGCCCATGAGCAGGCATGCCCAGGTCATGCCGAGCGGAAACACCTTCACGACATGCTCGGGCCGGGCCACTGGATCGACGTCCGTCGCGAGTTTCGCGGCCGAGGCGAGGTCGTAGGTCTTGCCCCCGCTGGCGGCGGCGAGCGCCTCCTGCAGGGCCACGTTGCGGCTCGCGGAACGCTGCTCCACCGACACGCTCGTCACGGTGTAGGCCACCTGCGACGGTTCGCGGGTGATCGGATCATCGACGACGATCCGATGCTCGCCCGCCACGAGCGCCGGCACCCGCGCCTCGAAGAGTCCGGGCCGCACCTCCGCGATCGTGAGCTTCTCGGGCTCGTCGGTGGCCGGCTTGTCGGGCCGCACGAGCCGCGCGGTGAGCGTGCGGTCGGGGAGCTTGGCGGCGGCGAGCGGCTGGAAGTCGGCATCGAATGCCTCGACGGTGAGGAGCACGGTGTCGTCGGTGCGGTAGGTCTCCGCGTCGGTCCGGACGACGAACCGCTTCTGGCTGCCGAGGGCGTGGCTGAGGCCGAGCCGGTGCATGAGCTGCCCCCAGAACTGCCGGTAGTACCGCTCGCCGTACTTGCGCCGCAGCCGCCAGGTCTCGTTCGTGCCGACGTAGACCACCTCGCCCCGGCCGTACCGGCGGATCGCGATGATCGGCTGCGGCGTCTTGCCGTCGGTGCATTTCTCGCTCGGGTGCACGGCCAGCACCGTGGCCTGCGGATGCGGCCGCGCGACCGGCTGCCACCACGGGAGGCGGCCGAGGTTCTTCCACGCCTTGCGATTCTCCGCCTCGTCGCCCCCCAGCTGCATGAAGTCGACCAGCGCCGCCTCCGGGGTGAGGGCGAGTTCGAACGGCGTGTCGTCCCGCGTCCGCCGCGCCGAGTCGAACACCACCGGCAGCATGTCGCCGATCGGGGTCTGGGCGAGTTCCGCCGGCCCGAACCGGGGCCCGGCGATCACGACCAGCCCGCCGCCGAACTCCTCGACGAACTCCTTCGTCATCTCGCAGAACCGGCTCGACAGGCCGCCGGCCGGCATGTCGCCGAGAAAGAGGACGTCGGTGGCGAAAAACTCGGCCCGCGAGGCGGCGGGCGTCGCGAGAAAGAGCTCGTTCGAGGCCCGCACCTGCGGGTCGGCCGAGCGGAGGAACGTGCGGAAGCCGGGCTCTCCCACGAGCGGGTCGCGCTGGAACACCTCCTTCACGAACCGCCACTCCCACGTCGGCTCATATTCGACGTACTCGAGCCGGAGGAAATCGTCGCGCACGAGCGTCTCGCGGGTCACCTTGTTGTCGGCATCGATCTGCTCCCCCTCGATCTGCTCGACCGTGGCGACCACCTCGGTGCGACCGATCACCGTGGGCGTGAACGGAAACTCGACCGCAACCGTGCCCGCCGAGAGCGGCACCGACCGCGTGCCGACCACGATCGGTGCGGCCTGCGGCGCGGCGGGGCCCGCGGCTGCGCGACCGTTGCCGGGGGGAATGGTGAGCGGCCGAATGGAGACCGTGACGACCGCGACGGCATTGTCGAGCCCCGTCTGCCGGAGCGTCACCGCCACGGCCGACCGTTCGTCCTGCTTCATCACCGGCGGGGGCTGCACGTCGATCGCCACGTTGGCCGCGAGCTTGGGGCCGACACCCACGCAGTAGAACGGCACGCCGAGCCGCCGGGCCGCCGCCGTCGCGGGCGGGCCCGCGTTCTGGTCGAAGTCGCTCACGAGCACGACACCCTGCAGGTTCGCGGCCGAGTGTCGCAGCGAGAGATCCTCGAGCGCCCGTCCGATCGCCGTCACCTGCCCGGCCGTCGACAGGCCTTGCGCGAGCTTCTCGCCGTCGATCGCGTCGGGTGCGTCGTCGTCCGCCGCTTCGATCGGCCGCACGCCGTCGGCGGCGTCGATGGAGAACGCCCGGAGCCGAAACTTCTCCCCCAACGCGTCGACCACGTTGTCGGTCTTCTGCTTCAACCACTCGGCGACGAGGTCCCTGCGCGACGTCTTTTTTCCATCGGCCTCATCCTCGATCGCCATGCTCTCGCTGCCGTCGAAGAGCAGCCAAAGCAGCGGCCGCGGCGAATTGCGCACCGAGAGTTGGAGCACCGGATCCGCGAGCAAGAGCACGAGCACGGCCCCCGCCGCCGCCCGCACGACCGCGAGCAACGACCGCGTCCGGCGATGCATGGCCGGCTGCCAGCGGAGATAGAACCACGCGCCCGCCGCCGCCGCGACCGCGACGAGCACCGCCACCAGGATCGGAAACCGGATCGCCCACGGTGCCGCCAGCGACACCTTCCACGCATCGACCCGCTCCAGGCTCTCGACGCCGAACAGGCCGCCCAGCCATCGGGCGAGGGTGCCGAAAAAGGGAGCGGTCATGGCCGGTCCTCCCGCGGCCTGGCGAGCAGGAACGACTCCCCGACGAGGCACAGGCCGCAGGCCGCGAGCATCCACCACCAGGCGTCGTGGCCGACGACCCGGGCACCGGTGAACTCGATCGCGTCGTCCGGGCCGGTCCACCGCAGGCCTTCGATGCCCGCATGCCGGGCCGCGAATGCTTCGGCGTCGAAGACCGCGGGCTCCGACTCGCGAGCCGGGCCATTCACCGCCAGCGGCCGTCGCCAGAGCAGTTCCTCGGCCGGTCTTCGGCCCGCTGCGGCGGCGGAGCCGGGTTCCTCGGCCCGCACCGCGGCGGGGTCGTCACGGGTCGCCGCCTCGTCGACCTTGGTCGCGGTCACCATGTAGATGCCGCGGCCGGAGAGGTCACGAAGCGTGGCGGCGTAGGCATCGCCGCCGACGGCCTCGACGGTGAGCGATTCGACGGGGCCCGCGGGAGAGCCGTTTTCGTCGGGCCGCATGAGCGTGAGCGTGGCGCGGCGGTCGCCCGCGGCGATGGGCAGCGTGAAGCGGTCGGCCGTGGGGATCGTGTGGGCCGGCAGCGTTTCGGCGAGCATGCCCCTGAGCAGCCGGTCGCAGAGGAGCATCGCGTTGGTCTTGGCGAGCGTGTTCCACGAGCCGGTGAGTCCGCTGGCCAGCCACGCGACGCTCCCCTTGCCGATGCGGCGGGTGACGAGAAACGGCGTACCGTCGTCGAACGCGGCGAGCACCCGCGGCCGGAAAGCGGGATCGTCGACCGCGTCGGCTCCGGCGGCGGCCATGTCGGTGACGACCGTCTTGAAAAAGAGCGGACCGCCGTAGAGATCGGCGAGTTCGTCCGCCGGCACGTCGGGCACGCGAAAGAGCGGCTCGTCCCGCATGCTGTTCCACGACAGCCGCCGCGGCTCGAGCCGGCCGGTCTCGTCGGGCAGACGGCCGGACGTGCCGCCGAGCGGCGCGGGGAGGATGCCGTCTCCGTCGAGCCAGGCGGCGGCGGTCCACGCGGCTGGATCGAAGTCGCCGCCGGCCGCGATGACGAGCTGCCCGCCGCGGTCGACGAACGACCGCAGCAGCGGCACGGTCGCGCCGGGACCGCGGACGCCCGCAACGACCGCCAGGCCCACGCCTTGAAGCGTCTCCTCGTCGAGCTTTTCGCCGGAGACGTGCCGCACCCGCACGAGATGTTTCTGCGTCGTGTCGCGGGTCGTCACCGGCGCCAGCAGCCGCCGCACGCTGAGCGTCTCGCCCAGGCGGCCCCGGCGCGGATCCTCGTCGCCGGCCCCGTATTGATCGACGAACACGACCGGCAGCGACGACACCACGGGCACGACGATGCAGCGGCGGTCGTCCTGAGGAACCGCGTCTTCCGGCAGCACGACCATCGCGGTGGACCAAGCGGGCCGGTCCGGCTCGGGAGCGGCGTCGAAGAGATGCGAGAAGCTCACCTCACGGGCCTGGCCCGGTTCGAGATCGATCGTCTCCGTCGCCACTTCGGCGTCGTCGATCACGAGCGACACCTGCACGTGCCGCCGCGGCTCGCGGCCCTCGTGGCGGACCACGGCCGTGAGCGTGGCGGGAAGGTCGACGTCGGCCACGCCATCGGCCACCGCGAACGACTCGACCCAGGTGTTGTCGGGCTCGGGCACGGCGACGGCGACAGCCTGCATGTCGAGCGGCAGCCCGCCGCCGGGGCCTGCGGTGCCGGCGAGGAGCGGCTTCGGATCCGCGGGCCACGCGGCAACCTGCTGGTCGCCGATGAACACGATCCGCTTGTCGGCCAGGTCCACCACCCGCTCGGCGGCCTGCGTCGCGAGATCGACCGCCTGCGCGACGGTGCCGGCCCTGTCGATCACGCGGATCGCGTCGATCGCCTCGACGGCGTCTTCCTGCGTGCGGAGCGGGTCGAGGCTGTAGCTGCCGGCCGGCCCGCAGAGCGGGACGACGGTCGCCCGGCTGCCGGGGGGCAGTTGCTCGAGGGCGTCCTTGGCGCGGTCCTTCGCATCGTCGAGGAGCGTGCGGCCGCCGAGCCGCTCGCGGCCCATGCTCAGGCTGTTGTCGACGACGAGGATCGCGAGGAGCGGGCCGCGTCCGGCGGTCGCGGCCGCGCCGAGACGCAGGAACGGCCGCGCCACCGCGAGGCCGAAGAGAACCACGGCGGCCGTTCGCAGCACGAGCAGCAAGAGGTCGCGAAACCGCAGGAGCGAGCGGCTCCGCTTCACCGCCTCCAAGAGGAAATCCATCGCCCCCCAGTCGATCTCGCGAAACCGCGACCTGTTGAAGAGGTGGATGATGATCGGCGCGGCGGCCGCGGCCACGCCGGCGATGGCGAGCGGCAGGGCCCCGGGAGGAAACGCGATCATGGCCGCGGCCCTACGGTCTTTTCGTCGGTGCTCCCCTGATCAGTGCTCCCCGGGTCGGTGTTCCCCTTTTGAAGGATCGGCAGATAGCGGTTGGGAATCGAAAGCACGAAGACGGCGACGGCGGTGCCGTAGAGGTCGCCCGACTTGCCGAACACATGGCTGCCGGCCGCCCACTTGCCGTCGTTGGCCGGGTTCTTGGGATCGATCACCTGCGCGCCGACGATCGCATCGCGGAGCGCGGGGTAGTGCCGCTTCCAGCCGGGGCCGCCCACCTGGTAGAGCGACTGGCCGACGTAGTTGAGCGTGTAGGCGTCGAAGGGCATCTTGCCGTTGTGGGCCTGCTGCGGCTTGACCTTGGCGATCTCGGCATTGACCCGCTCCATGCTCTTGGCGATCCGCCAGTCGTCGTACTGACCGAACTCCTGCAGGCAGACGACGCCCGCTGCCGCCATGGCCACCGTGGCCTTGCCGCCCCCCTTCGAATAGGTGAACTGACCGGGAAGTTTTTTCAGTTCGGCCTCAGGGCGATTCGGCTTGCCACCTTGCGGCGCGTAGTGTTGCCGGACATTCGCGATCGCCTTCTCGATCACCGACGGCGGAATCTCGAAGCCGCTGTCGACGGCACTCCGCAGGGCCTTGGCCTGCATCACGCTCAGGCTCAAGTCGCCATCCTCCGACCTGGCTTGGTAGGCCCAGCCGCCGGCCGGCCCCTGCGTGCGGGCGATGAGCTTGAGCGCGCGGTCGAGCGCCTTGCCGATGCGGGCGTCGCCCGTCATGCCGTAGGCCTGGCCGAGGACGAACGTCGAGAGGCCGTGGTTGTATGTGTCGCGCTGCGGCCCGGCGATGTTAAGCAGGCCGCTCGGCTTGGCGTTCTTGACGACGAATGAGAGGGCACGTTCGGCGGCCTGTCCGTACTCCCCAATTCCCGGCAGGTGGCCGGCGGAGAGGAAGGCGAGGCCGCCGACCGCCACGAGGCCGAGATCGTTCGACCCCCAGTTGCCCTCCGGCCCCTGGTTGACGGCGAGCCACCGCAGGCCCCGCTCGACGGTCGCCTCGCTCTCCGCCGTGATCTCCCAGTCGCCGTCATCGACGCCGGCCGCCGCAGCGGACGGAGCCATGCAGGCGACGGCGACGACGACCAGGGCCGCCGCTACCACCGCGAGGAGGACAAATCCGAGCCGCAATGAGTGGGCCGAGGAAACCATGACGCCCTTTGTATGACATTCCCGGCCGGTTGGTTACGGCACGGCAGCCTCGAGCAGCATGAGGTCGCGTGTCGCCTCGGCGGGACCGCGGCCGAAAAACACCCGCAGGCCGGCCGCCGCGGGCACGAGCGGCCCGAGGAAGGGATGCGGATCCTCGCAGGCCGCCAGCGGCCACCGCCCCATCTCCCGACCGGTCGCCGGATCGAGATTCACGAGCGATCGTTTTCTCGTAGCTCTTGCTCATCTTCTGCCCGTCGGTGCCGGGCACCTTCGCGCCCCCCTCGACGAGCGGCGGCCTGGGCAAGTAACCACCTCGCCGTAGAGGTGATTGAACGTGCCGGCCAGATCGCGGCAGACCTCGATGTGCTGCACCTGGTCCTCGCCCACCGGCACGACCGTGGCGTCGTAGGCGAGAATGTCGGCGGCCATGAGCACGGGATACGTGAACAGCCCCGCGTCGGCCGGCAGCCCGCGGGTCTTCTTGTCCTTATCGGCGTGGCACCGCTCGAGCAGGCCCATCGGGCAAACGGTCATCAGCAGCCAGGTGGGCTCCGTCACCTCGGGCACGTCGGACTGCACGAAGAGCACCGCCCGCTCGGGGTCGAGCCCGAGCGCCACGAGGTCTACGGACGCCGCGTGCACCAGCGCCCGCAGCCGGGCCGGGTCGCGGACGGTCGTCAGCGCGTGCAGGTCGGCGATGAAGTAGTAGGCCTCGTCGGCCGCCTGATGGCCGCCCCCCCGGCTGGAGATCGATGTATTGGCGGATAGCGCCGAAGTAGTTGCCCCAGTGGAACCGGCCGGTGGGCTGGATCCGGCAACGGCCGTGCCACCCGCGAAAGCGAGTGACGCGGCCGTTCTTTTTCTCGTGTGACTCGGCGTGGCAGTTCGGGCGTCACTCGCCCCCGTCGGTCTCTTGCCCCGCCAGCTGCCGTACAGGAACGGCGTGCCCCCCGGGTCCTGAACGAACCGGTCGCTCCTCGCGCTGGCTCCCTCTCCCTCCGGGAGAGGGCCGGAGTGAGGGTGCCCCCGATGCCCCGGGCCGTTCCCACGACACCTCGAGAATCGCATGGGCCAAGCTTGTCGCGCGAATCGCCGAAGCCTTCCCGCTCGCGTGCCCCGCCTGCGGCGGCGACATCCGCCTCATCGCCTTCATCACCGACCCGGCGCCGATCAGGAAGATCCTGCTCCATCTCGGTGAACCGCTCGAGCCGACGCCGCTGGCCCCGGCCCGAGGCCCGCCCACCAGCTGGGACGAGCTCGTGCAGGTGCATGACGACCGCGACGCGATCCAAGCGTCGCCGGACGACCTGCCGGTGATCGACATCCGCAGCCTCTGAACCATCCGCATGACGCGCGGATTCGCGGCGTGTCTGCGCACAGCCTGAAAATCGCCCCCGCATCCCGCTTCATCCGCGTCTGGCGAAGCGACGTCGGACACAATCACTGGATCAGCGACGGCCCCACGCCCGGTCAAAGGCTGGCCGACACCATCGAATCGATTGCGGAACCGCCGTTGACCGTCTTATCCTTTTGCGGAAGTGCCATTGGCCGGACTATCCCTTGAAACCAGCCATTTCCCGTGCGGTGAATGGGGGATATAATCACCGCAAGAAATGCGGTGATTCGAATGTACGTCCACGAAAAGAAGGGTTGGCCAGACTTCACCTGGGATGCCGGAGCGGTCTCCCCGGGCCTCGTTCGAGCGCGGCACAAACAGGGGCTGCTCCTCGGCCGCATGCAGCAGCTGGGATTCGCGCTTCGGGCCGACGCCTCGGTCGAAGTGCTCACGAGCGACGTCGTCCGCAGTTCGGCCATCGAGGGGGAGCGGCTCGACCAGGCGGACGTTCGCTCCTCGATCGCCCGTCGTCTCGGCCGGCCCCACGCGAACGCCCGTCGGGCGAATCGCGATGTGGAGGGGATCGTCGAGGTATTGCTCGACGCCACGAGAAATGCCATGGAGCCCGTGACCGAGCAACGGTTGTGCGGCTGGCACGCGGCGATTTTTCCGGTCGGCTACAGCGGCACGCGGCCAATCGCCGTCGGCGCGTGGCGGCCCGTCGAGACCGACCCGATGCAGGTCGTTTCGGGGCCGATTGGCCGGGAGCGGATTCACTTCGAGGCGCCCTCCGCACGGCGGGTTCCCGAGGAGATGGCGAGATTCATCGAGTGGTGCGACGCCGACGACGGCGTTGATCCGGTGCTCCGGGCCGCGATCGCGCACTTCTGGTTCGTCACGATTCATCCGTTCGAGGACGGAAACGGCAGGCTGGCCCGTGGGCTGGCCGATCTGTTCTTGACCCGCGGAGACGGCTGCCCTGATCGCTTTTACAGCATGTCGACCCGCATCGAAGCGGAGCGAAAAGACTACTACACAACGCTCGAACGCACGCAGCGCGGTGATGTCGACATAACGCCCTGGATGACCTGGTTTGTCGGCTGCCTCGAGCGGGCGGTGGACCATTCCGACTCGCTCACGTCCGGCGTGCTTCGCAAGGCGACCATATGGCGGCGGATCCACGAGGGGCCGCCGGTGCACGAGCGGCAGCAACAGGTGATCAACAGGCTGCTCGATGGCTTCGAGGGTTTCCTGACAACGTCGAAGTATGCGAAGATTGCCAAGTGTTCGACGGATACCGCCCTCCGCGACATCGGCGACCTTGTCGATCGCGGGCTGCTCGTCAGAAACGCTGCCGGCGGCCGGAGCACGAGCTACCGCCTGGCGTGAACCGTATGCCTCGCTACCCGTCGAGTGCCCGCGCGGGATTGACGACCGTCACGCGTTCCGGCTGACGCCTGTTGCGGAAGCGCCATTGGCCGGACTATCCCTCGGACTATCCTTCGCCCCGACTGTTTTGCGTCAGGTTGCGACGATGTCGGCCACGGGCCGCGACTTCGCGCGGGCCGCGGGGGGCGGCGGCACGCTGCCGAAGTTGTGCTCGATCGCAAAGCGGGCCATCTTCATGAGAGTGGGCTCGTCAAGCTCCGGGCAGGGGAGATGCGGCATGATCGCGTCCGTGTTCGTCCGGTCGAAGAGCGGGTCGTTCCGCAGATAGCCGCGATAGATGTCGAGTTCGGCGCCGAGCATCTCGTTGAGCCAGAGGCCGTCGCGCAGGTCGGGGTCGTCGGGCCGCGCGGCCTGCGAAAACGACTCGATCGCCTTCTGGACGACGCGGCCGACGACGTCGACCGACACGGGACGCGGGTTCGTGAGGTGGTAGGTGCGGCCCCGGGCGGCAGGGATGCACACCGCATGGACGATCGCCGACGACACCCAGTCCACGGGCACGAAGTTCTTGCCGGAGGCGGGATCGACGCCGAGCATCGCGAGGCAAGCCGGTCCGCTCGTCGAGCCGATGAGCACCCGCGTAAGCAGCATGTGGCCCTGCGCACAGCCTGAAAATCGCCCCCGCATCCCGCTTCATCCGCGTCTGGCGAAGCGACGTCGGACACAATCACTGGATCAGCGACGGCCCCACGCCCGGTCAAAGGCTGGCCGACACCATCGAATCGATTGCGGAACCGCCGTTGACCGTCTTATCCTTGGCCGGTCGGTTACGGCGCGGCAGCCTCGAGCAGGATGAGGTCGCGTGTCGCGTCGGCGGGACCGCGGCCGAAAAAGACCCGCAGGCCGCCCGCCGCGGGCACGAGCGGGCCGAGGAAGGGGTGCGGATCCTCGCAGGCCGCCAGCGGCCACCGCCCCATCTCCCGGCCGGTCGCCGGATCGAGATTTACGAGCGTCGCCACACGGGCGTTCTTCCCGGCCATCGGCTCCCGCACCGCCGCGAGCACCGCCGCATCGGTGACGAGGCTCGCGTCGAGCAGATCGGCCGGGCCGTACCGCCACGCCACCTTGCCCGTCGCCGCATCGACTCCGACGAGGTCGGCATGGCCCGACTCCGTCGATCCCGCTGCCAGCGTCTTTCCGATCCGCTCGACGACCAGCCGCCCCCGCGAGATTCCCCGCAGACGACTCACGGCGACGTCGCCGAGCCTCCAGAGCACGCGGCCACTCGCGGCCTCGACGGCGACGACCCCCGGCACGCCCGGCTGCACGACATACATGCGGCCGTCTTGAGCAACGATCGGCGCATGGGCCACGAGCGTCGAAAACCCGTCGGCCGGCGGCGGAAGCCAGGGCTCACGGCGCACCCACCGCAGCCGCCCCCGCTCGTCGCAGGCGATGACCGCACCGCCGCCCGTGATGGCGAAGCCACCGTCGATCTCGGCGATCTGGCACCGGACCCCGCCGGCGAACGTCGCCAGCGGGGTCTCGCGGAGCACGCTCCCGGTGGCGGCGTCGAGCAACACGATCGCCAGCACGAAGGAGTCTTCCACCCTGCGTGAAAGGCAGATCGCAAGCGTGCCGCCGTCGCCCGGCAACGGATCCGACACGAACTGCCGATCGTGCGTCGACGGCAGTTCCCAGACCACGGCCCCGTCGGCCCGGTCGATGGCCGCGACCGCCGGCCCCGCCTTGCGGAGCCGACGCACGTAGACCCGCGTGGCATCGACGCATGGCCGCATGGCCTGGCCGTGCCAGTCGTGGGCGCCCGCCGCGTCGCCACCGAGGCCGGCCCGCCATTGCACGGCACCGGTCTCGGGGTCGTGACTCGCCAGCTGGAACTGGTTCGAGACGAGCAGCCGGTCTTCGAGCGGCAGGACGGCGATTTGCCTGGCCGCCCAGTCGATCGCGTGCGGCGGCCAGTCCACGCCCCCTTGCGAAAGCGGTGGCGGAAGTCTGGCGGGATTGCCGCCCACGTTCCCCTCGAGACGGGCCTGGGGCGTGGCCGTGATGGTGGCCGCCTGCACGATCGATGGCCCACTCGCAGCCGCGGATGCCATCATCGCCGCGGCGAGCTTGCGTGCCAGATCGATGGCGACGAGCGTTCGATTCCGCTGCGAGCCGTCGTCTTCGGGAATCGAGGCCGAGGCCGCCTCGTAGTGTCGTCGGGCGGCCACGAACCGGCCGGCGGCCATGCTCCGGTCGCCGAGCCAGACGTGGGCCTGCGCCGCGGCGACGGTGCCGTGGAACTGCACGGTCGTCGCCTCCACGATCGCCTCGTCGGCGGCGGCCGTCGCCTCGAGCACGCGGAGGCCGGCGATCCGTTCGCGGTCCTGCCGCATCGCCTCGAGGAGCCGGGGTTCGTCCCGCATCACCGTCGCCACCGCCATCGGCAGCGACAGAAAGAGATCGGCGTCGCGGCGATCCGGCATGAGGTCGATCTCTCCGTCCGCCACCGCAGCGTCGATGAGTCGGAAGGCATCCTGAGGATCGTCACCGTCGAGGGCCGCGTTGAACTCGGCCTCCACTCTCAGGCTCTCCTTGCTCGGGGCGACGAGCAGGGGATGCCGTAAAGCCGCAGCGATGAGCCACGGCCTGCCTTCGCCCCCGCTCCGGGCGACCGCGGCAGCCCAGTTGAAAAAGGCCTCGTTTTTCGGCTTCGCGAAAAAGCCGAAAAAATCCAGCCGCCGCCCGAGGCTCGTGAGGGAGTCCCACTCGCGGCGGCAGACGAGCGCGACGATCTCGCGCCGCGCGAGCGGCTCGGAAAACGCCACGAATGGCTGCCCGCTGCGGAGCGGCGCCGTCAGCTGCGCGTGGCTGATCGCGGAATAGCACCGCTCCTCCCCTTCCATCGCCATCCGTGCCCCGAGGTCGTCGAAGAGCGACACGATCCTGCCTGCGGCGGCGGGATCGTCGACGACGGGCGCGACCGCGAGGATGTCGTCGAGGAGATCCTGCCGTGCCGTGGGGGTCATCTCCATGCCGAGGCTCTCGCGGAAGAGCAGCCCGAGCAGGTCGACCGCAAGGTCCTTCGACGCATTGCCGGAAAGGGCCTCGAGCCCGCAGGCCCGCCGCCATGCGTCGGCGTCGGCGGTCGGTGGCTTGGCCGCATCGGCGGCGGCGAGCCAGGCGGCGAGCTGCCCCTGCGGCGGCAGCTCGACGGCGGCCGCGCGGAGGTCGGCAGGGCAGAGCGACTCGAGCCGCGAAAACGGTGCCTCTTGCAGAGCGGCCAGCGTGATCGACCGGGCCGAGTGATGCGGCACGGCATACAGGCCGATCGCCGAGAAGGCGGGCTGCGGCTCGGCGGTCGCGAACCAGCGCGTGCCGTCCGCGCTCATGTCGACCCGCTGCACACCGCCGCAATGGCGAATCCGCAGCCAGAGCCTGTCCTTGACCAACACGAGCGGCTGGGAGGCGATTTGTTCCGCCGACTCGATCGCTGCATTGTTCGGCGGCATCCGCTGGAGCTGCCACACGCCCGGCAGGTTCCTATTGGCGACAACCATGAGCACTGATTGCTGCTTGACGCCGCCGTCACCGAAGACGAGCCCCGTGCCGGGCATCAGGCCTTCGAGCCGCACGACGATCTCCCGCAGACCGGTCGATTTCGGCAGCGGCAGCAACGCCCAGGCAGGCTGCCTGTTTTCCTTGACGGCGAGCGCCGCGCTGCCGTCGTCGCGCAGCGTGAACGTCGCGGACGGATCACCGCCGCGGGCCCATCGATCGCGGGCGGCAGCGAGCAGGTCGGCCGCAGGCCGCTCCGCGGCTTCTCGCAGTGGCGGGATCGGCACGGCGGCGACGAGACTCAGGTCGCGAAACGTCACGGCCCCTTCGAAGAAGATGTCGGTCGGCGGGGCGTCGAGCGGAGCCTCGACGAGCCGGACGTCGCCTCTGGCCAGGGTCACCAGGCCGTCGGCGTACCGCAGCTCGAGCCCGTGAAAGCCGGCGGGATTCGTGCGGATCATCCGGCCGTCGTCACGGCCGAGCGTGACAGAGCCCGTGGGGAGCGGCCCGCTCCCGGATCGCACGGTCGCGTAGACCTGCCACTGCAGCGGCCTCGCAAAGGCGTCGAACGAAACCCCCTTTCCCCCGCTCCAGACGTGGATCCGCACGCCCGTGAAGTCGGGTGAGTTCATCCGCAGCGCCGCCCCCTCCACAAGCGGCTGCCGCAGCCGTGCGATCCCTTCGAGCCGGCCGCAGGGATTGCGGTCGATCGGCTGCGACGACAGCTTCAGCGGCAGGTTCTTGACCGCGGCGAACCAACGGGCAAGCGATTTGTCGTCGGGCGTCGCGTCATCGGCCCCCGGCGGCTCGAAGAGGCCGACCTCACGGAGCGGCGGGGCAGCCGCTGTCGGCTCGACGGCCACGTCGGCCGGCGGTGGCGGGGCGGCGGCGTCCGCGGCCGCCGGCTCGGCAGTCACGGCCGACGTCTTGCGCTGCTCGGCGTTCTGCTTCGCCGCGACCGTCTGCTCGATCGGAGCGGCCGGTGGTGCTTGGGCCTCGCTCCGCGCCACCTCCTGCGACTGCGGTCGATCCCGCCAGCCGCGGCTCGCGACGAGGGCCCCGAGCACCGCCGCGACCACACCGCAGACGACGAGGCCATACCGCGTCCACGCGCCGCCGGACCACGAACGCCGCGCGGAAAGCCTGGCGAGCACCCGCTCCACCGTCACCTGCGGCCGGCCGAGCGCCCGCGCGAGGTACTCCTCGATCTCGATCCGGTCGGCCACGTCACGCAACAGTTGCGGCGACCTGCGGATCGCCGCCCGCAGGGCCGCGCACTCCTCGGGCGTGAGGTCGGCGGGCGACTTCTCCTCGATGAGCTTCCGCAGTTCGTCGTCGGTCATGGTCATGCCTCCTCGCCGCCTTCGGCAGCCACGGCCTGCCCGCTCTCGAGGCACCGCCTGACCGCCTGCCGCGCCCGATGCACGAGCAGCTTCACCGCCCCTTCGCTCCGCTTGAACCGCGTCGCGATCTCCTGCATCCGCAGGTCGTCGTGGTAGTAGAGGTCGAGCGCCTGCCGGGCGCTGGGGCCGAGCGCCTCGAGGCAGCGGGGCAGCTTCCCCATCACGTCGTCGAACGTGCCGTCGTCGCCCGCTCCGGAGCCTGCGAGATCCTCGATGTCGAGGCAGAGTTCCGTCCATGCCGTCTCCCGCCGTCGCCGCGTGGCGCGGGCATGTTCGCGGAGCACGTTGCGGGCGATGCCGATCAGCCATGGCCGCATCGCCACGCCCGCGCCCCCGCGTGTCACCGCCTTCGCGGTGTAGACCCGCAGGAAGACCTCCTGGCCGAGATCCTCGGCATCCGCCAGCCGCGCGAGGCGGGCCCGCAGGTAGCCGTGGACGAGCCGGGCGTGCCGCTCGATGATCGCGGTGAAGGCGACATGGTCGCCCCGCTGCGCCGCGGCCAGGAGCCGCGCGTCATCCGCGGCCTCGTTCACGAGCATCGGGTTGTCGGGAGTCGGTGGCACGCCGGGCATCCTGCGGGCTCGGGTCACTTCGAGGGGGACGCGACGCGGGCCTCGGCCGCACTCGTCGGGCCGAGGGCGGCCCACTCGACGAAGCTCTGCCCGTCGCTGCCGCGATGGGCGACCTCGACGAGGATGCTCCGGCCGACGTAACGCTCGAGCGGCACGACGAACGGCAGCACGGCCGGGCCGGCCTTCCGCTCGGGCACGTCGGCCTCGGTCACCGCCTCGCCGTCGATGCGGATTTCGATGCGGCTCGCCGACGCTGCGGTGCGGCTCACCCCGACGACGAGGTGCGTGGTTTCCTTGGAAACCTCGAGCTTGCGGCGGAGCACGGTCTCGGCTCCGGCAGCGAGAGACTGCCGGAGCGTGTGCGGCGACTCTCGGGCCGACAGCGGATCGACGAGCGTGCGGATCGTGGGCTGCCCCACGATCTCCCAGTCACGCCACGGGGCCATCGTGGCCGGCAGCCGGTCACGGACCGCGGCGGCGAGGCCTTCCGGAGCGAGCGACACCACCGGATCGAGCCAGTCGAAGACATCGCGGATGTCATCGGGGTCGGCATCCCGGGGCCGGCCCTCGTGGGCGGCGTCGGCGACGAGCACGAGCATTCGCGGGCCGGCAGCGGCGGTGACCGCGGGGGGCATCGCGAGGCTCCCCGTATCCGCGGGTTCCCGAGTGCCGACGAGAAAGTCGCTCTGCCAGAGCGGCTTCGCGGCCGCGTCGCCGAGATGCACCGACGCCTTCACGCAGCCGCCGGCGCCGGCCGCGTCGTCGAGGGCGGCGCCGGCGCGAAACGCCGTCGCGAACGGGGGCAGGCCGAACGCCATGACCGAGGTGGCCTGCGTGCCGAATCCCCAGCCGTAGGGGAGCCCCTTGGCGGACAGCGGTCCGCCCTGCACGTTGCGATCGATCTCCCATGTCCAGCTGCCACCGAAGGTGGCCTTGCGATCGACGGCCTTCGGCTCGACGAGCGAAAGCGGCACCTCGGTCGCCGAAAAGACGATCCGCCGCCGCACGCCTGCATGCGGCAGCCAGAGCGGGTCGAGGCTCCAGGCGGGCTGGGCAAGGATGTGCCAGGATCGCTGGTTCCTCGGGTCGCCCGCGCCGTGCAGCGGATCGACGGCCGTGGTGGCCACGAGGCCGTCGTCGGTTTCGGCCCGCATGAGCCGGGCCGCCGCCGCATCGGCCGGCGATGTCGCGGCCTGCGGCGCAAGCCACGCGACCATTCGCGGATACATCTCCCACGGATCGCGGTCTGCCAGACGGATCTCGGCGATCTCGTCGAACGAGAGCCGCTGCGGACCGCCGTCGACGAGCACGATCACGCCCGCGCCGACGAACCGCAGCGACCGAAATCCGACCTCGCGGCCATCCCGCGTGAGGATCGTGGCGGGGGGCAGGGGCCGGCCGCGCCGCGGCACGAGCACGATCCTGCGGATGAGATCGCTCGCCACACGGACATGCGGCCGCGGCTTTTTTCCGGGAAGGTCGACCGACGAGAGCGGCCGCACGAGCAGGTGCGGCCGCGTCGTGCGGCGCCAGTCATCGAGACCGCTCACGTGGCCTTCGACGAGGCCCGGGAGCCGATCGCCGCAGGCGAGCTCAACGAACGGCTGGCGGAAGGGCGTCGACGCGGGCGGCCGCTGCCGCACGACCCACCGCACGGGGTTGGCGGCGTCGAACATCGGCTTGCCGTCGATCTGCGGCTGCGAGGCCGGCGTGTTCCATCCGGCGATCGTGCCGGAAACCCGGCTTCCATCGGCGAACAGGCCGTCCCAGAGCAGGTCGTTGGCGGCCGCCCGGGCGGGCATGGCCACGACGGCCAGGGTCATGGCTGCTGCCACCGCGGGGGTCAGGATGGTTCGCATCGTGCGGGGCGGGAAGGGGCGGGGCGGGCGCACTTTCGCCCTCATGGAGAAGATGACAGAAACCGGTGTTTCGGTAACGGATGGGGAGGATTTCCCGGGATTCGCGAGGCCGCGGGGGCCGGCCCTCGCGGGCGGCGGCGGTAACGGGCACGAGCATGCGAGGGCGGGCAGCGGCGGGCGCCGCAGGGGGCGGTGGCCTCTACGGCGCCTGCGAGACGAATCGCGCCCGCCCGCCGCCCGGCATCTCCACGAGCTCGCACCGCAGCAGGGGGTCGGCTCGTCGCCCCAAGTCGATGCGAAACGTGATCGCGTGGAAGCCTGCCGAGAGCGTGCAGGTCGTCCGCTCCGCCGCTGCGACGGGAGCATCGTCCGCCCAAACCTGCACGCCGTCCGGTGAACCGATGTCGAACCCGATCCTGCCCGGCGTGATCATCTCGATCTGCGTGCGGAGAAACACGACGTCGGGCGGATTTGCGAACTCGTCGAGCGGGATGCCGCCGTCGACGCGGCTGAAGGCGGCCTTCCAGGCCAGGCCGGCGTTCTCCCTCAACGTGCGGCCCAGCTCGCGGGCATCGAGCCCGCGGATTGTTGTGGGCGGATCGGTGAGCACCTCCCAGCGCCGCGCGACGGGCACATGCGAAACGCTGTACGGTCCGGGGCGGCCGACCTCCGACAGGAAGCGGACCAGATCGACCAGCTCCGCGTCGGTGAGCGAGCGGTCGAGCCCGTCGGGCATCAGCGACCCGCCGAGCGATTTCTCCTCGATGTCGTCGGCGGCGACGACGATGTCCGCGCCCTTCGGATCGCGGATCACCAGCTCCTTCGCCGACTCCCGCTGAACGATGCCGCGGATCACCTTGCCGGACATGGTGACGACGTTGGCGGTGTTGTAGCCCTCCCGCACGATCTTGCTGGGCATCACGATCGATTCGAGCAGGTAATCCCGCGGGGCGCTGGTGCCGATGCCGGACAGATCGGGGCCGACGATGCCGCCGGCGCCGCCGATCGCATGGCAACTGAGACAGGCAAGCGCGGACCGGCGGAAGACGGCTTCACCGCGTGCCGGGTCGCCTTCCTGCTTAACCAGGTCGAGCAGCCGCTTCGATTCGGCGGCATCCAGCACGCGTTGCCGGGCGGCGGCGGTCGAAGCGGCCTCGAGGACGGCGGTGAGCGACGGGGGCGATACGCCTAGCGCCGCGAGCGTCCGCATCCCGACCCGGGCGGCGTCGGCGTCGGGTTTCTTGGCCTGCAGCGCGGTCGCCAAGGCCTCGGCGGCCCCCTTGGTCTGCAGGAAAACCGTGAACAAAGGCTCCAGATCCACGCCGCCGCCGGCCGGTCGCTCCAGCAGCGCGGCGGCCTGATCCGCGGCCGCCTGCCCGTCGACGGCGATGAGCCCCGCGATCGCGGCGAGCCGCGTCTCTGCCGGTCGGTCCGCCGAGGCCAGGGCAATCAACGCCGGCGCCGCGGCCTTCCCCTGGAGCCGCCCGAGGGCCACGATCGCGGCCCGGCGACGAACCGCTTCGGTCTGCGAGGCGGTCGCGATCGCTTCAACGGTGCCCGGATCGGTCGCCCGCATGGCCGCTGCCAGACGCAGACCCGCGGCGGCGACAGCCGATGACGGATCGTCGATGAGTTTCTTGACCGCCGCCACCTGCGTTTCACTCGGCTTGAACTGCGACGGCAGCGACCGCTCGATCGCCTCGACGACCCGGGCTCGTGGGCCGGCCGACATCCCCCCCTCCGCCACCGCCACCTGCTCGAGCGCCAGGTCACGATATTTCTCGGTCGATGCGAGCAGCACGAGCATGTTCGCGGCGGCGTCGCCGGTCACGGACCCGCGGCTGACAAGGTCGGCGAGCAGCGGACCTGCGTCGGGGGCCTTGACCGCCTGGAGGGCGAACGTCAGGCGGTTCAGCCTGCCGTCGAACGGCAGGTTTCCGCCCTGGAAGGCCGGTCGCCAATAGGGCGCGAGCACGATCGCCGCCTTGCGCAGGGAGAACTCCAGCAGCGGGTCCAGCGGATGGTCGAGGGCGACGAGGGCCGATTCGATCGCTGCGGCCGAGGGAATGTGCGTGGCCGCGAGCACCGCCTCCAGCCGCACCCGCGGATGCGGATCGGCGGCCAGGGTCGCCAGCCAGGCGACCGCGTCGGGGAGTCGATCATGCCACTCACCGACAACCTTGGTGGCCGCGCCGCGAATCCGCGGATCGGGCGACTTCAGGAGTCGGCGGAGCAGGTCGGCCGCGACCTCGTCGAGTGCCTGGTAGGTCCACAAGGCCTCCAGGAGCAGCTGCGGCGTCGCGGGATCCTGCTCGTCGAGCGCGGCTACGAACGCATCGAGCGCGGCCTTCGCAGCGGCGGCGTCGCCTTCCATGACCGCCCGCCGGGCGTGCAGCCGCGTCCAGGGCTCCGGATCCTTCAGCCGGGCGACGACCTGCTTCGCCGGCACTCCGACGAGCTGCGGAATCTCGACGAGCGGGCGATCCTTGCGGACGATCCGCCAGACCCGGCCGCGGGTGTGATCGCGGCGTGGATCGCGGAAGTTCACCTGATTGTGCTGGATGATCCGCTGGAAGAGGTCCGCCACATAGATCGCACCGTCGGGGCCCATGCGGATGTCGACCGGGCGGAAGCGGGGATGCTTCGACTGCGCCAGCGACGGCAGCCGCGTGGCCACAAAGCGATTGCCGATATCCTCCACGTCGTAGCGATATATGTGATGCGACATGAAATCGCCGGTGATGAAGTTGCCCTGTATGTCGTCCGGCAGGTGGCGGCCGCCGACGATCTCGAGCCCGCAATGACGATCGCCTCCGATCTGCGTGATGGCCAGCGGCGGCACGGTCGCTGGATCGTTCGTCCGCTGCAGCGGCGAGTCGGGGAGCACCTGGTTGAGACGACCCGGCCAGGCGCTGGCGATGAACGACCGGCCCCAGGCGTCGAAGTCGTGGCCCCAGGTGTTGTTCGGCAGGATCGAGCGGTCGAAGAGCTCGAGTTTCAGGCGATCGGTGCGGAGCTGCCAGATGCCGCCACCGAAGTGCTGCCGTGGGCCGTACGGCGTCTCCACGGTACTGCGGATGTACAAACCCTGATTGAAATACAGCCGGCCCTCCGGCCCCCAGCGAAACGTATTGATGGTGTGATGCGTGTCGTTGGTGCCGAAGCCGGTGAGCACGACCCGTTTCTCGACGCCGCCCTCATGTTCGCGAAAAAACAGCAGAGCTTCCCCCTGGCCGACGTAGACGCCGCCGTCGCCCGGCATCATCCCGGTGGGAACCGTGAGCCCCGTGACGACTTTCCGCACCTTCTTCGCCCGCCCATCCGGTCCGAAATCTTCGAGCACGATCACGTAGTCCTGCGGTGACTGCCCCGGCAGGAGCTGCGGATAGCTGGGCGCGCACAGCACCCACAGCCGGCCCCGCGTGTCGAAGTTGATCTGGATGGGGTTGATGACGTCCGGCTCCATCGCCACGAGTTGCAGCTCGTAGTTGTCCGGCAGCGTTGTGACCGCGATGAGCGCCGCAGGGTCATCGTCCATGTTCGCCGGCTGTGCGTTCAGCGCTGCCCCATGGCAGAGCCATGCTCCGGCGACCAGAGCCGTGAAGACGACACCCGACAGGCGGCGTTTCGCGGCTGCGTCACCTCGCGGCGGACTGCCGGCATCTCGCGATCGAGCACGGTTCATCGTGAGTTCCCCTTCACTGGTCGGACCTCGATGGTTCGCTCCCGCGGCACGCGGAGTTCCGCGATCGTCTTCTCGAGTGCCGCGATTTCTTCGTCGTAGAGCGCGAAGTCTCCGCGGATGTAGCCCCAGTGTCGCTCGTGATCGTTGAACGGCCGCCACCGGCGATAGAAGAGCTCGCCTTTCTTGACGATCGCCCGGCGCAGCTTCTCGCCTTCCGGACAGACGATCGCCCCCTCCAGGACGACGCCGGTGGCCAGCTTGCCCGCCGGCACGGTGGCAGCGATCTGGCCGTCGCATGCGATCTCGTAGTCGCCGCCGCGAGCACCAGCCCATGTGAACCGCAGCGGCTCTCCCGGAACCCGCACCACTTCGTCGACGACGACGACCCTCCAGCCCCCGCCTGCGGGCGTCTGTTGCTTGACGGCAGAGCCCGTCGCCTTCACGCCCCGATCGCCAAGCTGCATCTCCCAGGGCGGCGGAGCCACCCCCAGCCCGTGCTCGATGGCGGCGGCGAACTCCGCATAGCCCTGGGGATTGAGCTGGATGCCGTTGGTCGTCAGCGGTGTCGGGCGACGCCTCTTGGCGTCACGCAGCGGCGTGAAGACGTCCACATAGGCCGCCTGCCGCTCACCCGCGATCCGCGCGATCGCCGCGGCGTAGGTTTCGATGTCTTTGTTGTGCCCGGCCGGGTCGGGCAGGGGCCGGCCCAGGTCTTCGTGCCAGGTCGGTGAGAGCAGCACCAGGCTGGCCCCAAGCGGCGTGAGTTGGTCGATGAGCTTGCGGTAATCGCCACCGAAGCCCTCGAGCCCCGACGGGCCGGCGAAGGACTCGTTGAGGCCATAGCCGACGAAGATCACCGTCGGCTTCAGGGCGTTGATCTCCTTGAGCAGCCGGGCCAAGCCAGCGGGCTGCTCGTAGCCCCCGGTGCGGGCCAGCCCCCGGACGGTGTCGCCGCTCCAGCCCATGTTGCGAAAGATCACGTGAGCCTGCGGCCAGCGCCTGATGAGCCGGGTTTCGAGTTCGCCGCAGGCGTGTTCCTGCTCGATGACGCCGTTGCCCAGGAAGACGACGCGGTCGCCTTCCGCGAGGGTGAACGGCTCGCGGCCGACGCCGGCGGCAGCCGGCACGAGCGCCGCCACCAACAAGCCGATACAGTGGATGGACTTACGGGCCATGGGTCACCGCGATCTCGAAACAATGCGGCGCGCAATACGGCTCACACGTGAGCCTCGCGCACGAACGGCGCCTGGGCAACGACGGTCGGGGGGGGGTTGCCCATGCCCGACAGCCGGCGTGGCTGACCGGCGCAGCAAGGAATGGCCAACCGCACGCAGCCTCGAGCGAGTCGGAGCCTGGGAGGTTTCATGCAGCCGAATCAAGTGGGAAAAGACCATGAACGGTTTTTCGACGGGCAGCGGTAGCCCCGACCGAGCCTTTCGAGGCGTCGACGTTTCCGTAGCGGGGGATCATACCCGAAGGGGCAGCAGCCCCGCACCGCGTCGAACGACCACGTCTCCGCGATCGCAACGGTCACCGAGCCCGAGGCTCGCGGTTGTCGTTCCCGGCGCGGACGACTAAACTTTGGGCGTCAGGAGAGAGCCGCAAGGCCGCCGAAGGCAGAACGCTCAGGCAAAAGGACTGACGAAACAACTGTTGGAGAGCGACGCGGGCCGCATGGCCCGCGTCCACCGAAGGGGCAAACCGCGGGCGCGGTCCGCGGCGAATCTCTCAGGTTCCAGGACAACAGGGTTCCCGGTGTCGGCACCGCCGACGCCCTGCTCGCGGAGCCCTGCCATGTCCGACCTCCTCACGGCCCAAGCGGCCGCTCGCGTTGCCGCTTCCGCCCACGCTGCCGCCCCGCCGCTCGCCGCGCTCGAGCAGCCCGCCGAGTTCGAAGGCCGCCACGTCGGCCTGTCCGCCGCCGACGAGCGGCACATGCTCGACGCCGTCAACGCGACCACCCGCGCGGCGTTGATCGCCGAGATCGTGCCGCCCGGCATCGCCCGGCACGACCGCATGGACCTGCCGTCGGCGACCACGGAAGCCGCCGCCCTCGCCGAGTTGCGAGGCATAGCGGCCCGCAACCGGCTGCTGAAGAGTTTCATCGGTCAGGGCTACCACGGCACGTTTACGCCCGGCGTGATCCTGCGAAACATTCTGGAGAATCCCGCCTGGTACACCGCTTACACGCCCTACCAGGCGGAGATCAGCCAGGGTCGAATGGAGGCGCTGGTCAACTTCCAGACGATGGTTTGCGACCTGACCGGCATGCCGATCGCCAACGCATCCATGCTCGACGAGGCGACCGCGGCCGCCGAGGCGATGACGCTCGCCCGCCGGACGGCGGGCTCGAAGAGCGGCGTGTTTCTCGCCGACCGCCGCTGCCATCCGCAAACGCTCGAGGTGCTGGCCACGCGGGCCGCGCCGCTGGGCATCGAGGTCGTGATCGGCGACGTCGGCAGCCTGATCGAGAGCCGCGACTGCTTCGGGGCGCTGGTGCAATATCCGGCCACCGACGGCGCCGTCGACGACTGGCGGGGCCTCGCCGAGAGCGTACACGCTCGGCAGGCATTGCTGTGCGTCGCGGCCGACCCGCTGGCACTGGTGATGCTGGTGCCGCCGGGCGAGTGGGGGGCCGACATCGTCGTCGGCAGCACGCAGCGGTTCGGCATGCCGATGGGCTGCGGCGGCCCGCACGCCGCCTTCCTAGCCTGTCGCGATGAACTGAAGCGGTCGCTGCCGGGCCGGCTCGTCGGCGTGAGCATCGACGCCCACGCCGCGCCCGCCTACCGGCTCGCCCTCCAGACCCGCGAGCAGCACATCCGCCGCGAGAAGGCGACCTCCAACATCTGCACCGCCCAGGTGCTGCCGGCCGTGGTGGCGAGCATGTACGCCGTCTACCACGGGCCCGCCGGGCTGGCCCGGATCGCGGGGCGGGTGGCGGCCTATACGGCAATCCTCGCCGAGGGACTGAAGCGGCTCGGCGTGCGGGTGCGGAACACCCACGCCTTCGACACCGTCAGCCTGGACACGGGCGACCGCACGGCCGCCCTCGCGGCCCGGGCCCGCGAGCAGGGCATGAACCTGCGCACGCTCGATCCGCACACGCTGGCGATCACGCTCGACGAGACGACCACCCGTGACGATCTTACGCGGCTGTGGTGCGTGTTCGCGCCGGCCGGCCAGGCGGTGCCCGACGGAGCCGCGTTCGACCGCGGCGCGGAGCCGCTGATCCCGCCGGCCCTGCGGCGGACGAGCGATTTCCTTCTCCATCCGGTCTTCAACTCGCACCACTCCGAGACGGCGATGCTGCGGTACATCCGCGGGCTTTCCGACAAGGATCTGGCCCTCGACCGCAGCATGATCCCGCTGGGCAGCTGCACGATGAAGCTCAACGCCACCAGCGAGATGATTCCGATCACGTGGCCCGAGTTCGCCCACGTGCACCCCTTCGCTCCGGCCGACCAGCGCGAAGGCTATGCCTTTCTCGAACACCAGTTGCGCGAGTGGCTCATGGCCGCCACGGGCTATGCCGGCATCAGCCTTCAGCCCAACGCCGGCAGCCAGGGGGAATATGCCGGCCTGCTCGCCATCCAGGCCTGGCAGCGGTCCCGCGGCCAAGGCCACCGCGACATCTGCCTGATTCCGGCCAGCGCCCACGGCACGAATCCCGCCAGCGCCCAGATGGTCGGCCTGCAGGTGGTGGTCACCGCCTGCGATGCGGCCGGCAACGTCGACCTCGCCGACCTCGAGGCCAAGTGCCGGGAGCATGCCGACCGCCTGGCCGCGGTGATGATCACCTACCCGAGCACGCACGGCGTCTTCGAGACAGCGATCGGGGAACTGTGCGGCATCGTCCACCGTCACGGCGGCCGGGTGTACGTGGACGGGGCGAACATGAACGCCCTGGTGGGCCTGGCGGCGCCGGGCCGCTTCGGCGGTGACGTCAGCCACCTCAACCTCCACAAGACCTTCTGCATCCCGCACGGCGGCGGCGGGCCGGGCGTGGGCCCGGTGTGCGTGGTCGAAGATCTCGTGCCGTTCCTGCCCGGACACGCCACGGGCGGCCTGCCGCCGGGGGCGGTGGGCGCCGTGTCGGCGGCGCCGCTGGGCAACGCCGCGGTGCTGCCGATCAGCTGGATGTATTGCCGGATGATGGGAGCCGAGGGCCTCAAGCACGCCACCGAGGCCGCAATCCTCGCGGCCAACTACGTTAGCGTGCGGCTCCGCGGCCACTTCCCCACGCTGTACAGCGGCGCGAACGGCCGCGTGGCCCACGAGTGCATCCTCGACCTGCGGCCGCTCAAGGAGACCAGCGGCGTGACGGCCGAGGACGTGGCCAAGCGGCTCATCGATTACGGCTTCCATGCGCCGACGTTGAGCTTCCCGGTGCCCGGCACGCTGATGGTCGAGCCGACGGAGAGTGAGCCGTTGGCCGAGCTCGACCGGTTCGTCGAGGCGATGATCGCGATCCGCGGCGAGATCGCCCGCATCGAGGCGGGCGAGTGGCCGCAGGACGACAACCCGCTCAAGAACGCGCCGCACACGGCGGCCGCGGTCGCGGTGACCGACTGGCGGCATTCCTACCCGCGTGAGACGGCGGCGTTTCCCGTCGCCGCGCTCAAGCGGGCGAAGTACTGGCCGCCGGTGGGCCGAGTGGACAACGTCCACGGCGACCGCAACCTGTTCTGCAGCTGCGTGCCCGTCTCCGCCTGGGCCGAAGAACCGGCCCGCTGAAGGTCACCGCCCGAAGGCCGAATCGATCAGCGTTGCGCGGCCCGCCGGTCAGGCCGCCGCTTCGACCATCGAACCGTTGCACCACACCCGCACCTCGCGGAGCTTGGCGAAGGCCAACGACTCGGGCGAAATCGCTTCGCAGGCGACCAGCGGGATGGCCGCCAGGCCCGCCTTGCGGAGCACATCGGCCCGCCGCTGGGCCCGGAGGATGTCATCGATGTCGCCGGTGGAGGAGGCCTCGACGACGACATAGCTCTTCACGCCGTCCACCAGCCCGGACGCCACGGCGTCGGCCCGCAGGAAATCGTCCACCTCGCGTTCCTTTACCTTCGGCTCGATCAGGTCGAGCAGCTCGTCGTTGGCAAGGAGCTTGCCGCGGCGGAGGAACCGCCCCAGATAGGCCGTGAGCCGGTCACGGAACTGTATTTCGAAGGTGCGGCCGACGACGGCGTCGGTGCGGATCGTGAGCCGCTCCAACGCCACCGCAAGCGACTTGACTTCTGTCTCCGTCCGGGTCTGCGCCTGGGCAAGCTCATTGAGACGCTCTTCCGTCCGAGTCTGCGCCTGGGCAAGCTCATTGAGACGCTCTTCCGTCCGGGTCTGCGCCTGGGCAAGCTCATTGAGACGCTCTTCCGCTCGGGTCTGCGCCTCGAACAGACGCTGCTGCCCCTCGGCAAGTTCCTCGATTCTTGTTTCCGTTCGAGTCTGCGCCTCGGCAAGCCGAAGCATGGCGCCGTCGAGCCGCGACACGCTGGCGTCGATGGACTCCCCGAGGACCCGGAAGTCCTCTTTCGTAACGGTGTTCTTGAGCTCCTCGAACATCCCGCCGAGGGTCTCGACGAGCGCCTTTGCGGCAGGCTCACCCAGCGATGCCTTCAGTTCCTCAAAGACGCGGTACGTGTTCATCGCCACCCTCGACGCGCTGGATCACACTCGACCCTCGCATGCAATGAGTGTACAGGCGTCTATTTTCCAAGTCAATCGGGGGCGGAGCCGCGGCCGTCGCAGGCAGGCGACGGCGCGAACGCCGCGTTCCCGGTGATCCGGAAAGACCGGCCCGGGATCACTGCACGACGCTCTTGCTGCCCTCGGTGGAGCCGCCGATGGGGGCCCCCTCCGGCATCGGCCGGCCGGCCGACGGGATGCCGAGGCGGTGCAGCTCTTCGCGGAGCCGCCGATATTCCGGAAAACTGTCCGGGTAACACCACAGCGTGACGGTCGTTTCCGGCTTCGCGCCCGAGAGCGCGCGTCGGAAACGCGACCCGCTGCCGAGCGCCTCGTCGGCCGTCTCGCCGCTGGCGGCCTGCTGGGGCCGCACGACCCACTCACGGGAGCGAATCAGCACCTGCCCGCGGGCCTGGTCGATCTTGGCCTCGATCACGTAGTCGAGCGTGAAGCCCTGCTCGGGCCCCACGGTCTCGACGCGGTTGGCGAGCTGGGCGATCGACGAACCCTGCCGCTGCGTGTGGCTCTTGGCTAGTTCGAAGAGCTCCTCGAGCGGAATGTAGGCGATCCGACCGCCGGCGAGCCTAAAATGGATCTCCTCGCCGTTCACCGTCCGGCCGATCGGCGTTGGATAGGCGAGCACCTCCTTGGTCGTGGCGGGCACATGGGCGAGCCCCTCGGCCTCGAGCGTGCACGTGCGAATCTCCTCCTCCAGCTGGCGCCGGCGGGCCACCGCTTCGGCCGCGGCCACCTTCGTGGCATCGCTGGCCTGCTTCCAGCGGTCGATGCTCACCTTCGCCGCCGACACGGCAGTCGCCAACTGGATGCGGGCGTCGGCGGCGAACGCGGCGGCCGTGGCCACCGTGCGGGCCTGCTCCTGGAGCTGGTCGATCTCGTTCTCCGTCGAGGCCACGGTCTCGTCCAGATCCTCGATCGCCTTCTCGATCGCGGCCGTCCCGGCCGCGGGCTGCGACGGCCCGAGCACGATCTGCTGCACGCGGCCCCCGATCACCATCACGAGGATGATGAGGATGCCGACGATGTTGGTGACGACGTCGAGGAACGAGTCCTGTCCGGCGGAGCCGATGTCTTCGGGCTTGGGGCGGGGCATGGCAGGGCTCCGGGGACGGCGGTCACCGCTTGGCCGGCAGGCCGCCGGTGCGCTCGATCGGCGGCAGCGGCCGCACGGTGCTGCGGCTCGCGGCCGGCCTGGTCTCCAGGCCGCTATCGACCAGCAGACGCTCCAGATCCTCGCGCCGCGCCCGGCCGTCGGACGTTGCGGAGAGCACGAGCTCCGGCCTCCAATACATTCGGTCGCCGGCGATGCCCCAGCGATTCACCTTCGCATGCACGGCGGTCACGAGCAGGTCGATCGAGTCGGCCGTGTCAGCCCCCAGCGGGATGCGGGTCTCCACGCGGCCCCCCCCGTCGTCAAGGATGCGAAACTCATCCGCCGCGCACTCCAGGCGGATCGGCCGCCGCAGTGGGATCGGGCGGTCGTGGGTCGCGAGGCTCGCCCAGTTGCTGCCGCGCTTGCCCGCCAACGACGCCGTGGCGGAGCCACCCGCTGGCGTGTCGCTCGACCCTTCCAGCATCCCGCCCGCGGCGCCGCCCGGAGTGGCGAGTCCCGGCATCGCCGGCCCGGCGGACGTGCCCCCGGCGCCGCCCGCTCTGCCCGGCTGCGAACCGCCGGGGCTCGCCCCGGCGGCGAGGGAGCCGGCTCCCGGCGCCCCTGTTGCCGCGCTGCCCGTGGCCCCGCCCGCCGGCGACTGCCCGCCCGGCGCGGCGCCTGCCGCGCTCCCACCGGCCGCGGACGCAGCGCCGCCCGACGGCTGATCGCCAGCGTGTGCCGCATAAAACTTCGACGGCCCCGAATACCGATCGCTGAGGCCGTTGCCGTCAGCGTCCGGACCGCCTGCCCCCGCGCCGCCCGCATCGCCCCAGCGGGCGCCGGCTGCGCCGCCGCCCGAACTGCCGGTCCCGTTGCCACCAGGGCCGCGACCGTCACCACCGCCGTTGCCGAGGATCGCGTCACCGCCCGACGCGGCGCCGGTCACGAGGCCGCCTTCGCGCCGCGCGGCCCCATCGGCAGCCACGAAGCCGCGGCCCGGCCCGCCGCGCTGCGTTCCAGCCGCCTGCTCTTCGGTCCAATCGAATCGTGACTGGTCACCGAGCACGCTCGGGCCGCCATCGGCCACGACGCCGCCGCGGGTGGTGGCGGCGCGGTACTGCTGCACCGGCTTGGCCGGCCGGGACTTCCGCACCTCGCCGAGCCAGGCGATGCGGCGCCGCGACTCCTCCACCGCCCGCATCTCCGCGTCGGCGAGCACCGGATCACGGGGCGGATAGTCGAGCGTCCAGTCTTCGTCCACGAACTGGTAGCCGAACTCGCTGCCCCACGACTGGATCGCCTCGCGGGCGGCGTAGTAGGCCATCACGCCCGACGGCCGCACGAGCAGCAGCGGGTAGGGCTGCGCGGCGGGATCGCCCGACTCGCGCGGCCCCTTGGCGATGTGCTCGCGGGCGGCCCGCAACGCGCTGGCCAGCGGATTGCCGGGGCCGGGCGGCCCCTCGAAGTCGCCGGGGCCGAGCCGAATCCCCTCCGGCTGGAGGAACACGCCGTCGATGCAGCACTCTATATACAGCGGGCGGCGATGGGTGCCGTTGACGCCCGCGTAGGGCACGACCGCGTAGGCGGGCGGCTTCGTGGCCTGGTCGCGCTTCGCTGCATCGAGCGACTCGCGGGCATTCTTCAGCCTGCGCTCCAGTTCCGCCAGCGTCGCGGCGTCCCCTGGGTCGGGCTTGGCGTCCTCGGCCAGAGCCGCCGCCACCCGCTCCAGGCCGTCGAGCTCGTCGGCCAGCGTGCGGTTGTCGTCCTCGACGCCCGCCAGTTGCATCCGGGCCCGCGACAGGTCGGCGAGCGTGCGGTCGCGCACCTCCTGGAGCTGGGCCAGCCGCCAGGCGAGCTGCTCCTGCTCGAGCCGGAGGTCGTCCGCGCGGTGCCGCTGCGCCGCCTCCGTCGCAGCCCGCTCCGAATCCTTGGCCGAGCGGCTGAAGAGCACGAGCAGGACGAGCAGCGCCCCCATCGTGCACAGGAGCACGGCGAGGAACGGGAACAGCGAGATCGAGGCCCCCGATGCGGGGCGGGCGCGGCTCATGCGGCCTTTCCGACCCGACGGGCCGCCTGGAGGTCCACGGTGCGGTGGTCGGCGGCCGTCGTGCGGGCGGCGAGGAGCTGCACGGCGGCGGCGAGGGTGGCCAGCGTCTCCTCGAACCGTCCGGTCGCCGCCAGCGCGGCGAGGTTGGCATCGAGCGCCCGCTCCAGGGTCGCGATGTCGCGGGTCGCACCCACGACCTCGCCGAGCAGGGCCGTCTGGCCGGCAACCGCATCCTGCTGCCGTTCCAGACCGCGGACGGCCGCGGCCAGCGACTCCGCCGCCTCGGTCCAGCGGGCCTCGCGGCGGGCGGCGACCGTGTCGTGGGCCTGGGCGAGCGACTCGGCCCACCGGCCGAGGCTCGCGTCCAGCGATCGCGACAGCGCGACCTGCATCCGATCGCCGGCTTCGTCGAGCAGCTGCCGCACGCCGGCCGCGGCCGTCCGCTCCAGCGACTTCCACGCCTGCTCCTGCGACTCGAGCAGCCGGGCGGAGCCGCGGCCGAGCGTCTCGCCGAGCCGGGCGATGGCCAGCGCGGTCCCCTCGTCGCCGGCCAGCGACTGAAACCGGCCGGCCAGCGCCGTCCAGGCCCGCTCGTCCACCTCGGCAAGCAGCTTGCTCTCGGTGCGGTCGATGGCGAACTGCACGAACATCAGCACCATCGACAGGGCGAGGGCCGTGGCCGTGGTGTCGAAGGCCGTGCCCAGGCCCGCCACCACGCCGGAGATGTTCTCCAGTTGTGTCGGCGAGAGGCTCGCGATCGCCACCGTGATGCCGATCACCGTGCCGAGAAAGCCCATGATCGGGATCGCCCAGATCACGAACCGCACCAGGCCGTAGCCCTGGGCGGCCCGGGCCGCGTCGAGATCGGAGAGATACTTGGCATGATCCTCGAGGCCGTCCGCCGAGCCGGTGCGAACGACGAGGTCGAGGGCCTCGCGGAGCCGGCGGACGAGATAGTCGCCGCCGGCCGCGCCCTGGGGCAGGGCCGCGAGGAGCGCCGCAGCCTCGGCCGGCTCCTGGCCGCCGGCCGGAATCTCGGGGAGCAGCGGCTCGCCGCCGATCCGCCGCCGCTGCCGGGCCAGATCCACGCCCTTGATGGCCAGGGCCGCGAGCCCCACGCAGAACATCGCCGTCTCGACGTATTCGACCCAGTGGCCGGCGAGGTAGCGAATGACGTTCGCGTCGGTGATCACGCCGCCGTGAATGAGCGCGAAGAAACAGAACGCCAGCGCGCCGCCCCACAGCAGGGGCGAACGGAGCAGGGCCGCGGACAGGGCGTTGACCTTCGACACCAGACACCTCCCGAAACGGTTGCGACCGCCGCCGCGAACGCCGCGGACCGACGACCACACGCCCTCGTTATCGGTACGCTTTGCGCAAGCGATTGAATCCAAACATCCGGCACGAGGAAACGCCGCTTCCCCACCGGCGCCGGGCGAAGCCAGGCAGGCCAGGCAAGACGAGATCGGCCGCCTGCCGCAGCGCGGCGCGGCGCGGCCCCGAGCAGCCTTGCGACGCCTCCGCGTCCCTCCTATGCTTCGCCCCCTGCCCGGCACACCGCCGTGGCTCCGGAGCATCGGTCATGCACCGCCCCTGGGAATCGATCGCCTTCAGCCGCGGGCTCGCGGTGACGGCCGTCATCGCCGCCGGCTGGCTCTGGCTGACGGGTGGCCAGACGGCTGCCCAACGGCCTGCCCCGCCGGAGTCCGCTGCTCCGGGCGGCCTGTGGATCTCCGCCAGCCCGCTCGACGAGAGCCGCCGCCTGCTGCTGGTGATCGATCCGCAGTTCAAGAACGCGGCCGTCTACCATGTGGAGGCCGCCACGGGCACGCTGACGCTCAAGAGCACCCGCGACATCAGCTACGATCTGATGGTGGGCGACTTCAACGCGCAGGCGCCCAAGCCGGCGGACCTCAAGAAGATGCTGGAGCTGGCCCCGCCCCGGCGGTGAGGCCCGCCGTTTCCCGGCCGCTCCCCCGATGCGGCCGCGGCGACCGGCCGACTCCGGTCGCCTGCCCGACGGCCGGGGGGCGGGCGACGCCCCGCCGAGGCCGGTCGTGCCGGGGGTGCCGGTCGCACGATCCGGGGCGGCTGGACGTAGAATGCAGATGCGGCCCCTGTCGATCCCGAGAGGAGGCTGCCATGCCCCCGAGGGACGTTCCCGTGATGGCCGGAAGATTCCTGTCGCTCGAAGAAGCCGCCCGCCAGCTGGGCGTCAGTGTCGATGAGGTCAATCGCCTCGTCGATCGGAAGAAGCTCTTTCCCATGCGCGACGGCGCGGCGGTGAAGTTCAAGGCCGACGACATCGACCGCGTGGCCCGCGACCTCGGCGACGACAACTCGCAGTCGGCCGACATGGCGCTCGATCTCGACCTCGACTTGCCGGCCGGCGGTGCCGCGGAGGAGATCTCCCTCGGCGACCCGCTCGACGGCACCGAGTCGATCTTCGCGGCGGACCTTCCCGAGGCGAAGGGGGCGTCGCAGACGATCGTGCGCGGCGATGCCGGTCAGGTGGCCGCCTCGGGACTGTCGCTGCCGTCGTTGGGCGGCACGTCCGGCGGCGTGCTCGACGGCGACGACCTGGCGCTGGAATCGATCATCGGCGCCTCGTCTCCATCGCTCGCCCGCGGCTCGGCCCCGATGGGCGGCGGCTCGGCCGCCAGCAGCCTGACGATCGATCTCGGCGACGGCGGCAAGGGCTCGGGCGGCTTCGGCTCCCTGGCCGGTCTGTCCGTCGCCGGGGGGGCGCTCTCCGGCGCCCTCGACAGCGGCCTGTCGCTCGAGGACGGCGACGTGCAGATGTCCGGCATCGACATCGGCGGTGGGGGAGCGGGCGCGTCGGTGGTCAGCGGCGGCTCGGGACTCGGCGGCGACGAGTTCCAGCTCGGCAGCGACACGATCGACGACGAAAGCGCCTCCGTGGTGATCGCCACCGAGGACACGGGCGACTCGAGCTTCTTCGGGGCGGCGATCGAAGGGGAGGGCTCCGCGTTCTCGGAGGACCTGACGAGCGACAGCGCCTCGGTGATTCTCGGCGGCGAGCCCGGCGAGTACATACCCGAGACGCCGTTCAGCGCCCTGCAGATCACCGGGCTCGTGTGCTGCTCGCTGCTGCTCCTGTTCGGCGGCTTCGTGATGTACGACCTCGTCCGCACGATCGGGTCGCCCGAAGGGCCGACGCTGGCCAATCCGCTGCTCAACGCCATGGCCGAAACGTTCGGGTGGCGGTGAACGGCCACGGTCCTACACTGAAGGGTGGACGCAGGTCGATCTGCGGCCATCCCTCCAGAGTCTCTCCCCATGTCGCGTCGCCGGCTCGCCACGCCTGACCAGCCGGCCGTCGTGCGGGCGTTGCTCGCGGCGTATGAGTTCTGCGCGTCGCTCCAGTTCGCCGTCGTGCTCATCGCCCTGCTGGCCGTCGTCCTCGGGCTGGGCACGTTCGTGGAGAGCGGGTTTGGCACGGAGGCCGTGAAGTTCGGCGTCTGGAACACCTGGTGGTTCACGCTCCTCAACGCCCTGCTGGCGGTGAGCATCTTCTGCGCCGCCGCGATCCGCTTCCCGTGGAAGCGTCACCAGACCGGCTTCGTGATCACCCACATCGGCCTGCTCGTGCTGCTGGCCGGCTGCCTGATGTCGCAGCGCGGCGGCATCGACGCCCAGATCCCGCTGCTGGAAGGGGAGCGGGGCAGCCTGGCCTACGAGGACGCGCACCACTTCCGCATCGACCTCGAGGCCAAGTCCGGCGGAAACCGCACCGCGGTCGGCCCGATCGAGTTTCGCTCCGGCCCCTTCAACTGGTCGGAATACGGCACGACGCGGAGCTGGTTCCCGTGGCGCCTCGCGCCACGCGACACGGGCGTGATCCACGATGCCGATGGCGTCCGCCTGGAGGTGCTCGACTTCTACGCCGACTCGTCCGCCGCGCTGGCTCCCGGCGTGAAGCTGCGGCTGGGCACCGATGCCTTCGATGGCGCGCCCGGGGGCAGGATGTGGATTCCGGTGGACCTCTCCTGGCAGCCCGACCCGCTGCGGGCCACGGAGGTGCGGCACCGCCAGCAGGCCGGCGGCGGCACGCTCGTGTTCTGGAAGGCCGGGTCTGCGGTCGAGGCCGAGGCGTTTCTCGCCGGCGTGCCCGAGCCGGCGCTCGGTTACGGGGAGAAGGGGCAGCTGGTGCTCGTCTGCGACGGCAAGGCCCATCGCATGCTCGTGGACGACGTGCTCGGCAAGGCGGCGTTCGCGCCCGCCGGCGAGACGGCCGCCGCGCCGCTGTTCGTCGAGGTGCACGACTTCGAGCCGCGGCTCTCCGGCGTGCGGGTGCGGGTGCGGCGCGGCAAGGAGGGGCCGGCGGAGGAGATGGTCGTGCTCGCCGATCTCCCGGAGGTCACGATCCACGCGCCGCGGACGGGCGTCTACGGCACCCTGTGGATCGAGCGCCGGGCGGCCGACGCCGCGGAGCGGATGCAGGGCAAGGCCCGCAGCCGGATCGACGTCATCCAGGCCAATGGCCTCCCCTCCACGGTCGCGGCCGAGCGCACGGCCGCGGGGTTTTCGCTGCTCTACCGCCGCTGGCAGGCCCCGGCGGCGACGGCGGGCGGGCTGCCGCTCGACGGCCGGCCGGTGGCCGGCTTCGAGATGCCACGGGCCAAGCTCGAGCTCCGGGTCGACCGCTTCCTGCCCGCCGACTCCCTCGAGATCGCCACGCTCCCGCTCCCCTTCGACAAGGCGAAGCCGCCCTCGGCCAAGCGACGCGCCGCGAAGGTGCGGCTCACCGTGGACGGCCGGGCGGAGGAGTTCTGGCTCGCCGGGATGCCGATTCAGCCGGTCACGGAGCCGCCCGGCCCCGCCGAGCGCAAGGTGGTCGAGGGCCCGACCCGCTCGGCCGCGATTACGCTCCTGCCGACCGCCGTGGACGTGGGCTTCGACGTGCGGCTCGACAACTTCGAGCGGCGGCTCGATCCCGGCACCAGCCAGGCCTCGCACTTCTCCAGCATCGTCGAGTTCCTCACCAAGGATGGCCGGCCGCTGGTCAAGGATCCGGTGACGATCACGATGAACGCGCCGGTCGACTTCTCCGATCCGCAGACGGGCCGCTCCTACCGGCTCTTCCAGGAGAGCTTCATGGGCCCCTGGCTCCCGGGAGACGATCTCTATGAGCGGTTCACGGCGTCGGCCCGGGAGAAGCCCGAGCGGCTCGAGGCCTCGGTGCTCACCGTCAACCACGACCCCGGCCGCGGCACGAAGTATGCCGGCAGCGGCCTGATCGTGATCGGCATTTTCACGATGTTCTACATGAAGGCGTATTTCTTCGGACCGCGCCGCCGCTGACCAGCGGCCCACTCAAACCACGGAAGACCCACGATGCGTTCCGCTTTTCTGCTCGTCATCGCCGCCCTGACGGCCACCGCCGGCGCCGCCACGCCCGCCATCACGGCCGGAGCAGCATCCGCGCTGCCGCAGCCGGGGCTCGCGCCGGCCCTGCGCGAATGGCGGGAGATTCCGGTCCTCGAAGACGGCCGCATCATGCCGCTCGACACGTTCGCCCGGCGGATGGCCGACACGATCTGCCACGCCCAGGTTCCGAAACTGGCGACCGGCCCGGGCGGGGCGCTGGTCCGCTGGCAGCCCGACGAGCTGCTCCTCGATTGGCTGGCCCGGCCGGCCGCCTGGCAGGAGATTCCCTTCCTGATCGCCGAGCACGAGGAGGTGCGGTCGCTCCTCGGCCTGCCGCTGTTCACCACCGACGCGGCGGGCAAGGAGCGGCTCAAGCACGCGGCGCCGGCCGACGTCGAAGACTGTCAGAAATTGCGCGAGCGGCTCGTGGCGATCGACGAGCGGCGCAGGGAAGCCATGGCGGCGGGCGGTCAGTTTCGCCTCGAGGGGGCCGACGCGAAGGTCGAGCAGCTCTGGCGGGCCTTCGTGGCCTGGCGGCGACTGACCTTCCGGGCGGAGACGGCCGACATGGGCCGCTCGCGGTTCGTGCGGCTCTTCGAGCAGGCGACCGGGGCGTGGCGTGCGGTCCGCGGTCGGGTCACGGCCACCGGCAGTGCGGAGGCCGCCGCCGCGGTGCAGGCCGTGGACGACGCCTTCGTCGGGATCGGCGAGGCTGTCGGGGAGTCCACGCGGTTCGCCACGGCCGACGCCACGGCGAAGTTTCCGGCCATGCGGGCCGCCCTCGGCCGGCTGGCCGCCGTGCCCGACATGCCCGCGACCACCGCGCGGGCCGTGGCGCGGCTCACCGACCAGGTCGGCCTGCTCGCCGAGGCGGTGTATGACGATGGCGGCGGCCTGCTCGTCGTGCCCGCGCTCCACGCGGGACCATTGGAGGCGGAGCGGAACGCCGCCGACGACGCCCCGCCATGGCTCGCCCTGGCCACGCTCCTCGACGCGCCGCCTGAGGTACTCGCCGCCTACCCCCAGGCGGCGGTGCAAGACGTGCGCTCCGCCTTCGCCGCGCTCACCGCCGCTGCTGCGGAGCCGGCGGGTGAGAATCGCGATCGCGACGCCGCGGCGGCCGGCGGCCGGCTGGCCGCGGCCCTGCGGACGCTGGGCGGGGGCGTGGAACCGCTGCGGTCCAAGCTCCCCGTCGAGCGGATCGACGCCGACCTCCTGCGGCACACGGCCTACCCGCTCCCCGGCAGCACCCGCCGCGAGGTCCGCTACAACGAGAGCGATCCGTTCCGTCTCTCCTGGGTGTTGAGCCTGCTGGCGCTGTTCGCCTTCGCGCTGGCCTTCGGCCGGGCCCGCGGTCCGATGTTCTGGCTGGGCACGGCGCTGCTCGCCGCCGAGATCGGCTGGACGGCCTTCGCCTTCGCGCAGCGCGTGGCGATCACCGGCTGGGCGCCGGTGACGAACATGTACGAGACCGTGATCTACGTGCCGTTCTTCCTCTCGATTCTCGGCCTCGGGTTCCTGCTGGCGCCGATCTGCCGCCGCGGTGCGGCCGATGCCTGGCGGATGACGGCCCTGCCGCCGCCCATCGGAGCGCTGCTTCCCGGCGAGGCGACGCCGCTCGACGACCGCCGCCGCAGCCTGCTCGGCCCCGGAGGGTGGAGCCTGGCCTCGTGGGCGTTGCTGGTGCCGCGAATCGCCCTCACGGCCCTCGTCGTCTGGGTGCTCGCCATGGCTCCGTACGCCGCCGGCGGTCGCACGATCATCAACCTGCTGCCGCAGACCGACGTCGATCGGTCCCTTCCGAATCTCAACAACCTCGTCGTCTGGCTGGTCGGGCTCGGCATGCTCGCGCCCGCCGCCTGGTATCTGCCGCGGCTCGCCCTGGCGGCGCTGCTCGGCCTCGGCGTGGTGCCGCTGTCGTGGCGCGGCGGCCATCTCGCCGCGGCGTTGCCGGAGACCTACGCCCGCCGCTCGTTCGGCCTCGTGGTCACGGCCGTCGCCTTCGCGGGCACGTTCATCGCCTGGTTCTTCCCCATTCCCGGCAAGCAGTTCAGCCCGCTGCAGCCGGTGCTGCGCGACAACTTCTGGCTCACGATCCACGTGCTGACGATCGTGTCGAGCTATGCCGCCGGCGCACTGGCCTGGGGCCTCGGCTGCCTGTCGCTGGGCTACTACCTGCTCGGTCGCTACGGCGCCGGCGCCATGGGCAAGCGGAAGCCGCCGGAGGCCTGCACGGCGTTGGCGGGCTTCATCTACAAGGCGATGCAGGTCGCGGTGCTGCTGCTCGCGGCGGGCACGATCCTCGGCGGCCTGTGGGCCGACGTCTCCTGGGGCCGATTCTGGGGCTGGGACCCCAAGGAGGTCTGGGCCCTGGTGTCACTCTTGGCCTACATCGCCATCCTGCATGGCCGCTACGCCGGCTGGATCGGGACCTTCGGCCTGGCGGCCGGGAGCGTGATCGGCGCGGCCGTGATCGGCATGTCGTGGTACGGCGTGAACTTCCTCCTCGGCGCGGGCCTGCACTCCTACGGCTTCGGCCAGGGGGGGCAGACGGAGTTCTTCGCGTTCCTGCTCCTCAACTTCGCGCTCCTGGCGGCCGCCGCCTGGCGCTGGAAGCGGGAGACCGGCGGCGCCGCCTGATGCACGCGGAGCGGGCGGCCGGCGCAGCCCTCCCTCCCGAGGCACGGGAGGCGATCGCGAGATGGTCGTGCGCGGTGGCGGGGCGTGCCGCGGATTCGACGGCCGGAGACCGCCGCTCCAGAAGAGCGGCCAGCGGTCGCGTCAAGGACTGAAGGATTGCGCCTGTCCTTTTTCCCGTCTTTTTCCCGCTTTCCTGTTCGTTTTCGCTCGTTCTTCGGCAACGCCAGCGGACCAATCCGCTTGGTGCCCACCGCCAATTCGTCGATCCACAACTTCTGGGCGTGCGGAAGGAGCCCGGGCCCGAAATAGGGAGCCATCAGGAATTGATTGAACTTCATGGTCGGGAAATCGGTGGACCGCAGCACCACGTCGGTGTGCTCGACAACGAGTTTTCCGTCGCACCACCCACGCACGATGCCGTCTCGGTTGGGCCGGTCATTCCGCAGGTCCAGCGTATTGAGCCTGAAGTATGCCTCGATGCAGTGCCATTGGTCGTCTTTGAAGAGCGCTGCTTGGCTGTCGTAGAACGTTCCGTTGTAGCCTCCCTTGAGCGGCCCTTGGGTCAATCCGTGCGGCCTGTCTTTGTTCTGGATGTCCTGGGCAGCCAGACGCAGCTTGCCGCCGACCGGTTCGATGTACAGCGTGAGGTGGCTGGCGGCGGGACTGTGCCACTTCGGATTCTCGGTGGTGAGGAAGTGGGTCAGGTGTGGATGGAAGTTCTGTCCGCTCCAGCCCCAGCCCTTCGAGAGCTTGAGGTAGAAGCGGATGCTCACCTCGTCCGTAGGCTCGAACAGATGGCGGACGGGCGACGAACCCTTGACGTCCGATTGGCGGTCGGGCCACTCGTACTCGATGCAGCCCTTGCCGGCCATGGCCTCGCCGACGATTCGGAACGAGGCGCCGTCGTACCAGCCCCGGCTGGCGAGATCGGCGTCCTCGAAGCTTTCGCTGAACAGGATGCCCTCCGCACTGGCCCTGGCCTGCGGATGCGGTTGTGCCGCCCCGCCCGAGGCAAGCAGAACAAGCCCCAGCCCGATCATCTGCATGAGAACCACGAATTCACGCATGACACGCTTCCACAGCAAGGATGGAAAAGGCCTCGGGAGCAGCCATATCAGCCAGGATAGCCGAAGAGCCGTGGGCACGATGAGGTTTGTGCGCATCCGCATCCAGGCTAGAATATCAGGGGTGACGTCTCACGATCCGCGAGTGACCCGATGATTCATCGTTGTCGATGGCGCGTCCTCTGGACCCTGCTCGCCGCGTTCCCGTGGTGTGCGCCGGTTCCGGCCCATGGGGCCGACCGCGTCGATCCGTTCGTCAGCGAGACGGGGCCGGCCTTCTTCACGAAGCATTGCCTCGCCTGCCATTCAGGCGAGTCCGCCGAGGCGGCGATCCGGCTCGACGACCTGCTGGCGTCGGACTGGGGGGATCGGCATGCGACCTGGGTGAAGGTCATCGAGCAGGTCGAATCTCGCTCGATGCCTCCCGCCGACAAAACACCACCGGCGGCCGCCGAGGTGGAGCGGTTCCTGACGGAACTCCGACCGGCGCTGAAGCAACGCCTCCGCGTCTCCACCCGCGTGCCCCCGCCCGCGCCGCTCCGCCGCCTCAATCGCGTGCAGTATCGCAACGTGATCCGCGACCTGCTCGGGGTGGAGGGTGATTTCACGGGCCAACTGCCCGCCGATGAAACCGGCTACGGCTTCGACAACATCGGCGAGCACCTCACCGTCTCGCCCATCCTCATGGAGCAGTACCTGCGGATGGCGAAGGAGATCGCCGCCGCGGTGGTCATCACCGACCCGGATGAGGCCGCGCCCGTGGTGGCCAAGCTCGAATGGCCGGCCCGCGTCAGAAAGCCGTCAGACGATACTTTCCGCCTTGATGGCTCCGGCAAAAAGCTCCCGTTGGCTCCGCCGGGGGGCAAGTTCCTCACCCATGCGTTCGAGATTCCGGACGATGACGAGTACCTCATCAGGCTGCAGACCCTGGGCGAGAACATCGGCCCCAAGCCCCTCGAGTTGGCAGTCGACATCAGCGGAACGGAGGCGTTCCGGGTTCCGGTCGCATCGTCGGCGTTGACTTGGACGAAGGTCCGCCTGCGGCTGCCCAAGGGCACGGCGGAGCTCACGTTTCGGCCAATCCAGGAACTGGTGCCCAAGGGCGAAAAGACGCCGAAGCGCGGGCCGATCCTGCTCGAGCGGGTGCTCATTGCTCGGCCGTCCCAGACCTCCGACAGCACCTATCCCGAATTGCATCGCCGGGTGGTGGTCGCGCGGCCCGACAAGACCAGGAGTGTGCGTCAGGCTGCCGAGGCGATCTTCGAGCCGCTGGCGACCCGTGCCTACAGGCGACCGGCCACCCGCGAGCAGGTCGCCCGCCTGGTGGCCATCGTCGAGCAGGCCCATGCCGACGGACTGGCGTTCGAGCAAGGCGTGCAGCTGGCCCTGGAGGCGATGCTCTGTTCGCCGCACTTTCTGTTCATGGTGGAAGCCGAACGAGGCGCGGGCGGGCCCAGGCCCGTCGATGAGTTCGAGCTGGCGAACCGGCTCTCGTTTTTTCTCTGGAACACCATGCCCGACACCGAGCTGTTCGACGCCGCTCGCGCGGGCCGGCTGCGCAAAGAACTGGATCGGCACGTTGAACGGATGATCGGCGATGCCCGCTTCGAGGAGTTCTGCCGCAGTTTCACGCATCAGTGGCTGAAGCTCGGCCGCCTCAAGGAGTTTCGCCCTGATCCGAAGAACAACCAATACGCCGAGTTCGAGCGGGTTCGCGATGCAGCGGTGCGGGAAACCGAGCTGTTCTTCGCGACGGTGCTCCGCGAAGACCTGCCGTTGACGACGCTCATCGACAGTTCGTTTTCCGTGGTGAATGAACCCTTGGCCCGGTTCTATCGTCTGCCTCCGGTGCCGGCCGCCGCCGGCTTCCAGCGGGTCGAGGTGGCCGGCGCCCGCCCCCCCGCGGCGGCCTGCTGACGCACGCGGCAGTCCTGGCGGCGACATCGTATCCGGCCCGGACTTCACCCGTCGTCCGCGGGGCGTGGATTCTCGACATCCTGCTCAATGCACCGCCACCGCCACCGCCACCGGATGCTCCCAGCCTGGAGAGTGCGAAACAGGATGCGGACCAGGCCAAACGGTCCATCCGCCAGCAGCTGGAGCTGCATCGGTCCGTGGCGAGCTGCGCCGTCTGCCATAACCGCATCGATCCGCTGGGGTTCGCCCTCGAGGGCTTCGACATCGTCGGCCAGCCGCGAAAAGTGGACGACTCCGGCCAGCCGGTGGATGCGACGGCGGTCCTGCCCTCCGGCGAGAAGGTGGAGGGCGTCGAGGGCCTGAAGAAAATCCTCGTCGGCCCGCGGAAAGAACAGTTTCTCGCCGGTTTGGCCGAAAAAATGATGATCTACGCGCTCGGCCGCGGGCCGGACCCGGCGGACATCCCTGCCGTGCAGGCGATCGTGGACGCGGTCATGCAGAACCAGGACCGATCGCGAACCCTGCTCCGCGGCATCATCGCCAGCCCGGCCTTCAACAACAGATAGTCGCCCCCGATCGATCCATTCGAAACCGGAGACAAGTGCCATGAACATCCTGCACAATCGTCGGATCGCGCGGAGAACGCTCCTCCGGGGAGCGGGCGTGTCGCTGGCGCTGCCGGCGCTCGAGGCCATGCAGCCGCTGCGTGCCGACCAGGGCGGCCCGGCCCCGGTGCGGACGCTGTTCATCTATGCCCCGAACGGCATGTACATGCCTGCGTGGACTCCCGCGGCCGAAGGCCCCCTGGAGGAACTCCCCGAAATTCTTCGCTCGCTCGAACCCCATCGCGGCGATGTCAGCGTCCTGACGCACCTGGCGAACATGGAGGCGTATCGCGCCAGGAGTGGCCGTGCGGCGCACGCACCGGGTTCGGGTTGCTTCCTCACCTGCAGCTCGCCCCGCGTGACGATAGGCAGCGATGTGAAGTCAGGCATTTCCGTCGACCAGGTCATCGCCCGGGAACTCGGCTCGCAGACGCGGCTCCCGTCGCTCGAACTGAGCGTCGAAACGCCGACCGGCACCGGGACCTGTGATGTCGGATACCATTGTGCCTACGTCTCGCAGATTTCCTGGCGGACGCCGACCACGCCGCTCAGCCGCGACATCAGTCCGCGGAGCGTCTTCGAGCGGCTGTTTGTGGACGCGGGGGCGGCCCGTGAGAACGAAGTCCGCCGGCGGCGCAGCATCCTCGATTTCGTGCGCAACGAGGCCCGCAAATTGAGCCAGAGCGTGGGCGCGGCCGATCGCCTCAAGGTCGACCAGTACCTCGAAAGCGTCCGCGACATCGAACGCCGCGTGCAATCCTACGAGCAGGCCCCGCCCGTCCCGGACGCATCGCTCACGAACAACGGCTCCTTGCCGCTCGTGCCTGCCAGTTTCGCCGAACACACCCGCCTCATGATCGACCTGCTCGTCGCCGCGCTGGCGACGGATTCGATCCGCGTCGGCAGCCTGATGCTGGGAAATGACCTCAGCGGACGGTCTTATCCGGAAATCAAAGTCCGCGGCGGCCACCACGAGATTTCCCACTATGGTTCCAGCGAACAGCGGGTGGCCGATTACAAGGCCGTCGGCGGCTACCACATCAGCTTCTTCGCCTACCTGCTCGACCGGCTCAAGAACACCCGTGAAGGCGAACACAGCCTGTTCGACCGGTCGCAGGTGATGTTCGGCTGCAGCATCGGCAGTGGCAACGACCACAATTATGATGACCTACCGGTGCTCCTCGCGGGACGCGGGAATGGCTCGTTGCGCCACGGCTGCCACCGCGTCTATCCCGCCAAGACCCCGATTGCCAACCTGTACCTTGCCATGCTCCAGCAGGCGGGCGTGCAGACGCCGCGGTTCGGCGACAGCACCGGGCCGCTCGGGCAATTAACCTGACCGCGACTTCGCAAGTGGTGGGGGACGTTGGGCAGGCTCATGACGCCCCAACGGAGGCCCTGATCACGCGTCCGGCCGGGCTGGCACCGCGGCGCGAGGCGGTCAGTTGACGACGTTCCGCAGAGGCTGGCCGAGGAGCACCCGCCGGCAGGCCTCGCTCCCCTTCACCCGCATGTCGAGCAGCCCCTCCTCGGAATAGAAGGCCGCGTGCGGGTTCACGATCAACCGCTCGAAGGCCGGATGGCTGCGGTCCCGCCAGGCGACGAGCAGGGGGTCGTCGGCCGGCGGCGGTTCCTGCACGAGGACGTCGATGGCGGCCCCGGCCAGCCGCCCCGAGGCGAGTGCCGCCGGTACCGCCGCGGTATCAACCACGCCGCCCCGGGCGGTGTTCACGAGGTACGCACCCCGCGGCAGCCACTCCAGCGAGTCGGCGTTGACCAGGTGCCGTGTCTCGACCGTGAGCGGACAGTGGAGGCTGAGCACGTGCGCCTGCCGGAAGAGTTCCTCGAGCGACTCGACTCGCCGGATGCCGATCGCCTTGTCGAAGCCGTCCTGCCGGTAGGGGTCGTAGAAGGCCACGTCCATCCCGAGAGCCTTGGCCCGCAGGGCCGTGGCGATGCCGATCCGCCCCAGGCCCACGATCGCGAAGGTCCGTCCCCGCAGGCGATGGAGCGGCGCGAAGACGTGA
>Ga0315908_10000161_pt1 | contig 54145 bp, 61 predicted proteins | sample LakEriMetagenome_12_FD_203520 | JGI IMG/M metagenome (GOLD analysis project Ga0315908, IMG submission 203520) | Freshwater fungal communities from buoy surface, Lake Erie, Ohio, United States - Buoy 4 MA124 | ecosystem: Environmental > Aquatic > Freshwater > Lake > Lake biofilm | place: USA...
CTTAGTGGGTAACTGCTATGGGGAGGAAAGTCCGGGCTCCAGCGAGGAACGGTGCCGGATAACGTCCGGCGGAAGCAATTTTAGGGAAAGTGCCACAGAAAACAGTCCACCGCATTTCGATGCGGCCAGGTCGAAACGGTGCGGTAAGAGCGCACCGCGCTTTTGGTAACAAAAGCGGCAAGGCAAACCCCACCGGGAGCAAAACCGAATAGGGGCGGCACATGGCATCCTCCTGCCAGTCGCCCGGGTTGGTTGCATGAGTGCCGCAGCAATGCGTCGCCTAGATGAATGGTCGCACATCCGCTTACGCCTTGGCTGCAGCGGAGGACAGAACCCGGCTTACAGACCCTCTGGCTTTTTTCCCCATGCCCAATAAGCGACGCCCAATATGGCAAGGACAACCGCCTCGACAATGATCGGCGGGGCAACGGGGGCGCTGAACCCGTCGAACGCGATACTGACAATGCGGCCGATTAACGTTGCGCTCAAAAGGATGGCAGTTGCAACAAGCGCGCCCCGATGCTGCCGGAAAGCGGCGAACAAGGTGAAGGCACCAATTCCCAAAAACAATCCCCCGACGTCTGCGCGCAGGTTCGCGCGGCCGATATCATCAATTGCTGCAATGCCGCGCCCTGTGAACGCTGCGTCGAAGCTAAACCAATGCTGTGTAGCGCCAAACAGCGCAAACACGCCAATTGCACCCAGTAATACCCGCAATAACATATTCATGACCCCTCCATTTACGCGAACGTCAACATTTACATATTCGCGCCATTATGTGTTCTTCTGCCGAGAAACACATTTTTCAGAGGGAGAAGTCAATGTCGATTGTTGCTCGCGCGAAGAATATCATTTTAAATCCGACGGATGAATGGAATGTCATTGCTGGCGAGCCCGCAACCGTTGGCGGGTTGTTCACCGGATATGCGATGATCTTGGCAGCTATTCCCTTGGCCGCTGGCATAATATTTACCGGCGCATTGGGAATAAATACCGCTAGTCTTGGGGGCATGGGCGGCGGGGCTATGGAATTGGGCTTTGGCGTCATCGCGGCAATGGCGGTGGTGGGATATGTGTTTTCCCTCGTCACGCTTTTTGTGATGTCGTTCCTCGTAAATGCGGTGTCCCCCAGCTTTAACGGCAAGTCCGGCATGGTTCAGTCGACCAAGCTGATGACATATGCATCAACCCCAACTTGGTTTGCGGGGCTGGTTGGCTGGATCCCGATATTGGGTGGTTTAATTTCTTTCGCCGCAATCGCGTATGTCGTTTACCTGATCTATCTGGGGCTGCAGCCTGTGCTCGGTGTTCCTAAGGAAAAGGTCGCGGGATTCACCGTTGTCATCGTGCTCATCTATGTCGTTCTAACTGTCATTATTTCCGGCATCCTGATCGGCATTGCCTTTTCGACCTTGTTCGGCGGCGGGATGATGGGCGGCGCTCTGTCCGGCGCATAAATTGCGTTTACGCCACTAGCAAAATGCGCGTGCCGTCGCTAAGTCGGCGGCATGGTGCGTACCACTCGACGAAATGACTGGGGTTTTCCCCGCTGGCGCGGCTATGGCAGCAGCACCGAAGCGCAACAGGTGCGTCTGTGCGACCGCTATGGTTGTAACAAAGCGGGAAACTGCCCCGCACCGAAATCACCCAATAATCCGGACCGCTGGATTTTCTGTGAAGAACATGCCGGCGAGTATAACCGTGGTTGGGACTATTTCGAAGGTCTGACCAAGGAAGAAGCCGACGAGCGCGAGGCCAATGAGCGCCGCGATTCATCGGGCTACAAAGAATCCGCACATTATGGCTGGGCCGGGTCCGGCGACGGCAGCCGAAGCCGTGATGAAATGCATGCGCTCGATATTCTTGGCCTTGAAAGCGACTCCACGTTTGATGACGCCAAAAAGGCCTGGCGGAAAATCGCCAAGGAAACACATCCAGACGTAAACCCCGGCAACGCCGATGCCGCTAAAGCGTTTCAGGCGGGGCAGGCGGCGTATGACGTTCTGCGCGTTGCCGAAGAACGGCGCGAGTGGAAGGGTTAGTTACTTGCGTGGGCGAAATTGCAAGCGCATAGGGCGCGCGTGATTCGCGCATCTTCGCCTTTCCGGAATATAGCTGCAGCAATGATAGTGCTGGCGCTGGCTTTGCGCGTCATCATTCCGACCGGCTTTATGCCGTCGTCGGAGCGTGGTTTTGCGCTGACCATCTGTACGGGAATGGACACCCAGACCGTCTGGATGGATAAATCGGGTAAGCTGCACAAAGAAGACCCATCAAAAGGTAAATCGGTTGAGCATCAACCTTGTGCCTTTGCGGGAACCGCGATGGCGGCGGATTTTCTGGCCGCTGATTTCCAAATTGCCCTAGCACCGGTTGCGCTCGCCGTTCCTGTTTTTGCCAAACGCGAAGTATCGGTTGGCGCTGGCCTCGCTGCCCCGCCGCCGCCAGCCATAGGGCCACCTTCTTACGTCTAAACTACAGGGCTGCTTTGCGGCCTATCTCTCGTTTAGATTTAGGAAAATGTCATGAAATTATTACCCATTTTGCGCGCGTCCGTTGCGTGCTCTGTTATTGCCATCATTACGCCCGCCGCCGCTGAAGAAGCTGCTGACACTACCATTATAGTCACCGGCCGTGCAGCCGCTGACGAGGCCGATATATCGGCGAACAACACCGCAGGCGGCACCGACGTTGTTAGCCACGAAGATTATGCAGACAAAACCGTTGTGTCGTTGCGTGATACCTTGGCCTTTTCGCCAGGCGTGTATACCCAGCCGCGTTTTGGGCAGGAGGTCCGCATTTCCATTCGCGGTTCGGGTCTGTCGCGTGGCTTCCACATGCGCGGACTGACGTTGCTGCAGGATGGGGTCCCCATCAATCTGGCCGACGACAATGGCGACTTTCAAGAGCTTGAACCCATATTTTTCGACCATTTAGAGGTATATCGCGGCGCGAACGCGTTGAGATTTGGTTCGGGCACATTGGGTGGCGCAATCAACGGCGTTACGCCCACCGGCGACAATGCCGCGGGGCTTTACCTTCGCGGTGATGTTGGCAGCTCTGACTTTTATCGTGGCTTGGCGTCTTACGGAGTGGGTAACGGCGACGCCAATGCTTGGGCAGCGATCAGCGCCGATAGCCACAAGGGGGATCGGCAACATGCCCAGCGGAACTCAATGCGCTTTAACGGAAATGTTGGGCTTAGGATTTCGGATGTCGTGTCGACGCGACTTTACGCAAGCGCGACGACACTTAATCAGGAACTGCCTGGTGCACTGAGCCGCGCAACGGCTTTGTCTGCACCACGAACTGGTAATTTTGTCGGGGATCAGGCGCGCGATATCAATTCGGTTCGTATCCAGAACCGGACCCGTTTCGACTGGGGCAGCAGCCGTCTGGATGTTGGCGCTTTCTTGAACGCCAAAGAATTATATCACCCGATTTATCAGGTCATTGATCAGACATCGACAGACCGCGGCGTGTTCGCCCGTTATGATCGCGAGGGAGACGACTGGAGCGTTACTGTCGGCGGAGAGTCCCGTTGGGGAACAATTGACTCAAAGCGCTTTATCAATGTGAACGGCAAGCGTGGAGCGCTTACCTTCGAAGCCGACCAGACGGCCCGGACGTCGAATATGTATGGAGAGCTGCGTGCAACGCCGGTTGCGGGCGTTACGATCATAGCAGGCGGTATATATGCCGATGGTTTCCGAAAGCAGGTTCAAATCGTTCCTTCTGCCGCAACGGGTGCAGCGTCGTTCGACGCTTTCTCGCCCAAATTTGGCGTCCTCTGGGAACCGTCCGAAGACGTCCAAATTTTTGCCAATTATAGCAAATCCACAGAATTCCCGACCTTCGTTGAACTCGCGCAAATTGCGGCGTTCGTTCCTGTAAAGGAACAAACTGGATGGACAGCCGAAATCGGGACACGCGGGAAAATGGGATGGGCGAGCTGGGATCTTGCCCTGTACCGCGCGAACATAAAACGCGAAATGCTGCAATTTACCGTAGGGCGGGACATCCCCGCCACAACGTTCAACGCCGATAAAACACGGCATCAGGGTGTCGAGGCCGCGTTTAGTGCAGCGCCGACCGATTGGCTGCGCTTCCGGCAGATTTGGCAATATTCCGACTTCCGCTTTGTCGCTGATGCCCAATATGGCAACAACCGGCTGCCTGTGGTGCCAAAGCATGTCTTGCGGTCGGAGCTTCGAATTGGCAGCGACGATTTGCATATTGCGCCGAATGTTGAATGGGTGCCGCAGGGTGCATGGGCAGACTATCGAAACACGACACGCACGACAGGCTATACCCTGTTCGGCTTATCTGCCGGCGCGCGCGTTATGGCGGGGGTCGATCTATTTCTTGATGCGCGAAACCTGACCGGAGAGAAAGCCATTGGCGACGTGTCGGCCGCTATCCTTGCCTCCGCAGCATCCGCCATTTACTACCCGGTTGAACGCCGTGCCATGTACGGCGGCGTCCGCGCGCGGTTTTAGGAGACCAGAAATGGAAAATACGTCTTTCTACCGCACGATCTGGCGTTGGCATTTTTATGCCTCGCTTTTTGTCATGCCGTTGATCCTCGTGCTTGCCACAACAGGCGCAATTTACCTGTTCAAGCCGCAAATGGACCGTTGGGAAGAGCGCGCATTTACCAACCTGCCAACTGAAGAGGCAGTGTCACCCAATGTGCAGTTGGCCGCCGTAATGGCAGCCAATCCGGGGGCGCAATTCCAAAGCTATCGCTTGCCCGAACATGCGGGCGATGCCGCGATGATACATATCGGCCTCGCCGACGGCAAATCCATGCGCGACGTCTATGTGTCGCCGCAGGGTAAAGTGTTGGGCAGCATAGATTCGGAAAGCCGGATATCCGCCACGGTGTCGCGGATACATGGGTCGCTGCTGATCGGCAAAATGGGTGACTGGATTGTTGAACTGGCGGCATGCTGGGCGATCGTCATGATCCTGACCGGTCTGTATATGTGGTGGCCGCGTGGGCAGCGCTTTGCCGGTGTCGTGTGGCCCCGTTTGCGTAAAGGCAATCGCGTGTTCCTGCGCGATCTGCATGCGGTGACTGGCTTCTGGGTTTCAGGGCTGGCGCTTGTTCTGTTGACCACAGGACTGCCTTGGGCAAGCGTCTGGGGTGATGCTTTTCGCATTGCACGCGCTGAATTGGGCCTCGTTCAAGGCGCGCAAGACTGGAAAACGGGCAGTGCCGCCCCGCATGCCGAGCATGATCATGATGCAATGATGAAAATGCAGGCTGCCGGCATTCCGCTGGTTGGCTTGGCGGACATGGTCGCCAAAGCGAAGGCAGAACGACTGCCGCACCCGGCGTTGGTGAGAGCACCAGGCGCGCCTGAGCGTTTCGGCCCGCCTGCGCCGATGGCCTGGACCATTAAGTCAGAGGCGCAGAACCGGCCATTGAACCGCGAGATCACATTTGATGTTGCAACGGGCAAGGAGATGTCGCGGAAAGGCTTTGCCGACAAGCATGTCATTGATCGTGCAGTCAATTATGGAATCGCTTGGCATGAGGGCCAGCTTTTTGGCTGGATAAATCAGTTGGTCGGCGTGCTCACTGCGGTTGGCCTGATCACATTGGTTGTGTCAGGTTTCCTGATGTGGCGCCGGCGCAAGCCCGATGATGCGCTCGGCGCGCCGCCGGTTGCTGCGGTGCCGCCGAAAATGCGCGGGGTTGTGATGATCATCGGCATCATGGCGTTGCTCTTGCCGTTGCTCGCCGCGTCTTTATGCGCGCTGTGGCTGTTCGACCGGCTGTTGCTGCCCCGCTTGCCTGCACTTGCGATGTGGCTTGGGTTGCGTCCGGTTCAGCCGGCGTAACGCGCTGCCGTCTCGCGGATAAGCGAGATCATATTGGGAATGCCCTGTGTCCGGTTCGAACTTAACTGATTTTTGAGGTCGAACGGCGCAAGGGCGTTCTCGATATCGGTCTTCAGAATTTCGGCCGCGTTTTTGTGCTCGACCGTTTTCAGGACCAGCGCGATGATGCCTTTGGTAATCGCGGCGTTGCTGTCGGCCAGAAATGTGAGTTCTTTATCTGCGGTCACGGGATAGACCCATACGCTTGCTGAACATCCCCGAACCAGCGTCGCATCGGTTTTCAACGCGGCGGGCATTTCGGGCAATTCGCGGCCGAGCTCGATAAGCAACCGATAGCGGTCATCGGCCTCAAGAAATTCATATTCTTCGGTAATGTCGGCAAATGTTGTCATGCACTGCGCATATGGCCGCGATGCTTAGATATCAATCCCTGCCGCTATGGCCTCAAGCCTTTTTACGCGCTCTTTCAAATCGGCAACTTCAATACGCGAGGTAGCCGAGGGCACAGGTGCGTCATTGCCGTGCCGCATGGTTTCAAGTTCCGCATGCTTGAGCGCGATCCAGTCGCGCCAGCCACGCAGGCTTAATGACGACACGATGCCGACACATAGCACCGCAAAGGCGCCGATGATGATGTAGAAGTTGGGATCCTGTTGCATGGTCCTTCCTTTCCGTCCGCGCGCCGTTACCGGCTGCGCAGCTCCTCAATCTGACGGTTGATGTCGCTCGCGCTGTTGTTGTCCGTCGCGATGCGCTCCAAAACCTGAATGCGCTCTTTCAAGGCACGAATTTCGTCCTGCATCTGCTGCGTATCCGCATTGTTCAAAAGACGGTGGGTTTTCGTGCCCATGACATTTTCGTCCTCAACGATCCCGTGCTTTGCCTTATGCTTCGTCTGGATAACCCTGCCGATCGTGATGATGGCAATGATTGCGACGACCATTTGAAACGGATCCATTACTTCCTCCTCAATTCGAAGGCCCGCGAAGGGCCTCTATTTCAGATGTTAATCTGTGGCTGTCATCGACGATGATTTTTTCGACATTGGCGAGGCGGTCCTTGATTGAGCCGATTTCTGCGCGCAGCTGCGCGTTTTCTTGGCTCAACAATTTTACGCGTTCGACGGCTTCCTGGTCGGTCTTGGGATAGACTGACTGGCCCCACATGCCATCAAGCGGATATCCATTTTTGATGCGCATCCATGTGGTGAGCACCCAGCCGGCCACGCCCGCAACGGTGATAAGAGTGATCGGCATCGCCAGTTGCATTAAGCCTTCAACTAAAGTCGGATCCATTCTTTTTCCTCCAATTCTTACCTTAGTTTTTCGATTTCTTCCGACAGCCTTCCGGCCTTATCCGTGACGATCCGTTCCAAGACCGCGACCCGTTCTTCCAGATGGCCTATCTTGCCATTCAGCGTTTTATTTTCGTTGCTGAGCAGCATTATTTTGTGATCGGCGTCGGCGTCAATGCGCGTTGATTTGCCGCCCCATTCATCTTCCAATGGGTAGCCATGTTTGGCGCGGATCCAGTTGCCTATGAGCCAACCGGCTGTCATCACGACGACAATCGCAATCACGAAATTTGGTCCTGAAAAGCTCATTTGAAATCTTTCCATGGCAGGCGGCGTGTGACGGGCCGGATGGGGCTGTCGCGGAAATCAACGCTCCAGTTGCGGCGGTCCGCTTGGCGTTTCTTCTGTGCGAAGTGGCGATATGCAAACCAACCAATCAGCCCCAGAATGATAAGCGTGAACATGAACATTCCTTCCAATATGTCGCCGTTTATCGAAGGCTCTCGATCTCGTCCGCCAGCTGCTTGTTGTTGCTGACATAATAGGTTTCCATTTCGGCCAACCGGTGGTCGATCTCCCGGAAACGCGAACGAATGTCGCGGGTTGTGCGGGCAGGTGATTGACGCACGCCTTGCCAGAATTTCTGGTCTTGGCGGTCATCAGTATACAGATGCACTGGCTTCGGGTTGCCCATCCAAGCTGCCGCAATGTAAAGTATGGCCGGCCAACCTTGGCCTATAGTTAGCGCAATTAAACCAAGCCTAAACCAAATGGCGTCGATACCGGTGTAATCCGCTAATCCCGAGCAGACGCCTTTCCATTTGGCATTCTGCTTATCCAGATAGAATTTCGTATGTGTACCAGCCATTTTAGCGGTTCCTTTCCAGCCTGCGGACATTTTCGGGGTCGAAATCTTTTGTTTCATGATCGATGCGACGTGCCTGCCATTCAGGATTTTCCTGTGCGACCAGACGCTCAACGGTATCGAGGCGATCTTCGAGACGCCGGGCTAGTTCGTTCATGTCACCCAGCATCCGCTCGTCATCATTGGTGAGCGTTGCAGCGGTTTTCCAACGGGTGACATAATGCAGGATGAGCCAAGGCAGGCCGACAAATATGGTAGGTATCACAATGATTTCGGAGCCAAATTCCATTTCAACCTTCCTTCTGTGCGTCTTGTTTCATGGCTTTTTTCATCGCTTCCAGCTCGGCATCGACAACGTCGAAGGATTCAAGCGCTGCGATTTCGTCGCCTAGACTGCGTGGGGCGTCTGAACCGATGGACAGCGAGTCTGCGTATCCTTGCGCTTCATCCACGCGGCGTTCGAGCACATCAAAGCGTGAGAATGCCTCACGAACCTTGTCGCCATTATACATGGTGCGCAGCTTGACCTGATTTTCAGCACTTTCCAGACGCGTCATCAACGCGTTCTGACGGCTACGGGCGTCGGCGAGCTTTTTCTGCAGCTTGTGAATATCCTGCTCCGAAGCTTTCAACGCATCGTTGAGAACATCGACTTCCGCCGTCAGCTGGTCCTTCATATCGGTCGCTTTGCGCTTTTCGACCAAGGCAGCCTTGGCAAGATCCTCACGATCTTTTGACAGCGCGAGATGGGCCTTGTCGGTCCAGTCAGCCTCAAGCGTATTCAGCTTGTCGATGTGCCGGCGCAGTTCTTTTTGGTCAGCAATGGTCCGGGCGGCGGAAGCGCGGACTTCAACCAGCGTTTCTTCCATCTCCAGGATGATCATGCGGATCATCTTCGCTGGGTCTTGTGACTTGTCGAGCAAGTCCGTGACATTGGCGGCGATGATATCGCGGGTTCGTGAAAATATGCCCATTGGGTAACTCCGGTTAAAACTGTTCATTTGCTTACTGAAAAAGGGGGCGACCGGGTACCTTTAGGAGGTAGGGGGAGCCGGGGGTACTCCGGTCGCAGGCAATCGATGTCAGGCAAGATAGCTGACAACGATTGGCCGATGGGTGTAATTTGGGACGTTCATGTTAACATCGTCATAATGGTTGAGAACCGAAACGGCGTAACTGGTGAAGATCATCGACACGGACAGGGCGACTGCCAGCCATAGACGGCTTTCGCTTCCGCTTACGTCGTTGCTGGTTCCGATATCTTTACGCATCTTGTGTATTCCCTTTTGCATGCCGGTGATATTCCGGCTTGCAAGATGTGTTGCAGGGAGCGTGCCAATCTGAATAATTGTCGGAAATCCGCCATTTGTGAAAAAATGTGACATTCGGGCGCTGGTAATTATTGCCACACTATGGTGAAATATGCCAATCTTTGAAAATGGAACGTGATAGTCATCAATTCATTGGACAATCATCCGCTTTTCTTGATGCCGTCGAGCGCGCAAGCCGCGCCGCACCACTCAATCGGCCCGTGCTGGTTGTGGGGGAACGCGGCACAGGCAAAGAGCTGATCGCTGAACGCCTCCATCGCCTGAGTTCGCGTTGGGACGGGCCTTTGGTCACGATCAACTGCGCGGCGTTGCCTGAGACATTGATTGAGGCCGAACTGTTTGGGCATGAAGCGGGCGCTTTCACAGGAGCGACACGTGCGCGCGAGGGGCGGTTTGAAGAAGCCGACGGCGGCACGCTGTTCCTCGACGAACTTGGCACGTTGAGCATGGGCGCGCAGGAACGGTTGTTGCGCGCGGTCGAATATGGAGAGGTCACGCGTATTGGTTCATCGAGGCCGATGCGTGTCGATGTCCGTATTGTCGCTGCCACCAATGAGCATCTGCCCAATATGGTGGATAAGGGACGCTTTCGAGCGGATTTGCTCGACAGGCTGTGCTTTGAGGTGATCACCTTGCCGCCATTGCGTGTTCGCGAAGGCGATGTTGAGGTGCTGTCTGAATATTATGGGCGTCGGATGGCTGCCGAACTGGGTTGGGCAGGGTGGCCGGGTTTCGGCGCGCTTGCGACCCAGGCCCTTGAAAACCATTTGTGGCCGGGCAATGTGCGCGAATTGCGCAATGTGGTCGAACGTGCCGTTTATCGCTGGGCTGACCCAGCGCAGCCCGTCGATTATATCCAGTTTGATCCGTTCGATAGCCCGTGGCGCGGCGGCGTGGCGGCTTCATCGCCTGCGCAGGTGCAGTCAGATAATCAGGCCGCTAGTGCCGAGCAGCGTGTCTCCGCCGACTTAAGTCAGGCGATTGATGTTACCGACTTTCGAGAAGCGACCGAAAAATATGAAAAGGCGGTGCTGGAGCAGGCACTGGCAAAGTGTCGGTATAATCAGCGGCAAACGGCCAAAGCGCTGAACCTGAGCTACGACCAATTGCGTCATACGCTTAAAAAGCATGATCTTTTGGGATAAAAAAAGGGGCAGCCTCGGCCACCCCTTTTATCTTTACGAAGAATGTGACGATTAGCCGCCGTTGAAGCTGACCATCGTGTAGAGCATTGGGATCGACAGCAACGTGTTCAAACGCGATGTCATCATCGCTGTCGTTGCTGCCTTTGCCTTTGTCGCATCATCGGCTTCAACAATGCCAAGGGCTTTCTTCTGGTTAGGCCAGATGATGAACCAGACGTTGAATGCCATGATAACCGCAAGCCACATGCCAACACCGATCAGTCGGTAGGGATCCTGCAGCGTGAATGCCTGATGGGCGTAACCGGACTGAACCGCAATGATCAGTCCCAGCAACACGGTCGCCGCCGCGGCCCAGCGGAAGAAAAACAGCGCAGATGGCGCGATATGCTTTGAAACCGCTGGCTTAAGCTCGGCAGGAATTTTCGGCATGGTCGGAATTTGAACGAGGTTGAAATAGTACAAAAGCCCAATCCAGACGATCCCGAAGAATGTATGCAGCCAACGTGTGACAGACTGCGCCGTCAATGCGTCGCCGTGCAAACCGAACATAAGTGCCAATGACAGCACGAGACCGGCGACCAACACCAGATGTAGATTTCCAAAAAATTTCGCCATTTTTTCCTCCTGTAGGCATTCAGGTGAATTTGCCCCTGATGCGTTCCTGCCTATCTTTGTGGGCCGCTTTTGTCACATAATTTCTGCGAAATCATAATGTAACCAATATAATGGCTGACGCCCCGTTCATTTGCTTGGCGGGCGTCGCAATGCCAACCCTGACCAGCGCTGATTTTAGGCGTTGGGCGGTGTCTCGGTATCATCACCCAGTTTTAGCCCGTGGCGCATCAGCATTGGGATATTGGCAAACGCGAACAGGAATGTGCACGCCGTCACGCCCCACACCTTGATGGATAGCCAGGTATCGAAAGAGAACCATTCGGGCCGCCTAAAAATCTCGTTCAGTCCGGCGAGAACGAGGAAAAACACGCCCCAGCTCCGCGACAGTTTTAACCAGCCGGTTTCGTCTAAACCTTGATAGGCATGCTCCAGAACATATTTGAGCATCGCCTTGCCGCGGAACCATCCCCCAAGCAGCAGAAGCGCGAAAAAGGCGTAAATGATCGTCGGCTTAATCTGGATGAAGCGTTCGTCATGAAACCAGATCGTCAGCGCGCCGAAAAACACGCCTAAAGCGGCCGTGAGCTTCAGCATCGGTGAAATCTTGCCCAGTTTCACCTTGGAGACAATGACCGCAACCAGGATCGCGGCCATGAATGTTGCGGTGCCGATAATCGCTCCTTGTTTCGGATCGGTGTCCGAACTGCCGAATTTTGATGCCACGAAAAACAGCAGCAGCGGCCCAAAATCGAGGATGAAGTTTAAGGTGCCAGACGGCTTTTTGGGCGTGGCTGCGCCGTTCACAAAGAGCCGCCGCTGATGGCACGGGCAACATCTTGCGCGTTGAAGGGGCGCAGGTCATCGATGGTCTCGCCGACGCCAATGGCGTGAATGGGTAGGCCGAACTGCTTGGCCGCCGCGACCAAGATCCCGCCGCGCGCGCTGCCGTCCAATTTGGTCATCACAAGTCCCGTTACGTCAGCGACTTCTTTGAAGGTTTCGATTTGCGATAGCGCATTCTGCCCCGTCGTCGCGTCTAGAACCAACACCACATTGTGCGGCGCTGCAGGGTTGAGACGCCCGAGCACCCGGCGGATTTTCGCCAGCTCATCCATCAGCTCGCGTTTGTTCTGAAGCCGGCCAGCGGTGTCGACGATCAGCACATCGATGCCTTCTGCTGTTGCCTTTTTCACCGCATCAAACACGACACCGGCAGCATCCCCGCCTTCGGGGCCAGTCACAATAGGTACGCCAAGGCGTTCCGCCCAAACTTTCAACTGACCAATGGCAGCCGCGCGGAACGTGTCGCCCGCGGCCAGCATGACGCCATAATCCTGTTCAAGGAAAAGGTGGGCCAGCTTTGCAATCGTTGTGGTCTTGCCCGAACCATTTACGCCAATCACCAATATGACCTGGGGGCGCGGGAAGGCGTCAATTTCGAGCGGGGATGCAACGGGTACCAACACGGCGGCCACTTCGTCCTCGACAATGTGGCGGATTCCTTCGGCATCAATGCCCTTGTCAAAACGTCCAGCAGCGATCTTGTCGCGGATTTGCGCTGCCATGGCTGGGCCAAGGTCTGACGCAATCAACGCATCTTCAATGTCATCGAGGTCGCGTGCTTCCAGCTTCGCCTTGGTGACAAGCCCGGCGATATTGTCCGTTAGCTTTCCTGATGTTTTCTTCAGGCCGCCAAACAGTCGGTCTTTCCACCCAGCATTCTCGCTCATTCTACAACCTCTGCCTGCAATATTCCGTCTGTTGACCGCAACACCCGCGCGGCGACAATGTTGCCTTCGGGCATGACTTTATCCAGCTGCAAATACGCGAAATTCTCCGCATGGCCACCCCTGCCGCCATTTTCGACCGCGACATTCTGGATCGACCCTAAAAGCCTCTCCAGCCAGCGAGATTTTTCTTCCGCTACCGCTTCCCGTAAAGCCTTGGCACGCGCCTTTATAACGGGATGGGGCAGTTGCGGCATACGCGCGGCTGGCGTGCCTTTTTTTGGCGAATATGGGAATATATGCCCATGCACGATCCCGCATTGTGCAACCAGATCCATGCTGTTGGCAAACATCGCATCGTCTTCGGTCGGGAAGCCTGCAATAATATCCGCGCCAATGGCGATTTCGGGTCGCTTTGCTGTAAGTCGCGCAACCAGATCGATCGCGAGCTCGCGGCTATGGCGGCGTTTCATGCGCTTCAGGATCATATTGTCGCCAGCTTGCAGCGACAGATGAACATGCGGCATCACGCGCGCCTCGCCTGTGAGCAGGTCGAACAGCCGATCGTCAATCTCGACACCATCAATCGACGATAGCCTGAGGCGCTCAAGATCGGGAACGAGTTTCAATATCCGTTCGACCAGTGATCCTAAATTGGGGCTGCCCGGAAGATCATGGCCATAGCTGGTGACGTCAACACCCGTCAGCACCACCTCTTTAAACCCCGTGTCGACGAGCTTTTGAATATGTTCGATGACGCTGCCAGCAGGGACGGAGCGGCTGTTGCCGCGGCCATAGGGGATGATGCAAAATGTGCAGCGGTGGTCACAGCCATTTTGTACTTCGACAAAAGCGCGGGTTTTGCCGGAATAGGCGGTGACGAGATGCGGCGCGGTTTGCGCGATGGTCATGATGTCCGAGACAATGACCGGCCTGTCCGAACGATCCATCAAATCGCGTAACAAGGTCGCGTCTTGCTTTTCATGATTGCCAAAGATGCCCGCAACCTCTGGCATGGCCCGAAACGTTTCGGGTTCCACCTGCGCAGCGCAGCCAGTGACCCACACAGACGCGTCCGGGCGACGCCGATGCGCCTGACGAATGGCTTGGCGTGTTTGCCGCACAGACTCATTCGTCACCGCGCAGCTGTTGATGATGACAATGTCATCGCGGCCCGCGAGTTGTTCAGCCAGAGCATTGCTCTCCGCCAAGTTCAGGCGGCAACCCATGCTAATGACTTCAGGCTTTTTGACGGGCGCGTTCATCCAAACGCATCCCAGTCTGCCTGACCTTTGAATACATACGTCGCGCTGCCGGTCATGATGACGGGCTGTCCCGGGCTCCAGTCGATGGTCAGGGTTCCGCCAGATTGGTGGACTGTAACCGGGGATGTTGCCTTACCCTGACGGATCGCAGCAACGGCGGTGGCGCACGCTCCGGTTCCGCAAGCCCCGGTCAAGCCGGCGCCGCGTTCCCAAACATTTAGGTGGATTTCATTCCCAGCAACCGACGCGACATTTACGTTTGCCCGTTCTGGGAACACGGAATCGTTTTCGATTGTCGGGCCAAGCTGGCGTAAGTCGATGGCATCAACATCATCGACAAAAAACACCGCATGTGGGTTGCCCATATTGATAGCCATGGGCGCGGCGAGATTGTCCCAAGCCAGTGGCATGGCGTCCGTATTCATGGGGAAAGCAAGCGGTATGTCCTGCCATGCAAAAGTGGCTTCACCCATCGACACTTCAACGTCATTGCCCGATAACTTGCCTGAAATGATACCGCCCAAGGTTTCGATGTTGAGGTCTTGGTTCAACAGCGCAACGACACAGCGTGACGCATTGCCGCAAGCCTCAACCTCGCTGCCATCGGGATTGAAAATCCGCATGCGGACGTCAGCGATTTCTGAAGGCAGCAAAAGGATAAGCTGGTCACAGCCAATCCCGAACTTGCGATCGGCAATCTTTTGCGCGCGGGCAGGGGACATTTCTATGGATTGGGCGCGTGCGTCGATAATGACAAAGTCATTGCCGAGCCCATGCATCTTGTGAAATTCGCCCATCGCCATGGCGGCGATTTAGGGGCAGCGGGGCATCAAGTCTACCGTTGATGGCGAATATGGCCAACCTATTGTTTATCGAGCGGCCGTGATTGGGCACAGGTCACAGGCGTTCCAACCAACGGAAAAACTTGATTTGCGACGCCAAGGAGGTTAGGGGCGCGTTCAAGGCAAGGATATTGCCTTTCAAAATTTGTTGGAAATCCGTTGTTTCCAAGCTGGTCGGCGAAGATTCGCTCACCGGCTTTTTGTTCGTTTATGCCTCAGACGGGGCATGTTGGTAAGGAATTTCGATGTTTGACAAGCTGAGCGACCGGTTAGGAGGGGTGTTTGATCGCCTGCGCGGTCGCGGTGCGTTGAACGAAGCTGACGTTCGTGAAGCGATGCGCGAAGTGCGTGTGGCCTTGCTTGAAGCCGATGTCGCACTGCCCGTCGTTCGTGACTTCGTTGAGAAGGTCACCGAGCAAGCCGTTGGCGCGCAGGTTCTGAAGTCGGTAACGCCCGGTCAGCAAGTCGTCAAAATCGTCAATGATGCGCTTGTCGAAATGCTCGGCGCGGAACAAAGCGACCTTGATCTTGCTGTAGCGCCGCCTGCGATCATCATGATGGTGGGTCTGCAGGGTTCAGGTAAAACCACAACGACGGCCAAGATTGCGAAGATGCTGAAGGCCAAGCAGGGCAAGAAAGTCCTGATGGCTTCGCTGGACGTCAATCGTCCTGCCGCACAAGAGCAGCTGGCGACGCTTGGTACCCAGACAGAAATTGCGACGCTTCCGATTATGCAGGGGCAGCAGCCCGTCGATATTGCAAAGCGTGCGATGCAGGCTGCAAAGCTGCAGGGCTTTGATGTCCTGATCCTCGACACCGCTGGCCGCTTGCATGTTGATCAGCAGTTGATGGACGAAATGCAGGCGGTGGCAAAGGTCTCCGTTCCTCAGGAAATCCTGCTCGTGGTCGACTCGCTCACGGGTCAAGATGCCGTCAATGTCGCCAAAAGCTTCGGTCAACGCGTTAATGTAACCGGTATCGTGCTGACCCGTATGGACGGTGATGCACGCGGCGGTGCTGCGCTGTCGATGCGCGCAATCACCGGCAAGCCCATCAAATTTGCAGGCGTCGGTGAAAAGCTGGACGCCATCGAAGCATTTAACCCAAGCCGTGTTGCCGGACGCATATTGGGCATGGGCGACGTTGTTGGCCTTGTCGAGCGTGCGACCGAAATGGTCGAAAAAGAGGACGCGGATAAGCTCGCGGCCAAAATGGCCAAGGGCCAATTCGACATGGAAGACCTGCGCATGCAGTTCCGCCAAATGTCGAAAATGGGCGGTCTCGGCGCACTCGCGGGCATGATCCCGGGCATGAAAAAGGCCAAGCAGGCGATGGACGCCGGCGGTATGAACGACAAATTGCTCGTGCATATGGACGCTATCATTGGTTCCATGACGCCAAAAGAGCGGGCCAAGCCTGAATTGTTGAACGCCAAGCGCAAAATCCGGATTGCCAAGGGTTCGGGTATGACCGTGCAGGACGTCAACAAGCTCATTAAAATGCACCAGGAAATGGCAAGCGCCATGAAGCGCATTCGCAAGATGGGCGGCCTCAAAGGCCTCGCCGCCATGTTTGGCGGCGGCAAAGGTGGCATGGGCGGCGGCGACTTGGGTGGCGCTATGGAGGGAATGCACGGACTTTCCCCCGGCGCTTTGCCCCCCGGTTTCGGCGGTCTACCCGGAATGGGCGGCGGCGGAATGCCGCCAGACCTCGCAAGACTTCTTAATAAAAAGAAATAAGTATCACATTTAATTTAATAATATTTCAGAAAGGTGAGTTAGTTTTATGGCATTATCCATGCGTTTGTCACGGGGCGGTTCGAAAAAGCGTCCTTATTATAAAATCGTCGTAGCCGACGCCCGCGCACCACGCGACGGTAAGTTCATTGAACGTATCGGCAGCTACAACCCACAGCTTCCAAAGGACAGCGCAGAGCGTATGATCCTCGACACCGAGCGTGCGAAGCATTGGCTTGCCGCTGGTGCGCAGCCGTCGGACCGCGTTGCACGCTTCCTTGACGTCGCTGGCGTTAAAGAACGCAAGGTTAAGAGCAACCCTAATAAGGGTGAGCCAGGCCAGAAGGCCAAGGATCGCGCTGAAGACAAGGCAACTAAGCTTGCAGAAGCCGAAGAAGCCGCAGCAGCAGCAGCCGCTCCAGCACCTGAGCCTGAGCCAGAAGTTGTTGAAGAAGTAGCCGCTGAAGAAGCCGCACCTGCGGTTGAAAAAGCGCCTGCCGCGGAAGAAGCTGCGCCTGCCGCTGAAGAAGCTGCTGCTGAAGAAGCACCTGCTGCTGAGGAAGCTGCACCTGCAGCTGAAGAAGCTACCGAAGAAAAGGCTGAGGGCTAAGCCTTGGCTGACTCAACCGTCACGCTTGCCGCCGTTTCTGGCGCGCACGGCGTGACGGGTGAAGTTCGTCTCAAGCTGTTTGCAGAAAATGTGGACAGCTTGAAACGCTACAAAAGTTTTAATGATGGTGCGTTGACGGTTAAGTCCCTCCGCCCAACAAAAGACGGCGCGATTGCGCGCTTTGCCGAAATAAATGACCGCAATGCAGCGGAAAAACTACGCAGCACATTGTTGACCGTGCCGCGCGATGCCTTGCCTGAACTGGGCGAGGGCGAATATTATTATAGCGACCTTCTTGGGCTTCCTTGTGTTTCAACCGATGGCACCGACCTTGGCAGCTGCATAGCCGTCGAAAATTTTGGCGCGAGCGACGTTCTGGAAATCCAGATGCCCTCTGCTGATGACAAGCCGGGCAAAAAGTTCATGGTTCCAATGACCGCCGAGGCTGTGCCGGAATGGGGCGCGCAAGCGGGCGGACGTATCGTCATCGATGCCAACTTCGTCATATGACGTTCGCTGCCCAGATCCTGACGCTTTATCCCGAAATGTTTCCCGGTCCTCTGGGAATATCCTTGGCTGGCCGCGCGCTTGAAGAGGGCAAATGGTCCTGTTCGCCCATCCATATTCGTGACTTTGCGACCGACAAGCATCGAACCGTTGACGATACGCCAGCTGGCGGCGGGGCAGGGATGGTACTGCGCGCGGACATACTTGCAGCAGCGGTCGATCACGCGTCTGCTCAGCAGCCAAATGTACCCGTTTTGGCGATGACGCCACGGGGCAAGACGATTACCCAAAGCCGCATACGGGACCTTGCTGCAGGCCCCGGCGTTACGGTGCTTTGTGGCCGCTTTGAGGGCTTTGACGAGCGTATTTTTGATGCCCGACCCCATATCGAACAGGTTTCGATGGGCGATATCGTGCTTTCGGGCGGCGAAATTGGCGCATTAATGCTGTTAGATGCTTGCATTCGGCTGCTTCCCGGCGTAATGGGCGCGACTTCCAGCGGTGATGAGGAGTCCTTTGAACAAGGGTTGCTTGAATATCCGCACTATACCCGACCCAATGATTGGGAAGGGCGAATGATCCCTGAAGTGTTGCGATCGGGGGATCATGCGAAAATAGCCACCTGGCGGAAACAAAGGGCGGAGGAAGACACTCGGTTACGCAGACCGGACCTTTGGGGGCGTTACAAAGACGCCCGGGTTCAGCCTGCCTCTGACGTGCGACAAAAGAATAAGGATTAAATGGGGCATGAACCTCATCCAAACACTCGAAGCCGAAGCTATTGCAGCTTTGTCAGAAAACAAAAAAATTCCTGCATTCCGTGCAGGTGACACCGTTAAGGTGGGCGTGAAGGTCATCGAAGGTGAGCGCACGCGTATTCAGAATTACGAAGGTGTATGCATCGCACGTTCGAACAAGGGCATGGGCTCCAACTTCACCGTACGCAAAATATCGTTCGGCGAAGGTGTTGAGCGCGTATTCCCACTGTACAGCCCAAATATCGACAGCATCGAAGTTGTCCGTAAGGGCGTCGTTCGTCGTGCGAAGCTTTACTATCTGCGTGGCTTGACCGGTAAGAAGGCACGTATTGCCGAACGCCGCGACCCGCGTCCTATTAAAACCACCGAGGCTGCCGAATAAGGCAGGAGCCGCGTTGCGTTTTTAACCAAACACAAAAGGCCGGGCTCCTACAAAGAGCCTGGCCTTTTTTATTGCCATTGAAGGAAGTTAACATGGGTTATCGTATCGTAGTTGCAGGCGCGACGGGCAATGTTGGCCGCGAGGTCGTCAATATTCTTGCCGAGCGCGCATTCCCTGCCGATGAAGTGGCTGTGCTGGCGTCATCGCGGAGCCAGGGTATCGAAATCGAATATGGCGATACCGATAAGATGCTGAAGATCCAGAATATCGAGAATTTCGACTGGTCGGGATGGGATATGGCGATTTTCGCCATCGGTTCCGAAGCAACCCAGAAATATGCGCCGATTGCCGCTGCTGCAGGCTGTGTAGTCATCGATAACAGCTCGTTGTTCCGCATGGACCCAGATGTCCCGTTGATCGTGCCTGAGGTCAACCCAGATGCGATCGACATCTATAAGCGCAAGAATATCATTGCGAACCCGAACTGCTCGACGGCCCAGCTCGTCGTCGCGCTGAAGCCGCTGCACGATTATGCCAAGATCACGCGCGTCGTTGTCTCGACCTATCAGTCCGTCTCTGGCGCAGGCAAAGAGGGCATGGATGAATTGTTCGAGCAGAGCCGCAACATCTTTGTCGGTGACAGCGCGGACGCGAAAAAATTCACCAAGCAGATCGCGTTTAATGTGATCCCGCATATCGATAGCTTCCTCGACGACGGCTATACCAAGGAAGAGTGGAAGATGATGGTCGAGGTCAAGAAAATCCTCGATACCAAAATCAAGCTCACCGCCACTTGCGTGCGTGTTCCTGTATTCGTTGGCCACAGTGAAGCGGTCAATATCGAGTATGAGCGCGAAATGTCTGCAGAGACGGCCCAAAACATCCTGCGTGAAGCGCCTGGCATCATGTTGATCGATAAGCGCGAAGATGGCGGCTACACCACACCTGTTGAAGCTGCTGGTGATGATGCGACCTATGTGAGCCGCGTGCGCGAAGATCCCACCGTGGAGAATGGTCTTGCGTTCTGGTGCGTCTCCGATAACTTGCGCAAGGGGGCAGCGCTGAATGCGGTGCAAATCGCCGAACTTCTTGGACGTCGGCATTTGAAAAAGGGATAAGTATATGGGGCTGCAAGCCGATGTTTTTTGGTCGTTTCGCAGCCCTTATAGTTATCTGGCGACGCGGCGTTATCGCGCGCTTGCCGAACAATATGACCTGACGATCAACTTGCGTCCGGTGTATCCGTTGGCGGTACGTGAGCCCGACTTTTTCGAGCGCAGCCACCCGAACTGGTTGCGCTATACCTTCACCGATATGTTTCGCGTCGCGCAGTTTCACGACATTCCATTCGGCCCGCCACGACCTGATCCGATTGTGCAGGACGTGCGCACCCGCAAGATTGCTGAAGAGCAGCCCTATATCTTTCGCCTGACGCGCTTGGGGCAGGCAGCGGCACGACGCGGCAAAAGCCTCGCATTTTGTGACGAGGTATCACGCCTGATCTGGGGCGGTGCCGAAAACTGGCACGAAGGTGACTATCTGGCCGGCGCAGCGACGCGCGCTGGACTTGACCTTGCTGAGCTCGATGCTGAAGCCCTGAGTGATGCTGATACCCTCGACGCCGAAATTGCGGCCAATCAAGCGTCTCTCGAAGCATCGGGGCATTGGGGTGTCCCTACCTTGGTATTTGACGGAGAGCCCTTTTTTGGACAGGACCGCATCGACATGGCCGTATGGCGGATGCAGCAAAAGGGACTGGCTGCGCGATAAGCCTTATCGTCACTCGGCCATAGCGGGTTGCTGTCCGGGGGCGGCTGCACCCGGCTTCAAAAAGAAAATCAGCGGGCTGATGACGATCAGCAAGAACATCATCAGTTTAAAATCATCGAGATAGGCAATCATTGCCGCCTGTCTGTTGATTTCAAGGTTCATCATTTGCAATGCAGCCTCTCCGATCCCTCCAAGGCGGTCGGCGCTCGCGGGGTCAATTGCGCTCATAGACGAAGACGTGACGTGCGATGCCAGGTCTTCGTGGCTCGTCTGCATGTTGCGCGCCAACATGGTGGTCATAATAGAGATGCCAAAGCTGCCGCCCAGACTGCGGAAGAGATACAGCAGGCTAGAGCCATCGGTGCGCAGACGCATGGGCAGTGTTGAAAACGCGACGCCGTTAAGCGGAATGAAGACAAAGCCCATGCCAAAACCCTGGAACAAGCCAGTGTACACAATCAAGTGCCAGTCCATATTCAAGGACCAGCGCGTCATGATCCACATCGATGCTGCGGTCATCAAAAAGCCGGCGAAGATTACGATGCGGGGATCTACCTTACCGCCAACTTTCGCCGCGATGAACATAGCGAGCACGATGCCGACACCTCTGGGTGCCAATAATATGCCGGTATCATATACCGAATAGCCGTAGAGATTTTGCAGCATTGGCGGCAGCAACGCGAAAATACCGAACATCATCATGCCAACCAACAGCATCATATTCAGCGAGATAAAAAAGTTACGATCGGTGACCAAAAGCCGTTCAAACATTGGCCGGTCAGTCGTCATCTGATGCATGGCAAACATCCAGAGCGCGGCCACGACAACCAACAGCTCAATGATAATTTCCCAACTTTGCAGCCAATCTTCCTGTTGGCCGCGATCCAACAACAACTGCAAGGTGGCGAGGCCAATCGCGAGCATCGCAAAACCGAAACGGTCCAGCTCGCGGCGATTGATGGGGCGCGTAGGCAGCAACCACCACAATAGGGCCAGCGTCGGAATGCCGATGGGCAGGTTAATGTAAAACACCCAGCGCCAATTGTAATTCTCGGTCAGCCAGCCGCCAATCATCGGGCCCAATATTGGCGCAATCATGATGCCCATGCCCCAGATGGACATCGCCCGCGGCGCCTCCGACGGCTTGTTAATATCCAGCATGATCGTTTGGGAAAGCGGGCCAATGAATGCCGCGCACACACCTTGGAAAATACGGAACGCCACCATCTCTGTCAGGCTTGTCGCAATGCCGCACAGCATGGATGCGAGAATGAACCCGGCAACTGCACCCAGAAACAGATTGCGTGAACCGATCCTGTCGGCAAGCCAACCCGTGATGGGCATGGCCACCGCGCTGGCGACGATGTAGCTTGTTAACACCCAGGTGATGGTATCCATCGTCGCGCCAAGGCTGGTCTGCATGTGCGGGATGGCCACGTTGGCAATCGTCGAATCCAGAATTTGGATAATCGTCGCGCCCATGACGGCAAGCGTCAGCAGCGCCTTGTTCTTGACCGGATAAGCGGCTTGATCGAGCGGATTACTTATTGGTGTCGATGCGGACATGGGCCGACAATCCTGCAATCATTGCACGCTTCGGCTTGTCGGTAATCGATATCCGTACAGGGACGCGCTGCGTTACCTTGACCCAATTGCCATTGGCATTTTGCGCCGGAAGGACAGAAAATTCTGACCCCGTGCCAGCGCCAATGCTGGATACCTTACCGCGGACTTTTAGGTCTGGATATGCATCAAATGTGATTTCAGCAGGTTGGCCAACGCGCATATGCGCAAGATCGGTTTCCTTGAAATTGGCTTCAATCCAGCTTTTGTTGCTGGCGACAATGGTAACGCCGGGCAAACCTTGAACCATCATTTGGCCCGGTTGAAGGCGATCCGCCTGACTGACGACGCCGGAGACAGGCGCGCGCACTTCTGTGCGTGAGAGGTTAAGCATCGCCTGATCGCGTTGTGCTTGGCCTGCCTTAATGGCTGGATTTACGCCTGGCGCTGCTGATCCCGTTGCAAGCGCAGCGCGCGCCTTGGTCGCGTCGGCTAGCGCCGCGGCAACGCGGCTGCGCGCATCGGACAAGGCATGTTCTGCGGCTTGCAGCCTTGCACGCGTGGTAAAGCCAGCCTGCATCAGAGCGGATTGGCGCTGATACTCTTCCTCATAGAAAGCAACATCTTCCCGTGCGCTATCGATATCGACACCTGTGGTTTGAAATTCGGTCTCAAGCGCTGAAACGCGCACTTGGGCAGCGGCAATGGCGGCGTTAGCCTGCTCAATCGCAATTCGGTAAGGCTCTGGATCAATCCGGAACAAAAGGTCGCCTTCGTTCACCACGTCATTTTCATGGACGGCAACATCGATAATCCGCCCGCCAACCTCGGCTGAAATGGACACCTTGTCTTGTTGGACATAGGCATTGTCGGTCGACACATAATGGTCGTTGGCAATGTAATATGCGGTCGCGCCGCCAACGAGCAGCAACGGGACCGAAGCCATCAACGCCAGTCGGCCAAAACGTCGCGACTTTGTCTTTGTCCCAACATCAATTTGTGGATCAGCCTCAGCCATGCGACACCTCAATCGGTTTACGGGTTAAGTTTGCACGAATGACGTTCAACATTGCTTCCAATTCTGTTCGTTGCGTTGCGTCCAAGCCGGCCAAAGCATCATCAAACAATGCAAGGGCCGTTGGCCGCAGAGCTTCAATTTTTTGTTCGCCTTCTGCCGTTAAGTGCAGCCGCCAAGTGCGGCGGTCATTGGGGTCTGCACGGCGTTCCACGAGCCCCGCATCCTGAAGGCGGTCTACCATTCGTCCGAGCGTGATTGGTTCGACATCAAGCATATCGGCCATCGTAACCTGCGCACTTCCGTCGAAACGTTTGAGCAGCGCCAGCACCCGCCATTGTGGTCGTGTCACGCCAACGGCGCGGGCACGTTCATCGAACGAACGCCGCAGCAAACGTGCCGCATCACCCAATAGAAAGCCTAAATCATCGCTCATGCCGTCGATATAATAGCTATGCTTATTATATGCAATAATTTCTTCGTGCCGCCAACAAAAACATGGAAAACACTTTCCGGATTAAACGGCGCGTGCCAAACGATAGGGATCAACTGGTGACAGAAGAACGAACTGACTTATGATTGAATCCAACAGCTTCCATACAGACGACGGTACTGAAATCGTCTGGCGTGAAATGGGGCAGGGGCGCCCCTTACTCTTGATCCATGGGTTCATGTCCGAGGCTGATACCAATTGGATCAAATATGGCCATGCGGCGACTTTGGCGGATGCAGGGTATCGTGTCATCATGCCCGACCTACGTGCCCATGGTCTCAGCGGTAAGCCGCATGCGCCAAGCTGTTACCCCGCCGATATACTGGCCGATGACCAGTTCGCATTGCTCGCGCATTTGGGGATCGAAGATTATGACCTTGGCGGATATTCATTGGGCGGGCGAACAGTCGCGCGGATGTTGGCGCGCGGCGCGCAGCCGGGGAAGGCAATCATTTCCGGAATGGGTCTACAAGGGCTTACGCAAACCGGAAATCGCGGCGCGCATTTTCGTGAAGTCTTCGACAATTTGGGGCACCACGAAAAAGGGTCGGCTGCTTGGATGGCCGAGGCATTTTTGAAGACAACGGGCGGCGACCCATTGGCGTTACGCAATATATTGGAAACCTTTGTCGACACCAGTGAAGCCGAGATTGCCCGTTGGGACTTGCCGGTAGGAATCGTCTGCGGCGAGCAAGATGATGACAACGGGTCTGCCGCGGATCTAGCTGCCCTCCTGCGCCACGGGAAGCTGTTCACGGTTCCCGGTAACCACATGAGTGCAGTCACCAAGCCCGAACTGGGTCAGGCGTTTGTTGCGGCTTTAAAGGCAGATTTCTGATCATGGTGCCTCCATTTGATATCCAGCCCATTTTGACCGGCAAAAAGGTGATTTTGCGGCCGTTGGTGGAGGCGGACTATGACGCGCTATTTGCCGTTGCGTCTGATCCCGATATCTGGGCGATGCATCCATTTCGTGACCGATACAAAAGCGAGGTTTTTATCCCGTTTTTTGCAGATGCCATCAAATCCCGGGGCGCATTTGCAATTTTGGATAGGGCGTCCGGTGATATGATCGGCGGTACGCGTTTTGCGAACTATGTCGCGGATACCAACGAAATTGAAATAGGTTGGACTTTTTTTGGCACGGCATATTGGCGAAGTGGCGCGAACCGTGAAGTAAAGGCGCTCATGCTGCGCTATATTTTTGAATTTGTGCGAACAGTCGTATTCCAGATTGGGACGCACAATTTCCGGTCACGAACAGCGGTCGAACGGCTTGGGGGCCGCCTCGTGGGTTCGCATAAGCGCGAACATGACGGGCAATTGCATGATTACACCACCTATCATTTGTCGCGCGAAGATGCCTTGTGCGGCGTGCTCGCGGACGCACTGACGTAACATGCACGGTGAGAGCGCACTTGAACGACGGTTCTGGCGATATTGGCTCGCGGGCATTTTGTTGTTGGCACTGCAAATCGTACTGAACGTCTGGCTGGTGAATGATGTTTCGCCATTGGGTATCAGCGATCATCAGGCCGCGGGTTCAGCCATACGTGTCGATGCCATTCAGGCCGGATGGCAAGCGTCGGGCGTTATGAAACTTGCGCTATCTAGCATGATTTTAGACTGCCTGTTTATCGGCGTTTATTCTTGGGGCGCATATGCGGGTGGGCGGCTATTCGCGTCAGGACAGAACGCTTTATTGTCCCGCCTCGGAAAAATCATCACGGTGGCCGCACTGGGTTTTTGTGCGGCCGATTATGCGGAGACGATCAGTCAGCTCGTCCAAGCCATCCGCGGGCAGGGCAGTGATAGTCTTGCCTATGTTGCAGCAACTATGCGGCCAGTAAAAACGATCGCATTTCTCGTTACGTTTTTTGGTCTGCTGATGGCGTTATACATTCGACGAACAACGCGCCGCGCGGGTTGACGCCGCCACATGAAAGTTTCACCATCGGAACATATTGTTTTCCGGGAACCCTTCATGAAAAATCTTGTATCGATCGCCGCACTGGCATTTGCCTCACTTTCCGTTTCGACCGTCGTTATGGCGCAGGATTCCACTGCGGCAACATCTGCGCCGACCGTAGCTGAGGCAGATGCCTTCGTCGCTGCTGCGGAAAAGGACCTGTTTGACTTTTCGATTGAGGCGGGACGCGTTGCGTGGATTAACTCCACCCATATTACCGACGACACGGATGCACTTGCGGCACGCTATGGCGAGATAGGCACCGAAAAATCGGTCCGGTACGCGTTAGACGCGGCGAAGTATCAAGCGCTTCCCGGCCTGTCTTACGATACCAAGCGCAAGCTTGATATCCTGCGCGGTGGTATCGTGCTGCCCGCGCCGACTAAAGCGGGTGCAGCCGCTGAACTTGCTACCATCACCACGAAGCTGCAGTCCGCTTATGGCAAAGGTCGTGGCACGCTTAACGGCAAGGAAATCAACGGTTCGGATATTGAGGCTGCGATGGGGTCAAACCGCAACCCCGAAGAACTGAGAGAAATGTGGGTGAGCTGGCATGACAATGTCGGCGCGCCAATGGGCAAGGATTATGCCCGGATGGTTGAAATCGCCAATCAAGGCGCGACCGAGCTGGGCTATGCAGATGTTGGCGCGATGTGGCGTTCAGGCTATGATATGCCAGCCGATGACTTTGCCAAGCTGACGGACAAATTGTGGCTTGAGGTAAAGCCGCTCTATGACGAATTGCACACCTATGTGCGCACGCAGTTGAACAAGAAATATGGCGATGCGGTCCAATCCAAGACAGGGCCCATTCGCGCCGATCTGTTGGGCAATATGTGGGCGCAGGAATGGGGCAATATTTATGACGTCGTTGCGCCTCCGGGAGCTGGCGATATTGGTTATGATATTGGCGCGTTGCTGGTTGCCAAGGGCTACAAGCAAACCGAAGCCGGCGATTTTAGCGCCAATCGCGGCAAGGCGGAAAAGGACATGGTCAAGGTCGGCGAAGGCTTTTTCTCGTCGCTTGGCTTTGCTCCACTGCCCAAGACATTTTGGGATCGTGCGCAATTTATCAAGCCCGCCGACCGCGAAGTTGTCTGCCATGCCTCTGCATGGAATATCGATAATGTCGACGATCTGCGCATTAAGATGTGCATCAAGGTGAAATCCGATGACTTCGTGACTATCCATCATGAGCTTGGGCATAATTATTACCAGCGCGCTTATAACAAGCAGTCATATTTATATTTAAATGGCGCGAATGATGGTTTCCATGAAGCGATCGGTGATGCCGTCGCTTTGTCCATTACGCCGAATTATCTGGTGCAAATTGGCCTGTTGGATGCGAGCAAAGTTCCCGGAGCCAACAAGGACAATGGACTATTGCTGCGCCAAGCCATGGATAAGGTCGCGTTCCTGCCATTTGGACTGCTGATCGACAAATGGCGCTGGGGTGTTTTCAATGGCTCTATTACGCCAGCCAATTACAACAAGGGCTGGACCGACTTGCGTTTGCAATATCAGGGAATTGTCCCACCTGTGGAGCGTGCAGCGGATCGTTTTGATGCCGGTGCGAAATATCATATCCCCGGGAACACGCCATATACCCGCTACTTCCTCGCGCGGATTTTGCAGTTCCAATTCTACAAGGCAGCTTGCGATATTTCGGGTTGGAAAGGCCCGCTCCATCGCTGCTCATTCTATGGAAATAAGGAAGTCGGTACGCGATTGAACGCAATGCTGGAGATGGGCGCATCAAAGCCTTGGCCAGACGCGTTGCAAGCATTTACGGGAACGCGCGAAATGTCGGGCAAGCCCATGCTGGAATATTTCGCCCCGCTCATGAAATGGCTCAAGGCGCAGAATAAGGGCGCGAAAAAGGGCTGGTAACAAAAATAGGCCCCGCCGTGACAGGCGGGGCCTTTTCGATTTGTATTAAGCTGCAGTCTTAGGTGGCGTCTTAACCGGTGCCGCCTTTTTTGGTGCAGGCTTTGCGGCTGCAGCTGGCTTAGATGCCTTTGCTGCCGCCGGTTTCGCGGCAGCCTTCGGGGCAGGCTTGGTTGCCACAGCTTTTTTAGCAACGGGCTTTTTGGCAGCTGGCTTCTTTGCCGGCGCCTTTGTCCCGGCCGTTTTGCGGTCATAAACCTTTTTGCCAGCAACGGCGGCTGCGGCAGTGGCGATAACTGCGCCTGCAACAGCAGCAGTCTTGCCGGGGTTTTCCTTGATCACGGATCCAGCCGTCGCAGCTGCAGTGGACGCTTGATCGACCGCGGATTTTGCCGTCTTCGACGCGGATTGCGCGACCGAACGCGCGCTGCCTGTCAAGCCGTCGGCGAATGCGCGGAATTTGTTTAGCAGCTTGTCGAGCGGTCCGGTGTTTTCGGGTTTCTTCGGCATGGGCCGTACCTCCTTGGTTATATTTTAGGGATAATCAATTGCTTCAGTTTTCGTTCCTGACCCTATCTGAAGGGCGGTTCGTTAAAGGCGCGAAGTTTGCGACTGTGCAGGCTATTTCCCGCCTCCCTAAGCAGCTCGCATGTCTGGATGCCGATTTGCAAATGGGCGGCGATGGCTTCTTCATAAAAACGGTTGGCTTGCCCCGGTAGCTTGATTTCGCCGTGCAGCGGCTTGTCGGACACGCATAGCAATGTGCCATAAGGTACGCGGAAGCGATATCCTTGGGCCGCGATGGTCGCTGATTCCATGTCTATCGCAATCGCACGGCTTTGTGAAAAGCGCAGGGCCGATGCCGAATAACGCAACTCCCAATTGCGGTCGTCTGTCGTAACCACTGTGCCCGTGCGCATGCGCCGTTTCAGATTGGCACCGCTGGTACCCGAAACATGCTCTGCCGCACTTGCCAGTGCCTGCTGCACTTCCGCGATGGGCGGAATTGGAATTTCGGGTGGCAGCACGTCATCCAATATATGGTCATCGCGCAGATAGGCATGCGCCAGGACATAATCCCCAATCCGCTGCGTTTCACGAAGGCCGCCGCAATGGCCAATCATCAGCCATGCTTCGGGGCGTAGCACCGCCAAATGGTCGCAGATTGTCTTGGCATTGGAAGGCCCAACGCCGATATTGACAAGGGTAATCCCCGACCGGTCCGGCGCGATAAGATGGTAAGCCGGCATCTGGTGCCGCCGCCATGTGCTGTCCGCAACAAGCTGCGCCGCGTTGTCGGTAGGTTTGTCGACATACAGACCGCCAGCGCCCGACAAGGCGGTGTAACGGCCATTGCCAACTTGCGTGCATGCCCAACTGACAAACTCATCCACGTACCGATGGTAGTTCGTAAACAGGATGTAATGCTGAACATCCTCGGCGGGCGCGCCGGTATAATGGCGAAGGCGCGCGAGTGAGAAATCGGTGCGCAGGCCGTCAAACAAAGCAAGCGGCGCATTGCCCTTGATCCGCAGCAGTCCGTCGGCGATTTCATCGCCAATGTCGGCAAGCTCGGTCGTGGGGAAATGGCGTGCAAGTTCGTTGGGACTGACTGTGCCCAGTTCCAAATCCGCCGACCCATCTAGAACATAGGGAAAGGGAATTTCCTGTTTGCTGCGGCCAACCGAAATCTCCAGCTCATATTGCCCAATCAGCAGATGGAGTTGCTCACCGATATAGTCGGCAAACAAATCTGGCTTGGTAAATGTGGTCCGGAATGTTCCGACTTTCTCAAGCTTGCCAAATGCAAGGTTGGACTGCGTCTCGCGCTGCTTACCGGCGTAGGTTATGACCAATTCGGGATAACAGAAATCATTGTTGGCGCGTTGGTCGGATGAAGGCGGTGTCCGATCCTTCAAATAATGGGCAAGGGCAGTTTGTAAGCGTTTTACCGAGGCATCATATTCGGTAACGAGTTGATTAATGATGTTTTGAGCTTGTTCACTAGGCATGGATACACATCACCGAAATTTCCAATTTTCGCAACAAAAAAAGGGAGGGTTGCCCCTCCCTTTAAATACCCAAAAGGGCAGGGTTTCGTAAACTTAAAGCTGACCGAGCATATATTCAGCAGAGCTAACGTTGAAGTCACCAGGGGCTTCGACATTCACATGCTCAACGACGCCGTCATTGACGACAAGCGAGAAGCGCTGACCGCGCTTGCCCATGCCAAATGCCGAACCGTCCATTTCGAGGCCAAGTGCAGCGGCGAAATCGCCATTGCCATCGGCCAACATGGTGATCGCGTCTGATCCGCCAGACTTGTTCCATGCTCCAAGGACGAATGCGTCGTTCACGGCGGTGCAGGCGATTTCATCAATGCCCTTGGCGGCAAGTTCACCGGACTTTTCAACAAAGCCGGGAAGGTGACGGGCAGAGCAAGTTGGCGTGAACGCTCCGGGAACCGAAAACAGCGCAACGCGGCGGCCAGCGAAATATTCTGCGGACTGGACAGGCTGCGGGCCTTCAGCGGTCGCCTTTACCAACTTAACGTCAGGGATTTTGTCGCCAACGGAGATGCTCATATTTGGATTCCTTTTGAATGTGGGGTTGGTTGCATATTCCGGGACCCGCTGGGGCAAGTCAAGTAGCGGTTCCTCTTCAGTCGTAAATTGCGTTCCTCAAATCACGAAATAGCGGGCTGCATTGCCATATAAAGCAATCTTTATATTTGATTTCGTTAAAAGCTGCAGCTAAGGGCAGGACGTCAAAAACCTCCCGGAGACCAAGCCTGTGGCTTTCAACGATTATGTCATTGCCGATATTAATGAGGCCGATTTCGGTCGCAAAGAAATAAACATTGCCGAAACCGAAATGCCCGGCCTTATGGCGCTGCGCGAAGAGTTCGGCGCATCGCAACCGCTGAAGGGCGCGCGGATTGTCGGCTCGCTGCATATGACGATTCAGACCGCGGTTCTGATCGAAACGCTCACCGCTCTTGGCGCAGATGTCCGTTGGGCAACGTGCAATATCTTCTCGACACAGGATCACGCTGCTGCGGCAATTGCCGCGCAAAATATTCCTGTGTTCGCAATTAAGGGCGAAAGCCTTGCCGATTATTGGGACTATGTCGGTCGCATCTTCGATTGGGGTGATGAAACCACGGCCAACATCATCCTCGACGACGGTGGCGACGCAACGATGTTTGCGCTTTGGGGTGCAAAGCTTGAGCGCGGCGAAACCTTTGGCGAGCCTGAAAATGAAGAAGAAGTTGAATTCCAGCGCGCGCTCAAGGCATTTGTTGCCAAGAAGCCAGGCTATTTGACGGAAACCGTCAAGAATCTGAAGGGCGTTTCGGAGGAAACCACAACGGGCGTGCATCGCCTTTACGAAATCGCGAAGAAGGGCGAACTGCCATTCCCTGCGATCAACGTAAATGACAGCGTTACCAAGTCGAAGTTCGACAACCTTTATGGCTGCAAGGAATCGCTCGTTGACGCCATCCGCCGTGCCACCGACGTCATGTTGGCTGGTAAGGTTGCATGTGTTGCGGGCTTTGGTGATGTCGGCAAGGGTTCGGCTCAGTCGCTCCGTAATGGCGGCGCGCGCGTTATGGTCACTGAAGTTGACCCGATTTGCGCACTGCAGGCAGCGATGGAAGGTTTTGAAGTCGTCACGATGGAAGAGGCTGTACAGCGCGCAGATATTTTCTGCACCGCCACGGGCAACGCCGACGTCATCACCGCCGAGCATATGATGAACATGAAGCCCATGAGCATCGTGTGCAACATCGGTCACTTTGATAGCGAAATCCAGATTTCCGCTTTGTCCAATTACAATTGGAATGAAGTTAAGCCCGGCACCGATCTGGTTGAATTCCCAGACGGCAAGCAGATCATCGTTCTTGCAAAGGGCCGCTTGGTCAACCTGGGCTGCGCAACCGGACATCCAAGCTTTGTGATGTCGGCAAGCTTCACCAACCAGGTGCTCGCGCAAATTGAGCTTTGGACAAATGGTGCAAACTATAAGAACCAGGTTTATGTTTTGCCGAAGCATCTCGATGAGAAGGTCGCGACACTTCACCTCGAAAAGCTTGGCGTTAAGCTGACCAAGCTGACCGACAAGCAGGCGGGTTATATCGGCGTATCTACCGAAGGGCCGTTCAAGCCAGACCATTATCGTTATTAATTCATCGTCTTTCGAGACCTAAGAAAAGCCCGCTGCGGAAACGTGGCGGGCTTTTTTCGTTGCGCGGCGCAAGCATTTGGGCATTAGCTTGTTCTGGGTAAATTAAAGGGCTTCATGACGATGACAGGCACCGGCCTGCCAATTGCACTGATCGGGGTTTTAATGGTTGCACGTTGGCAAGGCGATGCCCTTGAACTCGTCGTGTCAGACAATGGGCTGGGTATGCGCGAGGCAGACGTCCTGCGCGTTTCTTCGGACAATGCGGTTCCAAAGAACGCCGATAGCAACGGTTCAATCACGCAGGGTTTAGGCTTGCCTTTGGCGCGTCAAATTATTGAATCGCACGGTGGGACGTTGCAGCTGCATTCTGCGCCGGGCAAAGGCACGACGGTTATCATGGTGTTGCCGCGGTCATGATTATTGCGACCGATGTGGATATGCGCGAATATGGTCGCGCATTGGCGAAGAAATTGTCGCCATCAGATTGGGTCGCCATCAACGGGCCGCTGGGCGCTGGAAAGACCGTATTGTGCGCTGGCATATTGGCAGGCCTCGGATTTGAAGGCGAAGTGGCGAGCCCATCCTACGCCATTGTGCATAGCTACGAACCGCCAGAGGTTTTGGTTGCCGTTGCCCATGTCGATTTGTATCGCTTGGATAATATCGACGATTTGGACGAATTAGGGCTCATCGCCGAACGCAGCGATCGCGTCACGCTGGTGGAGTGGGCTGAACGCTTCGGTGGCGGCTATGTGCGGCCCAGCCATGTAATCGATATCGTACCGCAAGCGGACGGCAGCAGAATTTTGACTTTGAAAATGGATAATGATGACACCCGTAACTGATATGGTTCCGCCCGCTGGACTGGACGAATTTTTAACGCGCCACGGTTGGACCGATGCGCAGATATCCCCGGTGGCGGGCGATGCGTCTTTCCGCCGCTATTTCCGCGTGAATTCGGCGACGCGCGGCAAGGCTATATTGATGGACGCGCCGCCACCACATGAGGACCCGCAGCCGTTTCTCGACATTGCCCAATATTTGACCGGGCATCAATTTCGGGCGCCAGAAATTTATGGCACGGACTTGACCCGCGGACTGGTGTTGCTTGAAGATTTTGGCGACCGCAGGATGCGCGAGCATCTGGATGATCACCCAGCGGATGAGGCCCAGATATACCGCGCCGCTATTGATACGATTGTGCGATTGGCAGCCACCCCTGCAGCGGATGCGCAACCCTATGACATGGCGACCTATCTGCGCGAAGTGCAGCTGCTCACCGAATGGTATATGCCGGCGATGGGGCTTTCCTGTGACGCGAGCGCATTTGACCAGATGTGGGTTGATGCGCTGGCTCCATTGGCGTCTTGCCAAGATGTCACAGTCTTGCGGGATTATCATGCCGAAAACATCATGCTGCTTGATGATGGGGAACAAGGCATCATCGATTTTCAAGATGCGCTGGTGGGTCATCCGGCATATGATTTGGTATCGTTGCTGCAAGACGCGCGGCGCGATGTCCGCCCAGAGTTTGAGGCAGACATGCTGGCTTATTATCTGACGGCGGCCAATCCGGGACCTGACTTTGACGCGCATTATGCGTTGCTGGGTGCGCAGCGGAATACCAAGATTATCGGTATATTTACGCGGCTGTGGAAGCGGGATGGTAAGGAGAGATATTTGTCCTTTCTGCCACGCATGTGGAGCTTGCTGGAACGCGATTTGGCGCACCCGGCACTTGCGAACGTTAAGCAATGGTTCGATACCCATATTCCCACTGAAGTCCGCAGCCTTAGCCCATTAGACATTACGCATGGTTAAGCATGTGAACACCGCAATGATCATGGCAGCGGGCAAGGGGACGCGGATGATGCCGCTCACCGCTGACCGCCCAAAGCCATTGGTTGAGGTTGGCGGCGTCGCCTTGCTGGATCATGTTCTGGATCATTTGCGTGATGCCGGCGTTGGCAAGATTGTCGTCAATGCACATTATCGCGCCGATCAGGTTGAATCGCATCTTGCCGCCCATGCGACGGATTTTGACGTGTCGATATCCGACGAGCGCGATTTGCTGCGCGATACAGGCGGCGGGCTGGTTCAGGCATTGCCGATGATTTTGGACGATCCGTTCATCTGCGTGAATGCGGACAATTGGTGGACCAACGACGGCGAGAATGCGATTTCACGCCTGATGGCGCATTGGGATGCTGCACGCATGGATGTGCTGATGTTGCTGGTGCCATTGGCGACGGCATATAACAGCCAAGGCATTGGTGACTTTAACATGGATACAGATGGCCGGCTGTCGCGTCGCGTGGGTGACGCACCTGCGCCTTATGTCTGGACAGGCATTCAGCTGCTTTCCAAAAAGCTGATTGTTGACCCACCGTCCGACGTTTTTTCGACCAACGTCTTTTGGGATCGTGCGATTGCCCACGGCCGGTGCATGGGGTTGGTGCACGAGGGAATGTGGTTTGACGTCGGCTGTCCCGCGGCAATTACCGCCACAGAAGAACGCTTGGGCCTGCATGGCATCGGATAACGCCACGGCACAGCGCGTGCGCGTTTTTAACGTTCCGCTCGGGAACGACTTGTGCGACGTAACTGCGCAGTGGATATTGCAGACATCGGGGCAGGACCCGCTCACGGTTAGCAGCACAATATTGCTGTTACCCAATAACCGCGCCATCAAAGCCATGACAGAGGCGTTCGTCCGGCATGCCGCACCGGGTTTGCTTTTGCCACGCATGGTGGCGGTGGGCGATATGCAACTCGATGAGGCATTGGGGCCGTTGCTCGATCCCATTGCGTCAGAAGACATTATCTGGCCCGTCATTGGATCATTTGACCGGCTGATGCTGTTGGCGCGCTTGGCGCAGGAACATCGGCCGCAAGGTACGTTTTTGTCGTCCGCTGAGGCTTTGCGTTTGGCGCGCAAACTGGCCGAGCTGATTGATGAACTTGAAGTCGATTTGGTCGATTTCGACGCGTTGTCGGACATCGCAATCGAGGCTGACCTCGCTGGGCATTGGCAACGTGCTTATGGCCAGCTTTTGACGATCTTGCCCGCCTATCGCGCCGAACTTGCTGCACGAAAATTGATGGGCCCTGCCGAACGCCGAAATAAGCTTCTGGCTGGGCTGGAGCGGCGTCTGGCTGAACGCAGTTTTGACATGCCTATCATTGCGGTCGGCATTACCACGTCGGCCAAGGCGGTCGCAAAACTGCTGCGCCGTGTTGCCCTCATTCCAAATGGGCAGGTTATCCTGCCCGGTGTTGACCTCGAATTGGCGAAGGATCGCTGGGACAGTTTTTCTGCGGCAGTTGAACCCGAGAATGTGCCAACGCGCCGCCGGAATTTTGAGGTGCATCCCCAATTCCACCTGAAACATTTGCTCGACCTCATGGGGATCGACCGAAGCGAAATCGATACGTTGCCAACTGCACGCGTCGAACGCGTGGCCGACACTATTTCGGAAATTTTCTGCCTGCCGGAACATAGTGTGGGTTGGCAAGAACTGGCACCGTCGCGCAAGGCACTATCACATACGCAATGGTTTGAGGCTGATGACAGCGCGCTGGAAGCAAAGGCGATTGCCGTGCGCATTCGTGGCGAATTGGAACAAGCCGAAAAGCGGATCGCGCTGATAACGCCTGACCGGGAACTCGCGGTCCGTGTTGCGGCGCAGTTGCGTCGCTGGGACATATATGTCGACGACAGCGCGGGTATACCGCTTTTGCAAACGCCAAATGGTTCGCTGGCGCTCGCATTGGTTGACGCGATTTCGGGCCGGTTTTCCGGCACGTCGGTATTGGCGATTGCCAAGCACCCTTTGGTGTTTGCAGGGCCTGACAGGCTTGATTGGCTCGACAAGGTGCGGCTGTTAGATCTCGAATTGCGGGGAGCCGCCAACGGCGTCGGGCTGAGCGCCATCACGCGGCGGTTGGAAAATGCCCGCAAAGTGAAACCAGAGCTCGTTGAATGGTGGCAGGGCTTTGTCCAAATTCTTGCGCCGCTCGAAAATGTCGATGGGCAACCGTTCAGTTTCATCATCGATGCACTGCGCGATGTTGCGACGAATTTGACCAATGGCGCTGTGTGGCGCGGGGCAAGTGGCCGCGAACTTGGGCGGATGTGGGAAGAAGTAAGCGGCGGTGACCTTTCGACGCTTGGTCGCATCGATGCCACAGGGTTGGCGGCGACGTTTAACGAAATATTCTCCTGCGCGGTGGTGCGCCCCCCATATGGCGGACATCCCCGTGTGGCCATTTACGGTCTGTTGGAAGCAAGATTGCAGCAGGCTGACCTCATCATTTGTTCGGGGTTGAATGAGGGAACATGGCCGCAAATAGCGCAGCCTGACCCTTGGCTCGCGCCCGCCATCCGGCGGCATTTGAAACTGCCGACATTGGACCGAAATATCGGCCTGTCGGCGCATGATCTCGCGACCGCATTGGGCGGTGGCAAAGTGCTGTTGACGCGTGCGCGGCGTGACCGTGGCGGGCCAACCGTCGCTTCGCGCTTTTTGCTGCGGATAAAGGCGCTGACGGCGGACGAGCTGGAGCAAGACCAACAGTCGCTTGCGTTGGCAGCGCAGCTGGATGAACCCGCCAATAAGGTGCCCTTCGAAAGCCGACCATTGCCGCGCCCTTCGGTAAAGCAGCGATTGGTTAGCCTGTCCGTCACCGATTTTGACCAGCTAAAGTCCGACCCTTATTCATTTTACGCGAAACGTATTCTCGGGCTTCGCGTGCTGGAAAAGGTTGATGCCGAACCCAGCTTTGCGTGGCGCGGATCGTTGGTGCATGATTTGTTGGAACAGTGGTTCAAACAAGACGATTGTGCAGTCGATAAGCTCGTGCAGCGTGTGGATGACTTGCTGGCACAAGAGGCAACGGATCCGTTGTTACGTGCATTGTGGCAACCACGCATTGCCGCTGGCCTGCGCTGGGTGGCCGAAGAAACCAAAAAGCAGATGCATGACCACGGGCGGGTTGTCGCGGTGGCCGAACAACCCGGCAAGGTCGACATCATGGGCATCACGGTGAACGGGCGTGTTGACCGGATTGATAGACTAACGGACGGAAGTCTGGTGATCGTTGACTACAAAACCGGCATGCCACCATCGACCAAGCAAGTGAATGCAGGCTTCGCCCTCCAGCTTGGCCTCATCGGCTATATGGCCGAGCAGATGGCGATCAAAGGTGTGGCGGGCCACGCGACCGAATTTGAATATTGGAGCTTGGCGAAAAACAAAGACAAGTTTGGACATATCGCAGTCCCGACGACCACGCGGACCAACGATAAAAAGCCTCTAAGCACCGAGTTTGTGGCCTTTGCCGTCGCGCAAGCAGAAGAGGCTATCGCGCAGTGGATTTTGGGCGACGCGCCCTTCACTGCAAAGCTACATCCCGAATTTGCGCATTATGGTGATTATGACCAATTGATGCGGTTGCAGGAATGGAATGGCCGGCAGTCGATTTCGGAGGAACAGCCATGACCGCTAAATCCCCGACGCTGAAACCACTCATTCCGGCGCAGCGCAGCGCCGTCATCCCCGGTGATAACATCTGGCTGAGTGCATCTGCAGGAACGGGCAAAACGCAGGTTTTGACCGCGCGTGTGATCCGGTTGCTGTTGGAAAGCGATGTCGAACCTGAAAATCTATTGTGCATCACCTTTACCAAGGCTGGCGCGTCCGAAATGGCGGACCGAATTAATGAGCTTTTGGCGTCTTGGGTGCAGCGCGAAGATGGAGCGCTGTTTCATGACCTTGAAGCCATTGGCGCGAACGCGGGACCAGATGCCCGAAAACGCGCACGCCAGCTTTTTGCAAAGGTGTTGGACGCGCCCGGCGGCGGCTTACAAATACTGACCATCCATAGTTTCTGCCAGTCGTTGCTGGGTAGCTTCCCCGAAGAAGCCGGATTGGTTCCGGGATTCAAACCGATTGAAGGACGCGAGCAGCAAGAATTGTTGCGCGAAGCCTTGGTCAATCTAGTGCTTGAAGCCGAAGCGCGCGGCGAAACGAAAATGGTCAACGACCTGCAGGAACTTTCCCTGAATATGGGGGAGGACGGTGCGCTGCGGTTCCTTCATAGGGCGGCGGCATCGCCGGATGTCATGACCATGATTCCCAATGATGCCGGCGCGGTGGTCTGGGCACGGCGACTGGCAGGCGTTCATTTCGATGGCCCTGTTGAGGATATGCTGGAAGACGCCTTTGCCGATGCGCGCATTCCACGCGCGACATTGCAGGCGGTCATTGATGCGAACCTTTTGTGGGGCAATAACAATGCAGATAGCCGCGGCGGCAAACGTGCGGCAGTCCTTCAGGATTGGCTATCGCGAACACCGACCGAACGCGCGGCGCTCTTGACCGATCTGCATCGCTGTTGGTCAACGGCCAAAGGCGATCCGCAGATTTCGACGCGCGGACATACGCCGACGACGGAGGTCTATGCCGAACACGCGCTCGAAATGTTCAACTGGACAGAGCAATTATTGGGCGAAGTGACACGTGCGCAATATGCCGACAGGCTGGCGCGCGCATTGTGCATCGGCAAAGAATTTGCGGCGCAATATAGCCGCGCCAAACATGCCATCGGCGCAGTTGATTTTGACGATATGATCCGTCGCACGGCCGAACTTTTGCAGCATGGCCAAATGGCGCAATGGGTGCGATTTAAGCTCGACAAGCAGATTGACCATATTTTGGTGGATGAGGCGCAGGACACCAACAAAGCGCAATGGGATATCATCAGCGCGCTGAGCGACGATTTTTACAGCGGCATGGGTGCTAACCCCGAAAAGAACCGTACGCTGTTTTCCGTCGGCGATTTCAAACAAGCGATATACGGATTTCAGGGAACCGCGCCTGAACGATATGAGGAAGCGGGCCGCTATTTTGCCGAACGCATTGATGCCGCCGGAAGCGAACTGAAACGGCTCACCTTGTCGCGCAGTTTCCGTTCGACCGCGCCGATACTCGATTTTGTAAACGCGGTGATCGATGGGGCTGGGCCTGCCGATTTTGGCATCAACGATATCATTGACCCGCATTACAGCGAAAAACCGCATTTTGGCATGGTTGAGCTATTGCAGCCCATATCCGCAAAGCCGAACGCATCGGACGATAGCGATGCGTCGGATGAAGAAGAAGACTGGTTCAGCGACGAAAAACGGGCACTGGCCGAACGATTGGCCGATCATGCGAAAGCCCTCATTGACGAGCGGCCTTGGCTGGAAAGCCAGGGGCGTCATTTGGAGCCGGGCGACATCATGTTCTTGTTGCGCAGCCGCGGTGACATGGCGTCGCTATTGGTCGCGCAATTGCACGAACGCAACGTCGTGGTTGCGGGCATCGACAGGCTGAAGCTTTTGCAGCCATTGGTGGTGCAAGACCTGCTGGCGGCAATCAAATTTGTGCTTCAGCCAAATGACGACCTGAGCCTTGCATGCTTGCTTGTCTCGCCCATCATCGCGTGGACGCAGGACCAGTTGCTGGCTCATGGCTATGTCGGTGATCGCGAGGGCAGCCTGTGGCAGCATATCCGCGTGAAGCCAGAACTTGTAGATGATCTTGCGCCATTGCGCGATATGCTGGCCGCGGCTGATTTCACGACGGTGTATCATTTCCTCGAACAGATTTTGTCTGGACCCATTGGTGCGCGGCGCAAATTTACCGCGCGTTTGGGACGCGAGGTTTTGGTTCCAATCGAAGAAATGTTGAATTCGGCACTTCAGTTTGAACAACAGCATGGCGGCGGCCTGCAAAAGTTCATGGCGTGGTTCGACCGCGGCGAAATTGAAATCAAACGTGAAAGTGACAAGAGCACCAAAGAGGTCCGGGTTATGACCGTCCATGGTGCCAAGGGCTTGCAAGCGCCCGTGGTCATTTTGGCGGATATTACGTCTGATCCCACAAAAAAGCCCGATCAGTCGGTTGAGCTGTTGATGGACGAGGGGCAGCGCACGCCGTTATTGCCCATTCGCAAAAGTGAGCAGTCGGGGCGCTTACAAGACATCGTCGATATGCAGAAGACCCGCGAACTGCAGGAACATAAGCGGTTACTATATGTGGCCATCACGCGCGCGGAGGAGCGGCTGATTATGGCGGGGTCGTTGGGCATTAGCCGCAAGGGCGAGGCGCCTGCCGAAAGCTGGTGCGGCGCGATTGAAAAAGGCATGACGGCGCTCGGCTGCAGCTGGGAGGAAGACCCGCGCTGGGGCAGGGTGATGCGCCATGTGGGCGCGGAAGGCGCGTCGATGGTAGCGCCGGTGACTTCTGCCAAAAAGCAGTCGACGACCGTACCTCGGCCAGCCAGCCCCGAATGGCTATTCGCACCTGCGCCAATTGAGCAGCGCCCACCGCGTCCTTTGGTGCCATCGCGGCTTGACGATGACGATTATGGCGATGCCCCTGCAAACGCAGCGATGCGCAAAGCCGCCAACCGTGGGAAGCTGATCCACGCTTTGTTCGAACGCATCACAGATAGCGAGTCGCTCAAAACTGCGGCGCAATGGTTAGCGGTTCAGGCGCGAAACGAGGATATCGACCCGGCCCAATTGTTGGCCGAAGTGAACGGAGTCATCAGCGATCCGGTCTGTGCGCCGTTATTCGGTCCGCTGGCACGCGCTGAGGTTCCGCTTGTGGCTGTTGTGGGCGAAACAGTGATCAATGGCCGTATTGACCGGCTGCTCGTCGAACCCGGAATGGTGCGCGCGGTCGATTTCAAAACGGGCCGAAGCGTCCCCACCGATGCACATGGCGTCCCCGTTCCCCATTTACGCCAAATGGCGCATTATCGCGCGGCGCTGCAGACGATTTTCCCGGATTGCAAGATTGAGGTCGCTTTGCTGTTTACGCACGCACCCCAGTTTATCACGCTTTCGGACGAGATATTGGCGCCTTATTATCCTGCCTCTTGATGGCAGAACAAAAACTATCTGCCTTGGTCCTTGTCAGCATTTGGCTGTGGGCATACATGGGTGGCAACAAAGGAGATAAACATGGCTACCAAATCCGTAGGCGATAATGATTTCGCATCAGAAGTACTGGCATCGGGCAAACCCGTATTGGTCGATTTTTGGGCCGAATGGTGTGGTCCATGCAAAATGATTGGCCCAAGCCTTGAAGAAATCAGCGAGGAGCTGGCAGGGCAGGTCGAGATCGTGAAGCTGAACATCGACGATCACCCCGATACGCCGGCAAAATATGGCGTGCGCGGCATCCCGACGATGATCCTGTTCAAAGGCGGCGAAATTGCGGACACGAAAGTCGGCGCTGCGCCAAAGGCTCAGCTGAAAAGCTGGTTGGAAGCCGCGCTTTAACTCCGATAATCGGCGTTGATGCTGATGTAGCCGTGGGTTAGGTCGCAGGTCCAGACCGTTGCACGCCCGGCCCCGATACCAAGATCAACGACGATTTGAATTTCATTCTGCTTAAGATGTTGCGCCACCGGCGCTTCATCATATCCGGCGACCGCTAAGCCATTGCGCGCAACTTGCGTCGCACCGAAACTGATCGATAGGCTGTCGCGGTTTGCAGGCTCTCCTGCTTTGCCAACAGCCATGACGACGCGGCCCCAATTGGCATCTTCACCCGCAATCGCGGTTTTCACCAAGGGTGAATTGGCAATCGCCAAGCCGATCCGCCGCGCGCTGTCATCGTTCGCAGCGCCGGACACGTTGATTTCGATAAACTTCTGCGCGCCTTCGCCATCGCGGACAACCAGATGCGCCAGCTGACGGCAGATGTCATTAAGCGCCGCAGCAAACGCGTCCGCGCCAGCATCGTCATAGGACGTCAGCGGCGTATTGCCGGCTTTGCCGGTTGCAAATGCCAACACGGTATCGCTGGTCGATGTGTCGCTATCGACGGTGATACAGCTGAAGCTGGTTTTGTTCGAAGCCGATAACATCTGTTGCAGGAAAGCAGCGTCCACAGCGGCATCGGTGAAAATATAACCCAGCATAGTGGCCATGTCGGGGGCAATCATGCCTGAACCTTTGATGATGCCCACGAGTTGGACTTTGCGGCCATCGACAATGGCACTCGCGGTTGCACCTTTGGCAAAGGTGTCGGTGGTGCCGATCGTGTGCGTAACGTATTCCCAACTGCACGGTGCGGCATCAAAAACTGCGGTCAATCCGGACTGCGCTTTGTCGATCGGCAGCGGAACGCCAATAACACCCGTGGATGAAACGAAAACTTCCGATGCATCGCAGTTCAGATGACCGGCAACTTGCGCGGTAATTGCGTCCACTGCGTCCTTGCCGCGCTGTCCGGTAAAGGCGTTGCTGTTCCCGGCATTCACCACCAAAGCGCGCGCGCGGCCATGCGCCAAATTCGCGCGGCAAAGGTCAACCTCAGCAGAGCAGCATATATTTTGTGTTGTGACGCCAGCGACCGTTGTGCCTTCGTCCAGCGCGATATAGCTTAAGTCGCAGCGACCCCAATCCTTATACCCAGCACGCGCCACACGGGGCGTCGCGCCTGCGATTTCGGGCATGATGGGAAATGGTTTTGCGAGCGGTGATTTTACTAACACTTAAGAAACCTTTTGCTAAACCCCCGACAGATCAGGGAGAACAAAGACATGCTTTTTTATTCGGTGATGGCGCTAGCATCAATTGTGGCCGAAACAAACGCCGAAAAACCTGCGCCGCCTCCACCGGTTTCATTCGCTTCCACTGTTAGTTGAACCCTTGATGGCGCTCCGTTTCTGGATAGTGAGGGCAAGCCACAGACCAAGCGCATCAAATTCCGGATATCAGTGGAGCATGAAGACCTAAAGACAGGCGCAGCCAGTAAGTAGGCCGCGCGCCTTGGGTGTGGACTTTGCCGCTGCGGCTAACTATATCCACCAAAGCACCGAACAGGGCCATATATGCGCATATTGATTTACTTACTGGCGATGTTGAGCGGGTTTTCCGCTGCGGAGGCTGCGCGCCCCGTTTCTTCATCGTCCGTGTCAGTGGATTCGGCCGCAGTTCAGGCTTACGCCACCGCTTCTGCGCAGGAAGCCGATAACGCGTTTGAGCAGCCGGTACATGTGACGCCGACTGCGCGCGTGCATCTGATGCCCGTCGAAGGCAGCATCGCGTTCGTTGCATTGGTACCCGACACACCCGTTTATCGGCACGATCTCATTTTAGGGTAGGGCTTCTGCACCCGCTGCGGTGCACCTTTTTTACACCCTATTTCGCGCTAACTTGCGCGCGACTCCCACATGATTTTAAAGGAATTAGTTATGCTCGGCGGAATTGCCAAAGCCTTGTTTGGGTCGTCCAACGACCGTTACGTCAAATCGATCATGAAGATCGTCGACAAGATCAACGCGCTCGAAGACGAAATTTCGGTCATGGATGACGAGCGGTTGAAGGGTCAGACCCAGATTTTCCGTGACCGCCTGACTGCCGGCGAAACGCTGGACGATATTTTGCCTGAGGCATTTGCGACGGTGCGCGAGGCGTCCAAGCGTGTCATGGGCATGCGCCATTTCGATGTGCAGATGGTCGGTGGCATCGTGCTCCATCGCGGCGAAATTGCCGAAATGCGCACCGGTGAAGGCAAGACGCTAACCGAGACTTTGGCGTGCTATTTGAACGCGATCGAAGGCAAGGGTGTGCATGTTGTAACCGTGAACGACTATCTTGCGCGCCGTGACGCCGAATGGATGAGCAAGATTTACGGCTTTCTTGGACTGACCACGGGTGTTGTTGTTCCGAACATTCCCGAACATGAACGCCGTGCCGCTTATGACTGCGACATCACCTACGCGACCAACAATGAACTTGGTTTCGACTATCTGCGCGACAACATGAAATATGAACGCGCACAAATGGTGCAGCGTCCATTTAACTTTGCGATTGTCGACGAAGTGGACTCAATTCTGGTCGATGAAGCGCGGACACCGCTGATTATCTCGGGCCCAACCGATGATAAATCAGAATTATATATGCAGGTGCATGCGGTTGTCCTTCAACTCGACGACGGCGATTACGAAAAAGACGAAAAGAGCCGCAACGTCACGTTGACCGAAGACGGCACGGAAAAGGCCGAGCGCTTGCTTGAGGGCGCAGGTTTGCTGACTGGCTCCAACCTGTATGATTATGAAAACACCTTGGTTGTGCACCATCTGGATCAGGCGCTCAAAGCCAATGTGATGTTCAAGCGCGACATTGATTATATTGTCAAAGAAGGCAAGGTCATCATCATCGACGAATTCACAGGTCGCATGATGGACGGACGTCGCTGGTCAAACGGCCTGCATCAGGCCGTCGAAGCCAAAGAAGACGTCGACATTGAGCCAGAGAACCAGACGCTCGCCACAATCACCTTCCAGAACTATTTCCGCATGTATCCCAAATTGTCGGGCATGACCGGAACTGCGGCGACCGAAGCGGGTGAATTCCACGAAATTTACAAGCTTAACGTTGTGGAAATTCCCACCAACTTGCCCGTGCAGCGTATTGATGAAGACGACCAGTTCTACAAAAATACGCAGGACAAATTTGGGGCCATCGCCAAGACCATTCGCGAAGCAAATGAGCGGGGCCAGCCCGTTTTGGTTGGTACTGTTTCCATTGAGAAGTCCGAATTGCTTTCCGAGTTCTTGGAAAAGGAAAATGTGAAGCACAGCGTACTCAATGCGCGTTTCCACGAAAGCGAAGCGCGTATTGTGGCACAAGCCGGTCGTTTCGGCAGCGTAACCATTGCTACCAACATGGCTGGACGCGGCACCGATATTCAGCTGGGCGGGAACTTTGAATTCCGTTTGGAAGATGAATTGGGTGAAGTACCCGAAGGCCCGAAGCGCGATGCCGCAATTGAAGCATTGAAAGCCGAAATCGCTGCTGAAAAAGCCAAGGTCGTCGAAGCGGGCGGCTTGTTTGTTTTGGCGACAGAGCGGCATGAAAGCCGCCGTATCGATAACCAGCTGCGTGGCCGGTCAGGCCGTCAGGGTGATCCCGGTCTCTCGCGCTTCTATCTTTCGCTCGACGATGATCTTCTGCGCATATTCGGTTCGGAAACATTGTTCTCGCGCATGATGAATTCCAGCCTTGAAGACGGAGAGGCCATCGGCGGCAAGTGGCTTTCAAAAGCCATCGAAACCGCACAGCGCAAGGTTGAAGCGCGGAACTACGATATCCGCAAGCAGTTGGTGGAATATGACGATGTCATGAACGACCAGCGCAAGGTTATTTACGACCAGCGCAGCGAAATTATGGATGCAGATTCCGTCGACGATATTGTAGACGATATGCTCAACGACACGGTCAACAATCTGGTTGGCGATCACTGCCCAGAAGGTACCTATCCCGAGCAATGGGATGTTGATGGGCTGAAACAGAAATGTGCGGAAGTTCTGGGCCTTGCTCCGGACATCGATAGCTGGTTGCAAGAAGACGGCCTTGAGCCCGAAATCATTGAAACCCGAATTGCCGACCTGGCGACAGCCCGGTTTAAGGCAAAGGGCGCTGATCTTGACCAAACTTTATGGCGTCAGGTGGAAAAGAGCATTTTGTTGCAAACGCTTGACCATCATTGGAAAGAACATTTGTCGACTTTGGATGCCCTGCGTCAGGTTATTTACTTGCGCGCTTATGCGCAGAAAAATCCGGTCAACGAATATAAGCAGGAAGCGTTTGGCCTGTTTGAACGCATGTTGGGTGCCATTCGGGAAGGCGTAACCAAGACAATCGCCACCAACGATTTCCGCGCAGAGGAAGAACTTGTTCCGCCTCAACTGCCTCAATTGCCGGATTTCCTGACGACACATATAGACCCGTTCACCGGTGAAGATGACAGCAATGACATCGACGCAGGCTCACTTGGGTTTGTCACGACGACGATTCCACGCCCAGCGATCGCGTCGGGTTCAAACGACCCGTTTGCGGGCAACCCAGATTTGCGCCGTAACGACCCTTGCCCTTGCGGTTCCGGGCAAAAATATAAACACTGTCACGGCGCGTATTAAAGGCATTGAACGGGGAGGGCGGGGATGATCTGGTTGACTGGACTCTTCGCTCTCGTCGCTTTTGTGTACGCCTCGGTCGGCTTTGGCGGGGGGTCCACCTATACGGCGCTGCTGGCGCTGTGGAGCGTTGACTATCGGCTAATCCCGGTCATCGCCTTATTATGCAATATCATTGTGGTGACAGGCGGCAGCATGCGCATCATACGCGCCGGGCTGGTGTCTTGGCCGCAAGTCATGCCATTGTTACTGGTATCCGCGCCTCTCGCGTTTCTGGGCGGGCTTGTGCCGCTGAAGCAATGGATTTTCCTCACGATATTGGGCGGGGCATTACTTGCCGCTGCTATTGCCCTGCTGCTTCAGCCTGAAAAGCTCTCGGCGCGCACGTTGCCCAAGCCATTGCTTCTGGCAATTTCTGGCGGCGTTGGCTTGCTGGCTGGTCTATCCGGGATTGGCGGCGGCATATTCATGGCGCCGATATTGCACCTTATCCGCTGGGCGGAGGCGCGGCGCATCGCCGCCTTTGCTTCGCTCTATATCCTGATCAATTCAGCCGCAGGGCTGGTAGGGCAAGTCATAAAGGCAGGGGCACAGTCACTTGCTGCGCCTGCGATGGAATATGGCCTTTTGCTCTCTGCCGTGCTGGTCGGCGGGCAGATCGGAAGCATATTCGGAATGCGCTATTTGTCGCCGCGGCTTCTGCGCACATTTACCGCGATATTGGTCGGCTACGCTGCGCTGCGGCTGCTTTGGCAGGCGCAGGCGCTTTCGTAATATAATGAGCAGGCGGAGCTACCGAATAATGTCAGCAGCTTTGGCACAGCCCCGCCTTCAACCGCGAAGAGTATCAGGCAAGAACCAGCATATTTTTATCGCGCATGATCCGCTTCGCAAGACTGAGTTCCATCGCTTCCTGGCCCCCGACATGTTCAATGAGGGCACTCAGCCGTTCACCTGGTTCGCCTGCGCTGCTCGCCGCCAGATCTTGTGCTCTGGCGAACAGCCAGAGCATATGTGGCGCGCTGCCCCGCTTCATTGTCACGCCGCGCCAAGGATATTCCACTTTCCCGACATTGGGATGAATTTGTGGTTCTCCCGATTTCGAGACCACATCGCCAGCGTTCTTGTGCGCCGCCCATGCATTGAAGCAGTCGGCATCGGCTTTCAATCCGGGCGTCCAGTCGGCAAAGACAATTTTGAGCACGGCGATGAGCGTTTCGGGAACCGTATCCTGGCCGCAATAGTCCTCACCATAGCCCGGATATTCGCCGTCGCTGATTGGCACGGAGTTCATCCGTTCCGTCCAACGGAACAGGTTGGGCGCCTTTGTCTTCATCAGCATGGCTGGAACAGGATCGCGGCCGAGATGCGCGAACAAGGGCGCCATCATGCCAAAGTCCCCGCGGCACGGCCTTCCGCCCAGCAAATAAGGATGATGCTGAAAATGGTTATCCAGCGCATCGATGAGCGCCAGATAGGAATCTTCCATGGCAGCGACGACCTCTGGAAAGACACCAAGATTGGGTAAGAAACCGGCAAAAAATTCCATCGTCCGTGCTGCAGATTCGCGCCGTGCGGAGCGATCAGTTCCCGCGACCATTGCGCGCCCGAATTCTGCACGCAAAAATGTCTCCTGTTCATCGCGGTAGGACCAGCGGTAGTGCATCGCCAGCGGCAGCAGATATTCCGAACCAAAGGCATCAAAAATCAACGACACCCACTGTTGCACTGGCGATTGTGGCTCGAGCAGGGGTTCGGCATGGCGCTGCTCCAGAAAGTCTATGATATCGCCACTGTCCTGGATAATCTCGCCATTGTCCGTTTCGAGCACGGGTACAACAAAATGACCGACCGCAGGCAGTATCCTACTGGCAAACTCGGGATCGGACGGATACCGCTCGCGAAAAGGCAGGCCCTTCTTGATGAGATAGGATCGCGCCTTGCCCGTATAGAGAGAATGGGCTGAGCCCCATAATGTGTATGTCATGCTCAAACCCTAACCGATGAACGTGTAGCGTTCAACACGCCAGATTAAATGGCTTGGCCGAAAGTGTATCGAAAATGGGTGCGCGCCAAAGGATTTTGAATAACATATAAATTATTCATTGCCGTCACAGGCAAAAATGGCTCCCCGGGAGGGACCAATAGTTCGTTCTAAATCAATACTTTATGAATATTATAAATACAATAAATCAATGTGTTATATATCCAGCTGTAGATGGTTGTATCCTTGTGACTTCCAGAAGCGAATGAAATAGTGTATCCCAAGTGTATCCCAAGTGTATCCCACGGAATCTTCCTCGGGCAGGGGTTACACTATGGCGCTAATGACAGACTTGGCTATTCGGAATTGGAAACCGACGAAGCCACGAGAAACAAAACCATGCGGTGGACGGGATGGCCTTTACATCCGAGCCAACTCTACTGGCGGCAAAGTATTCTACTGGCGCAAAACGTCATTCTATCGATTGGGCGACTATCCTGAGCTAACGCTGACCAAGGCCCGCGCAATGGTTGCTGTGTGCAATGATCGAGCGCAGGCAGGCATAGCAGCGGAGACCATTGTTGCAGCCCTAAGAGGTGCCACTTCTGTTGCAGATTTAGCTGATGCCAATCAAGAAACGATCGAGGCGTTACCCAAGTCGCGCTTGCGAACCAAAGCTGCCGACACTGGAAAGCCAACCTTCGATCGTGCATTCTTCGAGTTCTACGAGGCTTACGCGAAATCAAATCGCCAAGCTGGTCCCAGTCGTAAACAGCCACTCAGCTTGCATCGCGATCATGTCCCTCAGACACTAAAGCTCATGGCGATGGATGAGATCAAGCGATCGGACATTTTCCCTTGGATGCTAAAGTTGCTCAAGGAGAAGCACGAGACGGCTCGCAGGTTGCGCAATCAGTTGGAACGCGTGTTCGAGTTTGCGATCAACAATGGGTATTGCGATGCGAACCCAGTGCCCAGTAGGCGGGCTTTTGAAATTAAAAAGCCGAAGGCAAATGCACACGGTACCCTCGATTATACAAGGCTACCGGATCTATGGGCTTGGATTGATACGCGTGATTTCTTGCCACAAACGGGCACCGCAATAAGGTTGCTGATGCTGTCTGCCCATCGTGTGAGGGTCGTACTTGCTGCGCGTTGGGAGCATTTCGACTTTGAAGCAGGCACTTGGACTGTTCCTGCTAAGACGGACAATGAAACGGCGGGCTTAATGAAGTCAGGCAGGGCGCATACGATCACTTTACCAAGACCGTTTTTGGATGAGCTACGGGCAATGAAGGTCGATGAGCATTTGCTTTTTCCCTCTACGTCCGGCCGTGGACATCTGACGGAGAATGCCCTGCTAAAAGCACTAAAGACCTATGACGAGAGCATCACTGCCCATGGATTTCGTAATACGTTCAAGACTTAGGCGCGTTCTGTAGGCGTCGCTGACTGGATTGCTGATGCTTATGTGGACCATAGCCTGAAGGGACTTGATGCATCATACCGCCGCGAAGATCCTGCACGTGTTATCGCTGAATGTGCACAGGTTACTGAGAGGTTATACAAATATGTCTGCGGGTAACGACAATCTAACCCCTGACGGTCCCAATCACGCAGCCGCCCTTAGTCTGCTGAACGATCTTATGTTAGTTCTGGATAATGCGGCCAAGCAAGGGATCGAACGATATTGCTCTGAAGGTGAGCCGGTATATGACTTTGCTTACTGGTCTTCAGAATGTGCGCGGGTAATCGGGATGAGGAAGATTGGCGATGATTAGCAACGAAGATGTCGCCACGATTACTGACTGCGCCAATCGAAAGGATCGTAAGGGCTTAGTCGATTGGGTACGTTCAAAGCGCGATACAGTTTGGATCCTCGACGCTAATAAAGAAGTGACGCTGTCACGCTTGACTGATGTCAATTCAGGTGCCCGATCAACCGAGTGGTTGGATTTTGAGCAGCCGTATACAGTCGAGGCCTTTCGGGAGTGGCTCGTTGGAATGCTTCAGGAGGGTAGGGCGTCGGAATTCAGTCCTTTCCTCCAATCGAAGGCTGCGGAACTGCTCTTGGGTAACCTTGATATTCCTACCAAGCAGGGGCGCCGTAAGGTCGTGTCCACACCCAAGAACACGTTGCTGGCTCTAGCTTGTGTCGACGAGATTATGAGAGCTGGTATTCCGCAAAAGCATGCTGCTGAAAATGATGTTAAAGAATATTTCACAGCTGTCAGCATCGTTGCATCGGGACTGCAGGTTAGCCCTGGCTCAGTCCGTGCTTGGCTTAACGCACGCAATAAGTTCGAAAAAATCGTGTCTAAAAAATAACTCGATTTAATGGCTGTGACCGAAAAAATTATTAGTCCTAATCAGACGGCTGTCTTTAAAACCGAAAGGAGACAGTCATGAACACCGAGTACCTTCTCACCATCGGTGATGCCGCAGATCGGCTTCGCGTGCACAGAAGTTATGTGTATAAATTAATCTATGCAGGCGTTCTACCTCAACCAATAAAGTTGGGTCGTGCTGCTCGCTTCAAGGCAAGCGAGTTGGATGAGGCCATATGCGCTCTTTCAACAGAACACGCTCAATAACAAAAACCCGCACTGGATTAGCAGCGCGGGTCGAAGATGCTTGGTAGCCTCTTCTGTATACTGCGGCTGGCTGCCTGGTGCAAGACTAAGGCACTAAAATGACATATCAATTGTAACGATTTACCCCTGAATGCCAGAAGAAATTACGACTGATTGAACTTAAAGGGTTAGCGTCGCAGCTAAGTAAATCGACAGACTGCGAAGATGCTTTTCAGCTTGCAGAATTTTGCCATTCCTACGCGGACAATTTCATGCGTTCGCCTGTCCCGAAAGACGTTCTGGCTAATGTTGGCAGCGCCTGTGCCGCTTTGATGGTGGCCGCAATGTTTATGGAGACCATCAACGATAAAGGGTTGATGTCATGACAAATGAACCATGGGATGATATCCCTCTTATATCCAACAAAAGCGCGTTCCAATTCACCCGCGTGGGCGATTTGAAATACCGTAAGCCAGCATGGGTGATTGATGGCTTGGTTGAAACGGAGACGCTGGGTTTGCTCTTTGGCGAACCGGGATGCGGCAAATCATTCCTTGCTGTCGATATGGCGTTGTGCGTCGCCACAGGCACCACTTTTCATGAGAAGCCGGTAAAGCAGGGCGCTGTGTTCTATATCGCTGGCGAAGGCTTTAACGGCCTTACAAGGCGCTTTAGGGCGTGGGCTAAGCATCAAAATGTGGATATTGACGGGGCCGCGCTCTTTGTGTCCAAGAAGGCGGCGCAGTTTCTTGACACTGCCGGTGCTGCGGCTGTCACTAAGGCCGTTCAGACATTAGCTACTGAACATGGCATACCGGCGATGATATTTATCGACACCATCGCCCGAAACTTTGGCGCAGGCGATGAGAACAGCACCAGTGAAATGGGAAAATTCATTGTCGCAATGGACGCACTTAAGGCTGAATTTCCTGGCTGTTCAGTATTTCTGGTCCACCACACTGGCCACAGTGAGAAGCAACGGGCGAGAGGCTCTATTGCACTAAAAGGTGCGTTCGACGCCGAGTATCGGTTGGATAAGTTAGGAGACACCATCACGCTTTTGAACACGAAGATGAAAGACGGCGAACCGCCAGCCGCAATTGCCTTCAACTTAGAAAGCATCGATCTGGACGACGGAAGTTCAAGCGCGGTGCTTGTTGAAACTGAGTTGCGATCCAACACCAAGACGCTGTCAGCAGATCAGAAGCTGGCAATGAACGCCTTCTGCGAAGCCGCTCATAAATCGTGGGATGGCGAAGGTGAGTTTGATGGACTGAGTTTAGAACCTTGGCGAAAAATCTTCTACGACCAGCATAGGGGCGAAAAAAAAAGAGAAAGGCTTTCAATCGCTGCACAAAGGCGTTGGTTGAGTGCGGACAGTTGACTTTTAAGGATGGCATTTATCGCCCAACTGATATGACCAATCTCCTCGCTACTATCCATCAGCACAACAAACTTAGCCAACGGGACATGCGGGACGAAGCGGGACATTGTCCGGATATGTGACGGTGCAGAGGTTGGGATAGGCGGGACGGACGGGACACACTCCTAAAGGAGTGTCCCATGTCCCGCTCCACTGGGGTTATTACACGTGCGCAATTGAGATGGTAGACGTCGCCTGTCAAAATAATCGAAAGTGACAAAACGACAATGAAACACCTTTTTGATTTAGTTGTAGTTTTCACTCTGCATTGTAAAAAAGAACACGATTTTTAAAAAAAAGGGGCTAGGTTTTGAAGAAGGTCTTGAGCATATTGCCCATGGTTGTGCTGCTTGGAAGTTGCGGTGGGGAAGGTGAGGCTCCAACCCTCATCACTATACCAACTTTTGTGACACCTCAGTCGCCGCCTCCACCACCTTCGCCTCCGCCACCGCCGACTTTCCAGGTAAGCTACACCGTGTCTCCGAAATTGGATCTAGCGAACGGATCATTGACCTCCGCGCAGATGCTTGCCGGGCTCGCGTTCGCGCCATCAGGTGTTATCTTCTCACAAGGACTGGACGGCAGGGAGCGTGTCACGATTTTCCCGACGCTTTTTTTCAAGGATCCCCAGCTTCCCGGTTTCGAGTTGCTGCAAGGATCGGATCAAAAATATACATTGAATGGATTTACTCCGATAACGATGGGCACCCCGCGAGCGTGGGCCCAGTTAGATGCCAAGAATAGCCAGAAACGGCAGTATGTGGTGGTAGATCACGGCTCCGAATATGAAACGGGTTATGAAACCTGGCCGTTTGGCCACGTTTGGACAATGACTGATCGCGGCTCAGGCTTCAAATTCTCGCAAGTTACTTCTGTCAAAGCGTTCTATCATTCCACTGCCACAGCCGACATGAATAGGGATGGGTTAGACGACATCTTAGCAAGCAACATGGGTGTAAAATCTGGAGGAGTAGCGAGCTCAATTCATCTCTTCCTTCAAAAACCGGATGGGACATTTGTTCAAGACACAAAGTTCGCAAGTGGTTTTGATGTTGGCGAAACCGGAGCCATCGCATCTATCGATCTTGACGGTGACAATGTCCCAGAGGTGATACAAGCAAACTATTTGATTAATCAACCTTCGAACGATTGGGGCGCTTTAAGAATTATCTCGATAGGCGCTGGAGGAAATTATTCGGAAAAAAGCAAATTACCCCGGCAAGGCCTGTTTAATACAATGGGTGCGACGCAGGTGACACCAGCTGACTTCGACGGTGATGGTGATCAGGATCTTTTTATAAGTCTTGAGGGACAAGCTCCTAACAATACCGCTACGAGATATAATGCAAACGGGTTGGAACTATACAGGAACGACGGAAATCTAAAATTTACAAGGATTACAGATACGTCGTTTGCAAAAAATTATTGGTCGTTTTCTGAGCTTCAGTTCAGAGAGTTTTCATTATCCGACTTTAACAATGACGGTATACTTGATATATTTCTAAATCTTTGGACCGGAGAATACTTCGACGGAAACAAGATAAATATTGGAAAAGGGATTCTGATTAACAACGGCAAGGGACAGTTTGTAGATGCCTCTACAACTCCAGCACTGCAATTTTCGCTTCTTAACTCAAATGGCGCACCCTTGGCACCAGCTTACCTAAGATTTTCAGGCAAGACTGCAAATGCAAACAATTTATTTGGTATAACGAAAGACGGCTTCCCGTTTCAAATTAAAGTTTCCTATGGCAACTAGTGTAGGTTGAAATGCTACGGTTCGCTGACTGACCGACCTATGTTACGTCCCTCGGTGTTCGAACGCTGGGTTACGCAGTGAGTGCCCGCGACCTAGCTAACGCTGACATGGAGTAAACCCGACAAAGCAATTTTAGTTACGTTTTCAAAGTCACCATAAGTCAATGAAACAGCATTTTTCTAGGCAAGGGCGATATTGAAAGGCCAAACGACAATAAAACACCTTTGGATTGCTGCTTTGCTTCTGCCCAGTGTGACGATGCCCTCGTTCGCTCACTCAGGCAGCTTGAATTCCCATGGGTGCCATAACAATTTGAAAACAGGCGACTATCACCGTCACAGAAGCGCAGGGGTTGTCTGGATTGATTAAAATACAGTGACTGGACAGCCCCACTGGTCCACATGGAGTACATACAACGCCCCCTTGGAAGCCAGAAGAGGATTGCCTTGTCGCGCTTGGGTCCTTCCAGACGTTTTCCAGCAGTGGGTGATTACGACCCCAATGCTTCCGCAGAGTGACGAATTTTGGAAACTATTTGACTGGGTCTGTGATTTTCGGACTTTGAGGACAAGAATGATCTGACGTTGACTTAGATTAGGCGCTTGCAACAC